>ERZ1673703.2450-NODE-2450-length-11554-cov-4.134881_pt1 | contig 11554 bp, 9 predicted proteins | sample MGYA00580233_ERZ1673703 | MGnify/ENA primary metagenome ERZ1673703 (study PRJEB41218, sample SAMN15661748) | gut metagenome | host: Homo sapiens | place: Canada: London | collected 2015-08-20/2019-03-30 | study: EMG produced TPA metagenomics assembly of... | reverse complement strand
AAGGCGGACAGGCTACCCCCCAAAAGGCACCGGTCCCCTGCCCTTGTGGACTCACGGATACGAACGGGGAAAAACGCGGAAAGAACAGCATGCTCCGACCGCTTCCCCAGGCTCACGCAGAAAAAAATCTGGGAGAAAGGGGCCCCGATTCACACGAGTCCCCCCTTCTCCCAAACAGTTGCCTCCATGTCGGCAACTTAATGTGCCGCGCCCCAGTCGTGACCGGTGCCCCAGTCCACCAGCAGCGGCACGGAAAGCTCCTTGCCTGCGGGGCAGACATCCTGCATGAGGCGGGCCACCAGGGCCCCGGCCTCTTCGGCGGCATCGGCGGGCACTTCCAGCAAAAGTTCGTCGTGCACCTGCAGCAGCAGGCGGGCATCCAGCTCCCGCAGGCGCTCGTCACGGGCCACGGCCAGCATGGCCAGCTTGATGATGTCCGCCGCCGAGCCCTGGATCACGGTATTGATGGCCTGACGGCGGGCCAGGGCCGCAGCCTGTCCGCTGGCGGAATTGATGTCCGGCAGCAGACGGCGGCGACCGCCCAGAGTGGTCACGAAGCCGTGCTTGCGGGCCGAGGCCTCCACGCCTTCGTAAAACTCCTTCAGGCCCTGCAGGCGCTCGAAGTAACGGGCGATGAAGTCCTTGGCCTGCGTGGTGCTGATCTTGAGCTCCTGGGCCAGTTTCTGGGCGCCCATGCCGTAGATGAGGCCGAAGTTGATGGTCTTGGCATTGCGGCGCTGGTCCGGGCTCACCTGGTCGGGCGGCAGGTCATAGACCAGGGCCGCCGTGCGGGCGTGGATGTCCTCGCCGTTGCGGAAGGCTTCCAGCAGTGCCGGATCCTGCGAGACATGGGCCAGCACGCGCAGCTCCACCTGCGAATAGTCGGCCGAGACCAGCAGGCGGCCCGGCCCGGCGATGAAGCAGGAGCGCATGCGCTTGCCCAGCGGCCCGCGCACGGGAATGTTCTGCAGGTTGGGATTGCTGGAGGAGAGCCGTCCCGTAGCCGTGGCCTTCTGGTTGAAAGTGGTATGGATGCGGCCCTGCGGGTCCACCAGGCGCGGCAGGGGATCGAGATAGGTGGAGCGCATCTTCTCCAGCTTGCGGTACTGCAGGATGCTGTCCACCACCGGATGCTGCCCGGCCAGTTTTTCCAGCGTCTGCTGGCTGGTGGACGCCTGGCCGCCCTTGGTCTTGCGCGGCGCGGGCAGGCCCAGCCCGTTGAACAGCACATCGCCCAGCTGCAGGGCCGAACGGATGTTGAACTGCGTGCCCGCCAGCTCGTAGACATGGGCCGTGAGCTGGTCCAGCTGGCCCTGCACATCGTCGAGGAAGGCCCGGAAGGCTGCGGCGTCGATGGCCACCCCGCTCTGCTCCATGCCTGCCAGCACGGGCAGCAGGGGCATCTCCAGGCGCCGGAACAGCTCCAGCAGGCCGTCCTTTTCCATGCGCTGCTCGAACAGCTGCGCCATGGCCAGTCCCAGGCGCGCGGGGCCGGGGGCCGTCTCGCCCCTGCTCTCCAGTTCATGGCGCAGCACGGCGCCCCAGCGGGCCGAAAGACGGGGCCAGCCGTAATCGTTCTCTTCGGGGTTCAGCAGATAGGCGGCCACGCCCAGATCGATGCAGTCCCCCGCACGCCCGGCCAGGAACTGCCAGCAGGACGCGGATGTCAGCAGGCCCTTGAGGTCCGCCGTCACCAGGGTGCGGGCAGGGGCCAGCCACCGGGCCAGCTCCGCCACAGGACCTTTCCACTGCCATTCTCCCAAAGAACTGCCGTCAGCGCCTTCCACGGCAAGATAGGGGGCCTCGCGGTCGCCGTGGGCCCAGATCAGGGCCACGCGGGCATCTCCGCAGTCCGGCAGGGCCGACACGTCATCCAGCGCGGGCGCGGATTCCTGCGGCATGGCGTCCAAAAGGCTCATCTGGCTGGTGGCACGACCGCTGCGGGCAGGCTGGGCCAGCGGCAGGGAGGCCTGTTCCGCAGCCGCCTTTTTCCCGGCTGCAGGCTGTGCGTCCTCACGGATGCTGCCCGCATCCAGGAATTCCTCGGGCAGATCGGCCTCGGCGGCCTGCAGACGGTCCAGGGCGGCCAGCTCGCGCCGCAGGGCGAAGAGCTCGAACTCTTCCGTGAGCAGGGCGCAGGTGGCGGCATCCAGCGGCCGCACGCGCAGGTCGTCCAGCGTGACGCCGGGGCAGAAATCACGTCTCAGGGTGGTGAGCTCGCGCCAGGTGAACATGTTTTCCAGATGCGCCTGCAGTTTGGCCTGCATCTTGGGCGGCAGCAGGACGAAATGGTCGCGGATGTCCTCAAGACTGGGGCAGATGGAGAAGATCTGGCGCGCGGTCTTGGGACCGATGCCCGGCACGCCGGGGATGTTGTCGCTGGTATCGCCGATGAGGGCCTGCACGTCGGGCCACTGGGCGGGCGTCACGCCGCTCTCTGCCGTGAAATCGGCCTCGCTCACCAGCTTTTCTTCCTTGGAGGCCGGGTCCCACATGTAGACGTTGGGGCCCAGGCACTGTTTCAGGTCCTTGTCGCCGCTGACGATGATGACGGGATGTTCCGCCGCGAAGCGCGCCGCCAGCGAGGCGATGCAGTCGTCGGCCTCGCAGCCCTGCGAGACTTCCAGCCGCAGGCCCAGGGCCCGCACCATGCGGTGGATGGGATCCAGCTGGCGTACCAGATCTTCGGGCGTGGCATCGCGGTTGGCCTTGTAGAGGGGGAATATCTCGTGCCGGAAGTTGGGGCCCTTGCCGTCCTGCACGAAGGCGAAATAGCGGGGGCGCTCTTCGCGCAGGATGCGCAGCAGCACGCGGCTGACCACTACCAGGGAATTGGTGGGGAAACCGTCGGAACGCTGCATGTTCCTGTTGGCAAAAAAGCCGCGATAGATGAAGGCCGAGCCATCCATGAGAAAGACGGGCTCTGCGGCAAGCCCGAGGCGTTGTTTCAGCGACATGGCAATCCGGGGTTGTAGGGTAAGCAAAAAAGGGGAAAAAGCCTGCGGGGGAGCGGCCTCCCTCCTTGCGTAGCTTCTGTCCTGCGCGTATACTATAGAGATGGAAACAAGTCCGCAAGTAAACCTGGACAGGGCCGGAGAGCGCCTGCAGGTCACCGTCTCCGGCAGCTGGGCCATCAATACGCCCTGGCCGCCGCAGTGTGCCGACGCCCTGCAGCAGCTGCGAGGCCCCGGCATCCGGCAGCTGCATCTCGCGGCGGCCTCCCTCGACGCCTGGGACAGCAGCCTCCTGGTCTTCCTCGTCCAGCTGCACAAGGCCGCCCGCGCCGCGCAGATCGAAATCAGCCAGGACCTGCCCACAGGACTGGCACGACTGCTGCACCTGGCCTTCGCCATCCCGGCCCAGGCAGGGGCCGCCCGCAGCGACCACCGGCAAGGGCTTTTTGCCCGGGTGGGCGAAGCGGTCATGGGCCTGCCGCCCCGCTGTGCGGATTTTCTGGAATTCCTCGGCGATGTGACCCTTTCCATCTGGCGTCTCATCCTGGGACGCGCCGGCATGCGCATGCAGGACTTTATAGAAGCCATGTACGAATGCGGTGTGCGCGCCCTGCCCATCATCTCCATCACCAGCCTACTGTTCGGTCTGATCCTGGCCTTTGTGGGCGCGGTGCAGCTGACGCAGTTCGGCGCCCAGATCTATGTGGCCGGGCTGGTGGGCATCGGCATGCTGCGCGTCATGGGCGCGGTCATGGTGGGCGTGGTCATGTCCGGCCGCGTGGGGGCCGCCTATGCGGCCATGATCGGCACCATGCAGGTCAACGAGGAAGTGGACGCCCTGACCACCCTGGGCATCTCGCCCATAGATTTTCTGGTGCTGCCGCGCATGCTGGCCCTGATGCTCATGGTCCCCCTGCTCACGGTCTATGCCGACCTCATGGGCATCCTGGGCGGCTATGTGGTGGGCGTCTCCATGCTGGGGCTGAGTTCCGCCGAATACCTCAACGCCACCATGCAGATGGTCTCCTTCGTCCACGGGCTCATCGGCATCGCCTACGGTACGGTGTTCGGCATCATCATCGCCCTGGCGGGCTGCTATCAGGGCATCCGCTGCGGCCGCAGCGCCCAGGCCGTGGGCCTGGCCACCACCACGGCCGTGGTCCAGTCCATCGTGGGCATCATCATCGCCACGGCCGTCATCACCATCATCTGCAACGTACTGGGCATCTGACATGAGCACTCCCCGCCTGCGCGTCCGCGACCTGACCCTGGGCTACGGCTCCTTCGTGCTCATGCGTGACGTCAATTTCGATGTGGCCGCCGATGACATCTTCCTCATCATGGGCGGTTCCGGCTGCGGCAAGAGCTCGCTCCTGCGCACGCTCATGGGCCTCAAGCAGCCCCAGAGCGGCCAGGTGCTCTACGGCGATACGGACATCTGGGCCTGTACCGAAAAAGAGCGCCGCCGCATCCTGCGGCGTACGGGCGTCCTCTTCCAGGGCGGCGCCCTGTGGAGCTCCATGACCCTGGCCGAGAACGTGGGCCTGCCGCTGCAGCAGTACACCGACCTCGATGACGACGAGATCCGCGAGCAGGCCTCGCTCAAGCTGGCCCTGGCCGGTCTGGCCGGTTTCGAGGATTACTATCCTTCGGAGATCAGCGGCGGCATGCGCAAGCGGGCCGGTCTGGCCCGGGCCCTGGCCCTCGATCCCGAGATCCTTTTTCTGGACGAACCTTCCGCCGGTCTGGACCCGGTGAGCGCCCGCATGCTGGACGACCTGATCCTGGAGCTGCGCGACGCCCTGGGCACGACCTTCGTCATCGTCTCCCACGAGCTGGCCAGCATCTTTGCCATCGCCAGCAACGGCATCTATCTCGACGTGCGGACCCGGCGCGTCACTGCCCGGGGCAACCCCTCCGAACTGGTGCGCGACCCGCACACCGAGCTGCAGGCCCTGCGCTTCCTGACGCGCGGCGAAGCGGGCGGCCCCCAACAACAGGACTGAACCCACAGGATACGGCATGGCAAAACAATCATTCAAAACCGCTGTAGGGGCTTTCGTCATCGGCGGACTGGCGCTGCTGGTGGCGGGCATCATCCTTCTGGGCGGCGGCCGCATGTTCAGTGACGACATCGAATACGTCCTGTACTTCGACGGCTCGGTGAGTGGCCTCAATATCGGGGCGCCCGTGGTCTTCCGCGGCGTGCCCATGGGCCAGGTGACGCGCATCAGCCTGGAGGCCAACCCGCGCGACGCCAGCGTCACCATCCCGGTCTACATCCGGCTGGACGAGAACAGCATCGTCCGGGCCGGGGTCACCGGCGAGCTCACGGACAATTTCCGGCAGGAGATCCTGCGCCGCCTGATCCAGCGCGGCCTGCGCGCCCGCCTGCAGCTCCAGAGCCTCATCACCGGCCAGTACCGCGTGGAGCTGGACTTTTTGCCCAATACGCCCGCCAATTTCCGTTCCCCCATGCCGGACAGGGAGATCCCCACCCTGCCCTCGCCCATCGATACCTTGCAGCGTACCGTGGCCAGTCTGCCTCTGGAAGAGATGGCGCATACCACGGCGGGCATCCTGGAAAAGCTCAACGCCGCCCTGTCCGGCGATGCGCTGGAACGCGGCATCAAGGCCTTTGCCACCTCCTTTGAAGAAGCGCAGGCCCTGCTGGCCGGCATGCAGGAATCCCAGAAGACCCTGGCCCAGGCCCTGGAAAAGCTGAATGCGGCGGCCACGTCGGCCCAGCACGATCTGCCCCAGGCCCTGCAAAGCACCCGGGACGCCATGAACAACGTCTCCTCCGTTTCCCTGGCCACCAAGGCCGTGGTGGAACGCAATGCCCCCCTCACCCAGGAGCTGCGCCGCCTGATTCAGGAAAGCGCGGCTGCCGTCCGCTCCCTGCGGGCGTTCATGGACGTGCTGGAACGCAATCCCGAAGCCCTGCTCCGCGGCAAACAAGGAAGTCGCCGATGAACCATCTCCTCCGCCATACGACCGTTTTCCTGGCCCTGCTGACGCTCCTGCTGACCGCCTGCGGCCGCAGCGCGCCCACGCACTTCTATCTGCTGGACAGCGGCCAGCCCCCCCTGACCGCCGACAGCCTGCCCGCTGCCAGTCTGAGCATCGCACCGGTGAGCGTGCCTGACTATCTGGACCGCAACGGTCTGGTGCGCCGCAGCGACGGCCAGACCCGCCTGGAGGTCTCGGAACTGGACATCTGGGCCGAGCCGCTGGGACAGGGCGCCCGGCGCGTGCTGGGCGAAGTGCTGGCCGCCCGCCTGCTGCCCCGGGGCATCGACGTGATCGCTGCCGGAGACCGGCAGGGCGACATGGAACTGGCCGTGGCTTTGGAACGTCTGGACGGCGACACGCCGGGCACGGCCCGGCTGCAGGCCCGTTGGCAGCTTTCCCGTGGCGGAGAGGCGCTGGATCGCGGCATCTACGCAGCCAGCGAGGATGCCGGCATGAGCAGCGCCAGTCTGGTGGCGGCCCAGAGCCGTCTGTTGCAGGGACTGGGCGAACATCTGGCCGACCGCCTGCTGCCCCGCCTCAGGTAGTATTTGTGGGGGAAGAGGGCTCCCCTCCCCCAGTCTGCCTTATTTAAAAACTCTAAAGTCGCATCCGAATATTTCTCTCAAAGATAGTCAGTACTAACTAAAACAATTAAACAAATTAAATTTTATCTTTAAAATAAAAAGTGAAATAGATATAACCCTCTCTATACAAAAATAATATTTCCTGTTATATTCAAAAATATTATTTTCTTTGGAGGGGGAAAATCTATGAAAAAACAGGCTGTTATTTTCTGCGTTATGCTCCTATGCTTTCCAAGCAAGGCTTTTTGCTTTGATTTTTTTGACAACTTGAGCCGTGTCGGTGAATTGAGTACTGAGATTGATGCCATAAAAGTTGAAAATGCAGAGTTAAAACGCGAAATAGCAGATATCAAAAACAAATTAGCCTCATATGAACTTTTTATTGATTATACAAATAAAGCATTGTGGAGATTTTCTACATTATCACCAACAAATATTCGTATTGACCCAACCATGAACCAATATAGTATACTTACTTGCTATAATGGATACTTTGCTGTTTTTTGTGAAAATATAAAATCCTATGGTACAGGATCTGAGCTCACTCTTGGACTTGTAAATTTACTTGGCACGACTGTAACTGATATAGAATTAAAATTTACATATTCGAATAGCCCTGTTTTTGATGAAAATAATCCCAATAACAGCTGGAAAAATTACGAAGCAGGGAAGAAAGAAAAAATAGAAAAACCACAGCCAGATTTCCCTCCTGGGACAAAACGCTCCATAAAAATAAGGCTTCCAGAGTATAAGCCGGATCAATTAAAACATATAAGTCTTGAAGCAAGTGTCGGTGGTATCCGCTTCCGCTAATCATTGTTTGACACTTAATCATAAAGAAAGGGAGGTCCAAAGCCTCCCTTTCTTTATTCACATGAGCCTGCGCCGTATCCGGCATCCCCGCACTGTGCGCTCCGGCATCAGAACGTATAGCCGATGGTGGCGGAATAAATGTTGGCCACCGTGTTCCGGCTGTTCCCCGTGCTGACATTCCCCACGGACGAACGGATGCCGGAGGCATCGGTCTCCGAATAGTCCAGGCTGTGCACCCAAAGATGGGCATAAGCCAGATCAAGCGTCCAGTTGCCCCACTGGAAGCCCGCGCCCACACTGACGCCCGTGCGGCCGTGGCTGGGGACCATGAAGTCCGCGTGCGCCTCGTTGGTGACCGGCGTCTCGTACCAGATGCCCGCACGCAGGGCCAGCCAGTCCAGGGGCTCATATTCCACGCTGGCGTTGAAATTCCAGCCGTCACGCCACTTTTTATGATTGATGGACTGGAAATCGGAATCGAAATAAATGTTCATGGAATCGTAGGTGGACCAGCGGGTGAAGACGGTCCCCACCTCGAAGCTCAGATTCTCCAGCGGGCGGTAGGCCAGGCCCACGGCAAAGGAATCGGGCAGATGCACCGTGCTGTGCACATCGGTATCGATGGTGTGCGGCACCTGTCCTTGGTCGGCCAGCATATTGCTATGATGCCGGGAAAAATCCGCCGAACCGGCGATATTGAGCGTGACCGGACTTTTGTAGGAAAAGCCCAGCGACAGCTCGTCGGTCATGCGCAAGTGCGCCCCCACCTGGGCCCCCACGCCCCAGCCCGTACCGTTGAGCGTCATCTTGCTGTCTTCCCCTCTGCTGGGGATGTAGCCGATATACTGCATGCTGGGGATCTGCTGTCCCATGGCAAAGCTGGCATGCATGATCTCCACGCCCGCCGAAAGGGACAGGACATCGTTGACCTTCAAGGCCACAGTGGGCACGAGGGAAAAGGTCTGGAAATTGATGTTGGTCAGGTTGTACCGTCCCGTCCAGTTATCGGCAAATTCATTGCCGAGGCCGAATCGCGAGAACAAGCCCAGGCCCAGCCAGAAGCGATCATTCAGCTGATGGGTGATGTAGGCGTGCGGGGCAGCCCAGATATGGGGCTTGGTGGTCGTGGACGTGTGGCTGCCGTCGGCCAGATCCAGGTCGATGGTACCCATGGGAGCGATGGCGGCAAAACCGCCCATGACGTGCGTGCCCGGCAGCTGGGTGATGCCCGCCGCATTGTAGGCGATGGCCGAGGGATCGTCCGCGCGTCCCACCATGCCGCCTGCCAGCGAAAGACCTCGCGAGCTCCATTCCGTCAGGGCGAAGCCTTCGGCCCCTGCCGTCGTCACCTGGCATGCCCACAGAAGGCAGACGGCAAGCACGACATACAATTTTTTCATAGATATCCCCCACAAAAATAGTCCGGGGCGCAGCAAAGGCTCCTTCCCCGCAACATGCAGTACCAATACAGATGTCTATTGTTACGCTAGAGTGCAACGCTTTTGAAAGTCAAGCTGTTTTGCCGGGCTTCCCGGCGCTGCCGCAGGGAAGGCCAACGCGGCATGGCCCGTACGTACTTGTCTGAGGATACCGGACCACGGTATCGCGAAGATGTCCCGGTTGAAGCCGCTGGCGGAGAACCGCCGCTATGTCGGATGAAAGCCTTTGATAAGGATGCCGGACCAGAGGAGAGGGCTCCCCGGGCCCTGATGAGAGTCCCCTGATCCGTATGCCTGTATACAAAAAAGGGCCCTCCCCATATGGGGAAGGCCCTTCCGGCTGTCTTGCGGATAACGGCGCTTAGCCCTGCTTGATCATGACCTTGGCCGGGCGCAGCAGACGCTCGCCCAGCTTGTAGCCGCTCTGCAGAACGCGGGCCACGGCCCCGGCTTCCACATCGGCCTCGGCATCAAAGCCCACGGCTTCGTGCAGTTCGGGCGTGAAGGCCTCACCGGCCGTGCCCACGGGGGTCAGACCGTGACGCGCCACGGCTTCCAGCAGCAGCTTGCGGGTCATGGCCACGCCCTGGAGCATGTCCTTGCAGGCCTCGTCCTTGCTGCCGTACTGCAGGGCCAGGTCGAGGTTGTCCAGCGTGGGCAGCAGGTCGCTCATGACCTTTTCCGCCGCATAGCGGATCTGTTCCTCGTGCTCGCGCTTCAGGCGCTTCTTGAAGTTATCCATCTCCGCGGCCGCGCGCAGGCGTGCGTCATCGGCATCGCGCTTTTCGGTGCAGTTGGGGCACACATGTTCGTGGCACAGGCTTTCCAGATTTTCCGGCAGGGTCTGCACGGCGTCCCCGGCATCCCCGGCCTCGGCACCGGCACAGGCCTCTTCCTGCGCTTCCGTGTTCTGCGTGTCCTTCATATGCATATCATCGTTCTCGTTGTGACGATCCATGGTTCCTCCCAGAAATGCACCGGCGTTGTGCCGGCTAGTATTGAGTAAATACGCACTGCCGTACTGTCAAGGGGCTGACACCCCGGCAACGGCCTCCTGCACGGAAGTCTCGACATTGGCGCACGCCTTCGCTATATTCGTCCGACGCGCAATTCCGCGCGTCCACGCGCCCTCCGGTGGCGTTCTTTTCTTGAGGTATATTCCATGATTTGCCGAATTTTGCACCTGCAGTCCGAGCAGGAATGGGTCAAGGCCTCGCAGTGGCTCGACGGCCGCTTCAACCCCGGCGACAGCGTTGAGGGCAGCGTGCGCGAGATCCTCGCCAATGTACGTGAAAAGGGCGATGAGGCCCTGATCGACTATACCCGCCGTTTCGACTGTCCCGAATTTGCCGCGCCCCTGCGCGTCAGCGAGCAGGACATCGCCTGGGCCGCCGCTTCCATCTCTCCCGAACATCGCGAGCAGATCAGCGAAGCCGCCCACAACATCCGCACCTTCCATAAAGAACAGCTGGAAAAATCCTGGTTCCAGACCCGGCCTGACGGCAGCATCCTGGGCCAGCGCGTGCTGCCCGTGGACCGGGTGGGCCTGTATGTGCCCGGCGGCCAGGGCGGCAACACCCCGCTGCTCTCCAGCATGCTCATGAACGCCATCCCCGCCCTGGTGGCCGGTGTGCCCCGCGTGGCCGTGTGCACCCCGCCCCGCAAGGACGGCACCATCAACCCGCACATCCTGGCGGCGGCCCACCTGCTGGACATCGACGAGATCTACCGCGTGGGCGGCGCCTGGTCCATCGGCGCCATGGCCTACGGCACCCAGAGCATCGACCCTGTGGACGTCATCGCCGGTCCCGGCAACATCTATGTGGCCACGGCCAAGCGTCTGGTGCAGGGCACGGTGGGCATCGACATGGTGGCCGGCCCCAGTGAAGTGCTGGTGGTGGCCGACAGCTCCGCCCGCCCGCACTGGCTGGCCGCGGACATGCTCTCCCAGGCCGAGCACGACATGCTGGCTTCCGCCATCCTGCTCACCGACGACATCACCCTGGCCGAACAGGTGCAGCAGGAGCTGGAAAAGCAGTGCAGCCAGCTGCCCAAGGCCCAGATCGCGGGCAAGTCCCTCATGGACTGGGGCGCCATCGTGGTGGTGCCCAACATCATGACCGCCGTGGCCATCGCCAACCGCGTGGCTCCCGAGCATCTGGAACTGTGCGTGCGCGATCCCTGGGCCCTTCTGCCCCACATCCGCCATGCCGGGGCCATCTTCATGGGCCAGCACAGCCCCGAACCCGTGGGGGACTACTTCGCGGGCCCCAACCATGTGCTGCCCACCCTGCGGACCGCGCGCTTCTCTTCCGCGCTCTCCGTCCAGAACTTCTGCAAAAAAACCAGCATCGTGGCCACTTCGCCGGCCTTCCTGCTGGAAAACGCGCCTGCCATTGCTTCTCTGGCCCGTCTGGAAGGGCTGGAGGCCCACGCCCGTTCCGTGGAGATCCGCAGCAAGCGCTAGTGCCTTAAACAAACTGGATCAAGACTATGCGCATCACCACCAAGACTGAAATCAGCGCTTACCCGCTGCTGTCCCGCGGCAAGGTCCGCGACATCTATGACATCGACGACAAGACCCTGCTCATCGTCACAACCGACCGCATGTCCGCCTTCGATGTCATCATGGACAAGCCCATCCCCTACAAGGGCGTGATCCTGAACCAGATCACCCTGTTCTGGATGGACAAGTTCAAGGACATCATCCCCAATCATCTGGTGGAAAGCGATGTGGACCGGTTCCCCG
>ERZ1673703.2447-NODE-2447-length-11564-cov-5.919194_pt1 | contig 11564 bp, 6 predicted proteins | sample MGYA00580233_ERZ1673703 | MGnify/ENA primary metagenome ERZ1673703 (study PRJEB41218, sample SAMN15661748) | gut metagenome | host: Homo sapiens | place: Canada: London | collected 2015-08-20/2019-03-30 | study: EMG produced TPA metagenomics assembly of... | reverse complement strand
TTGCCGCGCCCCGCAGTGCCCGCTTCCCCCGAGAACAATTATCAGTGCAGGTAGAAGCGTTGCCAATTTCGTAGATTGCACGCCGTGGTCGGCCAGAGCTATTTTGTCGTTGTAAACCGGCCCTCTTTTTAATACAGAAGTTCAACCAAGAAGAGGGCGCCTAATTGGGGCGCCCTCTTTTGCGTTGGATTAAGTTTTAATCGTCCAGACTAGTGACGCTTGCGGGTAGCCGTTGCCTTACGGACGGAGGTCTTCTTGGTCGGAGCCTTTTCCTCGGCCGGAGTGGCGGGGGAGACCGGGGTCTCCTTGGTGGGCTCGGTCTTTGCCTTAGCCTTGGGAGCGGTCTTGACCTCGGCGACCTTCGGCGTCGGCTCGGCCTTTACTGCGGGCTTGTCCTCGTCCTTTGCCTCTGCCTTGGGAGCTGCAGCCTTGGTCGTGGTCTTCTTGGCCGTCGTCGTAGAGCGCTTGCGCGTGGTGGTCTTGGCGGCCGGCTTTGCCTCGACAGCTGCCTTGGCCTTGGGCTCGGAGGGCGCCTCCTCGACCTTGTCGGCGGGCTTTACAGCAGCCTTCGGGGTCGTCTTCGCCGCGGCCTTCGTCGTGGCAGCCTTGGTCGTCGTCGACTTCGTAGCCGTGGCCTTCTTGGCGGTCGTGGTCTTGGTCGTGGTCGTCTTCTTGGCAGCGGTCTTGACCGGAGCCTTTGCCGCGGGCTCGGCCTTTACCTCAGGAGCGACCTCGGCCTCGGCGGCCTTCTTGGAAGCGGCGGTCTTACGCTTGCGCGTAGTCGTTGCCTTGGCAGTAGTTGCCTTGGCAGCGGTGGTCTTGCTCGCAGTGGCCTTCTTAGCCGTCGTCTTGCGGGCCGTCGTCTTCTTGGCGGCAGGCTTCGCGTCGGGCTTAACTTCGGCCTTGGCCGCCGGCTTCTCCTCGGCCTTGGGCTCCTCAGCGGCTGCGGGCTCCGTAACAGTCGCCGCAGGCTCGGCCTCAGCGGCAGCGGGCTCATCGACAGCTGCAACCTCAGTCACAGCCGCCGGGCGCTCAATCTCCGGGTGCATAAAGAAATACAGGTCCAGATACTTGTCGGCCGAACGCGTCCAGCTAAAGTCCTGGCTCATGGCCTGCGTGACCAGCTGGTTCCAGGCGTCGCGGTTATCCCAGAACAGACGCGCCGCGCGGAACACCGCGTCGCCCATCTCGTCGCCGTTAAAGTTGGTAAACGAGAAGCCCGTACCCTCGCCGGTAAACTCGTTGTACGGGATTACGGTGTCCTTCAGGCCACCGGTCTCGCGCACGATGGGTAGTGTACCGTAGCGCATGGCGATGATCTGCGACAGGCCGCAGGGCTCAAACTTCGAAGGCATCAGGAACATGTCGGCAGCAGCATACATGCGCTGCGACAGCGCCGGATCGAACTCGATGCGTGCGGCCATGGTGCCGGGGTACTTGTCCTGGAAGTAGCGCAGGCCGTCCTCGTAGTCGCGGTCTCCGGTGCCCAGCACGGCCACCTGAACGCCGCCGGACAAGATGCGGTCGAGCGCGTACATGACCAGGTCCATGCCCTTCTGGCGCGTCAGGCGCGTGACCATTACCATGAGCGGGCGGTCGTCGCGAACCTCGAGGCCCAGCTCCTCCTGCAGCTTGGCCTTGCACACGGCCTTGCCGGAACGGTCCTCCACGGTGTAGTTTGCGGCAATGCGCTTGTCGGTCGCCGGGTCAAAGCCCGCCACGTCGATGCCGTTCAAAATGCCCTGCAGCGCATAGGAACGCTCGCGCAGCACACCGTCCAGGCCCTCGCCAAATTCGGGCGTCTGGATCTCGTTGGCATAGGTAGGGCTCACCGTGGTGATGGCGTCGGCATAGCGCAGGGCGCCCAGCATGTAGTTGATGCTGCAGGCGTCGCAACGCAGCTGCGAGGCGGCCGCCGGAATATGCGCCACACCCAGGATGTCCTCCATCACGGTGTCGCTAAACTGGCCCTGGAACGCCACATTGTGGATCGAGAACACGGTCTTGACGCGCTCGTAGAGCGGCAAGCCCTGGTAGAACTCGCGCAGGAACACGGGCGCCAGTGCCGTCTGCCAGTCGTTGCAGTGTAGAATGTCGCATTCAAAGCCGGACGGCAGGTGCTGTAGGCTCTCGGTGATGGCCTTGGAGAAGAACGCGAAGCGCTCGCCGTCGTCAAAGAAGCCGTACGGATAGTCGCGCGCAAAGTAGCGCTCGTTGTCGATGAACATATAGGTGACGCCGTCGTGCTCGAGCTTCTCAAGACCGCAGTACTCGTTGCGCCAGCCCAGGCTCACGTAAAAATCGGAGAAGTGCTCCATCTGCGCCTTGTACTCGTCCTTGATGGTGGCGTACTTGGGCACCATCACGATGACTTCGGCGCCGGCGCGCACAAGCGCCGCGGGCAGCGAGCCCGCCACGTCGCCCAGGCCACCGGTCTTCACAAACGGCGCGCACTCGGCCGAGGCAAACACGATCTGCATCTTTTTGTTGGTTTCTGCCATATTGTCTCCCATGTTGCAATTCGAGAATAGCCGCCTGGCGCTAACCGGGCGGCTATTCTACATGTTACGAGCGATGTTGCGGTGCCAACGTTAACGTACGATGGTGGTGTCGGAAGTTAACGGAGCCTTGCCCAGCACCAGGATGTTCTCGGGCGTGCCGCGAAGCTCGGTGTTGGTGGGAACCACGTTGTTCTTGTCCAGGATGGCATTCTCAACACGGGCGCCACTCTTGATGATGCAGCTCTGGTTGATGATCGAGTTGGTCACCGAGGCTCCTTCCTCGACCACAACGCCGCGCGACAGGATCGAGTTGCGCACGGTGCCCTTGATGATGCAGCCGGCCGAGATGATCGAGTTGCACGCGTGGCTGCCGGTCGCATAGCGCGAAGGCGGCACGTCGTGAGCCTTGGTCAGGATCGGGCGCTCGGGATCGAAGAGCTGGTCGGCCACGGTCTGGTCGAGCAGGTCCATGCTGCGGCGATACAGCGACTTCTCGCTAAACACGCCCACGACCTCGCCCTTGTACTCGTAGCTGCACACATCGATGTTGCCAAAGTCGCCCTGGAGTGCCTCGAGCAGGTCCAGATAGTCGGCGGCCTGGTAGTGGTCGATGATCTCGAGCAGCGTCTCGCGGTTGACGATGCAGCAGTCCATGGAGGCGTTGTCGCCGTACACGACGCCGGCGCTCACGCCCGTCAGGCGACCGTTCTCGTTAATTTCGAGTTTGGTCTCGTCATCGACGTTGTGCGTGGCCTTGCAGTACACCACGGTCATCTGGGCACCGGAGTTCTCGTGCGCGTCGATGATGGTGTTGAGGTCCATATTGAAGATGATGTTGGTGCCCATCATCACAACATAGGGCTTGTCTGAGCGCTGGAACAGCGTCTTGTTGGAGATGATGTCGCGCAGCAAGAAGCGCATGCCGCCCTTGGTGGTGCCATACGCGTTGCCGGGCACCATAAACAGGCCGCCCTTCTTGCGGTCCAGGCCCCAGTCCTTGCCCGAGCCCACGTGGTCGATCAGCGAGCGGTAGTTGCCCGGCATGACGACACCGACGGTCTTGATGCCGGCATTCATCATGTTGGACAGCGGGAAGTCGATCAGGCGGTAGCGACCCAAAAACGGAACGGACGCGATGGGGCGGTCCTTGAGCAGCACACTGCCGTAGGTCGAAGAGTAGTTAGCGGTGATATAGCCGATGGCCTTGCGATTGATCATCGGATCATTCCCCCTTCCCGATAACGACGTCATTTCCAACGACGGCCGTATCCTTGGTGGTATCGACAGAGCCGAGCTTCACGCCCTCTTCGACCGTGGAGTTCTCGCCCAAAATAGCGCGGCAGATGTGCGCGCCGCTCTTAACGTGCGCACCCGGCAGCAGCACGGAGTCCTCGACCACGGCGCGCTCCTCGATGATGACATCGGTCGAAAGGATCGAGTGGCGAGCGGTGCCGTAGATCTTGCAGCCGTTGGAGACCAGGCAGTCGTCCAAGCGACCATCCGGACCAATGTAGTGCGGCGGACGCGTGGTGATGTTGGACATGATGGGGAAGTGCTTGTCAAACAGATCGAACTCGGGGTTGTTGCCCAGCAGGTCCATCGAGGTCTCGTGGAAGCTGGCGATGGTGCCGACGTCCTTCCAAAAGCCGTGGAACTCGTAGCTGTACAGGCGCTTGCCCTCGCCGAGCAGCTTGGGGATGATGTCCTTGCCAAAGTCGTGGCTCGAGCGCTGGTCCAGAGCGTCCTCCTCGAGTGCCTCGATCAGCACGTCGGCCGAGAAGATGTAGATGCCCATGGACGCGAGGTTCGAATCGGGCTTATCGGGCTTCTCGGTGAACTTGGTGATACGGCCGTCCTCGGGGTCGGTGGTCAGGATGCCAAAGCGGCTGGCCTCCTCCCAAGGCACGGGCATAACGCTCACCGTGAGGTCGGCGTTGTTCTCAATGTGCGTCTTGAGCATCTTGCGGTAGTCCATGCGATACAGGTGATCGCCCGAAAGAATAAGGACGTACTTGGGGTCGTTGGCCTTGATGTAGTCCAGGTTCTGCGTAATGGCGTCTGCCGTGCCCGCATACCAGGCGCCGCCGGTCTGCGTCTCATACGGCGGCAGGATCGACACGCCGCCGTCACGGCTGTCCAGATCCCACGCCTCGCCGGAGCCCACGTAGGCATGCAGCAGATAGGGGCGATACTGCGTCAGAACGCCCACCGTGTCGATGCCCGAGTTGGAGCAGTTGGAGAGCGAGAAGTCGATAATGCGGAACTTGCCACCAAAGCTAACCGCCGGCTTGGCGATCTTTTGGGTGAGTGCCCCCAATCGGCTGCCCTGTCCTCCTGCGAGGAGCATCGCGATGCATTCTTTCTTACTCATCGATTTCTCCTTCTGTCATCGATGTTCCTAAACCCATTAGCGACGGGCGCGGCGCAACGTCACGCCCGTCGAGTAATGCCGTGCTGGCATAGGGGAGCTCGCGCGCTTTACGCGTGCCAGATCTCGTCGCGGTACTCGCGAATGGTACGGTCGCTCGAGAACCAGCCCGAGGAGGCGGTGTTGAGCAGGGCCTTGCGGTTCCAGGTCTCCTGGTCGCCATAGCTGCCGGCGAGCTTCTCCCACGCATCCACGTAGCTGCGGAAATCGGCCATGACCAGGTCGGGGTCATTGTTGTTCATGAGCTCGTTGTAGATACTCTCGAAGTTGCCCGAAAGACCCGCAAAGGTGTTGTCCTTGAGCTCGTCCATCACGCGGCCCAGACGCTCGCGATCGTTGTTGAGCGTATCCCACGCAAAGTAGCTATTGGATGCCCAGAGCTGCTCGACCTCGGGAGCGGTCAGGCCAAAGATGGCCTCGTTCTCGCGGCCGGCCAGGTCGGCGATCTCGATGTTGGCGCCGTCGAGGGTACCCAGCGTAATGGCGCCGTTCATCATGAGCTTCATGTTGGACGTGCCCGAGGCCTCCTTGCCGGCCGTGGAGATCTGCTCCGAGATCTCGGCGGCGGGGTAGATGAGCTGGGCGTTACTTACGCGGAAGTTGGGGATAAAGCATACCTTCATGACCTCGTTGACGCGGGCATCGTTGTTGATGACGTCGGCCACGGAGTTAATGAGGCGGATGGTCTCCTTGGCAAAGGTGTAGCTCGAGGCAGCCTTACCGCTAAAGATGAAGGTCGTCGGCGTCACATGGAAGTTGGGGTCGGCGATGCGACGGTTGTAGATGTCCATCACCTTCATGATGTTCATGAGCTGGCGCTTGTAGGCGTGGAAGCGCTTAACCTGAACATCAAAGACGGTGTTGGGGTCGATGACCAGACCGGTCTCGGCCTTAACGTAGGCGGCCAGGCGCTCCTTGTTGGCGCGCTTGGAGGCACCCACGGCCTTCAGGAACTCGGTGTCGTCCTTAAACTCTTTGAGCTTCTCCAGCTCAAAGGCGTCCTTCAGCCATCCGTCGCCAATGGCCTCGGTGACGAGCTTGGCGTAGGTGGGGTTGGCCTCGGCAAAGAAGCGACGGTGCGAGATGCCGTTGGTCTTGTTGTTGAACTTTTCGGGCGTCAGGGCATAGAAGTCCTTGAGCACGATGTTCTTGATGATGTCGGAGTGGATCTTTGCCACGCCGTTGACGTTATGGCTGCAGATCACGGACAGGTTGGCCATGCGAATCTCGCCGTCCCACAGGATGGCGGTCTGGCGCAGACGCTCCTGCCAGCCCTCCTGCGTGGTGTCGAACGACTCGTGCCAACGGCGGCTGATCTCGTCGATGATCTGGTACACGCGGGGGAGGAGCTTGGAGAACGTGCCGATGGGCCACTTCTCCAGAGCCTCGGGCAGGATGGTGTGGTTGGTGTAGCTCACGACCTGCGTCACGATGTTCCAGGCGTCATCCCACTCGAGCTTCTTCTCGTCGATGAGGATGCGCATGAGCTCGGGGCCGCACATGGCAGGGTGGGTATCGTTGGTATGGATGGCCACAAACTGCGGCAGCAGCTCCCAGTTTGCGCCGTGCTCCTTCTCAAAGGTGTCGAGCAGGCTGTAGATGCCGGCCGAGACAAACAGGTACTCCTGCTTCAGGCGCAGCAGACGGCCGTGCTCGCCGGCGTCGTTGGGGTAGAGGATGGCGCTGATGGCCTCGGCCTCGGCGCGCTCGGCATCTGCCAGGGCGTAGTCGCCGCGGTTGAAAGCCTCCAGATCGAAGTGCTCCTCGACCGGCTCAGCGGCCCAGACGCGCAGCTTGTTGACGGTCTCGCCAGCATAGCCCACAACGGGGATGTCATAGGGAACGGCAAGGATGTCCTGCGTGTCCACCGTGCGGTAGAACGTGCGGCCGTTCTCCTCAAAGCCCTCGACGCGGCCACCAAACTTGATGGTCACGGCCTTGTCCTGACGGCGGACCTCCCAGGGATAGCCATGGGTGAGCCACTCGTCGGTAGCCTCGACCTGGCTGCCGTTGACGATCTCCTGCTTAAACAGGCCGTAGCGGTAGCGCATGCCGTTGCCGTAGCCGGCGATGCCCTCGGCTGCCATGGAATCCAGGAAGCATGCGGCAAGACGGCCCAGACCACCGTTGCCCAGAGCCGGATCGGGCTCCTGGTTCTCAATGACGGACAGATCGAAGCCCATGTCGTCGAGCGCCTCGGCGACCATGTCGCGCACGCCAAAGTTGAGCAGGTAGTTGTCGAGCAGGCGGCCGATCAAAAACTCGATCGAGAAGTAGTACACGCGCTTCTTGCCCTCGGCGGTGGCGCGGGCGTCGCTCTTGGTGGCAACGGTGCGTGCCTTCTCGGCCACGAGCTTGGCCAGGGCGTTAAAGCGGTCGAGGTCGCTGGCGGCCTCGACGCTCTTGCCGCTGATGCTCATGACGGCATCGCGATAGAGCTCGGTAAACTCCTGCTTGTTGTCGAAGATCTTATTCATACGTTCCTTCCCCCGGGGATGTTTCTCCCGGAACGGTTATGACTTGTATCCTACGCCCCGGCGGGGCGGGTAATTACAGTGGTAACACCTTTGTTACGCTTTCTTGGCAGGATCCTTAACGGCAGCTGCCTTGGCCTTGGAAGCAGCCTTCTTGGCCGTGGTGGACTTGGCCGAAGCCTTGGCGGCGGGCTTGGCAGCCTTCGCCTTAGCCGGAGCCTTCTTAGCAGCTGCGGCCTTGGGCTTCACCGAGGACATGCGCTTGCGCGTCGCCTTCTTGGGCTCCTCGACCACGGGCGGCTTATAGCTGCTGGGACCGCGGCGCTTAAGTACCACGCCTGCAAGGCCGGGCACCTTAATCTCGATGGAGTCCATCTGCCCGTTCCAGGGATAGGGCTCGCTCGAGCAGGTGTAGGGCTCCTCACCGGCATAGCCGCTGCCGCCAAACTCGGGACGGTCGGAATCGAAGATGACCTCCCAGTCACCCTCGCGCGGCACGCCCACGCGGAAGCTCTCGTAGCTCGCCGGGTCAAAGTTGATCAGAATCACCAGGTCGTTATCGACGTCCTCGCCCTGGCGCACAAAGCTCACGATGGACTGCTTGGAGTTGTCCGCGTCGATCCAGGTAAAGCCGTCGTCGGTGTAGCCGCGCTCGTATAGGGCGGGCTCGGCGGTGTACAGATGGTTGAGCGCCTTGATAAACGCCTGATGATGACGGTGAGTCTCGTACTCCTCAGTCAGGAACCACTGGATGGACTCGTAGTAGCGCCACTCGATAAACTGGCCGATCTCGTTGCCCATAAAGTTGAGCTTTGCACCGGGGTGCGTCATCTGGTAGAAGGCCAGCGTGCGCAGGCCGGCAAACTGGCGCCACCAGTCGCCCGGCATGCGGCCGATCAGCGAGCACTTGCCGTGCACGACCTCGTCGTGGCTGAGCGGGCAAATGAAGTTCTCGGTAAAGGCGTACATGATGGAGAACGTGAGCAGCCCGTGGTTGCCGGGGCGCCACGGAAAATCGGTCTGCATGTAGTGCAGGGTGTCGTTCATCCAGCCCATGTCCCACTTGTAGTGGAAGCCCAGGCCGCCGTCCTGCGGCGGATAGGTCACGAGCGGCCACGCGGTGGACTCCTCGGCCATCATCATCACGTCGGGGTAGTGCGCCTCCACGGCGCAGTTGACCTGGCGAATGAACGCGCTGGCGTCCAGGTCCTCCTCGGTACCGTACTTGTTGAACTTCTTTTGCCCCGGATCGTCGATGCCAAAGTTGAGGTACAGCATGCTGGACACGCCGTCCATGCGGATGCCATCCACGTGGAAGTTCTCGAGCCAGTACAGCACGTTGGAGACCAGGAAGGAGCGGACCTCGCCGCGGGCGAAGTCGAACTTGTGCGTACCCCAGTTGGGGTGAATCTCGTGCTCAAACAGCATGTGGCCGTTAAAGGTGGCAAGACCGTGGGAGTCGGCACAAAAGCCGCCGGGCACCCAGTCCATGATCACGCCGATGCCCGCCTCGTGGCACGCATCGATAAAGTGCATGAGCTGCTGCGGGTTACCGTAGCGCGACGTGGCGGCATAGTAGCCGGTCGTCTGGTAGCCCCAGGAGCCGTCGAAGGGATGCTCCATGAGCGGCATGACCTCGATATGCGTGTAGCCCATGTCGCGCACGTAGTCCACGAGCTCCACCGACAAGTCGTCGTAGGTGTAGAACTCGCCGCGCTGCGCGGGGAAAGGATCCATGGGGCCGGGGTAGTTGCCGTACTCGTCGGGCTCGCCCTGCGGCGTGTCGCCGTGGCGCTTCCACGAGCCAATATGCACCTCGTAGATGTTGAGCGGCTGCGACATGTGGTTGTGGCTGGCGCGGCGCTTGAGCCACGCGGCGTCGTTCCACTTGTAGCCATCGAGGGTCCACAGCACGCTCGCGGTACCCGGAGGGCACTCGGCCTTAAAGGCATACGGATCGGCCTTGTAGAGCTTTTCACCCTCGTTGGTCTCAATAAGATATTTATAGAGCTGACCCTGCTCGGCGCCAGGAATAAAGCCTTCCCAAATAGCGCTCGTATGCACGGGCACCAGCGGGTTGGCCTGCTCATCCCAGTCGTTAAATTCACCAATGACATGGACACTCTTTACGTCGGGCGCCCAAACGCAAAAGCGCCAGCCGCGCGTGCGCTGCTGCGTGTCGGGATGCGCGCCCATCTTTTCCCAGCTGCGCTCCCACATTCCAATGCCAAACAGGTAGACATCGTCCTTGGAGAGCTCCGGTGTGTGCGGAGCCGGTTTGCGGGTTGCGGGCTTTTTAGCCGTTGGCTTTAGCTTTGTATCGCTCACGTTTGATCCCATCATGACGCGGCAGCGTGTTGCCTTGGTGACTAGATGCGAAAGGTCCAAGGCTGCACGAATCGAAGGGACGGCGAAGTTTCTGTGATTCGTTCCACCTCGCGTGCTCGGTGGAACTTTCGGCAGAAACTACGATAACACCTGTGCGTTAGTTTTATGGACGAAAGCGGATTTGCGGGGGCGTTTAATCGGTAAGCGACATGTTTATACCACTGGCAGATTTGACGTGGTAAAACTCTTGACAGTTTTACCAATTTGGGTTTCAAAATTGTTTGGCTGACGTTTGGTAAAACGTTTTTAGCAGGATGTTTACCATTTGATATCGAAAGGTTCGTTTATGTCCCATACCGCCGCTCCCAAGGTTGCTTTTGTTTTCGATTGCGACGGCACGCTGGTAAATAGCACGCCCGTTTGGGCCTATGCCCAGCCCGAGTTATTGCACCGCCACGGTGTCGACGTGACGGTCGACGATTTTGCCCAGTTTGAGCATTTGTCGCTCGAGGATGAGTGCCAGGCCTACCACGACACGTGGGGCATTGGCGCGAATGGCGAGGAGCTGTATCGCGAGCTTAGCGACATCCTGATCGATGGCTACTCCAAGGTGCCGCCGCGCGAGGGGCTCCTGGCGTTTTTGGAGCAGGCGAAGGCGGCAGGCATTGCCATGTGCGTGGCTACGTCCACGCCGGCCGAGCTGGTGCAGTCCGCGCTCGCTGGCGCCGGGCTCGACGCCTACATGGAGTTTGTGACCACCACGGGCGAGGCAGGTCGTTCCAAGCAGTTCCCCGATGTGTACGAGTTGGCGCTACGCCGCCTGGAGGAGCGCCATGGGCATAAGTTTAAGCGCGCATGGGTGTTTGAGGACGCTGTCTTTGGCCTTAAGAGCTCTGGCACCGCCGGCTTTAAGCGTGTGGGCATCTATGACCCGCACGGCCGTATGATGCGCGACGATGTGCGCGCCAACTGCGATATCTTTATCGACAGCTATGAGGACCTGGATCTGGCCCGCGTGCTTTCGTTTGAGGGATAGGCGAGGGCTGTGGCTTGCAAGGTATTAGTGGTCTGCGGCTCACCCGTGGTGGCAAGCGCGGATCTGTTGCGTAGGCTAGCTGGGGAGTGCGACCACGTTGTCGCCGTGGACCGCGGGCTCGATGCGCTGCTGGGCGCTGGCCTGAGCTGCGACGTCTACGTGGGCGACGCCGACACCGTAAGCGATGAGGGACGCGCTCTGGTCGATGCCGCTGAAGCCTTTGAGGTAGAGCGCCACGACCCCTACAAGGACTATACCGATCTGGCACTGGCGCTCAATTCCGTCCGCCGCCGCTGGCCAGCCGCCGAAGTGGTAGCAACCTGCGCCACCGGCAGCCGCCCGGATATGGCCCTAAGCGTCCTAGGCCTACTAGCCAACTACAAAGACGCCCCAGTCTGGATTGCCGAGGACAAGGTGGTCTCCCGCATTCTTCACATAGGTGAGTCGTGGACCATCGAGGGCGCCGAAGGCAAGACATTCTCCATCATCGCCATAGCGCCTGGGACGGTGGTAAGCGAACACGGTCTAGAGTGGGAGTTAGATCACGCCTCGCTGGGCCTGTTGGCCGACACGGGCATTAGCAACGTCGTCAGGTCAACAGCCACAATCCAAGTCTACACCGGCACCGCCATCGCTTACCTCTACAGGTAAGGTCTATCGCATCAGGGTTTTATCGGGACGGTGGATAGAAATAAGCGCTCGAAGAGTGATTATTTCTGCCCCGTCCCAGGAAAACCCGTAAGTGGTTGATTTCCGATCTCAGCCGAACACATTAGGCGGACAGGCCGTTCCCGCAG
>ERZ1673703.2445-NODE-2445-length-11583-cov-4.914816_pt1 | contig 11583 bp, 10 predicted proteins | sample MGYA00580233_ERZ1673703 | MGnify/ENA primary metagenome ERZ1673703 (study PRJEB41218, sample SAMN15661748) | gut metagenome | host: Homo sapiens | place: Canada: London | collected 2015-08-20/2019-03-30 | study: EMG produced TPA metagenomics assembly of... | reverse complement strand
GAACGGCTTTATGCGCCTTTTCAACTCCACCGTCAAGCATTTTTCCGCAAAAAATCGAAAAAATGTTTTCGAACCGTCAAAAAGGCGCTCACGCGTCATGGATCGCTGATTTTCAATCCGCTGTCGAAACACATACGTCTCTGCGCAAAAAAAGTAAAGTATTTCATATTATTTTTTATACAATATGAAAAACAGATGACAAATACGTAGTTTTTTCAAAATGTTGCCTTTTCAGCGCTTGCCATAAAAAAAGCCCCTTCCGAAGAAGGGGCCTGTATTGCCGCAAAGCCGATCAATGCGTTTCGCGATGCCACATGATAAAGAAGACCGAGCCTACCGTCATGGCGCAGGCCAGGAGCATCTTCCAGGTCAGCATCTCGCCCCCCAGCAGCCAGCCCAAAAAGATGCCGATGACAGGCACCACATATTCATAGGAAATGGCCGTGGCGATGGGTACATTCTCCAGCAGCCAAAAATAGCAGGCATAGGCGATGACCGAGCCACCGGTGCACATCCAGGCAAAGGCCACGACCACAGGCCAGTGGATATTTTCATAGCGGATCGCATGATGCTCGCCATCCAGAAAAGCGACCACAAGGCATTCCAAGCCGCCCATAAAGATGAGCAGCGCGCAAGATTGCAAACTGGAAAGCCGCGTCTTGAAAGGAAAACGGCGGGTCAACAGGGTACCGGCCACCCAGCCGAGCGTGGCCGTGAAGACCCAGATCATGCCGGAGATGCTGCTTTGCTGTACGCCGCCCACATTTTGCTGACTGTAGGCCAGCAGCACGAGACCGCAGGTCCCTGTGGCCAGGCCCGTCCATTGCAGCAGCCGCGGCCGGGGCTCATTGGCGAACAGCCAGCCGGCCACCAGCATGGTGATGGGCGTTGAGCCGGTGATGACCGCCGCCGTGGAGGAAGCCACGCTCTCCTGCCCCTTGGCCAGGAAGCCGCTTGCCAGCAGGACCATGAACACGCCCATCCAGGTGGCATGGATCCAGTCCTTGCGCTCCGGCCGTATCCAGCGCCCCGTGAGCATCAGGAACAATGCCAGGAGGATGCCGCCGATGACCATGCGGCTGCCCCCTACCAGAAAGGGCCCGGCCACCCCAAGGCTGAATTTGTAGCCGATATAGGTGGATCCCCACGAGATATAGACCAGGAAAAGGTGCAGCATGACGTGCAGGGACTTTTGCGAAATAGGCATAGGCGCGCCCCCTCCTCAACGATATAGGGGCCAAGTATCATAGTTTTGCAAACTGTCAAGAGATGGAACAAAATCACCATCTTTCATAAATAAATACAGACAGATACTTGCATCATCACCATTATTCCCCATATTATGGGGCAGGCAGGCCCGCCCCGATGCCGCGACCCTGCCCGCATGATGCGGGACAGAGCTTTCAGACTTGGCAGGCAATGTCTGCCATGCTATGACAATCCCGGGGGAAGGCTAATTATGAAAGAAGAAAACAAAGACCGATCAGAATTGCTGGCATTCCTGGAGTTCATGAGCCGCAAAGGCCTGAACACCACGGCCCAGAGGCGGATCATCGCCGATGCCTTTTTTGAGCTCCCCGGCCACCACTCGCTGGAGGAGTTCTATCAGCATGTCCAGAAACTGGATCCGCGCATCGGCCAGACCACCGTCTACCGGACGCTCAAACTCCTGTGTGATGCCGGTATGGCGACAGAGATCCACTTCAGCGACGGCATCACCCGCTACGAAGTGGCCGCTCCCGACAGTCATCACGACCATATCGTCTGCCAGTCCTGCGGCAAGATCGTGGAGATCTACGATCCCCGCATCGAAAAGCTGCAACAGGAGCTGACCAAGAAGCACGGTTTCCTGCTGCTGCGGCATGTGCACATCCTTTCCGGTATCTGCGCGGACTGCCAGAAAAAAATGCAGCAATAACCTTTTCCGGCCGGCATGACAGCGGGCGGATCCTTCCGCCCTTTTTTGTGGGCCCGCGCTAATTAAAGTTGATTTTCATTTTCATTTAGGGCATACTTGCCGAAAATCGACCGAAACGAGGACACCAGCATGGATGGCCAAAGCATCGCCGTTATCGTCATCGTGGCTGTGGCCGTGATCTTCATGGCCAGGAAAATTTTCATCTCCGCCCGCAAAGGACAGTGCTCCTGCGGCTGCGGGGATGGCAAACAGCAGGCCTGCTGCAAGGGATGCAGCATCGCCACAAAACGTGAGGACCTGCTTCCGTAACAAAAAGCAAAGGCCGCCACTCCCAAGGGAGGGCGGCCTTTTTTTATAGATGTGTCCGGCGGTTATTCCGCTTCGAATTCTTCGGCACGGGCGATCTGGCCGCCCCGGTGCTCGCGCAGGATGGCCAGGGCTTCTTCCTGGGTCAGGATACGGCCGCGGCATTTGGGGTTCTGCAGGCGATTCTCAGGGCAGTAGCCCAGATGCACACAGCTGGGCCCGGCCCCCTGGAACAGGTCCGGTGCGGCCTTGCGGCACAGGGAAAGCATCTGCCAGGCCAGATGGCGGATCTCGTGCTGGGCGTTGCGGCAGCAGCGGATGGAGAACCAGTCCAGCAGGGCATGGGCGTTCATGCCGATGATGGCCTTGAACTCCGTGGCCTGGGGCTTGAGGTAGCGCAGGTCTTCTTCCGGCAGTCCGGCTTCCAGCCCGGCGTCGTACCACTGGCGGGTCAGGTCGGCCAGGTCCCGGCCGGTCAGACGGGTCGTGTGCCCGTCAGGCAGGGTCACCTCGGCACCGAAGTCACGCACGCTGGCGGGATAGACCACGGAAAAACGCCGTTTGCCGCCCAGCTCCGCACGACCGGACTTGATGAGGTAGGAAGCCAGGCGCTTGCGCACCAGCTGGGTCTCGGTCACGCGGGAATAGCCTTCCACGCCGAAAAGGAAAAAGTCGAATTCCAGCGCGGCACGATGCCCGCTTTCCAGGATATTGCGCACGATCTGCCGGGAATAGGGCGAGGCCACTATCTCTTCCAGGCTGCGCTCACTGCGCACGAAACGCGCCGCGATGTCCGTGTAGATCTTGCCGCCCCCGGCCAGCAGCACCACTTTGCCGTTCCCGGTATATTTTTCATCCAGCATGTGCGCCTCCTGTAAAATGGAAGGCTGAACCTACACGAAAATGCCCCGTGTCTCAAGCGCCCCTGCCGGAGCCTGCGCCCGGCCGGGGCGGGCCCGATACTGTGCTTTCTTGACGCCCGCCCGCGGACAGCATAGTGTGGATAGCTTCCAATACTGAATAATCCGCACGCCGCTGCGTGCGTAAAGGAGCGACCATGAGCAAGGATATCAAAGCCTTCTGCCAGCCTGACAGCAAGGGCTTCTTCGGCGCGTATGGCGGCCAGTATGTGCCTGACGCCATCAAAGCCCGCCTGGACGAACTGGACCAGGCCTTCAAGGAGGCTCTGGCCGACCCCGAATTCACGCGCGAGATGCAGCGCCTGCTGCTGCATTTTGCCGGTCGTCCCAGCCCGGTCTTCCACTGCCGCAACCTCAGCAAGAAGCTGGGCGGCGCGCAGATCTGGCTCAAACGCGAAGACCTCAACCATCTGGGCGCCCACAAGGTCAACAATACCATCGGCCAGTGCCTGCTGGCCAAACGCATGGGCAAGACCCGCGTCATCGCCGAGACCGGCGCGGGCCAGCATGGCGTGGGCACCGCGGCCAGCGCCGCCCTCATGGGCCTGGAATGCGTCATCTGCATGGGCGAGGTGGACGTCGTCCGCCAGCATCTCAACGTGACCCGCATGGAGATGCTGGGCGCCCGCGTGCATACGGCCATGAGCGGCCAGCGCACTCTCAAGGAAGCCGTGGACGAGGCCCTGGAAATGTGGGTCAACGAACCCGAGACCTTCTATGTGCTGGGTTCCGCCGTGGGCCCGCACCCCTACCCGCTCATGGTGCGTCACTTCCAGTCCGTCATCGGCAGCGAGGCCCGCGCCCAGATGCTGGAATTTGCCGGTCGCCTGCCCGATGTGGCCATGGCCTGCGTGGGCGGCGGCTCCAATGCCGTGGGCCTGTTCTCCGGCTTCGTGCATGACGAGGGCGTGCGCCTCATCGGCGTGGAGCCCGGCGGCCGCGGCAACGGCTACGGCCAGCATGCGGCCTCGCTCTGCTACGGCGAGCCCGGCGTGCTGCACGGCTTCAATTCCTACATGATCAAGGACGAAAAGGGCGAGGCCGGCGAGGTCTACTCCATCTCCGCCGGTCTGGACTATCCTTCCGTGGGCCCCGAACTGGCCGAACTCAAGGATGCCGGTCGTGCCGAATACGTGAGCATCACCGATGAAGAGGCCCTGCAGGCCTTCTATGCCCTGTCGCGCAACGAGGGCATCCTGCCCGCGCTGGAATCCTCCCACGCGCTGGCCCATGCCATGAAACTGGCCCCCACCATGGACAAGGACGCCATCATCCTGGTGAACCTGTCCGGCCGCGGCGACAAGGACGTGGCCCAGGTGGCCGATCTGGTGAACAGCGGCGCCTTCGTGCCTGCCGGCGACTAACGATGCCACGGCCGGGGGCAGGCCACGCCCTCCCCTCATGGCCCCTTCGCCAATGCGATCCCGCAGACCGGCACACCCTGTGCCGGTCTGTTTTTTTGACACGAGAGACGTGACAGTCCATCCCCTTGGATGATAACGCCACCTCACGGCTCCGGAAGGAGCGCCCCCAGTACAGGGGGGGGCGCCCGGGGCCCTGTTCATCTCCTGACCATGCTGCCCCTGCGGGCGGCCGTCAGGCAAATTCCATTCTGACGAGGCACACCATGCGAGAGATCGACGCCGCGACCATCAGTGCCGCCGTGGCAAAGCTGGCCGTGCAGGCCTGCTGTCATCTGCCCGCCGATGTCCGGGACGCGTTCCGGCAGCGGCTGGACAAAGAGCCTTCGCCCGTGGGGCGCAACATCCTGGAACAATTGCTGGAGAATGCGGACATCGCCGCGCGGGACGACATCCCCATCTGCCAGGACACCGGTCTGGCCGTGGTCTTTGCCGAGGTGGGGCAGGATGTGCACATCACGGGCGGCGATTTTGAAGCCGCCATCCACGAAGGCGTGCGCCGCGGCTATGTGGACGGCTATCTGCGCAAGTCCTGTGTGGCCGAGCCCCTGTTCGAGCGCAAGAACACCGGCGACAACACCCCGGCCGTCATCCACACCCGCATCGTGCCCGGCGACGGCCTGACCCTGCGTCTGGCCCCCAAGGGAGCCGGTTCCGAGAACAAGAGCGTGGTCAAGATGCTGGTGCCCGCCGACGGCATCGAAGGTGTGCGCAAGGTGGTTCTGGACGCCGTGCTGGCGGCCGGGCCCAATTCCTGCCCGCCCATGGTGGTGGGCGTGGGCCTGGGCGGCACCATGGAAGTAGCCGCCCTGTGCGCCAAGCGCGCCGCGGCCCGCGATCTGGAGAGCCGCAATCCCGATCCCCGCTACGCCGCCTTCGAGGACGAGCTGCTGGAGCTCATCAACCGCACGGGCATCGGCCCCCAGGGCCTGGGCGGCGAGACCACGGCCCTCAAGGTGCATGTGGAATGGGCCCCCACCCACATCGCCTCCCTGCCGGTGGCGGTCAACATCAACTGCCATGCGGCGCGTCACGCCGAAGTGCGTCTGTAGGAGGCTGCCATGTCCGATGTGAAACGTATCCGCGCGCCCTTCGACGAAGCCACGGCCCGTTCCCTGCGTGCCGGTGACCGGGTGCTCATCACGGGCACCATCATCGCCGCCCGCGATGCCGCCCACAAGCGCCTGGTGGAGGCCCTTGACCGGGGCGAAGAGCTGCCCGTGGATCTGGACGGGGCGGTCATCTATTATGTGGGCCCCAGTCCGGCCAGACCGGGCCGGGCCATCGGCGCGGCCGGGCCCACCACGGCCGGGCGCATGGACGCCTACACGCCCACCCTGCTGGCCCGGGGCCTGCGCGGCATGATCGGCAAGGGCTACCGCAAGCCCGAAGTGGTGGAAGCCATGAAGCGGTACGGCGTGCCCTATCTGGCGGCCGTGGGCGGTGCCGGGGCGCTCATCTCGCAGCGCATCAAAAAATACACGGTGCTGGCCTACCCCGACCTGGGCCCCGAAGCCGTGGCCGCGCTGGAAGTGGAAGACTTCCCGGCCATCGTGGTCATCGACAGCACCGGCGACAATTATTACGAGACCGGTCAGGCCCCCTACAGGAAGCTCTGATGGATGATGCGGGGGAAGGGGACCCCTTTGACTGACGCGCAAAGGGGTCCCCTTCCCCCTCGCCCCCATCCCTCCCCCAACGCGTTTCATTATGGAGGATGACGGGCAGCCTCTCACGCGGGCGTGTCCCTGCCTGCCGGTCTCCCGGCAGAGGGTTCGATAGTTGTCAAAAATAAAAGCGGCGGACAGGAATTTTCCCGTCCGCCGCTTTTGCGTTTTGCGTTGTACTCCCGTCAGGCTGCGGGCAGCCTGCTAGAAGCTGTACATGTAGGAAAGGCTGAAGTTCCAGGCGTCGCGCACTTCGTCGTTGCGGCCGTTCATGCGGCTGTTGCCCCACACGCTGCTGTCATGATCCAGCCACAGGGCCACATAGGCCACATCCAGGGCCACGGTGAAATTCTCGGTCACCTTCGTGGTGCTGGTCAGGCCCCATTCCAGGGCATAGTCCTGGCGGGTCAGGTAGAGGCCGTCCATGCCCACCGTCCCGGACAGGGCGCCGGAATTGGCCGCCAGCCCCTGCGAGGACAGCCACTTGGCCATGCCGGGGTCGTTGGTACCGCCGATGAGGTTGACGCGGAAGGTCTGGTACAGGTCTTCGATGACGTTGACGTCGCGCAGCTGCAGGCCCACGCCCCAGGTGCCCGTCATGCCGTTGCCCACCGCGCCTTCGCGGGAGATGTACTCGTTGCCGTTGAAGGCATAGTGCGACCAGGCGTTGTGCACGTTGGCCACGCTGAGATAGGGCATGCGCTCGGAGCCGTTGCCGCGGTCGTCGTCATCGCCGGAAGCGTACCAGCCGTAGATACCGGGCTTGGTCCAGCCCAGATCGTATTCCACCAGCAGCGAGGCCAGCCAGCCGGCGCGGTTGGCGGAAGTGTCGTCATAGCTCACGGAACCGTAGTTCAGGTCCCAGGCGATGCGCCAGGGATCCAGCAGGGTCAGCTCGCCGGTCAGGCCCGCCCAGAAGGCATTGCCGTACAGGTCCATGCGGCTGTTGTGGGACGCTCCACCGGCAGGCAGCATGCCCGCCAGATACTGGATGCCCGAAACGCCCACGCTCTTCCAGTCGTTGGCGTGGTCGGCATCAAGGCTGTTGGGACCGATGCCCGCGTACATGGCCCAGGGCGTCAGGCGGAAACCGTCGAAGGTCAGGGGCAGCAGCAGGGCCGCCACATCCACATTGTCCATGTAGTTCTTGCGGAGGCCGTCGTCGCCGTAGCCCTGGAAATTGTCGTTGTACAGGCGCGCCCACAAAGCGGTGAGGGCCACGTTCTCGTTGATCTGCCAGCTGGCCGTGATGCCGGCGGCGTCATCGCCCCACACCTGGCTGCCGGTGGTCATGCTGGGCAGGAAAAATCCCTGCAGGCCCATGCGGACCTTGATGTCGGTATCCGGCACCATCCAGTCCAGCCAGGCGTTCTTGACTTCCACCACCGTGCCGTCGGCGCCCAGGGCACCGCCGGTGGCGCTCTGGCCCCAGATCTGGTCGCCCATTTCAAAGATGACGGAACCGGAAAGGTTTTCCGAGGCCACGGCATCCAGTTGCAGGCGCAGGCGCTGGCGGGCCTCGAAGTTGTCCTCGTTGCCCTTCTTGTAACCGGTCATGCCGTTGCCGCCGGTGAAGGCGCCATGCTCGCCGTAATCAAAGGCCATGATCCACTGGCCGCGGATCTTGAAGTCGATGGCCTGGGCCATGCCCGCGGCGGAAAAGAGCAGGCCGGCGGCCAGGAGGAGCGTTGCGATCTTTTTCATGGCGTATCCTTCATGAGGCGAATTTCTGTCCCGAAAGACAGGAGGCAGCATAGCCGTCGGCGTTCCGGCTGGCAAGATGGCGCGTCAAATTTTTTTTACCGCCCCTCGTCTTCGTCCTGCGGCCTGCCCAGCGGCCCGCCCGCCTGCCGCTGTACGGGCGCGGGCCCGGTACTGCTGCGCACGACCAGCTCCGGCATCACCTCCACGCGGGTGATGCTGCACCCGGGGCCGCTGGTGATGCGGTTGTGGAGCATCTCCAGCGCGCTGCGGCCCTTTTCCGCGATGTGGTGCTCCACCGTGGTCAGGCCCACCCGCGAGAAGTGCGAAGGATAGATGTTGTCGAAGCCGCACAAGCTGTAATCTTCCGGCACCCGCGCGCCGCTCTCCAGGATGGCGTCCAGCACGCCGTAGGCCACCATGTCGTTGACGGCCACGAAGGCCGTGATGTCCCGCTCGGCCATGCAGCGCCGGGCCAGAGTATAGCCGGTGCGGTGTTCGATGTTCAGGTCGCCGCGCTCCTGTTCGGGCGTGATGGTGCAGGTGCGGACAAGGAAGCGGCCTTCGGGACAGGCCTCGCGGAACACGTCGCGCAGGCCTTCCAGACGCCGCAGCCGTGCCGAATTGTCCTTGTTCAGGGGCGTGGCGATGCAGGCGACGGAACGGTGCCCCAGCCCGATGAGGTAGCGGGCCACCAGCACGCCCGCGTTATAGTTGTTGAGTTCCACCGTATCCAGATTGAGGCTGGCGTCCCTGTCGCCGATGACCACCACGGGCGTCTCCCGGTTGGCCAGTTCGGCCTGTGCCGGGCACAGCGGCATGGCACAGAAGACGATGCCCCCGATGGAAGCGGCCGACAGGGTACGCAGCAGGCGGGCCTCCACAGCGGCATCACGGTAGGTGGGGAAGACCATGGTGTCGTAGTCGTGCCGGGCGGCGGCATCCTGCACGGACTGCACCAGGGTCGCATAGTAGGGGTTGACCACATTGGGGCAGAGGATGGCCACGCTCTTCTCGGCCATGAGATGCGAGGGCCGGTGCCGCCGGATGCCCCGGTAGCCGAGGGCCTCGGCCGCCTCGCGCACCTTGAGGACCGTCTCGCGCGAGAAGGAGACGTCCGGCCGCTCCGAAAGGATCATGGACGCGGTGGCTGTGGAGACGCCGCTGCGAGCGGCGATGTCTGCCAGAGTGACGCGCTGGCTGCGTTGCATGGGCACCTCCCTGCGCAATAGATAAAAACCGTTGCTGTTAAATTTAATTTTTAATTAAAAATTAATCAAGACTACCTGCCCAAACGGCCATTTTTAGCCTTTTTTATGTAAAATAATGTTACATTTCCATGAAAATATTCTGTCCGGGCCTTGCCCCTCTTGTCTTATTTTTCCTGCTATGGCAGCCTTCTCCCAGCGTCTTTTGCCGGGCGGCCCCGGAGCGGCCCCGATGATTAAAAATTAAATAAACTTCAACCAAATTTTCAGGAGCAGGCATGAATCCTCCCTCCCAGAAACAGATCCGTACCGTGGCCCTGGCCAGCCTGCTGGGCGCCACCATCGAATGGTACGATTTCTTCCTTTACGGCGTCGTGGCGGGCATCGTCTTCAACAAGCTCTACTTCCCCACCGACGACCCCTTCATCGGGACCCTGCTGGCCTACAGCACCTTTGCCATCGGTTACCTGGCCCGCCCGTTCGGCGCTTTCGTCTTCGGCCACTTCGGTGACAAGATCGGCCGCAAGAGCATGCTGGTGCTGACCATGCTCATCATGGGCGTGGCCACCATCGGCATCGGTCTGGTGCCCACCTATGCCCAGATCGGCATCGCCGCTCCCATCATCCTCCAGACTTTCCGCCTCATGCAGGGCCTGGGCCTGGGCGGCGAATGGGGCGGCTCCGTGCTCATGACCTACGAATACGCCAGCAAGCGTGAGCGCGCCTTCTATGCCAGTATCCCCCAGATGGGCCTGGCCACGGGCCTGTGCCTGTCCTCCGGCGTGGTGGCCCTGCTCTCCGCCAGCCTGACCGACCAGCAGTTCCTGGAATGGGGCTGGCGCATCGCCTTCCTCATCAGCGTGGTGCTGGTGGGTGTGGCCCTGTACATCCGCCTGCACATCCTTGAGACCCCCGACTTCCAGAAGGCCAAGGATTCCGGCAAGACCGCCGACAAGACCCTGCCCATCGTCAAGGTCTGCCGCAACCATCCCGGCAACATCGCCCTGGGCGTGGGCGCCCGCTGGATCGACGGCGTGTTCTTCAACGTGCTGGCCGTGTTCGTCATCAGCTACCTGGTGCAGTACATCAGCATCGAGCGCACCCAGGCCCTGACCATCGTCATGATCGCGGCCCTGCTCATGTGCCCCTTCATCCTCATCGCCGGCCGCCTGGCCGACCGCTACGGCCGCGGCATGGTCTACGGTGTGTCCAGTCTGCTCTGCGGTCTGTCCATCTTCCCGTCGTTCTGGCTCATGGAAGGCAGCGGCGGCAGCCTCTTCCTCATCGCCCTGGCCATCATCATCCCCATCAGCGTGTTCTACGCCGGTGTCTTCGGCCCCGAAGCCGCCCTGTTCTCCGACCTGTTCCCGCCGGATGTGCGCTACACCGGCATCTCCATCGTCTACCAGTTCCCCGGCTTCCTGGTGGCCGGCATCGTGCCCGGCCTGTGCACCTTCCTCATCAACTGGAACGAAGGCGATCCCCTGTATGTCTGCCTCTTCACCCTGCTCGCGGCCGTGACCAGCGCCCTCTCGGCCTTTGCCATCCAGCGCAAGAGCATCGCCGCCCAGCGCAAGCACGGTGACGACGCCGAGCATATCTAGGCGTATACGGGTTGTCATCATGGAAATCCTGCAAATATCGGACCTGCACCTGCGCGGCGACGGCAAGCTTTCCTTCCGCAAGGTGGACACGCCCGCCTGCCTGCGCACGGCGGCGGCCTATCTGCACGCCCTGAACCGCATGCCCGACGCCATCGTCATCACCGGCGACCTGGCCGACAGCGGTGACGAGCATGCCTACCACATGCTCTACGAGGCACTCGGCGACCTGCCCGTGCCCATCTACGCCGTGCCCGGCAACCATGACCGTCGTGACCGCATGCGTGCCATCCTCAAGGGCTGGGTGCCCGAAGAAAGCCCCGTGCCGCCGCGCGTCTGCCATTGCGTGGACATGGGCGAAGTGCGCCTGGTCATGCTGGACAGCATGGAGCCCGGTTCCCACAGCGGGCACTGTCCCGAAGCCATGGCCCGCTGGCTGGACGCCTGCCTGCAGGAAGACAGCAGCCGCCCGGCCCTGGTCTTCATGCATCATCCGCCCTTCATCACGGGCATGGGAGCCATGGACGAACCCTTCGAAGGCGCCGACCTGCTGCGTGACGTGCTGTCCCGCGCGCCCTGGGCCCGTCTGTGCTGCGGCCACATGCACCGCCCTATCTTCACTGCCTGGGCGCAGGGCCTGGCCCTGACCGTGCCTTCCATCTCCATGCAGATCGACCTCGACCTCAGCCCCGAGGGCGGCGACACCTTCCGTATGGAGATGCCCGGCTATATGCTGCACCACTGGGACGGCAGCCACCTCAACAGCCACGTGTGCCAGATCCCCGCCGATGTGGACTTCTCCGGTCCCCATCCCTTCGCGGATTCCGTCAACCCCGTGGAA
>ERZ1673703.2438-NODE-2438-length-11621-cov-5.180010_pt1 | contig 11621 bp, 9 predicted proteins | sample MGYA00580233_ERZ1673703 | MGnify/ENA primary metagenome ERZ1673703 (study PRJEB41218, sample SAMN15661748) | gut metagenome | host: Homo sapiens | place: Canada: London | collected 2015-08-20/2019-03-30 | study: EMG produced TPA metagenomics assembly of... | reverse complement strand
CAGTGAAACTCGCTTTCCAGTTTTTCAGCAACCACAGCATCCTTACAGATTACCAAGAGGGTATCTGCCCCAGCAACGGTTCCTAAAATTTCAGGGTTGCCATCACTGTCAATTAGATTGGCCAAAACATCAGCTTCACCCAACTCCGTGTGAAGGACCAGCATAAACTGGGCACGGGAAACTGATTTGACATAGTCCTTAGCCGTAGGATCCAAACTTGGAAGCACGTGCTCAGACAAACTATAATAGAGTCTGCCTTCTTCATCACGAAGCTTCAAGAGGCCAATTTCACGCAAGTCACGTGACAAGGTAGCCTGAGTAACCGTGATACCTTCCGCCTCTAGGCGTTGCTTAATTTCCTCTTGTGTCCCAATCTTATCTCTTGAAATCATCTGTTTGATAACAGCTTGACGATCTCTCTTCATTATCTTTCCTCTTTTTATGTATATTCTTTGCATATTATAACAGAATTTTTGTATTTTTTCATGCAATACTTCCTAATAGATGCTTTCTTGTCCCTACCCTATTAACTAAAATAATGGTAAAATAGGTATGAATGACAAGATTTGAAATGGAGTACCTATGAATACTAAAGAACTCATTGCAGCAGAAATTGCCAAAGTTGTTCCCGAATTGGAGCAAGAAAACATTCAAAATCTGCTTGAAACCCCTAAAAATGCTGACATGGGGGACCTCGCCTTTCCTGCCTTCTCATTGGCTAAAGTCTTGCGCAAGGCCCCTAAAATGATTGCAGCAGACATCGCTGAAAAAATTGATGCTTCAAACTTTGAAAAAGTTGAAGCTGTTGGTCCTTACATCAACTTCTTCCTTGATAAATCAAAAATCTCGGCGGACGTTCTTGGACAAGTCATCGCTCAAGGCAGCCACTACGCTGACCAAAACATCGGTCACGGACGTAACATTGCCTTTGATATGTCTAGTCCTAACATCGCTAAACCTTTCTCTATCGGTCACTTGCGTTCAACAGTTATCGCTGACGCTCTTGCCAACATCGTAGCTAAACAAGGCTACAAACCAGTCCGCATCAATCACTTGGGTGACTGGGGTAAACAGTTTGGTATGCTGATTGTTGCCTATAAGAAATGGGGTAGCGAGGAAGCTGTCAAAGCCAACCCTATCAATGAACTCCTTCAACTTTATGTGCGTATCAATGCCGAAGCTGAAAAAGACCCATCTGTAGATGAAGAAGCTCGTGAATGGTTCCGTAAATTGGAAGCTGGTGACGAGGAAGCAACTGCCCTCTGGCAATGGTTCCGTGACGAAAGCTTAGTAGAATTCAACCGTCTCTATGATGAACTTGATGTTTCATTTGATAGCTACAACGGTGAAGCTTTCTACAATGATAAGATGGATGAAGTCGTTGACATCTTGACAGAAAAAGGACTTCTCCAAGAATCTCAAGGTGCCCAAGTGGTTAACCTTGAAAAATACGGTATCGAACACCCAGCCCTCATCAAAAAATCAGATGGTGCAACACTCTACATCACACGTGACTTGGCTGCTGCCCTCTACCGTAAACGTACTTACGACTTTGCCAAAGCCATCTATGTGGTTGGTAATGAACAATCTGCTCACTTCAAACAGTTGAAAGCTGTCCTTAAAGAAATGGGCTACGACTGGTCTGACGACATGACTCACGTTGCCTTTGGTCTAGTAACTAAGAACGGTAAGAAATTGTCAACTCGTAAGGGTAACGTTATCTTACTTGAGCCAACTATCGCTGAAGCTGTTAACCGTGCTCAAGCTCAAATCGAAGCTAAGAATCCAAACTTGCCTAACAAGGAAGCTGTTGCTCATGCTGTAGGTGTCGGAGCTATCAAGTTCTACGACCTTAAGACAGACCGTATGAATGGTTACGACTTCGACCTTGATGCTATGGTATCCTTCGAGGGAGAAACTGGACCTTACGTTCAATATGCACACGCTCGCATCCAATCTATCTTGCGTAAGGCCGACTTCACGCCATCTGAAGATGCTACATACAGCCTAAACGACGTTGAAAGCTGGGAAATCATCAAACTCATCCAAGACTTCCCACGTATCATCAACCGTGCTTCAGACAACTTTGAACCATCTATCGTTGCTAAATTTGCTATCAGCTTGGCCCAAGCCTTCAACAAATACTATGCGCACACACGTATCTTGGACGAAAGCCCAGAACGTGACAGCCGTTTAGCTCTTTGCTACGCAACAGCAACAGTCCTCAAAGAAGCCCTTCGCCTTCTCGGTGTTGAAGCTCCAGACGAGATGTAAGCCATATTTAAAACGTCTAAGGGCGTTTTTTTAGTGACCAAAAAAAGAACCCAACACATCATATTGAGCTCTTTTGGAGATTATGAAAAAGAAAAGTTCGTTGTTCTACAAAAAGTGCAAGCCAACGAGACTTACTGAACAGCGTTCAGTAAAAGTTATTTAGGAGACTTATAGTATAACCTCCCTACCTTAAAGAAACCTTAAATCGCAGCAAAAAAATCCCCAAAGGGATTTTCACAGCAGTCCAAAGACCACTGAAAAGATACGATTGTACAGGCTTCCCAACCTCTTCTTCCTAATCCTCCAAGGTGACCGCTTGTCCAATAGAATCTTTATATAACTATATTACCTTGTTTTGGAAGGGTTTTCAAGTGTTTTCTTAAAATACCCTAATAAAACCTCAAAAAAGAAGAAAAAAGCCTAGATTTCTAGACTTTCTTCGGGGAGATTTGTTATGAAAAAAATTATGTTACCTCTAGCTCACAAAAGCTAGCTGCTTTACTAGGATGGTTATAATATATCTTAATAAGCTTAAAGGTAACTTAAGAAATTATTATCTTGCATCACTTTTTAAAATAATAAGCAAAATAAGTAATAATAAGGAACCATTAGGAATATCCATATCTAAAAACCAAGAGGGGGCTTTGATACTTCCAAGATCATTCATGATGCGGATGATATTATAAGCAATGCTTACTATTAAGAGACTAAGTTCCGGTAAACAGTTAAATCGTCCTTTTAAGATTACTAACTTCTCCTTCCTGACAGTTTTCTAGCGATGACTCTATTATAAGTCTGAAAAGAGCACAAAACTGGTGACATAAATGTCACCATCAAAAAAAGCAGGTCTAACCTGCTTTTTTACTGTATTGCTTCAATTAGTCACCCAAACCGATGCGTTCGAAGATTTCATCAACACGTTTAGTGTAGTAAACTGGGTTGAAGATTTCGTCGATTTCTTCTTGAGTGAGGCGTGATGTTACTTCTGGATCTGCTTCAAGAAGTGGTTTGAAGTCTACTTGGTTATCCCATGATTGAGCAGTCTTTGGTTGAACAAGGTCGTAAGCTTGCTCACGTGTCATACCTTTTTCAATCAAAGTAAGCATCGCACGTTGGCTGAAGATCAAACCAAATGTAGAGTTCATGTTGCGGATCATGTTTTCTGGGAAGACTGTCAAGTTCTTAACGATGTTTCCGAAACGGTTGAGCATGTAGTCAATCAAGATGGTTGTATCTGGTGTGATGATACGCTCAGCTGATGAGTGAGAGATATCACGTTCATGCCAGAGTGACACATTTTCATAAGCTGTTACCATGTGACCACGGATAACACGTGCAAGACCTGTCATGTTTTCAGAACCGATAGGGTTACGTTTGTGAGGCATTGCTGAAGACCCTTTTTGTCCTTTGGCAAAGAACTCTTCCACTTCACGTTGTTCTGATTTTTGAAGACCACGGATCTCAGTCGCCATACGCTCGATAGAAGTTGCGATGCTAGCAAGAACTGCAAAGTACTCAGCATGAAGGTCACGAGGAAGTACCTGTGTAGAGATTTCTTGAGCACGGATACCAAGCTTGTCGCAGACGTATTTTTCAACGAATGGTGGGATGTTGGCAAAGTTACCAACCGCACCAGAAATCTTACCAGCTTCCACACCAGCAGCTGCATGCTCGAAACGCTCGATATTGCGCTTCATTTCGCTGTACCAAGTTGCCAATTTAAGACCAAAAGTTGTTGGCTCAGCGTGCACACCGTGGGTACGACCCATCATGATGGTGAACTTGTGTTCTTTCGCTTTGTCAGCGATGATATTAAGGAAGTTTTCAAGGTCCTTGCGGATGATATCGTTGGCTTGTTTGTAGAGATAACCATAGGCAGTATCTACCACGTCAGTAGAAGTCAAACCATAGTGAACCCACTTACGCTCTTCACCAAGCGTTTCAGAAACCGCACGTGTGAAGGCAACCACATCGTGACGAGTTTGCTGCTCGATTTCAAGAATACGGTCGATGTCAAAGTCCGCTTTTTCACGAATCAAAGCCACATCTTCCTTAGGGATTTCTCCCAATTCAGCCCATGCTTCGTCAGCCAAGATTTCCACCTCAAGCCAAGCACGGTATTTATTTTCTTCAGTCCAAATGTTCGCCATTTCTGGGCGAGAGTAACGTTCGATCATTTTTAAGATACCAAGGGCGACTAGAAAGCGACTGAATTTTAGGAAACCAACGACGGACGCTTGCGTCCTAGGAGGTTTATCTAAATTCCGAGCTTTCCGCCCGGGTTCAGTTCTGCAAACTAGATGCCCATTTCCTTTCTATGTTTACAATTAGGAAGTCCGTAGCCCGTATTCAGTTTTAGTGAATACGAGTACCCTTGTTCCTTTCTTTTTATTTATATTTTGTTTAAATGATATCACTAATATAGCCATCATTAGTAGTACACAAACAATTGCTCCTATGAAAAAATAAATCCTTTGTTTTAAAGAATAATTGTTCTTTTCTCTATCAGTAGTAATATTATTTGCTGTTTGAGACTTCCAATCACTTGGTTCTCCCATTCCTAGAACTCCCATTACACAACCTATAAAACATATTATTAACGATAGAATAAGCCAAAGCTTCATTTGTATTGACCACCCACTAATTTACTCTGTCTATATTCGAATGCTTCAGCGTTCTCATTTAATTCTATAGTTAACTCTTCGTGTTTATCTAAAAGTGCCTTAATTTTTTCAAATGGAACCTTGAAGTACTCTTTACGGTTATTTACTTTATTAACCTTATACTCACTAAGTTGATTATGTAATTCAGTCTCTAGTGCAAAAGCTTCTTCACTAAAAATTAAAGCATGGACATCAAATTGAAAAGGTACTGATGCGCTACTTAATTCCCTGATGCGTTCAAGAGGTTCTAAACGACGAGTAACTCCAATTTTATAAACATCTTCACCAAAAGAACCAATGTTAGAAATGACATATACGTAGCCGGCTGTTGCATGACCTTCACGATAATCAATATCTTCTTCGATTTCATCTAATTCAGATAATTTACCTTGGTACTCAGATAACTGTCTCTGAAGTTCTTCAAACTCTTCACCAGTGGCATTTTTCAAAAGTTCCTCAACCTTAGAAACCATATTTTTAAAGTGGGTTCTATCTTTTTCCAATTGCTTTCGACGTGCTTTAATTTCAGCCTGAAGTTTTTTGTCCTCACGCTCTTTTGCTCTTTGCTCACGAAGCAATTCTTTTTCTTCTTGCTTCTGTAATTCAAACTCAGCAGCTAGGAGCAATTCTTCAATTTTTAAATTTAGATAGGGTATCGTAATTTCAATTTGATTACGTGAATACATTCTATTCAGTTGTTGGAATGCTTTCTTCAATGCCTGGATCTTCTTTTCGACATTCGAAACAGAAACTTTTACTAACAAGGCATCCGCTTCACCATTAAAACCACGAATAGCCGCTTTAATAAGCTGATTCTGCATTGCCTTCCCCTTGCTTTTATTATTATCTAAAAGCATAGGTACTATAATTCTACCAGCCTGACCAGATTTAACTAAATCTTTCTGCTGTTTTCGCAAATTATCCAAAGCTTCCTTATATTTTGTGCTATCAGAAAACTTATACTGTCTCTCAAAGAATCCAAACTCTTGTAATCCAAGTGTGTCATTAGCTAAAGAAATCTCGTTCTGAATGGCAAATAATTCTGACCGCTTCTGAGATAACTCCGTATTTAATGAGACTATCTCGTCTGCTATCTTTATTTGAGCTTTTAAATCTGCCAATTTTGCTTTTTGAATAGCAATCTCTTGATTTAATCTCTGAATTTTATTTTCTAAAGCTTCATCTTTGGGTTTTCCAAAATTAAATATCGACATTAAGGTCTCCTACTCAAACTCTTCCTTCCCAATCCACACTGATGGATAGTGATCTAGTTTATTCAAATCAGTATCCATCGGCAAATCATAGATAGCTAAATAATTTTCAGGATATTGAGCAACCAACTCTTCATACTTAGCTTTCACTTTTTCGTGATCGCTACTAGCATACAAAACTTCGACGACTGCCCCCGTCTTCTCTTTTTCAACAAATGCGTTGACAATAAGTTGAATCATAAAAACCTCCTAAAGCGAAATGCCCTTCATATTTGCTTCAAGAATGGGCATCTCAACACCTAATTCCTGACCGGTCTGATAGACACTTTGACAACAATAGAAGATGTCCTGTTTATCATTGTGTAAGGTCATGATTTTTCGTGTCAGCTCATTTTTCGCAAACATGATTTTCATGGCTTTTCCTGCAATCCAAGCGGGAATTTTGTATGGCAATAGTTCGGCTTTGTAAAGATTCAAATTTACGCCACGCACTTCTACCACTTTCAAAGCTTCTCGAATGGCCTTAATGACTAATGATAATTCCGAAGAACTATTCATCAAGTTCAAAGCCAGCTGTTCTGGATTTTCCAATTTTCCCGAACGCGCAGCTGTCGAAGTAACACCTGCATTAATCGCCATGTGAATCCAAATCCACTCGACCATATCATGAGGAACTTCCCACTTCAAATCTGCAGAAGTCAGTAAAGTCCTTAAATCAGCATAGTTAGAAATGTGTGCTTTTTGCTCACCTTCTAGCATTAAATGGTCGAACAAGACACCATCTAAATGGTCCTCCTGCATATGACCACCCGCTGTCGGAAAAGCCAGAATATAGTCGTAATCTCCTGCCCACTCTTGGACATCTTTTCGTGTATTCCAGAAATTACAGAAGAAAACAAGGGTGCCTTTGATATTATTTTTTCGCAAGGTTTCCACGGCTCCTTTGACAAAACCATGACGCACACTGAGAAAAATAAAATCATATTCCGAATCAGCTTCCGCCACATGAACCTCATAGGTATCATGCTTGTTCTCACCTTTGGAATGATAGCGACCATCTAGCAAATCAACCGAGAGGGATTTGGGAGCATTGTTCCGCTTACTGTCTCTAAGGACATGTTCTACTTGATGACCTGCTTTTTGAAAAGCATAGGCATAAGTCGTTCCAATGACTCCGAGTCCTAGGATTGCTATTCTCACCTAAAAATCAATTCCTTTCCCAAACTCAACCACATTATCTGGTTCATCACTAAACAAAGTCACATGCCCCATTTTGCGGTTGTGCTTCGCTTCTAGTTTACCATACATGTGGCGGTGGGCGCTTGGATTTTCTGTGACATAACGCTCAGCTGCTTCGATGTGTTGGCCGAGGACGTTGAGCATGACAGCAGGTGCATGGAGGTGAATTGCTGGAAGTGGTGCTCCGAGAACACCCAAGATATGCGTGTCAAATTGTGAAAAGTCACAGGCTTCGATTGAGTAGTGCCCTGAATTGTGTGGGCGTGGCGCGATTTCGTTGACAATGATGTCATCAGCTGTCGCAAACATTTCTACACAGAGAGTACCAGAGAGGTTAAGTTGCTCAGCAATCTTCACTGCCATAGCTTTAGCTTTCTCAGCTAGACTATCAGAAATACGGGCAGGCACAATAGTTTTAGAGAGGATGTTGTTGCGGTGGATATTTTCCTGAACTGGGAAAACCGTCACATCCTTGCCGTTACCAGACACGATGACTGAAATTTCAAGGTCGAAGTTAACGAACTCTTCCAAGACACACTCAGCTGAGTTAGCAAGGGAATTTGCCTCTTCCAAATCGTCAGCTGACGTGATGACTTTTTGACCGTGGCCATCGTAACCGCCTGTCGCTGTCTTGAGGACGTATTTTTTAGAAAGGTCAATATCTTCCAAATCAAGGCTAGATGTCACAACCTTGTAAGGAGCAACTGTCACTTTAGCCTTGTTTGAGAGGAAGTCTTTCTCAAAGATACGGTTTTGTGAAATACGAAGCAGGTCTGTCCCTTGTGGAAGTTGACCGTCTTTGATAACAGCGTCAAGGCCGTCAGCGTCGACATTTTCAAATTCATAAGTGAGAACATCGCAGCGGTCCGCCAACTGGCGAAGGGCGTCCACATCGTCATAAGGTGCCACGATAACCTCAGACACACGAGAAGATGGACAATCTGATGCTGGATCAAGGGTGATAACCTTGTGGCCCATGTAGATAGCTGAGATAGCCATCATCTGACCAAGCTGGCCACCACCGATGATACCAATGGTTTTAGTTGAGCTCATTTGTAGACTCCTCTGCAATTTTTCCTTGTTCTTCAGCAAAGTTAGCAAGTGCGTCCGCAATGGCCTTGTCTTCTACTGAGAGGAGACGGAGGGCAAAGAGGGCAGCATTAGTCGCACCAGCTTCACCGATAGCCATGGTTGCAACTGGTACACCACCTGGCATCTGAACGATGGAATAGAGCGAATCCACACCGCTGAGGGCACGTGATTTGACTGGTACTCCGATAACCGGAAGGGTCGTTTTAGCTGCGACCATCCCTGGCAAGTGAGCAGCACCACCAGCACCCGCGATGATGACCTTGATACCACGGCTACGTGCTTCCTCGGCATGTTTGAACATGAGGTCCGGTGTACGGTGTGCGGAAACAACTTTCTTTTCGCAAGCAACGCCGAAGTTGTCGAGGACTTCAGCGGCTTTTTGCATGGTTGCCCAGTCAGATTTTGAGCCCATGACAATGGAAATTACTGGTTTCATAGTTAATATCCTTTTTCTTCCTTTTTTTGACAATCACCTTAGGTTGTGAGGGACGGCAGCAGCCACCGAAGGGGGCTCATGCTTAAATCGGAAGCCTTAAGTCTTCCGATTTCCCTAAACGATTGGCTAACAAAGCCAATCGTTTTTTCACAACGGTGGTGATTGTCGCTCATTAGCTCGCTTTCGCTCGCCTTTTACGACCTACGGTCGCTGATTATTTGTTAGCCTTGCTACCGATATCCGTACGGTAGAAGAGGCCTTCTGTATTTTGTTTGTTAAGTTCGTTGTAGATAATGTTTTGGCCGTCTTTGACGGTGTCTGCTGTTGTGACCAACATGTAAACACGTCCTCCGTTTGAGAGAAGGTCTTGGCCATTTTCAGCAAATTTAGCTCCAGCATAGTAAGTGATGATATCTCCCTCTGTCTTGGCTGGAAGCTTAACACCCTTCTCATAAGCGAGTGGGTAGCCGTTTGAGGCTACAACCACACCAAGTGTTACACCCTTATCCGTCCAAGTGATAGTTGGCTCTTTACCATCCAAAATGTCAGTGATATTTTGCGCAAAATCAGAAGTCAAACGAGGCAAGATGATTTGCGTTTCAGGATCGCCAAAGCGAGAGTTGAACTCGATGACTTTAGGGCCGTCAGCTGTCAAGATAAGACCAGCGTAAAGGACACCGGTGTAAGGACGACCTTCTTTAATCATACCTTCAAGGACTGGCTTGACAATAGTGTCAATCGCCATGTCAACCACGCTCTGTGGTAAGTGTGGAACCGGCGCATAAGCCCCCATCCCACCAGTGTTAGGACCCTTGTCACCATCATAGGCACGTTTGTGATCTTGAGCTGTTGGCATGATGTAGAACTTGTCCCCATTGACAAAGGCAAAGAGAGAGAACTCTTCCCCGTCAAGGAATTCCTCGATGACCACACGCGCACCTGAATCACCGAATTTATTGTCTAAAAGCATCTCGTGAGCAGCTTCGACGGCTTGCTCAACCGTTTCAGCAACGACGACACCTTTACCTAGGGCCAAGCCGTCTGCCTTAACGACGATTGGAGCGCCTTTTTCCTCGATATAGGCCTTGGCTTCCTCAAAATCTGAAAATGTGCCATAGGCTGCTGTTGGAACATCATATTTGACCATGATTTCCTTAGCAAAATCCTTAGACCACTCCAGCTCAGCCGCAGCCTTGGTCGGACCAAATGCTTTGAGTCCTGCCGTATTGAAATCATCCACGATCCCAGCCGCAAGGGAATCGTCTGGACCAATAAATGTCCAAGCAATATCGTTCGCTTTTGCGAAGTCAATCAGCTTAGAATGTTCGGAAATTCCGATATTGATCAAATCAAGACCGTCCAATGTCATCCCGTCATTACCAGGAGCCACGAAAACTTGCTCAACGTCCTTAGACTCCAATAATTTCTTGGCAATCGCATGTTCACGACCACCAGAACCAACAACCAAAAGTTTCATTTGAAAGATACCTCAATATCAAATAAGACTAGGGGCAAATGCCCGTTAACGACAATCATTCGGAAAAATTAGCAATTTTCACGAATTATACATAACCATTATAACATATTTGTTCGGAAATATGGGTATGTATCCAAATTTGGACATAAAAAAGGTGGCCACTTGGACCGCCTCTTGGGAGATTATGAAAATGAAAAAAGTTAATTAGGATTGATGATAGTATATCTTGAGCAACTTAAGGGAGGCTTAAACGCAAAAATATCCTCATTTTCCTGAAAAACTGCGAATAGGTAGGTGGAGGTTAAAATGAAGAAAAAATTACTAAATTGTCTCTTACCGCTAGCTTGTCTAGCGACTATTTCGGTTTCGTGTGGCAGTTCCGCTCAGGCGGCTGTCCTCGGAGATGACTATCCTTCCTCTTGGAAATACGGTGGCATCGGTGTCGATCCATGGACCATGTACTGGCGTCAGTGCACATCCTTTGCGGCCTATCGCCTCAGTAACTCCAACGGTTTCACTCTGCCTGTAGGTTATGGAAATGCCATCACTTGGGGACCAATTGCACGAGCGAATGGACATCGTGTAGATATGAATCCTGCTGTTGGAAGTATCGCTTGGTTTTCAAACGGTGTCAACGGAGCTGGATACATGGGACATGTTGCTTGGGTAGCTGAGGTAAATGGTGATCAGGTGACTATTGAAGAATACAACTACAATGCTGGTCAAGGGCCTGAGAAATACCATAAACGCAGTTTCCATAAGAGTCAGGTGTCTGGTTATATCCACTTTAAAGACCTCGAACCAGGAGCTCAAAATGGAAATTCTACTAACTCTTCTATCAAAGTTGGTGATACAGTCCGCTTCACAGGTACCTTCCGTGTCACGTCTGTGTCAGGAAATACCATCACTAGCCAAGATTTAGCTGGAGGTACACCAACCAAACACAATATCGTTGACCCTGGACCCGTTCTTGAAGTTGATGGACAAGGCAATCCAACATCAGACCAGTACCTCAATCCTGGTGAGACCTTTACTATTCCAGGTAACTTCAAAGTACTAGCCATTGACCCACCTAGCGATGGCGTCCTCGTTCAAATCGGAAATCGCAAGACTTGGGTAACTCAGTCTGTCCTTGAAAAGGCTTAAATCTATTGAACAATCGTGCGAACGGTTGTTTTTTTGATGTGCTGAAATAAAAAAGCCCAGCGGGTGCCGAGCTCTTAGGAGAT
>ERZ1673703.2430-NODE-2430-length-11671-cov-3.774535_pt1 | contig 11671 bp, 9 predicted proteins | sample MGYA00580233_ERZ1673703 | MGnify/ENA primary metagenome ERZ1673703 (study PRJEB41218, sample SAMN15661748) | gut metagenome | host: Homo sapiens | place: Canada: London | collected 2015-08-20/2019-03-30 | study: EMG produced TPA metagenomics assembly of... | reverse complement strand
TACCTTGATTATTTTTGAGTTATGCGATAACAGCATCATCTATTCGCTGATGGAAACGGCAAAAGCCAACAGCCTGCGGCTGGATGACTATCTGCTTCATCTGCTCAGCATATTGCCTGAGCGTGCAGAGCGGAACAAGGACTTTGAGGTTGATGATTTGCTCCCTTGGTCAGAAGAAATGAAGTCGTGGTTCTCGGCAGTGTGAGTGCTGAGAACCACGACTTTTCTGTATCGGGGGATTATTGAGCGGTTACGCCTGTTCGTCGGCGAGCAGCAGAGCAACTTCAAGCAGAGCCTCAGCTGGATGCCGGACAGCACCAAGCAGCTCACCCTGCGCGTGAACACCGACGCGCCCGAAAAGCTGACCATGCGTCTGGATGAAAAGGCGCTGGAAACCCTCGAACGCACGGAATTCAGCGTCATCACCCTGCTGGATAAGAGCGGCAACGCCGTCATGCAGTACAGCCTGACCGACCTGCGCAGCGTTTATGACCAGTATGGCCTGAGCGGCGACGATCAGATGGTCGTCGGCGGCGCGAACGACGACGTGATGAAGATCGTGAACGGCGAAATGAAGCCCATCGAAGCATAAAAGAAGCATATAAAACCCGCACGAATGCCGGAAAACAGCATTTGTGCGGGTTTTTCTGTGGAATGCGATTTTATGTCTAAAAATAGATGTTTTCAGAACGCCGCCGTTTCAGTCGTGGAATGCTTCGCATTCTGCTCTGAAACGGCTTTTCTTTAATCTTCCGATTCAATTCTTCGGCTCTTTTTCAGCACGGGCGCGAGATACTGGCCGGTATAGCTCTTTTCGCATTGGCAGATGTCTTCCGGCGTGCCTTCGCAGACGAGCGTGCCGCCGCCGCTGCCGCCCTCAGGGCCGAGGTCGATGACGTAATCGCAGGCCTTGATCACGTCGAGGTTGTGCTCGATAATCAGCACGGAGTTGCCGCCGCGGGCGAGCTGGCGAAGCACGCGCACGAGCCGTTCGCAGTCGGCGATGTGCAGGCCGGTCGTCGGCTCATCCAGCACATAGAACGTCTTGCCGGTCGATGTGCGGGAAAGCTCGGTCGCCAGTTTGACGCGCTGGGCCTCGCCGCCGGAGAGCGTCGTGGAGGACTGCCCCAGCCGGATGTAGCCCAGACCCACGTCGTAGAGGGTTTGCAGCTTGCGCGTGATGCGCGGATAGGCGGAGAAGAAGTCCAGCGCTTCCTCGACGGTCATATTGAGCACGTCGGCGATGGATTTGCCCTTATAGAGCACTTCCAGCGTCTCGCGGTTATAGCGCTGGCCCTTGCAGACCTCGCACGGCACGTAGATATCCGCCAGAAAGTGCATCTCGATGCGCAGAATGCCGTCGCCGGAACAGGCTTCGCAGCGCCCGCCGCGCACGTTGAAGGAGAAGCGGTTCTCCTTGTAGCCGCGCGCCTTGGCTTCCGGCGTGGCGGCGAAGACCTTGCGGATCATGTCAAACAGGCCGGTGTAGGTGGCCGGGTTGCTGCGCGGGGTGCGGCCGATGGGGCTTTGATCGATGGCGATGACCTTGTCCAGCTGCTCAAGCCCGTCGATGCCGTCGCATGCGCCGGGGCGCGTGTGCGCGCGGTTGAGGTCGCGCTGGAGGGTCTTGTAGATGATTTCGTTGACGAGCGAGGATTTGCCGCTGCCGGATACGCCGGTGACGACCGCCATCACGCCCAGCGGGATGCTGACGTCGATGTTTTTCAGGTTATTGGCGCGCGCGCCGCGCACCGTCAGCCAGCCCGCGGGGGTTTTGCGGTGCAGCGGCACGGGGATGCTGCGGCGGCCGGAGAGATACGCGCCCGTGATCGATTCCGGGCAGGCCATGATTTCCTGCGCCGTGCCCTGCGCGATGAGCTGGCCGCCGTGTTCGCCCGCGCCCGGGCCGATATCCACGATTTGATCCGCGGCCAGCATGGTGTCCTCGTCATGCTCGACGACGATCAGCGTGTTGCCGATGTCGCGCAGATGCTTGAGCGTCTCGATGAGCCGCGCGTTGTCGCGCTGGTGCAGGCCGATGGACGGCTCATCCAGAATGTAGAGCACGCCGACAAGGCTGGAACCGATCTGCGTCGCCAGCCGAATGCGCTGGGCCTCGCCGCCGGAGAGCGTGCCCGCCGCGCGGGAGAGCGTCAGATAGCTAAGACCCACGTCGATGAGGAAGCGCAGACGGGCGTTGATTTCCTTGAGAATCGGCGCGGCGATCATGCCGTCCTTTTCGCCGAAGGTTAGCGAAGCGAAGAACGCCTGCGCGTCGATGACGGACAGATCGGAGGCGTCGGCGATGGATTTGCCGCCGACCGTCACCGCCAGAATCTCCGGGCGGAGGCGCTTGCCGCGGCAGTCCGGGCAGGGCGTCTGGCTCATCAGACCGTCGTAATAGGCTTTGGTGGCGTCGCTCTGCGTTTCGGCGGCGCGTCGCTCCGTGGTGGGAATGACGCCTTCAAACGGCGCGGAGAAGGTGTGCGAATCGCCGTTGGGGCGCGTGTAGTGGATGTTCAGCGGCTCGCCCCCGCTGCCGTAGAGAATCACATCCAGCGCTTCTTTGGGGAGTCGGTTCAGCGGCGTATCCATCGAAAAGCCGTATTTCTCGCTCAGCGCCTGAAAGAACATGCCCGCCTGCGTGCCGGGCTCAAGGTTGCTCCATCCCATGACGTTGAAGGGGTTTTCGTTCAGGCTCTTGCCCCAGTCCGGCACAATCAGGTCGGGATCGATCTTTTGCAGCACGCCCAGCCCCGCGCACGTCGGGCACGCGCCGAACGGGCTGTTGAAGGAAAAAGAGCGAGGCGCAAGCTCTTCCATGGAGATGCCGCACTCCGGGCAGGCGAGGTTTTGGGAAAAGAGCATTTCGCTCTCGCCCGGCCCGATATCCGCGATGACGATGCCGCCGGAGAGGGAGAGCGCCGTTTCCAGCGAATCCGTCAGGCGGGCGCGGATATCTTCGCGCAGAATCAGGCGGTCTACGACGACCTCGATGTTGTGCTTTTTCTGTTTGGCCAGCGCGGGCGCTTCCGCTGCGTCGCAGATTTCCCCGTCGATCCGGACGCGGACAAAGCCCTGCCTGACCACGTTTTCCAGAATCTTGACGTGTTCGCCCTTTTTGCCGCGCACGATCGGCGCGAGCAGCTGCATGCGCGTGCGCTCCGGCAGGGCGAGCAGCCGATCAACCATCTGATCGACCGTCTGTTTGCTGATTTCCCGTCCGCATCTGGGGCAGTGCGCCACACCGACGCGGGCATAGAGCAGGCGCAGATAGTCGTGAATTTCCGTCACCGTGCCGACTGTGGAACGCGGGTTTTTGCTCGTCGTCTTCTGGTCGATGGAGATGGCGGGGGAAAGGCCGTCGATGGAATCCACGTCCGGCTTTTCCATCTGCCCCAAAAACTGACGCGCGTAGGAGGAAAGCGATTCGACATAGCGCCGCTGTCCCTCGGCGTAGAGCGTGTCAAACGCCAGCGACGATTTGCCGCAGCCGGAAAGGCCGGTAAACACGATGAGCTTGTTGCGCGGCAGGGTCAAATCAAATCCCTTGAGGTTGTTTTGGCGGACGCCGCGGATGACGATGTTTTCCTGCATGGTGAACTCCTTCTTGATACTGGCGCAAGGCGTCAAAGAATGCTATAATCAAAAACAGAACATGGTGTTGGAGGATGAAATATGCAAAAGCGCGGAAAGACGGCGCTCACGCTTGTCGGGTTTGCGGTGATGCTGGCGGCGCTGCTGGCGCTGATGGTGAGCATCGGCGCGGGAAAAGACGGGTTTGATATCGACGAGTTCTTTACCTATGGGCTGGCGAACTCGTATCAGCAGCCCTTTTTGAGCACCCAAACCGGGTCGTGGATCAGCGGCAAGGCGTTTTCGGATTATCTCACGGCGAAAGGCCATGCGCACGAATATCTGAACGTCTATGAAAACCAGATCGCCGACGTCCATCCGCCGCTGTATTACCTGTTCATGCACGCGGTCTGTTCGGCGTTTCAAAATCCGCCGTTTACAAAGTGGACGGGCATCGGGCTGAACCTTTTCTTTTTCAGCCTAACGCAGTTTGGCCTGCTGCTGCTTTCCGCGCGCCTGCTCTCCGACGGGGAGAAGCTGGAACTTACGCCCCCGGCGCTTCTGCCGGGGCTGCTGTATGGCCTGAGCGCGGGCGCGGCTTCCGGCGTCGTATTCATCCGCATGTATGCGATGATGACGATGTGGGCGGTCTGGCTGGCGCTTGCGCTGGCTGAGCTGTTTATCCATGGCCAGACGGTCTGGCGCAAGTTTGAAACGGCGGGCCGCTTCGCGCTCTGGTGCTTTTTTGCGCTGGCGCTGGCGGTCGGGCTGTTCCCGTGGTGCCTGAATCACATTTTCGGGGGCTATCGCGGCCGGGGCGCCATCGAGAGCGCGGCGGGCGTTCGGCTGAACGACATGATCCGCTGGTTCAAAATCCTCTGGCAGACGCTCGATGCGCAGCAATTCGGCGGTTTTCTGCTGGCGTTGGTGCTGATTGGCGCGGCGCTGGCCTTTTGGCCGCTCAAAAAAGCGGGGCAGGGGCTGAAACGCGGCGCGGCGTTTTCCCTCTGGGCGCTTCTGGCCTGCGGCGCGTATGTGCTGGTGATCTCGGTTATTTCGCCGTATAAGGTGGATCGATACATCTTCTGCGTCTATCCGCTGGTGACGGTTGCGCTGTTCATGCTCTTTGCGCGCGGCGGTTGCCGGTTTGGTTCGCGCCGCAGTTCGGCGTGCCTGCTGGCCTGTGCGGTGCTGGCGGCCTGCGGCGCGCGCGTGAACCGCGATCAGCAGGTGCATTATCTCTATCCGGGTGACAGCGCCTATGTCGCCGCCTGCGAAGAGAACGCCGCGCTGCCGTGCATCCTGCTCGGCACCAACGATATGACGCAGAACACGCTGGAACTCGCGGCGTTTGAGCGCGTTTACATGCTGAATGCGGACGACGCGCAGGGCGTAGCGCCCGCATTGGAGGCGCTGGATGAAAAGCCGGACGGTTTCATCCTCTTTGAACGCTATCACGACGAAGCGAACGTGGAAACCGTTCTGCGCGAAACCGGGCTGGAAAGCGCGGAACTCCTCTTCGAGCATCAATATCACGTCTACTGGGTGCATTAAGCTTTGAGGTACTTGCCCGGTTTCCGCTGCCGCCGCCGCTTGCGCTGGGGCAGGGCGACGGTTTCCTCCGGCAGTTCTTCGGTTTTTTTGCCCTGCAATTCAAAGAGCTTGTCGCGCAGTTTGGCGGCCAGCTCGAAATCGAGGTTTGCGGCGGCTTGCAGCATCTTTTCCTCCGTGGAACAGATGAGCAGGTGCAGCTCGTCTTCGCTCAATTCCTTTACGCGCTTTGCGGCGCGTTTTTTGTCGCTCTCGTCCGCCGCGTGGCCGATTTGCAGCACGTCGCGGACGGATTTCATGACCGTCTTGGGCACGATGCCGTGCGCTTCGTTGTAGGCCTGCTGAAGCTGGCGACGGCGCTGGGTTTCAAAAATGGCCTTGTTCATGCTTTCGGTCATCACATCGGCGTACATGATTACGCGGCCGTTGGCGTTTCGCGCGGCGCGGCCGATGGTCTGAATCATGCTGACTTCGCTGCGCAGAAAGCCTTCTTTGTCCGCGTCGAGGATGGCGACGAGCGCGACTTCCGGCAAATCCAGACCTTCGCGCAGCAGGTTGATGCCCACCAGCACGTCGAACACGCCCAGCCGCAGATCGCGGATGATCTCCTGCCGTTCCATCGTCTGCACGTCGGAATGCAGATAGCGCACTTTGACGTTCATTTCGCCCAGATAGGTGGTCAGGCTCTCGGCCATCTTTTTGGTCAGCGTCGTGACCAGCACGCGATAGCCTTCGCCCGTGGTCTTGACGATCTCGGCGTAGAGATCGTCCACCTGTCCGGTGGCGGGGCGAACGTCGATTTCGGGATCGAGCAGGCCGGTCGGGCGGATGATCTGCTCGACGACCTGCCCCGCGTGTTCCAGCTCGTAGGGCGCGGGCGTCGCGCTGACGCAGATGAGCTGACCGATGCGCTGCTCAAATTCCTCGAAACGTAGCGGGCGGTTGTCAAACGCGCTGGGCAGGCGGAAGCCGTAGGAGACCAGCGCTTCCTTGCGCGCGCGGTCGCCGTTGTACATCGCGCGGATCTGCGGCAGGGTGACGTGGCTTTCATCGACAAAGACGACGTAATCCTCCGGAAAGTAATCCAGCAGGGTATACGGCGCGTCGCCGGGCTTGCGGCCGTCAAAATAGCGGGAATAGTTTTCGATGCCCGTGCAGTAGCCCAGCTCACGGAGCATTTCGATGTCGTACTGCGTGCGCTGAGCGATGCGCTGGGCTTCGATCAGGTCGCCTTTTTCCTTAAATTCCCGGATGCGCACGTCGAGGTCATGCTCGATATCGCCGATGGCGCGGTCGATGGCCTCGCGCGGCGTGGCATAGTGCGTCGCGGGGTAAACGGCGACGTGTTCGAGAACCATCAGGGTGTGGCCGCTGACTACGTCGATGGCGCTGATGCGGTCGATTTCGTCCCCGAAAAATTCCACGCGGAGCGCGCTCTTGTCGTATCCGGCAGGGAAGATTTCCACCACGTCGCCGCGCACGCGGAAGGAGCCGCGCTCAAACTCGATGTCGCTTCGGTCGTATTGAATTTCGACCAACTGGCGCACCAGCTCGTCGCGCTCCATCGCCATGCCGGGGCGGAGGGAGATCATCATGCCCTCGTATTCGGAGGGATCGCCCATGGAATAGATGCACGAGACCGAAGCGACGACGATCACATCCCGCCGCTCGCGCAGCGCCGCCGTCGCGCTGTGGCGCAGACGCTCGATCTCCTCGTTGACGGCGGAATCCTTTTCGATATAGGTGTCGGTCGAGGCGATGTAGGCTTCCGGCTGATAATAATCATAGTAAGAGACGAAATACTCCACCGCGCTGTCCGGAAAAAACTCGCGGAACTCGGCGCACAGCTGCGCGGCCAGCGTCTTGTTGTGGGCGATGACCAGCGTGGGGCGCTGTATGCGCTCGATGACGGAAGCCATCGTGTAGGTTTTGCCCGAACCGGTGACGCCCAGCAGCACCTGGCAGGGCATGCCGCTCTGCACGCCCTGTGTCAGCGCCTCGATGGCCTGCGGCTGATCGCCCTGCGGCTTGAACGGAGATTTGAGAACGAAGCGTCCTTCCTGCATCGTGACCTCCTGATTGGCGGGACAGCGCCTATGTTTGATGGGTTCTATTATACCATAGAAATAAAATGGGAACAAGTGTTCTTAAAAATTGGGAATGGAAAAAGATAGAAAAAGACCTCGCGCTTTTCTTTATAACGCAAACCGAAGTACAACGTGAAAAGCAAGGATGCGATGGCAAGCAGAATGGAAGGCAGTTCTGTATGGCTCATGTGCATCACCTCCTCTTTCGCAACGCGAAAGCGGAACCGCCGTGCAAGACCTCTTGACGACATGAACAGTATGGCGTATTCCTGAATGCGTGGCAAGCGTGAAGTGAACAGAACTCATGGTCAGGAAAGGTCAAAAAACTTTTTTAAAATCATCTTGCAAAAAATCGGTCTAAAAAGACGGAAAATGCAAAAAAAGCAAGTCGATTATTCAAATATGAGGTGAATTAGCGGCGGGTCAGTCGTTTGAAACGGGCGGTTTGCAGGGGAGAAAATGCGTTGGGTTATTTGTCTTCCGAAAAGAAAAAAGGTGCAAAAAAACAAGGCCGGTGCTATAATATAGGCGTAAAGAGGAGCGGGCAAAAGACAAGCCGTTCCCAGAAAAACAAGTGATTTTTTCGATCAGAAGGAGTGCTGGATATGACTGCTGTTTTCGTGTTTGCCGCGTTGATCGTTGTGAATGCCGTGTATTGCATCTATGATGGGCGCAGCGAGGAAGCCGCACGCCAGATGGACGATTTTTACCGCGTCGAGTTTAAGAAGAATTACGGCGCGCGGGAAGACGCCCTGACCCAGAGCTGGTATTGATCTTCAAAATAGGAAACGGAAAACGGATGGCTTCGGTTGTCCGTTTTTTTGTTGTGTTTTCAAGCGCTTGCGGTTATATTTTTACGAATAAAGTTGACAAAACGACAATGAAATAAAAAGACGATTTGTCAACTTTAAAAAGCAATGATCTGTAAAAAAACGGATGAATAATCATAAAATACTGAAAAATTCAAAAATCATATTGACAAAACTTTGTAAACGGCTATATAATGGCGTTACATTTTTGAAAATCAAATCGTAAATGCTAGGCGAAAAGCCGAATTGAAAGAATTGGGGAGGACATCGACCATGAAAAAGTTCGCTACGATTGCTTTAACGCTGGCGATGGCCGCGACTGCGGCCTGTGCGAGCGCGACCACCGTGGGTATCTGCCAGCTCGTTCAGCATGAGGCGCTGGATGCCGCGACGCAGGGCTTTAAGGACGCGCTGACCGAGAAAATGCCGGACGTCAAGTTCGACGAGCAGAACGCCGCGGGCGACGCGGCGACCTGTGTCACCATCACCAGCAAGTTTGCCGCCGACGGCGTGGATTTGATTCTCGCCAACGCGACCGCGCCGCTTCAGGCCGCCGTTTCCGCGACGGGCGATATTCCGATTCTCGGCACGTCCATCACCGACTACGCGACTGCGCTGGGCATGAAGGAATGGAACGGCACGACGGGCATCAACGTCTCCGGCACGAGCGATCTTGCGCCGCTGGACGGCCAGGCCGCGATGATCCAGGAGCTGTTCCCGGATGCGAAGAACGTCGGTCTGATCTACTGCTCCGCCGAAGCGAATTCCATTTATCAGATTACCGTGATTAAAGGCTACCTCGAAGAGATGGGTTACACCTGCACCGAGTTTGCTTTCACCGATTCCAACGACGTTGCTTCCGTCACGCAGTCCGCTGCGGACGCGAGCGATGTGATCTATATCCCGACGGATAACACCGCCGCCGCGTACACCGAGACGATCGCCAACGTCGTCATCCCGGCGAAGGTTCCGGTTGTCGCGGGCGAGGAAGGCATCTGCAAGGGCTGCGGCGTGGCGACGCTGACCATCAGCTACTATGACCTGGGCTACAAGACCGGTGAAATGGCGTATGACATCCTTGCCAACGGCGCGGACGTGAGCACCATGGAAGTGGCTTCCGCCCCGAACTTCACCAAGAAGTACAACGCCGCGAACGTCGAGGCGCTCGGCCTGACCATCCCGGCGGATTACGTGGCCATCGAGTAACGGACTTCAACGTCTTTCATGAGCCAAGGAAGCGGCATGCGCTCCCTTGGCTTCATGCGTATAAGCGGAAAGAAAAAAGGAGGACAATCCGGTGGAGATTGCCAAGCTGTTTAACGCGCTCCCCAGCGCCGTTTCGCAGGGCGTGATTTGGGGCATTATGGCGATTGGCGTGTATATCACCTATCGCATTCTGGATGTGGCCGATCTGACGGTGGACGGCAGCATCGCAACGGGCGGCGCGGTGGCCGCCGTGCTGATTATCGGCGGCTGCAACGTGTGGGTCGCGATGATTGCGGCGTTTCTGGTCGGCATGCTGGCCGGGCTTGCAACGGGTCTGTTCCATACGTTCATGGGCATTCCGGCGATTCTGGCGGGCATCCTGACCCAGCTCTCGCTGTATTCCATCAATCTGCGCATTCTCGGCGGCAAGGCGAACATGGCCGTCAGCGTCAATAACTATCCGCTGATTGTCTCCGCCCGAAACGCGCGCGCAATGTCGCTTTCCAATCCGTTTATCATCCTCGCGGCGCTTGCCGTGGCGGTGATCGCGCTGCTGTATTGGTTCTTTGGCACGGAGCGTGGCTGCTCGCTGCGCGCAACGGGCGCGAACGCCAACATGGCGCGCGCACAGGGCATCAATACCAATGCCGATAAGGTGCTGGGGCTGATGCTCTCCAACGGTCTGGTGTCCTTCTCCGGCGCGCTGCTGGCGCAGTATCAGGGCTTTGTAGACGTTGGCATGGGACGCGGCGCGATCGTCATCGGTCTGGCTGCCGTGATCATCGGCGAAGTTGCGTTTTCCAAAATCTTCCATAATTTTGCGCTCAAGCTGCTGGCTGTGGTCATCGGCGCGATTTTGTATTACATCGTCATTCAGGTGGTGCTCTGGCTGGGCCTTAACACCAACGATTTGAAGATGCTTCAGGCGCTGGTTGTCGCCATGTTCCTCGCCGTGCCGTATTGGAAGAACCGCTACTTCAAGAAGAAGGGGGACGCGAACCATGGCTGAGCGCATCATGCTGAATATCAACCACATCGCCAAGACGTTTAACCCCGGCACGATCACCGAAAAGCGCGCGCTGACGGACGTGGATCTCAAGCTCAACGAAGGCGATTTCGTCACGATCATCGGCGGCAACGGCGCGGGCAAATCCACCACCCTCAACGCGGTGGCGGGCGTATTCACCGTCGATCAGGGCACGATTGAAATCGCGGGTGTGGATGTGACCCGCCTGCCGGAATACAAGCGCGCCAAGTACCTCGGCCGCGTGTTTCAGGACCCGATGACCGGCACGGCCGCGACCATGAACATTGAAGAAAATATGGCGCTGGCCATGCGCCGCGGCGAAAAGCGGACGCTGCGCTGGGGCATCTCCAACATGGAGCGCGATATGTATCGCGAACAGCTCCGCACGCTCGGCCTGGGGCTGGAGGATCGCATGAGCAGCAAGGTGGGTCTGCTCTCCGGCGGCCAGCGGCAGGCGCTGACGCTGCTGATGGCTGCGCTTCGCACGCCGAAGCTGCTGCTGCTCGACGAGCATACTGCCGCGCTCGACCCGAAAACGGCCGCAAAGGTGCTGGAACTGACCGAGAAAATTGTGGACGAACAAAAGCTTACCGCGATGATGGTCACCCATAACATGAAGGACGCCATCGCGATGGGCAACCGTCTCATCATGATGAACGCGGGGCGCATTGTCGTCGATGTGCGCGGAGAAGAAAAAAAGAAACTCACCCGCGAAGACCTGATGCAGCTGTTTGAAAAGGCCGCCGGGCAGGAGATCGAAAACGATAGAATGCTGCTGGGGTAAGAAATACGGTTTGGAAAGCTGCAAAAAGCGTATTCTGAATGAAGAAAACGACGCTCAATCATCCGTTCGTTATGGCGGATCGCTGGGCGTTGTTTTTTTGCCGCAGTTTTTCGGCGCCAAGGTGGAAGAAAAAGAAGGGATCCTTCGGAAAAACGGGTGGGGTTGCCGCTTTTGATATGTTATAATGGAGCAAAGAGCAGGAAGGGAGACGGAACGGTGAAGACGGTTTTGATTGCGGATGACGAACCGGTCATGCGCATGGATCTTTGAAGTAAAAATGGACAGCCGCCGTCTATTTGGCGGCTGCTGCCTATTCTTTCTCTTGAAAGGAGAAAGGATGGAAATTTAGGGCGATCAACTTTTGTTTATACGTGGAAGCTGATCGCGTAAGGAGGCAAGATATGGTTTTGCGCGATGTGGCTCAAACCATCATCGATTCCGCGATACGATCCTCGCTGCCTGACGAAGCGGTCAAAAGGACGCTGAAAAACTGTCGCTTTGAAAAAAAGGTCCATCTGGTTGCGATTGGAAAAGCTGCGTGGCAAATGGCCAGAGCGGCAGTTGACTGCATCGGAAGCCAAATTCAGGATGGAATTGTGATTACCAAATATGGTCACATTAAGAAAGAAAT
>ERZ1673703.2417-NODE-2417-length-11735-cov-16.689555_pt1 | contig 11735 bp, 6 predicted proteins | sample MGYA00580233_ERZ1673703 | MGnify/ENA primary metagenome ERZ1673703 (study PRJEB41218, sample SAMN15661748) | gut metagenome | host: Homo sapiens | place: Canada: London | collected 2015-08-20/2019-03-30 | study: EMG produced TPA metagenomics assembly of... | reverse complement strand
GCACACAATCTTGCAAAAGTAGCCTCTTAGGAGGCTTATGGCAACGAAAAAAACTGTTTGAAAGAATGAAATCTTCAAAAAGAAGCTTGTAAACTCCTTTTTTTTGAGAAGAATCCAAATAACTTCAATCTGAAATGAAACAACAGAGGCCAGCTCAAGTTTATTTTGAGACGGCCTCTGTTTTGGAAATCTTTGTTGTGAGAGTATTGACCGCTTATTGTTTTATGAATGCTATTTGGCTAATCATTAGGTTACCTCCTTGTTTCGTATGGGTTTTTAGAACTATTTTTCCGTCATTTGTATCTTCCCGCATGATGAATAGTTTCACCCACCGTTCTTTTCCTTTCTGATTTTCTAAAATGGACTCTCGTCCTTCGATTGATAAGAGCCCTGCTCTATTTTGGTGATTCCAGTCTTCAAATTTTACATATAAGTCTCCAATAATACCTTCCGGAGTTTGTATTTCAATTGTCATATTTTTGCCTGTCCAGGCTGTCCCTTTTTCATCTTTCCAGATATTATCACAAGTAACTTTGTATTTACAACGTTCGTCTTGTATTTCAGTATGGTCGAGCGTGGCTGTCCAAGGAGCAGAACCGGAATTCTTCATTTGCTTCCCGCATGATATATAAAGAATTGAGTTTTCAAATCCTTTAGGAACGGAAACCATTGCTTTAGGAGTATATGCAAACATCTTCTTCAGTGTATCAATTTCTATTGAATAAGAAGGATTGAAGTTCGATTGTGTCATATAATGTAATAAGCTGTATTTTAGTTGTCGTGCTACCGGTGAATCCAAATTCAGGTTGTAACCGCAGACTAATAATTTGCCTTTGCTCACTTTACATTCGAAGATAGAAGCTAGTTTGTCGTTGATATGGAAGTCGCTTACCGGTTGTACAATGGGGTGTAATTGAGGGTGTTCGTTGATGATAAACGAACGGCCTTGTGTTATTTCTTTCCATTGCCAGTCAGTATAATTGTCGGTTGGAAATTGCGAGAATGCAGGGTGAGCTTTGTCTATCCATGCCCCTAGGGTGGTGTTGCTTTGACCGGGAAAGAAAGAAGTAGACCAGAACAAAGGTGTGAAGTAAAGAGGGGTGGAGTTATCCTTTTTCCCGAGTTGATCTGCCACTAACAATACTTTCTTTCCTTGTTCCAAGGCACTAATGACAGTCGAATCAAATTTGTCGTGAATGATGATATTGGTTTGTGGCATGTTATAAGGAGGATATACCCAAATACTCCAACGGTTGTGATAAGGTGTGCCGCTAATGGTGACATCGAGGTAATATTTTCCCGGTGATGTAATTTCGGAGAGATCGATAGATAAAGAATCTACCTGATTTACTTTTCCGGATGATAAGGGCACTTCTCTACTGCCTTGCTGTTGCAGTTTGCCTGTTTCGTCGGTTAAAGTCCATATCGTAGGTGTAATTAGAGTTGTATCACTGTAGTTTGCCACTTGGATTTGAGCTTTGAACGTCTCGTCCGTTTGCCAGGTATATTTGTGGAAACGTGCCAGAGGGACAATGTCGTTGGAATAACATCGGAATTGTTCGGGCGTGATGATTCCTTTGGAATCCCAAAATGAATCTAACCAACCGACTAAAGCTTCTCCCTGTCCCGAATAATCAGTCATACTTAACATTTGGAATCCGGCACATGAGGGGGTACGCAGTAAATTTTCAATCAAACCTTTATATAAGATTGTTTGTAATGCTCCACTGGCTTCATGGAATTTTCTGTCCTGGTGTTCTATATGATTTTTTACGGCTTGTTGGCGTAAGCTTTCAAGATTTCTGGCTTCCAATACACCGGTATATTTATCTATCTCGTTCCAAAGAGGGTAAACTGGATATTGACCGACTTCATGGGCGATGACCGGGATTGTTGCCTTAGAGTAGATAGATTCTCGGTCATTGTCAGTGCCGGAACCGTTTATGCCATAAGTACCGCCTGTCTGGGGTATGTTGTGAGTGACCATATATTGATCTGCCGGCATAATCTTTCGGGCGGTAGAAATAGCGTAAAGTCTGCGTGGATCTTTTTCTTGCAAAGATTTAATCCATTGTTGCATGATATCAAAGTTTGAGTTGCCTAATTCATTTCCAATACAAAGCATAGTGAAAGAAGGGTGATTACCGTAAGCCTCAATCATACGTTGCAGTTCTTCCGGTACAAATTTATCTGCACTTGGATTATGCCCCAATCCTTTCGGCAGTCCGCGTGTGGTCATTTCAGGGCGCTCTTTTCTTACGACGGACATCCACCAGTCAATCCATAATACTTCTGCCTGAATATAAATACCAATCCGGTCGGCTGCCGTAAAAGCTGCCTCGGGAGGACACCATGAGTGGAAACGCACATGATTGAGTCCGTATGATTTGTAAATACGGAAAATACGTTCCCATTCCTGAATGTCGCAAGAGGGATAACCGGTAAGGGGAAAATGGAGGCAATCCAGATTACCTCGCATGAATACGGGTCGGTTGTTGATTAGAATCTTTGATCGGGAAGCAGTAACATTACGAAATCCGAAATCAACCGTTTTAAGTTGGGATTGTCCTTTTTGCGTGATACATATCTCCAACCGGTATAGGTTTGGGTGTAGGTCGTCCCAGTGTTTCACGGCTTGCCGGATATTCAATGTTTCACGGTGATGTTGTATTCCTTTTTCTCCTTTTATTTCTTTTTTGTATGCGTATATTTTCTTTTTGCTTCCAATTTCTTTCAATGTATAGGAAACCTCTCCTTTCAATGTCTTATTTGAATGATTTTGTATATCGAAGGAAATATCCAAGCGATTGTCAGATGTATGGGGATATACTTTGATCCGGTCTATTGAAAGTGTGGGTGAAGATTGTAGTTCTATTTTTCCGAGGATACCATTCCAGATAATCTGAGTGTATTCTCCGTATGAATGGCCCTTATCACCTATATTGTATATCATGTCGTTGTTGATACGGATTGCTATTCGATGTTTTCCGGGATTTAAAGCTCCTAAACGATGATAATGTGGAGTTCCTAATCCTTCCTGTGTATCAATGAAACGTCCGTCAATCCAGACTTTTGACTCCCACAGCACACGTTCCAGATAAAGTGTTATTTCTTTTCCCTGCCAATTGTGAGGAATGACAAACTCACGTGTATACCAGGCCGGACCTATGTATTTGTGTCGGCGGGTGAGGATACCATAATCCGAACCGACTGTGCGAGTTCCATAGCCGGCTTCATCAAGAGTTCCGGGTAGCTGAATCGGCATGGTTGTATGACCGGAATTGAAATAGTTGTGCTTTTCACCGATACTGTCCGGATCCAACTTTACACCCCATTGTCCGGTAAGAGATAGTATATCATCCTGAATGTCTTTATTTGCAATATTCTTGATTATTGAGGACAAGTCATTGATTATATTATATTGGGGCAATTTGCTTGAAGGATGTGCTTGTGCTGTATAAAATAAAATACAGACTAAGGATGATAATAGATATTTGTTTATCATGGCGTTTATGGTTTTGTTTAATACACAATTTATTCGTTCGCAATTTCCTTTAAAGTTCAGTTATTTTGCTTGAATTGAACTATTTAAGCTGTCTTTATTACAATGACGATTGTGTATCGGGTTACTCCTCAGTTTTAACAAAAAAAGAGAATGAGTTATTGAAATTTTTTATGATAGTGTTCCATTTTTAATATTTTGATGAGAACTTATCGTTTCATAATCGGTGTACGTCGCTCCTTTTCTCACCAAGGAAGCTCTTCTTACTCGGTGAAAAGGAAAAAACAAGTGCTTTTTGAGCTGTTTTTTTCTATTTGATATCAAAAAACGGATAAGAAAGGAGTAGTAAAATGATAGTTTATATATCCAAATAGTGTTTATTAGTAAATAAAATATCTAGATGTGAATCATACTGATCGATAAAGTCGTTTAGTGTTGGAAATACGTATTTCTGTATTAGCAAATGCCTTCATTTTTTCTTTTTCCCTTATAAGCTGATATTAAATACAGCTCTTTTTATAATTTGAATGTCCCTTTTTTAAAAAAGGTATATCTTTAGTATTGAGTGATAAAAAGAAGATGAAAAAAATGTAGTAAAAAGTGAGGAGTAATCAATTGTCTATTCGTCATAGTAATAGAACTGTTTTAGAGAGATGAATTGAAGAATTCTGATTCGTCGTCTAAAACGCAATATAAAGCAGCTTTATTTTATGAAAAGTCAACAAAAACAAGAATTGGATGGAATAATCGATAAAATCATCGGTTATTTTAGATTTCATGACCGTAAAGAACGGGATGATGAGACGGATATGTGGGAACGAATCAACCGTGAAATAAGACGACAGGAGAAGAAAACACGAGCAAGAGAATATATAAAAAGATTTTTAATACCTGTATCGGTAGCTGCTTGTTTGTTGTTGGCATATGTGATAGGTAAAGGAGAGTTTTCGGATAACAGTTGGACTTTGGATGCCTATGTAGGCCAGTTGGCAGATGTAGCGGAAGCAAGTGGTCAAGTACAATTATTGCTTTCAGACAAGCGGAAAGTACAGATAGATAAGGACACAGTCGGTATTGTTTATTCTTCTAATGGAAAGATTCAAATAGAGCAGGAAGAACATACTGTTAGTGAAACGAGTGAAAATACAGATGAGGCAAAAGGGTTTAATCAAATTATTGTTCCTAAAGGGAAATATAGTCAATTAACGCTTTCGGACGGAACACGGATGCATGTCAATTCCGGTACACGGGTAGTGTATCCGAGAGTCTTTGCCGATAACCGAAGAGAAATATATGTAGAAGGAGAAATTTATCTGGATGTAACTCCTGATAAAAGTAGACCATTTGTAGTAAAGACACATCAATTTAATGTAGAAGTATTGGGAACTTCCTTTAATGTCAATGCTTATAAAGGAAAAAAACAGTCAGAAGTAGTTTTGGTGGAAGGCTCTGTGAGGCTTAGCGACAAATATCAAAAAGAAGTTTTGATGAAGCCTGATAACCTGGTTGTTGTAAGTGAAGGACGTGCTAGCCGGATTAAGCGCGTGCGTGCAAAAGACTATACGGCTTGGATTAATGGTTTGCTTATCTTGCACAACGAACCATTGATGAGTGTGTTCGAGAGGCTGAACCGTTTCTATGATATCCCCATTGTTGTAGCACCCGCTATACAAACTGAAATTGTAGATGGAAAGTTGGATTTACGTTTACCCTTGTCCGAACTGGTTAGGATGATTTCAGTAGTGGTGCCGATTGATTGTCAGATAATTGATGGAACCTATTATATAAGTCCGAAGCGACAGCAATAAAAACGGATGGTACCGCAAATACCATCCGAATTGAAAAAAGGGATAATAACCAATTACCGATGATTAAAATCCTTAATAATACAAATTTATGGATAATTTATTAACCTGCAACGTGGATTGCAATAAAATAATAAGAGGTGGGTAGCTTTAAGTTTTTTTATGACACAAAATTATGGACAGTGCTTGGTAATTAATGGTTGGACTGTGGTCTATTGTTTATTTGTAAGTTTAAAGTTTATAAACCTATTGTTGTTATGAGAAAGATTATATTTGTTTTGTTATATGGTATCTTATGGGGAGTACTCCCCTTAAGGGCGCAGAAACTTGTTCCGGCTATCAAACCCAATGCAACGCAACAAGCGATGCAAAAGCGTGCTTATGGTATGTTTATTCACTTTGGTATTAATACATTTTGTCAGCAAGAGTGGTCCGACGGCAGTATACCAGCTTTGACTTATAATCCTACTAATCTAGATTGTGAGCAATGGGTTCGTGTGGCTCGGGATGCAGGCTTTCGCTATGTGTTGCTTGTAACAAAGCATCATGATGGTTTTTGTTTATGGGATAGTCCCTCTACGACATATGATGTTGCTTCTTCTTCTAACACGACAGATATTGTGGCTGAAGTTTCAAAAGCTTGCCGTAAGTATGGACTTCAGTTTGCTGTCTATTATTCGTTATGGGATCGTAAGGAGCCTTCATTCCATGACAAAGATAAGACAAAGTATATTGATTTTATGTGTAGTCAACTTACTGAACTTTTGACAAATTATGGTGAGGTATGTGAACTGTGGTTAGATGGAGGTTGGGCACGTAGTGTAAAGGACTGGGATTTACCACGTGTGTATAAGTTGGTAAAAGAACTGCAACCTTATTGTGCGGTAGGTGTCAATCATACCATTGAGACAAAGCCGGGAAGTAGGAAAAATGTGCTTCCGGACTCTATGACAATTGACAACTGTTATACATTTCACTATTTCCCTAGTGACTTCCGTTTGTGGGATCCGAAGATTGCTCATCAAAACGATGCCAAGCAATATTTGCATAACGGACAGTCCTATTATCTGCCATTTGAACATACGGTATGTTTGAGTAAGGCATGGAATTGGTTTCAGAAGCGTGAGTTGTTACCTGTACGGGATTTAGATGAACTGGAAGAATTATTTTATTGGTGTACGAGTAACGGGAATACGTTGGTCATAAATATACCACCCGACGAGTCTGGTCGCATACGTGAATATGAGGCAAATGCTGCCATTGAGTTGGGAAAACGTTTAGGGTTGAAGAAAGGAAAACCGCTGCCTAAAAATGGGACGTGTATTTCAATGAATCAGGTTGCTGAAGCGACATCAGTATCAGGTGACGATCCTCATTATGCTGCTGGTCATGCTATTGATGGTGGTATGCAGACTCGTTGGGCTGCTGCAGTGAATGATACATTGTCAACTCTTACTGTAACATTGGATAAGACAAAATCGTTTAATAAAATAACTATTTTTGAATATTGTGATTCTCACAGTGGGAATGATGGCTTTTCGAACTATCGGAAAAATAGAATCCAAGGCTATCAAATTGAGATTATACAAAAAGGTAAGTGGATACCTATCTATGTGAGCGATGAGCCAATGGGAGACTGTAAAGTTATTCGATTTCCATATAATTATTATACGTCAAGTATTCGACTGAAAGTCACTCGAGCTACCGCTCCTCCTTCTATTTACGAGTTTAATATAATCTATGAGCAAAATAAAAAAAGGTAATTACTCAGTTCTCTTGCATTAAAGTGAAAGAACGCTTGGTAGTTACGTTGGTCTGAAAACTATATAAATTTAAAAAAATCAGTCCCCTTTCTTATATAGAAAGTCGGGACTTTTTCGGAAAAAACTGTGGAGGAAGATATTAATTAATAGAAAAAAGCTACATTTGTAAACCTTATCATTAATTGCAAGCTATTTAAAAGACACATGACGGATATCGAGCTATGGACACGAATACTGAAAGGTGATAAAGTTGCTTTTGAGGAACTATATCATCGTTATTATTCTCCTTTGTTTGGGTATGCCCTTCGTCTGAACTTTGATGAAGAAACAATTAAAGATTGTTTGCAGGATATGTTTGTTAAAATATACGTAAGTCATTCTTCTCTTCCTACCTTATCTTATGTGAAGTCTTATCTATATCGTACTTTATTAAATGCTCTGTTAGATTCCTCCAAAGCTGCCCGTAACCGTAGCTTGCCATTGGATGAGTACGTTGATATTCCTATCGACGACACAGGCTTGATGCAGATTTTTGAGACAAATGATTCTGACCTAAAGAAGGTCCAATTATTGAAAAAGGGTTTTCAGCAACTGTCTTCCAAACAAAGAAATGCCATATATTTTCGATTTGTTCAAGAATTTTCGTGGGATGAACTAGCAGACATGTTTGAGATGTCTTCTCATTCGTGTATGAATCTGGTAGGACGCTCGGTAGCTAAATTGCGTCAGATCGTTTTGGCTGGAGGGCAATTTCACTAAAAAAATCTTTTGCACATTTTTTCCTGATAAATTGAGGAGTAATAAAGAGCTCGTTCGTCTTATCAATAGAATGAACGAGAAAAATAACTAATATTTATGAACTTATAAATGAGAAACACTATGGGACCATGATTTTTTATGTTTTTCCCTATTCGTTGATGATACCGCAAATATCATTCGGATGCAGAAAGGGGCTTAATACACAATTACCGATGTAACATTCTTAAACATTTAATTCTATGATTAACTTTATGGCTAAGGAGGATTCTGTAGCTAGGAAAAACGGCAAGTATCTCCTTCTATTTGTTTTTTGTTTTTTGGTCGCTGCTTTGCAGGCTAAATCTCCGGTTTATGGGCAGGCCAAAACGTTTACGGTATCGCTGAAAAATGTAACTTTGAAAGAAGTTATTTCTTATGTGGAAAAGAATAGCCAATATGTATTCTTTTTTAAGCCGGAAGTGATAAATCAGTCAACACAAATCAGTGTGAGTTTAAAAAATGCAACTGTTAAGCAACTGTTGGATAAGGTCTCGGAGCAAGCTAATATTGTATATGAAATGAAAGAACGCCAGATAGTTCTGAAAGAGAAAAAAGTATCAGAGCAAAGCGTTTCGCAGAAAAAACGTTTGCTTCAGGGGCTTGTGAAAGACGAACAAGGAAATCCGATTATTGGTGCCAGCATTCAGTTAAAAAATACGGGAACAGGGGTTATTACAGATCTAGATGGCTTATTTCAGATACAAGTAACCGATAAAAATTCCGTAATTGTCATATCTTATATAGGATATGTGACTCAGGAAATTTCAGTAGGAGATCGTTCTTCGATAACTGTTCAGTTGAAAGAAGATACGAAGTCACTAGAAGAAGTTGTAGTTACAGCATTTGGTGCTACACAGAAAAAAGAAACAATGGTTGGGTCTATCCAGCAAGTACGCCCTGCCGAATTGAAAGTTCCTTCTTCCAGTTTAAGTACCAGTTTTGCCGGACGTATGGCCGGTGTGATTGCTATACAACGTAGCGGACAGCCCGGTGCTGATGGAGCTGATTTTTGGATTCGTGGTAAATCGACCTTCGGCGATGCTACAGGCGTTTTAATTGTATTGGATGGGGTAGAAATCAGTTCGAGCGATTTGAATGCTTTGGATCCGGAAGTCATTGAAAGTTTTTCTATCTTGAAAGATGCTACGGCTACGGCTATGTATGGAACCCGCGGAGCAAATGGTGTGATGATTGTCACTACTAAATCCGGTCAGGACCTTTTAAAGCCGATAATTAATTTCCGCTTGGAAACGTCTATGTCCCAACTTACTTCTGTTCCCGAAATGGTAGGAGGAGTTGACTATATGAAGCTTTATAATGAAGCCTTGACAACTCGTGGCATCACAACCGGATTATATGATGATACTAAAATCAGGGCTACGGAACAAGGGTTGAATCCATTGGTTTATCCGAATGTAGACTGGTATAATGAAATGTTTAATAAGAATGCTTTTGCGCAGCGTTTTAATTTTAATATTCGTGGAGGTAAAAAGGCGGTTACCTATTTTATGAGTGCATCGGTGAAGCATGATGCTGGTAATCTGAAGTCATTGAGTAAGGATTATTTCTCATACAATAACAATATCAATGTGATGCGTTATGATTTTGTTAATAATCTGAGTATAAAAGCAACAAACACTACCAAAATATCATTGGGATTAAATGTAAGTTTACGGGATTGGAAAGGGCCTTCAGCAGGTGTTGATGGAATATTTTCTATGTCAAGAGAAGCTTCTCCCGTTGATTTTCCTATTGTATATCCGGCTCGTAATGATAAAGAGATTTATACGCTTTGGGGAGGTATGAGTGGTGGTATTTATAACAACGGTTACCGTAATCCGGTAGCTGAGTACGTTGTCGGTTATAAAAAGCAATTTGCCAGTACGGTAAATGCAAATATTCGTTTAGACCAGGATTTAAAAATGGTAACTAAAGGATTAAAACTCCATGTATTGGCTTCTTTTAAAAACTGGTCAAAGACGGAAACTACACGTAAAGCTGGTTATAATCAATTTGAGATTGATCAATACAATGAAGCTACGGGAGAATATACATTAAGTAGAGTGGGTAATGAACAAAAAACGGCTTTAAATACGGAGGGAGCTGCCACAGGTGACCGTAGAATATTTATTCAAGCCTATTTGGACTATAAAAGAAAGTTTGGCGTACATGATGTCAATGCAATGCTTTTATATAATCAGGATCAGTTAGACAATAATAAACCGGATAATCTTTTATCTTCTTTACCACGTCGGAAACAAGGAATTGCCGCACGTCTGTCTTATGCTTACGATGACCGTTATCTGGCTGAAGTCAATTTTGGATATAATGGTTCGGAGAACTTTGCGAAAAACAATCGTTTCGGTTTTTTCCCTTCAATAGCTTTGGGATATAACATCTCACAAGAAAAGTTCTGGGAACCGATTTCAAATGTGATATCTCATTTCAAATTGCGTGGTTCTTACGGCTTGGTTGGTAATGATGGTATCAATGAGCGTTATGCTTATTTGGAAGATATTGTTTTATCTAGTGATAAATGGAAATATACGACGGGAGTAAATCAGAATGTTAATTTACAGGGTCCCGTATGGAACCGTTATTATAATCCGAATTTAACTTGGGAGGTAGGGAAAAAGTTGAATGTCGGATTTGATATGCAGTTATTTCATCAAGTCAATTTGAATTTTGATGTATTTAAAGAGATTCGTAGTAAGATCTATATGCAGAAAGTAAATACTCTTCCTGATTTCATAGGAACTGGTGAAACGAAAATCTATGAGAATAGCGGTAAGATGAAGAATGTCGGATTTGATATAGCGTTGGATTACAATAAACAGATAACAAAAGATTTCTTTTTATCATTTAAGGGGACACTTACTTATGCGCATAATACGATTTTGGAGCGTGACGAACCTCCGTTCCAGTTGTATCCTAATTTGTCCAGTGTAGGATATTCCAGAGGGCAGCATTTGGTTTATGTAGCGGATGGATTATTCCGTGACCAGGCTGATGTTGATTCACATGCCGAACAAACATTGGGGTATATTCCTCAGCCGGGCGATATTAAATATGTGGATCAACCAGATGCAAATGGCAATTGTGATGGGATTATTAATACCAATGATCGTGTTTATATGGGCTATCCGGAAGATCCTGAGATTGTATATGGTTTCGGTCCTTCAATGAAATATAAGAATTGGGATTTTTCATTTTTCTTCCAAGGGGCAGCTCGCACTTCTATTCTAATGTCGGGTTTTCATCCGTTTGGGAAAAATGCTACTCGTGGTGTTATGAAGTTTATCGCTGATGATTATTGGAGTGAAAGTAATCCGAACCCGAATGCAGCTTATCCACGCTTGACTCGTGATACCAATGCTAATAATACAGTAAATTCTTCATATTGGTTGCGGAATGGTGCTTTTCTTAAGTTGAAGAATGCAGAAATTGGCTATACATTCAAGATGTTCCGTGCTTATTTGAACGGTTCGAATCTTTTGACTTTCTCACCTTTTGAGCATTGGGACCCGGAAATGGGTGGTGGTAGTGGTATGAAATATCCTACTCAAAGAGTATTTAATATTGGAATTCAATTCACCTTTAAGTAAAAAGCTATGAAAAAGTTTGCAATTATATTATTAATGGGAGGAGTACTCCTTTCTGGATGTAATTATTTGGATATTGTTCCGGATGAGCGTAATACACCGGAAAACACTTATCAGAATCCTCAGGCAGCAAAGAATTATTTGTATTCTTGTGTGCTGAAGTTACGAAAAGAGTGTAATTTATTGGAAATGAGCGTAGGTTAGTCGCTCATGATAGTAATAGGTTACGATTTAGTTAGTTATCTACTGCATTATCCTTCTGCGC
>ERZ1673703.2411-NODE-2411-length-11796-cov-3.670471_pt1 | contig 11796 bp, 8 predicted proteins | sample MGYA00580233_ERZ1673703 | MGnify/ENA primary metagenome ERZ1673703 (study PRJEB41218, sample SAMN15661748) | gut metagenome | host: Homo sapiens | place: Canada: London | collected 2015-08-20/2019-03-30 | study: EMG produced TPA metagenomics assembly of... | reverse complement strand
CAGAATAGAAAACAGGATATATAAAATTATGTAAAAAATAAAACGGCAGATGTATTGGAATTACATCTGTCGTTTTATCATGAGCTTACAATAACCTGTAAATAATAATTGCAATCACAATCCCCAGAATACCGGCTACTGTGATATCAACCGTAAATCCAAATGTGAGAACTAAAATTCCAAGATCTAACACCATCGGATTGACAAATCCAAAACTCTGACCGTAACTAAGCCAGCTTAAAGCAGGAACGCCCGCACATAACTTTCCGATAAGACCGCCTAACACGACACCGACAAGGATCAGAAGTACTAATGCCCAGTTATTTTTTCCTAATACACCTCTGCTCATATTCCATTTCTCCTGAGTTCATTATTTTAAGTAATCACTGATACGTAAAATACTATCCATATTATAAAATAGATTCTGAAATTAAGATATATTTTTTTGCAAATTTATTTATGTCCCTGTCTGTAGCGGATGAATGATAGCACGGCAAAAAGCAGGATCACACCGGCTGCCATTGTGAGAAATACGTTCTTTGTGAATCCGGCAACCAGATAGGCGGCCACGCAGCAGCCACCGACCGTCAGAGCGTAAGGAAGCTGTGTGGATACATGGTCTACATGGTGGCATTGTGCACCGGCGGAGGCCATGATCGTTGTGTCGGAGATCGGTGACATGTGATCTCCGCAGACAGAACCGGCAAGGGAAGCGGCAATACAGACAACGAGCATCGGATCTGTTTCCGGGAACATAGCGGTAACGATCGGAATTAAAATGCCAAACGTTCCCCAGGAAGTACCGGTTGCAAAAGCAAGTCCGCTTCCAACCAGAAATAATATAGCCGGGAAAAGTGAGGTTGCAGTCATATTGCCGGAGAGCATGCTGCTCACAAAGGCGCCGGCTTCTAATTTTGTACTGCAGAAACCGCCTAACGTCCAGGCCAGAACAAGGATCAGGATCGCAGAAACCATCATCTTAAATCCCTGCGGAATACACTCGGCAAATTCACTGAATGTGATCACGCGGCGTGGCAGGTACAGCAAAAACACAAAGACTAATGTAATGAAGGAACCCATCACAAGTCCCATGGATGCATCGCAGTTTGCAAAAGCGTTGATGAAGCTCTCGCCCTCGAAGAATCCACCTGTATAAATCATGCAGATAATGCAGCTCGCAATCAGGAAAATGACCGGAAGAACAAGGTCGATCACCTTTCCTTTTGCGGAAATAATATTTTCTTTTACATTTTCATAATCATTTTTGCCGGAGAAAAGATCACCTTTTGCAGCATTTTCCTCAAACTTTTTCATCGGACCATAATCAAGGCCGGTCACACCCATAAAAATCACCATCAGAATGGTAAGCCATGCATACAGGTTAAACGGGATTGTCTGCAAAAACAGAGAGAAACCATCTCCGTTTGTGTATCCGGTGACTGCGGCAGCCCAGCTTGAGATCGGTGCGATAATGCAGATCGGAGCTGCAGTTGCGTCAATGATATAAGCCAGTTTCGCACGGGAAATCTTCTGCTTGTCCGTGACAGGACGCATGACATTTCCAACGGTCAGACAGTTGAAATAATCATCGACAAAGATCACGACACCGAGCGCAAATGTGGAAAGCAGTGCGCCGGATCTGGTCTTGATCTTACTACCTGCCCATTTTCCGTAAGCGGCAGAACCGCCGGCTCTTGTCATCAATGCAACAATAATGCCAAGAAATACGAGGAAAATCAGAATGCCGACGTTCCACGAATCCCCAAGCTTTTCCATCATAACTTCAAAAATTGCCTCGATCGTTCCAACCGGACTGAAATTTGTATATAAAAGAGCTCCGGTTACGACACCGATAAATAACGACATATAAACTTCCTTTGTAATCAGCGCAAGCACAATGGCGATCACCGGCGGAAGCAGCGCCCAGACAGTACCAACAAAATCCATAATTCCTCCTTGTTTTTTCGAAGAAAAAATCCGAGTCCCATTGGACGAGGAGAGGATTTTTCCTCCTTGTTTTGCGAAGCAAAAACTCCGAAGCGTTGCCCCGGAGCCAATATTCTATAATAAGTATATATGATTTTGTGTGAAAAGGAAACAAAAATTTGCTCTAATTGATAAAAAATACAAAAGTTTAGTAAAAATATACAAAATGAAGGTCTGCAATTCTACAGATCATCAGACTGTCCGCAAGGTATCGGATAGACAGATTTCATTCCGGTAGAGATCAGTTTGCTGATAAGTCTTGCCATCTCCTCCGGCGTCTCCTTTTTGCCATGAGCCAGCCATGACTCGATCAGACCGGAGCAGCCGGAAACGAGAAAACTGCTGAAATATTCATAAGTTGGCAGAAAATCAGCCGAATGATGCGCAACCATCCATTCGTGTATGTATTGGTGTTCAAACAATTTCTTGATCTTGACAGAAAAAGAAATATCGCCATTGGGACTCAGCAGTGCACAGCACAGATTAGAGTTTTGGTCAATGATCTGAAAAATTTCGACAAACAGCGGATAAGGAAAATCCGGAGTATGATCCGGGTGATAATTTTTGAAGACCTGCTCAAACTGTTCTAAAAGCTCCTGCTCGGTCTGCTCCAACATATCATAAATATCTTTGTAGTGCAGGTAAAAAGTGCCGCGGTTGATGTCAACAGACTCGCACAATTCTTTTACGGTGATATCCTTGATACTTTTTTTCAGCATAAGGGAGGTGAGTGCGTGTACAAGCAGATAGCGGGTACGCTTGATGCGGCGGTCAGTTTTTGCTTCCATATATAATGTGAGATCCTTTCATATAAAATGTGATGTTATCGTCTGGTAATTTTTTCTGGAGTTATGATTAAAAATTTATAATCCTAAAAATTTTCTGAAATAATCAACACGATGTACATAATATGTCAATTAACAAACAGTTTTGAAAAATATGTTTATTGAGTAAACCAGATGCCCTTATTATAATAATGCAGTATAAAATAATCAACACAATGTTAAGTATAGTGAAATGAATCAGCGGTAAAACAACTGCTGTTTTGCTGCGTAAGAAAAATGATTCAGATGTAACATGAAAGAGGATGAATATGGAAGAAAAACAGGAAAAAGAAAAAGGGAACTTCTGGCTTACCGTCGCTTCCTTTATTGTAAATAAGCGGAAAGCAATCGAAATTCTGTTTGTTTTGGCAATGATTTACAGTGTTCTTTCTATTAATAAGGTGCAGGTCAATCAGGATATCACATCCTATCTGCCGGCAGACAGTGAAACGAGGATCGGGCTGTCACTGATGGAGGAGCAGTTCACAACTTATGGCAGTGCCAAAGTCATGGTCTCGAATATCACCTATGCGCAGGCGGAAGATCTGGTTGACGATCTGGAAAATATTGAGGGCGTGAAGCAGATTGAATTTGATGATTCCAAGGATCATTTTACAGGTGCGGATGCGCTGTTTAGTGTGACGTTTGACGGAACGGAGGATGAACAGATCAGCAAAGATGCGCTTGAGGAAGTAAAAGAGACACTGGATGGTTATGATGTCTATGTTTCTTCCTCTGTCGGTGAGGAGGAGCGCAGTGCAGAGTCTCTTTCGCAGGATATGAATATTATTCTTGTGCTGGCGGTTGTCATCATTGTTGCGGTGTTGATGCTCTCCACAAAAGCATATCTGCAGATCCCGGTATTACTGATCACATTTGGCGTGGCAGCTGTTTTAAACATGGGTACAAACTACTGGTTTGGAACGATCTCCTCTGTCACAAATTCCATTGCTGTCGTGCTTCAGCTGGCACTGGCAATCGATTATGCCATTATTTTGTGTGACCGTTTCATGGAAGAACATGAGACGCTGGATGCAGAGGAAGCGGTGAAAGTGGCACTCTCCAAGGCGATCCCGGAGATCAGCTCGTCCTCCCTTACCACGATTTCCGGCATGGTTGCGATGATGTTTATGCAGTTCCGGCTGGGCTACGATATGGGTATCATTCTGGTAAAAGCGATCATACTCAGCCTGATTTCCGTTTTCTTCCTAATGCCGGGCGTGCTTTTGATTTTTGCAAAAGGAATTGATAAAACCCATCACAAATGCTATGTACCAAAAATTACGTTTGTAGGTAAATTTGCAAATCTGACCAAATACATCATTCCGCCGGTTTTTATCGTGTTTCTGGTATTTGCATTTTGGGAATCTAATCACTGCCAGTATATATATGACACGAATTCCATTGTCAGCGCAAAAAAGAGTGAATCAAAAATTGCAAGTGAAAAAATTGAGAATACCTTTGGTGCCAGCAATCAGTTGGTTGTCATGGTTCCAAGAGGGGATTATGATTCCGAGAAAAAGGTATTGGGAAAAATTGAAAAACTGGATTATGTAAACTCGGCATTGGGACTTGCAAATGTGGCGATCAATGATGATTATATGCTGACGGATAAGCTGAACCCAAGACAGTTTGCAGAGTTGACGGATCTGGATGTAGAAGTTGTACAGATTTTGTATACAGCATATGCATACAATGAGGAGCAGTATGGTCCGGTATTTACCGGCATTGATGATTATGAGGTGCCGATCATTGATATGTTCCTGTTCCTGTATGACCAGTATCAGGAAGGATATGTGACATTAGATGCAGATCTTGACGATCAGCTTACGTCCTTATATGACACGCTGCATGATGCGCAATTACAGCTGCAGGGAGATGACTATTCCAGATTTGTATTAGATCTGTCACTTCCGGCGGAAGGGCAGGAAACCTACGATGCGATGGATGAGATCCGGGGTATTGCGGCGAAATATTTCGGAAAAGACAATGTCATTCTGGTAGGAAACTCCACGAGTGACCATGATCTGGAATCTTCCTTTGCATCGGATAATATCGTGATCAGCGTATTGACAGCACTATTTGTTATGATCATCCTGTTTTTCACGTTCCAGTCAGCAGGGCTTCCGGTGCTTCTGGTACTCACTATACAGGGAAGTATCTGGATCAACTTTGCAGTTCCGGCAATGAGGGGACAGACAATATTTTTTATTGCGTACCTGATCGTGTCTGCAATTCAGATGGGTGCAACGATCGACTATGCAATCGTTATTTCCAGCAGATACATGGATCTGAAACAGAGAATGCCGATCAAAGATGCGATTACTGAATCCTTAAATCAGGCATTTCCAACTATTTTTACTTCCGGAACAATTTTGACCTGTGCAGGATTTTTGATCGGTGAGATTGCATCCGATCCGACGGTTGCCTCCATTGGTGTGGCTTTGGGACGCGGTACGTTAATATCCATTATTCTGGTTCTTTTTGTGCTGCCGCAGATCCTGCTGTTTGGTGATTTTATCATTGAGAAGACAGCCCTTGCCATGAATATTTCACGTCCTCAGAAGGAGGTTGTCGGCAGAGTGAGGGTGACCGGACATGTAAAAGGTTATGTACAGGGAGAGATTGATGCAGATGTTTCCGGTGTATTCCAGGGACAGATGAAAGTGTCGTTAGATTCGCACATACCGGGCAGACATGGAGAAGTCACACATGACGATACACAAAATCCAATGCTGCCGGGAATGACGCAGGATGAAAATGTGGCTGCAGAATCAGAGACAGCCGCAAAGGAAGAGCAGGAGGAGAAAAAGTCATGAAAAAGATGAGAATGAAAGTACTTGCCCTGTGTTTTTCCATGACACTGACCGTTTCTGCTCTGGCAGGAAACGGACGGTTGACCATACAGGCTGCCACCTCACAGGAAAGCAGTGGTACAAAAGAAACCACAGAAAAAGACAGCACAACCAGTGCGGATACGGCAGAAAATAAAAATCAGATCATCAAAATTGCCGATGAAAAGGCATTTGAAGAATTTTTACAGAACTGTCAGTATGACAGCTGGAGTGTTGGAAAAACGGTAAAACTTACCCATAATATTGATCTTTCGAAGGTTGATTTCAATGGTGTTGCATATTTCTCTGGGGATTTTGAGGGCGGCGGTCACACGATCAGTAATGTGAAGCTGCAGGTAAAAGGCTCGGATCACGGATTTTTCCGTTATCTGGGTAAAAGCGCAGTTGTGAATGATCTGAAGATCTCCGGTAAGATCACTTCAGAGGGAAGCTGTAAAAATATTGGCGGAATTGCCGGTGTGAACTATGGTACGATCGGGAACTGTTCCTTTGAAGGAACTGTCAATGGAAAAACAGCAGTCGGAGCGATCGCAGGGATCAACAAACCGACCGGAAAAATTGTAAACTGCAGGAGCAATGCAACAGTGACAGCCACCAATCAGACCGGAGGAATCGTTGGAAATAACGAAGGACTTGTGTCAGAGTGTACATCGGAGTGCAGCATCAATACAGATGAGCTGAAAACCACGATGGATATTGGAGGCGTTGACATTGGTACATTAAATCTCACAGGGCGTGTAATAGACCGGAATGATATGGGCGGAATTGTGGGTGTTTCGACTGGAATTGTCAGTGAATGCATCAATCAGGGAAAAATCGGTTTTGCACACACGGGTTATAACGTGGGTGGAATTGCCGGACGCCAGAGTGGAAAAGTCATCGACTGCCACAATGAAGGGGAAATCTACGGACGAAAAGATGTAGGAGGAATTGTCGGTCAGGCGGAGCCGTATATAGAATCGGAGTATCTGGATGATAAGGTAAATCAGGTGCAGGATTCGGTCAGTTCCATCAACACGACCTTAAGCAACATTGCTTCGACCATGAGTGATACCTCCACAGCAGCAAAGACCTATGTGGACAATCTGTCGGAGCAGTACCATAATTCTTCGAAAACTTTGTCGGAATCTCTGGGTTCCCTCTCAGATTCCATCGGGGAATCAAACCCGGAAGCGCAGCAGTACATGAATAATATTCATAATTCTCTGGATAAAATAGATAGTATCCAGGGAAACAATCATATTTTAAACAAAGAACAGGCAGAGGCGGTTTCAAAAGAATGGCAGAATATCAACAGTAATCTGTCCAACATTCGTGGAACAATCTCCGATTCCAATAAAACGGCAGAAGATTTTGTGGATGATATTTCCAATCAGATAAAAGAAAAAGATACGAACGGCGATATTGATAAGCTGACGAACACAGTGGATGATGGAATCCAGTCTGTCACAAATGATGTGCAGAAGATCAGTAAGCAGATAAAAAGCATTCAGAATACGGTTGGAGATACGCTTTCTGTGGTGACAGGAGATGAGGAGTATATGGAAGATATCTCGTCCGCAGCCAGTGCAAAAGATACAGATGGTGTTGTTTCAGGAAGTGTAAACCGCGGAATGGTCAATGGCGATCTCAATGTGGGTGGAATTGTCGGAACGATGAACATTGAATATGATCTCGATCCGGAGTTTGATCCTGATCTTACAGATTCTACGGACATTACACTCCGTTCTACCGTGAATAATGTTGTCATCCGCTGTAGCAACTATGGGGAAGTGACTTCAAAGAAAAACAGTGTCGGTGGTATTACCGGATTAGAAGAACTTGGTCTGGTCTATGGAAGTGAAAGTTATGGCTCTGTGAAATCTGATACCGGGGATTATGCCGGAGGCATTGCAGGAAACAGTGTCAGTGCAATCTCCAACAGTTACAGTCTCTGTAATGTAAATGCAAAGGATTATGTCGGAGGCATTGTCGGAAGCGGATATACCGTGAAAAACTGTGTTTCTGCATCTACGATCACAAGTGATGGGGAAGGTCTGGGAAGCATCGCAGGAACTGTGTCTGAAGAGGGCGAGGTAAAAGGTAACATTTTTGTGGGCGATGACCTTGATGGAATTGACAACATCAACTATGCTGGGATTGCAGATGAAAAAAGTTATGAAGAGGTCATGAAACTTGAGAATATTCCGGAAGGATTCCATAAAGTGAAGATAACTTTCAGGGCAGAAGATAATGTGGATATTGTAAAGACAATCGTATATAATGGAAGCTTCAGTGAATCTGATCTTCCACAGATTCCGGAAAAAGATGGTTACTATGCAGTCTGGCCGGAGGATCTGGTTGGAAAACCAATGACGGAAAATAAAACGGTGGAGGCAGAGTACAGCCGTTGGACAGAGAGTATCGTGGGATCGGAAGTGATAAACGGCGCAAAAACAGAAGATACAGCTAGTGAAAGTTCCGATACAGAAAATGAAAAAGCAGTTTTCCTTCTGGAAGGGAAATTCTATGATGACACTTCCATCCAGATGGCAGAGTGTGACACAGATCTGCCGGACGGAGATGTCGTGTATGCTTACAACTGGAGTCTTGAACATTTGCATGACAAAAAGTATGATACAGTAAAAGCACATTTTTATGTGCCGGACACTTCAGGAAAAAATGAGATCTGGTACAGAGAAACAGGCAGCGATGCATGGACATTGGCAGAAACCACAGAGGACGGCAGTTACCTTGTGGCAGACATTCCATATGAGGCAGCGTTTGCACTGGTACATACGGCGGCAGATCACACCTTGTATTATGACGGCGGCGGTGCAGCGGTTGTATTGCTTTTGATCGTACTGATCATAAGAAAACGCCGGAAGCGTACACAGAAAAAATAAAATGATTTGATAACACAGAGAGGCAGCTATGATATTTGAGACACATGCACATTATGATGATGAAAGTTTTAACGATGACCGTGAAGCATTGATCCGTTCCCTGCCGGAAAAAGGGATCGGCAGGATCATCAATGTTGGGGCTTCGATAGAGACAACAAAGACAACTCTGGAACTTGCTGCAAAATATGACTACATTTATGCAGCGGTGGGCGTACATCCAAGTGACATCAGCGGGTTGAATGAAGAGACATTTGCCTGGTTAAAAGAGCAGGCATCTCTTTCAAAGACCGTTGCGATCGGTGAGATCGGACTGGATTATTACTGGGATAAAGAGCCGGAGGTGCAGAACGCACAGCGTTACTGGTTCAGACGGCAGATGGAACTTGCCAGGGAAACCAACCTTCCGGTGATCATTCATTCCAGAGACGCAGCAGCCGATACGATGGAAGTGATGAAAGAGGTTCACGCAGAGGAGATACCGGGTGTCATCCATTGCTATTCCTACTCCGGAGAGATGGCACAGGAATTTATCAAAATGGGTTACTACATCGGTGTCGGTGGCGTCGTCACATTCAAAAACGCAAAAAAACTAAAAGAAACAGTAGAGGCAATCCCATTGGAGCGCATTTTGCTTGAGACGGACTGTCCTTACATGGCACCGGAACCGCACCGCGGCACGAGAAACGATTCCTCGAATATTCCATTTGTGATTGCAAAAATTGCAGAATTAAAAGGAATCACAGCGGAGGAGGTCGAGCGTGTGACGGAGGAGAATGCGAGAAGGTTATTCACAAAAGTGTCTTAATTCCACAGCATCCTTCCAGAACCGTTTCGGAATATTCTGTGCCTGTAATTCGGGGTTGGTGCGTGCTTCAATCGCAATACTGTCGAAAAAGGCCAGCCACAGTTTCTGGAATCTTGCTTCATTTTCAGAATAGTTCTGAAGAAGTTCGGTATTGATGTCCGAAGCATCTACAAGCATATAATTCTTTCCGGCGCGGTGGACTGCCGCAAGCTGGTGGGTTTCATCGTAAATCATAAAATTTTCCTGCGGAAAACGATCCGTAAAATGCTCTGCTAAAATTGGCAGGACATTATTTTTGGGATGGATCGTGGAAAACAGAACGCCGTTCTGCAGTTCCGAAAAGCGCAGAAAACCTTTCAGGTGGTGGGCTTCGGAGGCTGTGGCTCTGGACAATTCAAAGACACGGTAAATATAAGGATTACTCAGTGAATCCAATACACGGGCACCTTTGGGTGAATAAAGTGCGGCAACGATCGTCTGATACACGGCGTTCGCTTTGTCCATCTTCTTCTTGCCGGAAAGATCAATGGATAAAATAGCAGTAAGGATTGTCTCGTAAAAATCGTGTCCAAGCTTCCGGTTTAGCGTAGAAACAACTTTTCCAGCTTTTTCAGCGGATGGTGCGACGGTGTGGTAGTCGCAAAACAGCTCGTAATTATCCGGCTGGCCGGATACCAGATAAATATCAGCGTGGGAGCATCTTTCCTGAATCTTTAATTCCCAGGCATCGTATACGCCGGTCAATATTCCGTTTGGTGTGTTTTCACAGATAAATACATGCATAATGTCCTGCTCCTGTCTTGAGGAAAATATTCAGGGAAATAAAAGTTTTACATTTATCTACGATAGCGGAAGCGGCTCCGTGGATAAGCCGGTATCGAACAGGCTCAATTGTTGATAACCGCTTTCACGGATCTCACGTGGTATCTGTGTCTTATCGCCCATCAGATTGCGGCAGATATAATCTTCTTCCAGCTTCGTGCGGTACATCATCCTGCCGGAGCAGGTGATAAAATAAAGAGCGCGTTTCAACACAACACCTATCTTCTTCAGATTGGCAAAATCGAGGGTGCTGTGACGTCTTGCTTTTACAATGCGGCTGGCAGACTTATAGCCAATACCCGGGACACGGAGCAGCATATCATAGTCTGCACGGTTGATCTCGACCGGAAAATATTCCAGATGCCGGATCGCCCAGTCACACTTGGGGTCGAGAAAAATGTTAAAGTCCGGCCGCTCCGGACTTAAAAGCTCGTCGGCTTTAAATTTATAATAGCGGAGCAGCCAGTCTGCCTGATACAGACGATGTTCCCGCAGGAGCGGCGGACCGCCGGGCAGTGCAGGAAGAACACTCTCTTTAAATCAAATTTCTGATACAGATTCTCGGCAATGCTCACAATCTGGTAATCGTTTTCCGGGGTTGCGCCGATGATCATCTGTGTGCTCTGTCCTGCGGGTACGAACTTCGGGGCGTGCCGGTAAAGAGCGACTTCATTCTTATTTTCCGTAATACCGTTCTGAACCATGCGCATTGGCTTTAAAATGGTATTTCTCGACTTGCAGGGCGCAAGCCTTTTCAGGCTGTCTGCGGTAGGCAGTTCCAGATTAATACTCATGCGGTCAGCCAGAAACCCAGTTTTTTCAATCAGCAGAGGATCAGCGCCGGGAATCGCTTTCACATGGATGTAACCGTTAAAATGGTGCACTGTGCGCAATTTATAAAGGGTCTGGTATAAAAGTTCCATCGTATAGTTGGGGCTTACCATAATGCCGGAACTTAAAAAAAGACCTTCAATATAATTCCGTCGGTAAAATTCCATCGTCAGTTCGCAGACTTCCTCCGGGGTAAAGGCAGCCCGCCGGACATCGGAGTTACAATTATTCTGGCAATAAGAGCAGTTAAAAATACATTCGTTTGTAAATAAAATTTTGAGAAGGGAAACACACCGCCCATCTGCGGAAAAAGTATGACAGATTCCACAGGAAATAGAGTTGCCAAGGCCGATACCGTCACCACTGCGGTCCACACCGCTTGACGTGCAGGCGACATCGTATTTTGCAGCGTCTGAGAGAATCGTAAGTTTTTCCATCAGTGATATATTTTGCTGGATTTTCATCTGGATGTGATCTCCTCTAATCAAAAAAACAAAATAGAACATACGTTCGATAAAATGAGAATACCACATTCGGAAAAAGAATGCAAGAGAAAAAGACTGCCAATTTCTGGACAAAAAATCCTCTCATAATCCTGATTCCTTAGTTTTTCAGAATTATGAGAGGATGTGTCTTATGAATGGAGTTGTATTTCTGCGTATTTAGCTGCAACACGTTTGCCACTGAATGCAATCCCGAAAAGTCCAATCTTTTTTATGCCATGATATTCCATATCGGTAGAATATTTTTTGCTTTGGATCTGTTGTATCGCACTTGACGCAGAATCA
>ERZ1673703.2371-NODE-2371-length-11944-cov-3.800572_pt1 | contig 11944 bp, 10 predicted proteins | sample MGYA00580233_ERZ1673703 | MGnify/ENA primary metagenome ERZ1673703 (study PRJEB41218, sample SAMN15661748) | gut metagenome | host: Homo sapiens | place: Canada: London | collected 2015-08-20/2019-03-30 | study: EMG produced TPA metagenomics assembly of... | reverse complement strand
AGCCGAAAAGAACAACATTCCCTACAAGATTTACCTCTCTGAAGATGAGATGCCCAAGGCATGGTACAATGTCCGGGCGGATATGAAGGTCAAGCCCGCTCCTCTGCTGAACCCCAGCACCGGAAAGCCCATGAGCTTTGACGATCTGCGCCCGGTATTCTGCGATGAGCTGATTCGGCAGGAGCTGGACAACGATGACCGGGAAATCCCCATCCCCAAGGAAATTCTGGACTTCTACAAAATGTACCGTCCCTCTCCCCTTGTCCGGGCCTACTGCTTGGAAAAGGCGCTGGGGACCCCTGCTAAAATTTACTACAAATTCGAGGGCAACAACACCTCCGGCTCCCACAAGCTGAACTCCGCCATCGCGCAGGCCTATTACGCCAAGCAGCAGGGCCTCAAAGGTGTTACCACCGAGACCGGCGCCGGCCAGTGGGGCACGGCCCTGTCCATGGCCTGCGCGTATCTGGGGCTGGACTGCAAGGTGTTCATGGTAAAGGTCAGCTACGAGCAAAAGCCCTTCCGCCGGGAGGTCATGCGGACCTACGGCGCCTCCGTGACCCCCTCCCCCTCTGAGACCACCGCCATCGGCCGGAAAATTCTGCAGGAGCATCCCGGCACCACCGGCTCTTTGGGCTGCGCCATTTCCGAGGCCGTGGAGGTTGCCACCTCCACCCCCGGCTACCGCTATGTGCTGGGCAGCGTGCTCAATCAGGTGCTGCTGCACCAGAGCATTATCGGCCTTGAGACCAAGGCGGCACTGGATAAGTACAACATCGTGCCGGACATCATCATCGGCTGTGCCGGCGGCGGCAGCAACCTCGGCGGCCTCATCTCCCCCTTCATGGGCGAAAAGCTCCGGGGCGAGAAGGACTACCACTTCATCGCCGTGGAGCCCGCCTCCTGCCCCAGCTTCACCCGCGGCAAATTTGCCTACGATTTCTGCGACACCGGCATGGTGTGCCCCCTCGCCAAAATGTACACCCTCGGCAGCAACTTCATTCCCTCTCCCAGCCACGCCGGCGGTCTGCGGTATCATGGCATGAGCAGCATCCTCTCCCAGCTCTACCATGACGGCTACATGGAGGCCGTTTCCGTAGAGCAGACCAAGGTCTTTGAGGCGGCGGAGCAGTTCGCCCGCATTGAGGGCATCCTTCCCGCACCGGAGTCCAGCCATGCCATCCGGGTGGCCATTGACGAGGCCATGAAGTGCAAGGAGACTGGCGAAGCCAAGACCATTGTGTTCGGTCTTACCGGCACCGGCTACTTCGATATGGTGGCCTATGAGAAGTTCCACAACGGTCAGATGACGGACTACATCCCCACTGACGAGGAACTTGCAGCCAGCTTTGCAACGCTGCCCAAGGTCCCTGGTCAAGAGGGCTGAGCTTTCCGCATATAAAATCCCAGCCCCGCTGAAAAAATCAGCAGGGCCGGGATTTTTGCTTTTTATTCCGCTTTGGCCTCAGTGGGGTCCGCCGCGGCAGCCAGCTTTTTCAGCTCTTCCTCCTCCAGCACCCGGTAGGCCACCTTACCCACCAGCGTTTTCGGAAGCTCCGCCCGGAATTCGATATCATAGGGCATGGCGTACTTCGCCACATTTTTCTTAAGATAGGCCATGAGCACGTCCCGTGTTTCCTCGTTGGCCGGGACGCCGAGCTTCAGCATAACGAAGGCTTTCACCTTCTGCATTTTCAGCTTGTCCGGCACGCCGATGACACAGCTCATCTGCACCAGCTCATGAGCGTCCAGAATATTCTCCATTTGAGAGGGATACACATTGTAGCCGCTGGTGACGATCATACGCTTGATACGCTGCTTGAAATAGACAAAGCCATCGCTGTCCATATACCCCAGATCACCGGTGTGTACCCATGTCAATCCATCGGCATGGGTCTGGAGCGTTGCGGCGGTCTCCTCCGGGTGATGGAGATAGCCCATCATCACTGTGGGACCGGCAAGGCAGATTTCACCATCTGTGCCGTAGGGCACCTCGTTTTGTGTGCCATGCTCTACAATTTTATAGTATGTATCCGGGAACGGGATGCCGATGGACCCCTCCCGGGAGATGTGATACGGCGTCAGGCAGGAGGCGGTGACGCACTCCGTCAAGCCGTAGCCCTCCCGCACCTGAATGGTGGCGTGGTGGTCAAAGAGGAATTTATCGAACCGCTTCTTCAGCTCCACGGAAAGGCTGTCGCCGCCGGAGTAGACGCCCTTGAGGCAGCTCAAATCGGCGTTTTTCATTTTCGGCAGCCGCAGCAGCGCCTCATAGAGCGTCGGTACACCGGCAATGAGGTTGCAGCGGTATTTTAACAGCAGCTTTGCATAGCTGTCCGGCGTGAACCGGGGCACAAGGATGCAGCAGCCGCCGTTGACCAGCATGGAATGGATGGACACACCCAGTCCGAAGCCGTGGAACATCGGCATCACCGCCAGCATTTTATCGCCGGGACGGAACATGGGATTGGTGGCAATGATCTGTGCGCCCAGCGCGTTGAAGTTCAGATTGGTGAGCTGGATTCCCTTTGTCACGCCGGTGGTGCCGCCGGAGTAGAGAATCACCGCCTCATCTTGTGCTTTTTTCTCCGCCTTATACCTCCAGTGGTACGCCAGGCCACGGCGCAGAAACTCGTGCCACCGCAGCACCGGCGCGTCCTTGGGGATACGGGCCTGCTTGCGGCCCTCAGTGAGCATATAGCCCACCCGCACCGGCCGGGACAGGGCGTCCGGGATGGAGGCCAGAATGATATTGTCCAGCGTCACGTTCTGGCGGATGGCCTCAAATTTATGGTAGAACTGGTCCAGCGTCACTGCAAAGAGAGAGCCGGACTCCTTGAGGTAAAACTCGATCTCATTCTCACTGGAGAGGGGATGAATCATATTGGCCGTAGCGCCCACAAGATTGATGGCGTAGAACATGGTGACTGCCTGCGGGCAGTTCGGCATGGCCATGGTGATTTTATCGCCGGGGCGGACGCCGATGGCCTTCAGCGCACGGGCACAGAGGTTGATTTCCGCCACCAGCGCACGGTAGCTGGTCTTCCGGCCCATAAACACATAGGCGGGATAGCTCGGGTACTTCTGCGCGCAGCGCTCCACCGCCTCATACATCGTACAGTCGGGATATTGCAGATGCTCCGGCACCACGCCGTAAAACGCCAGCCACGGCGCCTTTACCTTTGTCGCTTCAACACTCAAAATCAACAGCCTCCTTCAAGGGTTTTTCCAGCAGCTCCGGATTTGCCAGCAAATACTGCACCAGCTTCAAAGAACGTCCAAAATAAAAACCATCCGCCACCCGCTCGTCCAGCGTGATACCAATCTCCACCATATCCCGCACACTGCGGGAACCGTCCGGGGCGATCTTTTCCTCCTTGCGGAGCGTGCCGATGGCGATCATGATGGAATTGGTTCCATAATTATTCAGGTGGTGGTACACGCTGGGACAGCGGATGCTGCCTAAGTTCGTAAGGAACACGCTGGCAAAGTTGGGATCGTCCTCCCGGAGCTCATCCGGCACTTTCCCGTAAAAGTCCAAAATTTTTAAAATCCGGAAAAACAGCATCAAAAACCACCGGGGCAGATGCTTTAAGATATCCATGGCCCCGTTGGCACCGCCGCTTTTCTCTGTCCGTGCCTGATGCACCTTGCCTACCACCTGATGCGTCACGGCGGTCAGCGTCCAGTCCTCCGGCGCTGTCGCCACCACCAGCCGCTCCTCGCTGTGGTCCTCAAACCGCTTCTTCGCCACAAAGCCCAGCGTGATGTCATAGCGCTGGTAGTATCTGCGGCCGGAGATATAGCGGTTCAAATCCGGACGGAAATACACGGTTTTGGCAACAGCCATGAGAATGCAGTGGAACAGCGTTGCCCGGTATTCCTCCTCATGCTGGTTTTTCCCCTCAATGTACCGCAGTGTTTCCGTTACATCAAAGGGCATATTGACATAGACCTCCGCATCCGTGCGCTTGTCCATCAGATGCGGCATAATGGTGTGCAACCCGTCCAGATCACGGACCCAATATGCGTCCCGCCGGTCCCCCCGGCGCTTTTTACGTTCTTCCATATACGCTCCTAATTATTCACAGTCCGCGCCCAAAAAATGGGACGCCGCGTGTATTCTACCACGCCGCGTCCCATTTGTCAGCCATATTTCCGCTTTTTTAGGAGAAATCTGTCAGGCACTCAAAGATACCGGTCCAGCTTCTGCCACAGAGCCTCGCCCTTTTGCTTCAGCTCCGAACGGAAGCTGCGCCGCTCCTCGCGGCGTTCCTCCCGGCGCTCCTCATATTCCCCCTTATGCTCCTCCCAGCCCTCCCGGGAGCGCTCCGCCAAACCATCTCCCAGATTGCGGAGCCGGGCCAGCGTTTCCATCATAGTCCCCTGCGCGTTCAAAAAGCCATCCATCGGCTTGTGGTGCTCATCGTACCGCCCCATGCGGTAGTTCTCCATCACGATGCCGTAGCGGTCCTCGGCCCGCTTTACGGCATCCGCCCACGAGAGGTACAGCCGCTCGCCGGCCTGTCGGCCCACCTCGGCCATGCATTCCGGCGTCCGGCAGATTGCCTGCAGCTTGGACGCCATGGCACCGGCATTTTCCTCAATCAAAAAGCCTGTTTCACCGTCTACTACGCCCTCGGCGGCGCAGCTCCCCTTGATGAGCACCGCCGCAAGGTCGCTGGCCGCCGCCTCACGGACCACAAGACCGTTGGTATCATAGCTGGAGGGGAACAAAAACAGGTCCGCCCGGCAGTACCACGCCCGCAGCGTCTCCCGCTGAGAGATGGCCCCGGTGAAAATGCACTTATTGCCCAGCGGCTTTGCGTATTCCTGCACCTCTGCCGCGTCGGCGCCGCCGCCGATAAACACCATGCGGAAATTCTCCCCTCCGTCCGCAAGCAGCCGCAGCGCGTCCAGAATGATTCTAAGGCCCTTGTACCACATCATGCGGCCCACGAACAAAAATACCGGCACGCCCTCCGGCAGGTCATACCCTGCGGTGGCAGCGGCAATGTCCGCCTCGCTGACCCGGCCCCGTGGCATATCCACGCCGTTTTCCATGACATGATAATCGCCCTGATAGCCGATGGAGCGCAGATTCTCCCCCGCGCCATGGCTGACGACCCATACCTCGTCGCACGCGGAAATATTGGCCGCCAGAAGATACAGCGCGCTCTCCTGCAGCAGTCTGCCCCGGATGAGCTTAGCCACATCCACATCGAATTTTGTGTGATATGTAAACACCAGCGGTGCATCCACCACCTCCCGGATGGACCGGGCCAAAATGGTGGACATCACCGGGCAATGGCTGTGCAACAGATCGATCTTTTCGCTTTTCAGCCGCCGCAGCGTTTCCGGGGAAAAGGGATAACCCGCAAGATACCCGAACAGCCGCCGGGTATCCACACTGGGGTAGCGTACGACCGGGAACGAAAACCGGCTGTCATCAGCCTCCGGGTGCTCCGGTGTCACCACGATGGCTCGGTCTCCCAGCTTTGTCAGCTCCTGGGCGTAGTTGACAACGGTATTGGCCACGCCGTCGATCAGCGGCGGAAAGGAATCGTTCAAAAGGCAGATGCTCTTGGGTGCCTTCATACTCTATTCTCCTTTGTATTATTCTGTTCCGTACAGGCCCGCAGGACTTAAAAGCCGATAAGTCCCAAATGCTCCAACAGGATTTTAACGCCCAGCAGCATCAAGATCACGCCGCCGGTCAACTCCGCCCGCTTTTTGTACCGGGCGCCGAACCAGCAGCCCACCGCCACACCCGCAACGGAAATGCAGAACGTGGTGGTGCCGATGATGCCGCAGGCAGGCAGAATGGCGGTATCAAGAAACGCGAAAGTAATTCCGATTGCCAGAGCATCAATGCTGGTAGCGATAGCCATGAGAAAAAGTTTCTTGTGGTCCAGACCCGCGCCGATGGCGGCGTCCTCGGCCTCGTCCTCCTCGCCGGAGAGAGCCTCCCGCAGCATATTGCCGCCGATGAGCATCAGCAGGATGAAGGCGACCCAGTGGTCAAAGCTCTGGATTCGGGCCGCGAACTGAGAGCCCAGCATCCAGCCGATAAACGGCATAAGCGCCTGAAAGCCGCCGAAATACAATCCCACCGTCAAGGCATGGCCCCATTTGATCCTCGTCATGGACAGGCCCTGACAGATCGCTACGGCGAAGGCGTCCATCGACAGTCCCACGCCGATGAGGAACAGCTCAAGAAAACCCATACTGATGTAAGCCTCCTACAGGATCACCGGAACTTCTCTGCGAATTTTAAGGCAGTCCGGTGCCACATCACAGTCATAGGCCAGCACCCGCACCCCATGGGCCGCCGCGTCCCGCAGGGCGGAGCCGAAGTCGGGCTGTGTTGCGTCATTGGGGGCGACACTGGCAATATCTTTTATTTGTATCACAAAAAAGAGTGTCGCGTCAAGCCCATCCGCCGCAGCCCGCTGCAGCTCCCGGATGTGCCGCACACCCCGCTCCGTGGGGGCGTCCGGGAACAGGGCGTTTCCGTTTTCCTCCAGTGTGACGCCCTTGACCTCCACCAGATGCGGTCCACAGGGCGTTTCCAAGCAAAAGTCCAACCGGGAAGCACCGTAGACGAACTCCGGACGGATAGCGGTGACCTCCGGCGCAAAGCCGCCGGACGCCGCCCACTCATGGAACACCTTATTCGGCGCCTGCGCGTCCATGTTGATCAAAATGCCGCCCTTATCTACCGCAATGAGGTCATAGGCCGTTTTCCGAGCGGGATTGGCTCCCTTTTCCAGATAGACCGTGCACCCCGGCACTAAAAGCTCCCGGCAGCGGCCCGTATTCTTCACATGGACGGTCTCTGTGTGTCCGTCCAGCTCCACATGGGCGATAAAACGGTTAGGGCGGTCGATGAATTTCACCGCCCGGACATTTTGATAGTGCATTGCTGTCTCCTTCGTATCATTCGCCATCCGCAGGCGCGGCTGGCAGCAGGGGGCTGTACATCATGATGGCATCGTTGGTGCAGAGGTACTGCTCCTCCAAAAGCGCACCGGACAGGCCATACACCTCCCGCCAAAGCTGGTTGTGCCGGATATAGCCGCCCCAGGCGGCCTGGTCGATTCGGGCATCCCGTTCCAGAACCCGGAAGCGGAGAGCGGGCGGCTCCACGGAATACCATGCCCCCTCCAGATGGGTCTCCCCCACCCGCAGGCACAGCTGATACGGACGGTCCGTGTCATTGCGGATCATGAGATCCCGGTGGGGATAGGCACAGGTGGCCCCGCTGCCGAAGGGCTGGGTGCGGTTGGCGTCCGGGAACACGTCATGAGAGTGGCGGTAGCGCTCTGTCACCGTCAGGGGCGTGTGGAGGGTCATCCAGAAAATCAGATTGGACAGCTGGCACAGCCCACCGCCAATATCCCCGCCGATCTGTCCCAGAAACAGCACCATGCCCTCCTTGTAGCCCTTTCGGGCGGTGGGTTTTCCGATAAGCTTCCAATAGCTGAAGGTCTCACCGGGATGCAGAATCAGTCCGTCCAATCGCTTCACGGCCAGCTTCAGGTTCGTCACCTTATTCTCCTGCCAGGCCATTTCTTCTCCCCGGAGGTGACGCATAAGCGGCGTGGCGTGGGAGAACTGGACGCAGGGGAGCCGCTCTTCCCTCCGAATCTTTGCCCAACGGTACTTGGGCGAACACCACAGCAGATATCGTTTTCCGGTGTAATACGCCTTTCCCAGCCGCAGACGCAGCCAGCTGCGCCGGATGGGCGGACGCAGATCCATGGTCTTGTCCATGTGCTCCCTCCCCAGTCATTTTTATTAGTATGCCATACTGCCCGCTCCAAATCCACAACAAAGCGGTAACAATCGTGCTTTGTTCAGAAAATGTTAAAAGATTATTCATTCTTTTTTTGACAGAACCTCCTATAATCTCCCCGTACAAAACCAGAGAGGAGGTTTTTCATGCACCCGTTTCACCGCTTTGCGCAGCTGCCGGACCTCCGGCGCTTCGGCCATCTGCGGCTGCTGCTGTTCTGGCCGCTGTTCAGCCTTACCTTCTATGCGCTGGAGCACCTCCGCCCGCCAGTCTATTATCACCCTATGCGCTGCGCGCTGGACGCTATGATTCCCTTTTGCCGCTGGTTTGTAATTCCCTACGTTTTCTGGTTCCTTTTTGTGGCGGGGATGCTGGCTTGGACCGCCCTGCGGGATGTTCCCGCCTTCCGGCGGATGATGAAATTCATTATCCTGACATATTCCTTCGCCCTGCTGACATATTGGCTTTTTCCCAACTGTCAGCATTTAAGGCCTGTTCTCTCCGGCAATGATGTCCTGACGCGGCTGGTGTCCATGCTGTACCGCTCGGATACCAATACCAACGTCTGCCCCTCTATCCATGTCATCGGCTCCTTCGCCGTGTACTTCGCCGCCCGGGATTCTCGAATGCTTTCTAAGCCGCCCATCCGTCTGACGGTATTTATCCTCACGGTGCTCATCAGCATATCCACGGTGTTTCTAAAGCAGCACTCTGTTCTGGACGTGCTGGCCGGACTGCTGGTCTGCGCCGCGGCGTACCCCATGATCTATCCCCTGCCCGCCCATCATGCGCTGCCCGCACCGGCGGTCATGCAAAAGCGCACGGTCCTGTAGCCTCCGCTCCTCCGCCCTTGGCGGGGGAGCTTTTTCATGCCTTGCCTTTCGGGCCCGCTTCCTATATAATGAATGGAAATTGACATTACCATCAGGAGGCCCGCTATGGCTCATATGATCCCCATCACCGATTTTCAAGCCCCGGAGTTGGACATTTACGCCCGCCTGACCGAAAACCAGCTCCTGAACCGGGCCGACCCGGCCAACGCCCTGTTCGTGGCGGAAAGTCCGCTGGTCATCGGCCGGGCGCTGGACGCTGGCTGCGTGCCGATCTCGTTTCTGATGGAGACCAGGCACACCACCGGCAAGGGTGCGGCGCTGCTGGAGCGCTGCACCGCCGATATTCCGGTCTATGCGGCGGAGCTGGAGGTTCTGACCCAGCTCACCGGCTTTCACCTGACCCGGGGGATGCTCTGTGCCATGCGGCGGCCTCCGCTGCCTACAGTAGAGGCGATCTGCGCCAAGGCGCGGCGCATCGCCGTGCTGGAAAACGTGATGAACCCCACGAATATCGGCGCGATTTTCCGCTCCGCCGCCGCGCTGGGAATGGACGCCGTGCTCCTCACCGCCGCCGGCAGCGATCCGCTGTATCGCCGGTCCAGCCGGGTGAGCATGGGAAACGTCTTCCTCGTACCGTGGACCTATCTGCCGGAGGACGCGGACTGGACTGCGCTGCTGCACCAATACGGCTTCAAAACCGCCGCCATGGCGCTGCGGGCCGACTCCATCCGCCTGAATGATGCCCGCCTTGCCGCCGAGCCCAAGCTGGCCGTTGTCATGGGGACCGAGGGAGATGGTCTTGCCGCCGACACCATTGCCCACTGTGACTACACCGTGATGATTCCCATGAGCCACGGTGTCGATTCTCTGAATGTGGCCGCCGCCAGCGCCGTTGCCTTTTACCAGCTTGGCCTCATGAGCCGCCCCGATTCCGATTGAGCGCCTTGCTTTACAGCAGAACTTATGTTAAGATACTACAAAAAACAGGCAACTGCCGGAACGGAGAAATGATTGAAGAAAATGAAAAAGGAACGCGGCTGGCTGGAAAAAACCTTTAAGCAGGCCATGGCACAGGAGCTTCGAGAGCACAAAAGCTCCTTTATCGTCTTTTACACACTGCGGGTGATGGTCATCATCACGCTGGTGCGCCAGATTTTTCTGCACAACTATGAGGGCGCGTTTTTCTGCGTGCTGACCATCGCTCTGCTGTACGTCCCAAGCTGGGTGCAGGTGCGGCTGCGAATCGAGCTGCCTCCGCCGCTGGAAATCACCATTCTCTGCTTCATTTTCGCGGCGGAGATTTTGGGCGAGGTCAACGCCTTCTATGTCAACGTCCCCAACTGGGACACCATGCTCCACACCATCAACGGCTTTCTGGCCGCAGCCGTTGGCTTTTCCATGGTGCTGCTGCTCAATGACAACGAAAAGCTCACCTTTGACCTCTCGCCCTTCTTTTTGGCTCTGGTGGCCTTTTGCTTTTCCATGACCATCGGCGTCCTGTGGGAGTTTTTCGAGTTCGGCATGGACTGGTTCTTCCACTCCGATATGCAGCGGGATACCGTCATCAACGCCATTTACTCCGCCAGTCTGGACCCCACCCGCAGCAACAAGGTGGTAGCGGTGAAGGGGATTTACGATGTAGTCATCAACGGTGAGGAGCTTGGAATGGGCGGCTATCTGGACATCGGCCTCATCGACACTATGAAGGACCTGCTGGTGAATTTCGTGGGCGCTGTGGTATTCTCCGTCACCGGCTTTTTCTACGCCCGCAGCAAGGGCACAAAACGGACGCCGGCCCAGAGCTTCGTCCCCAGCAAGAAAACAGCGGAGCAGGATTATCTGCGTCAGGCCCGGGAAAGTGGAAACAGCGCCGCTCCCGAGGCAACACCCGACGCCACCGATGATAAACCGTAAAAAATCATTCCGTCTGCGGACTCCGAGAGGCTGTCCGCAGACGGAATTTTATTTTCACGCGCCGGAACAGGCCTTTGCCTTTCCGCTTTTCATAGTGAAGATTGTATATTTATTTAATCGTTTTCCGGCGGCTTTTTCAGAAAGCTCTTGTATCTTTTTCCCAATCCGCTATAATATGAATAAAGTACGTCAGAGGCCGTGATCCTCTGTAGAGCAGGAGCTATGCTATGGTACATCAGAAACCCCGCATTTTGGTTGTCGGCAGCTTTGTTATGGATGTCATCGCCACAACGGAGCAAGTCCCCGGCCCCGGACAAACGGTTTACGGGAAGTCCTTCCACACCGCCCCCGGCGGCAAGGGCGCCAATCAGGCCGTGCAGTGTGCGCGGCTGGGCGCGGAGGTCACAATGGTCGGCTGCGTGGGGGATGATCTGTTTGGCCGGCAGCTCTTGGAACCGCTGCAAAATGCAGGCGTGGATACCAGCCATGTCATCGTCCGGTCGGACTGCCACTCCGGCGTAGGCCATGTAACGCTGGCTGTTTCCGGCCACACGGCCCAGAACCGCATCATCGTCATTCCCGGCGCTAACCTGACGCTGAAGGCATCTGAGGTGTCATGGCTGCGGGAACAAATCGCGGAGTATGATCTTGTGCTGTTACAACTCGAAATTCCTCTGGAGGTCAATCTGGCTGTGGCTCAGTTTGCCAGGGAGGCCGGTGTGCCTGCTATCCTGAACCCTGCCCCGGCGGCGGAGCTGGATGATACTCTGCTCAGTCTGGTCTCGTGGCTGATTCCCAACGAGCAGGAAGCCTCACAGGAGACCCATTTACCGCTCCGCATAGAGGAAACAGGCCCTCTGGACGCGGACCTTCGGGCCATTGCCGCAGCACTGCGCGCCAAGGGCGTCGCACATACGGTCATCACACTTGGGGGCTTCGGCTCCGCTGTGGCGGAGCCATCCGGCCCCCGGTACATCCCCTGCGTCCGCATGGAGCACGTAGCCGACCCCACCGCAGCCGGGGACTCTTTTGTGGGAGCTCTGTCCGTTGGGCTTTCCATCGGCCTTTCAGCGGACGATGCGCTGACCTTTGCCAGCCACACCGCCGCCATCACGGTCTCCCGTCTGGGCGCCATGCCCTCCCTTCCCATGCTGGACGAGGTTCTGACCCTGATGCAGGAGCGTGGCAGCACTCTTGATCCCGCACCGTTCCGCGCTTTGCGCTAAACCATAAACGGAGGTATTTTATGGACGCTCTGCCTGCGCTTCTTCCCGGCCGGTACCGGCACTTCAAGGGTAATGAATACCGGCTTTTGTATGTTGCCCATCATTCTGAAACCATGGAACCCATGGTGGTCTATCAGGCGCTCTACGGCCAACGCGGCATTTGGGTACGTCCC
>ERZ1673703.2359-NODE-2359-length-12005-cov-4.135983_pt1 | contig 12005 bp, 14 predicted proteins | sample MGYA00580233_ERZ1673703 | MGnify/ENA primary metagenome ERZ1673703 (study PRJEB41218, sample SAMN15661748) | gut metagenome | host: Homo sapiens | place: Canada: London | collected 2015-08-20/2019-03-30 | study: EMG produced TPA metagenomics assembly of... | reverse complement strand
GGGCGTGGGACAGAAGACGGTGAAAAAGTGGGTGGCGCAGGGGGCGCCCATCGCCGTGGAGGGCGACGGGCGCCGGAAACGCTACAGCGCGGAGATGGCTACGCTCCAGGGGTGGAGGAGTGGCATTCGGTAGGATGGAGATCTTCTATTAATAATAAATCAGCACTTACTATTTTTTTATCTATTTCTCTGATGGTTGAAGTTACTACTTCTTTAAAAATATATAATAAATTTAATGTTAATTTAATCCTTCCTTTTGGGGTACACTTTACACCATTTAACTGCTTCATTTCATCTGGGATAAAACCGTCATTGTGTACAAGCTGGTGGCGTATATTTAAATATTGAATAGCTGCATTTATTTTTGAATTGTCCATATTTATTCTTAATATTTTATTTATTCTTGTGAATATTTCCAGAGTGCTTCTTTTTCCCTCTATTTTTTTAAATACTTCATCTGTGATTTTTCGTAGAAGATTGTCCCAATTCCCACAACGTAGAATGTCTTTTATATTTACTTCTATTTTTAGGTCACCAATTAAAATGTCTGGATTGATACTTTTTTTTGATGCATCATATAATATTTTTTTCATGTAACACATCACTTCTTCATACATATCCTTTATATAAGATGAAAATACAGTAGCTCGTAAATGATTAGAAATCTGATTTCGTGTGCCATCTGTGTTGCTTCTTCGTAAAAGTGATGTGTGAATGTCGGATATCCCTATAATAGGAGAATTACTTTGTACAGGAGATGCTACTCTTTCAAGAAATTCAGTTGAGCAAAACACATCAACTAATTCAATGTCATCATTAAAATAGTTGATACGTGTTTTAAATCTGTGATAGGCTTGAGATACTTTTATACTATTTTCAGGATTAGGCATGATATCTCCTTTGGCGATATTGATGAAGTCTGTCAAGATATCCGTAGATTATCTTTAAATCCTCCCTAGATTATCCCCTGTCTTCCCTTTCGTAAACCCCATGCTATGCTTCCGGCAAAACCCGGAGGCGTTTTTTTATGTCCGATAACTTCCACCGCGCCCATGCCTTCACCGCCCATTGGGAGGGCGGCTTTTCCGACCATCCCGCCGACACCGGCGGCCTGACGGCCTACGGGGCCTCGATCAAGTTCGTGCAGGGCATCGCCGCGACCCAGCAGGGCCGCGACTGGTTGCAGCGCATCGGCTTCCGTCTGCCCGTCAACAAGGCCTCCATGCGTTCCGTGACGCCGGATATGGCCGAGGCCATGTTTAAGCGCGAGTTCTGGGACCGGCTGCGTCTGGACGACATGCCGTTCCGGCCCGCCTGCGCCCTGTACGACGCCGCCGTCAACAGTGGCTGTGCCCAGTCCGTCAAGCTGGCCCAGCGCGGCTACAACGCCTGTGTGGGCCCCTACGGCGTGAAGATCGAGGTGGACGGCATCCTGGGGCCCCGGACGCGGGCATCACTGGCCTGTGACACGGACGCCCTGATCCGGGCCGTCATCCAGGCGCGCCGCGCTTTCTACGAGGGGCTGGCCCGCGACAAGCCTTCGCAGGCCGTTTTCCTGGAGGGCTGGCTCAACCGGGCCGATGCTCTGGAAAAGTTCCTGCTGGCGCAGAGGAGGGCGTGATGGGCTGGCTTTCCGCATTGCTGGGCCTGGGCGGAAAGGCCTTGGAGAAGATCCTGCCCGACCGTGCCCGGCTCCAGCAACAGCAGATGGAGATCAACGCCGAGACGGAACGCACCAGCGGAGGACGCATGACGCCGCGCAAGCTGCTCATGTACCTGCTGGCCGTGGCTGCGGGCTGGGAGCTGCTGCTGCGGCCCGTCATCGCCACCTACTGGCCCGACGTGCTGCTGCCGCCCAGCATGGGCAAGGAACTGTGGCTGGCCGTATCGGCCATGTTCGGCATGGGCTTTTAGGAGGGGACATGGACAACGGGCATTTCATCACCGTCCTGCTGGGCGTGATCTTCGGCCTGTGGGTACTGCTGCTGGGAGTGGGCAGCTACTGCCTCAAGCGCATCAGCGACAAGCTGGACGACCTGGTGGTGCATCGTGAGGGATGCATCATGGCCTTTGCCGACCGTGACGGGAACTCCCGCGACCACCGGGAGTTCTTTCGCCGTACCGATGACCATGAGCGCCGTCTGACCCGTCTGGAAGCGGAACGGGAAAGGAAGGGGTAGGGGATGCCCAAGCTGACGGACAAGCAGAAGGAGTTCGTCAGGCAGTACCTGGTGGACTTGAATGCTACCCAAGCCGCCATCCGTGCAGGCTACAGCATGAAAACAGCCTACAGACAGGGCGCTGACCTTCTTCAGAAAACTTCAATCCGTGAGGCCATCGAGAAGGCCCAGGCCAAACGAGCTCGGCGCGTGGAGGTGACGCAGGATTATGTCCTCTCGAATCTCGTGGAGGTCGTGGAGCGCACCATGCAGCGCGCACCGGTCACGGATCGCAAGGGCGAGCAGGTCACGGATGAAGAGGGCCGGGCCGTGTGGACGTTCGACGCCAAAAACGCCAACCGCGCGCTGGAACTGCTGGGCAAGCATCTGGGCATCTTTACGGACAAGATAAGGGCAGAAGTCTCGGGCCCGGACGGTGGTCCGATGGCCTCGGAGATCGTGGTGCGGTTCGTGGAGCCCGACGGGGAACAGAGCGGAGAGGCAGGCGATGGCCGTTGATGCCTCCATGCCCGCGGCCTTCCGGGGACTGTTCGAGCCGCATCGCTACAAGGTTTTCTACGGCGGCCGCGGTGGCGGGAAGTCCCGGGCCTTCGCCCGGGCGCTGCTGCTGACCGGTGTGCAGCGGCCCGTGCGTATGCTGTGTGCCCGCGAGGTGCAGAACTCCATCCGGGATTCGGTCAAGCGCTTGCTGGATGACGAGATAGAGCGGCTGGGCTTGGGCGGTTTCTACACGTCCACGGATGCGGAGATCAGGGGCCGGAACGGCTCGCTGTTCATTTTCGCCGGCCTGCGCATGTCGCCTGAGCGCATCAAATCCTTTGAGGCCCTGACACATTGCTGGATCGAGGAGGCGGAGACGGTCTCCGAGCGCAGCCTTGACCTGCTCATCCCCACCATGCGCGCCGAAGGCTCGGAGATCTGGATGTCGTTCAACCCGGCGCGGGTGAACAGCCCCGTGTGGCAGCGCTTCGTGGTCAAGACGCCGCCACCTGACAGCCTGGTGCGGAAAGTCGGCTGGCGGGACAACCCGTGGTTCCCGGACGAGCTGCGCCGGGAGATGGAGCACTGCAAGGCCACGGATCCCGACAAGTACGACCACATCTGGGAAGGCAATCCCGTGCTGGTGGCGGCAGGGTCGTACTACGGCCGCATCCTCCAGCAGGCCGAAGAGGCCGGGCGCATCGGCACCGTGCCGGTGGAGCCGAACCTGCTGGTCAATACGGCGTGGGACCTGGGCATGTCGGATTCCACGGCCATCTGGTTCTTCCAGTTCCTGCCGGTGGGGCATTTCGGCGAGTGGCGTTTCATCGACTACTACGAGGCCTCCGGTGAGGGGCTGGCGCATTATGCTGCCGTGCTGGCCCAAAAGGGCTACCGCTACGGCGTCCACGTCGGTCCGCATGATCTTGCCGTGCGTGAGCTGGGAACGGGGAAGAGCCGCATCGAGACGGCGCGCGGGCTGGGGCTGAATTTTATTACCGCGCCGCAGCTCCCGGTGGCTGACGGCATCGAGGGCGTGCGGCAGGTACTGGGCGCTGCCTGGTTCGACCGGGAGAGATGCGGGCAGGGCCTGCAATCGCTCTGGGCCTACCAGCGGGAGTGGGACGACGTGCGGAGCTGTTTCAAGCCGCATCCGTTGCATGACTGGACGAGCCACGGCGCCGACGCCATGCGCTACGCTGCCGTGGGCTTCCGCAGGCCGGATACGGGCTTCAAGCCGTTGAAACGCAACAATCTGAGGGTCTGCTGATGGCCAAAAAAGACGTGAAAGAGCAGCTGCGCGGCATCATCCAGCGGGAGCTGGACGCGTGTATGGGAAAGGATGGCGACCAGCTTTCCTCTTCCCGAGAACGACTGAAGATGCAGTACCTGGGCTACGGCTATGACGTGGACGATGACCGCAGGAAGCGCAGCCTGTCCACCTATGTGGACCGCACTGTCATGGAGACGGTGGAGTGGGCCAAGCCGGGGCTGATGCGGGTCTTCTGCAGCTCTGACGATATCATCCGGTTCGACCCGAAGTCGCCGGAGCAGGAGCAGGCCGCCGATGACGCCACGCTGTACGTCAATCAGGTGGTGTTCGGGCGCAATATTTTCCGCCTCGTGCATGACGTGCTGGCCGATGGTCTTTACCAGCGCGTGGGCTGGTGTCTGGCCCACTGCCCGGAGGAGCGGGAGCAGCGCGTGCTCCAGTACACGGGCCTCGCCGAACAGGAGGCCGTGGCCTTGTTGTCTGATCCGTCCCTCGACCTGGAGAAGGACACGGTTGACGTGCAGCGCTACGAGACGCCGCAGGGCATGCTCTACGACCTGGACATTCATCAGGAAGTCATCACGCGGGATATCCGCATAGAGCCCGTGCCGTCGGAGCATGTGGTCATTTCCAGCGATGCGGCCGACGTGGAGAGCGCCCGCTTCGTAGCCTGGTGGCAGGTGCGGACGGCTTCCGACCTGCGGAAAGAGGGCTACAGCGCGGCGCTGATCGCGGAGCTGCCCAGCATGGACGATGCGGACGAGATGCCGGAGACAGAGGTGGGCCGCGCCATCAACAGCGACAGCGACGAGGAGACGGGCGGCCAGGGCGCCACGCGGCGCATCCGTGTCTGGGAAGGCTGGTTCGACGCCGACCTGAACGGGGACGGCATCGCCGAGAAGGTCAAGGTCATCTGGGTGGGCGACGGTGAGCGCTGCCGCATCCTCAAATACGAGGAGTGGCCGCTGTACCGCGCGCCTCTGTTCGCCGCCTGTTCCGTGCCCATGCCGCACCAGGTCATCGGCCTGTGCGTGGCCGACCTCGTGGCCGATGTGCAGGACCTGCGCTCGGAGACCATGCGCCAGATGCTGGACAATCTGGCCTTGTCGAACCAGGGCGAGCTGGTGGTCAACGAGGGCATGAGCGGGGATGTCGAGTATGACAGCCTGCTGGCCCGTGGGGTGGGGGCCGTGCATCGTATCAAGGGCGACGCGACCATCACGCCGCTGCCGGTGATGACCAGCTCGGGCGATGCCCTGCAGGCCATGAGCCTGACCGATCAGATCACGGAGCGGCGCACGGGCATTTCCAGCCGGACGCAATCGCTGCAGGCAGACACGCTGCAGAACACGGCCACGGGCGCCAACATCATGGAAGAAGCCATCAACCAGCGGCTGGAGCTGGTGGCCCGGGTGTATGCGGAATCCTTCTTCAAGCCGCTGGGCCGCTATGTGCTGCACCTGCTGCACAAATACCACGACAAGGCCGTGCAGTTGCGCATCAAGGGCAAGTTCATGGCCTTCGACCCGTCCACATGGGACCCGGACATGGACATTTCCGTGGCTGTGGGCCTGGGCACGGGCAACCGCACCCGCCTGCTGGCCGTCTATCAGCAGATCCTGAGCCTCCAGCAGCAGTTCGTCACGGCCTTCCAGAAGAACAGCCCCGTGCGCCTGAGCAACATCATCTACACCTGCCACAAGATGGTCGAAGCCGCCGGGCTTGAGGCGCCGGAGCGCTTTTTCGGCACGGAAGACGATGCCCGCAAGGCGGAAAAGGCCATCATGGAAGAAAAGCCGCAGCCGAGCCCGGAAGCGCAAAAGCTGGAGCTGGAGAAGCAGAAAGCACAGGCAAAGATGGCCCTGGACAAGCAGAAGGCCCAGACGGAGGCGCAGCGCAGGGCGTGGGAAGCCCAGTCTGACGCCGCGCTGGAAGAGATGAAGATCAAGGGGCAGCTGGCCCTCAAGGTGCAGGAGATGGAGGGGGAAAAACAGCTGGACGCCATGAAGATGGCGCTGGGACAGACTGCCCCCGGTCTCACTGATCTGCGCGGGACGCAGCTGTAGGAGGGACCATGCTGACGGAGGACGAAAAACGCACGGCGCATGAGGCGGCCCGCATCCTCACGAGCCCGCTGTTCCGGGAGGTGTTCGAGAAGCTGGATGCGCGCTACGTCGAGAACTGGCGCGGCGCGAAAACGCCAGATGATCGTGAACGCTGCTGGCAGCGGCAGGCGGCGCTGGCGGATGTGCAGCGGGAGCTGCTGGGCATGGTCAATGATGCCAACTGCAAGGCAGGCGGCAAGGATGAAGGAATCAAATCCGCGCTTGAGCGCGCGAAAAGGAGTTTTTCATGGCGAAAGAAGTAGCGGCATCTCCGGCCCCGGCTGCGGCACCTGCGGCGTCCCCTGTGCAGGAAAGCGCGCCTGCGGATGCCTATGGCCCCGTGGAAAGCGTGGAGCACAGCGATTTTGACGGCGAGAAGCCCCTCTACGATCCCGATGATATCGCCGCGGCCCTCAGCGGTGAAGATGCCGGCGGCGATGAAGGGGAAGACATGCCGGAAGACGACGGCGACCCTGCGGAAGAGGCTCCGGCTGCCGGTGATGACACCGGTGAAGCTGGCGAGGGCGTGGAAGGCAGCGAGGAAGAGCCCGCGGCCATCCCCATGCCCGAGGGCTGGGAAGAAAGCGTGTGGCAGGGCCTTCCTGATGCGGCGAAACAGGCCGTACAGGCCCGCGAACAGGCCCATGCCGAGGCCATGGGGCAGAAGGCGCAGGAAGTGACGGCCATGCAGGCCCAGCGCGACCAGATGGCCATGCAGGCCAACGGCATCGTGCAGAACGCCCTGGCATCGCTGCAGGCCGTGGTCATGGCTGATTACCAGGGCATCAACTGGGAACAGCTGGCACAGGCCGATCCGGCTACCTACGTCAAACTGCAGCGCGGGTTCCAGGAGCGCATGGGCATGTATCAGCGCGTCCAGCAGCAGCTGGCGGCCGCGACGCAGCAGTACACCCAGCGACAGGCCGCCGAACAGCAACAGCACATGCAGGGCGAGTTCGCGGCTGTGCTGCCCACCATCAAGGCGCTGTATGGCGCCAGCTATGAGGGCAAGGCCTTCGCTGCCGAGCTGGCCGGTTACATGCGCTCGCAGGGATGCCCGGAGAACGTGGTCAACGGGTTGACCCAGGGCTATGAGCTGACGCTCGTGACCAAGGCCATGCTCTACGACAAGATGCAGTCTTCCCGCGCTGTGGCTGCCAAAAAGGTGGCCGACGCGCCGAAGGTGCAGGCCCCTCGCGGGGCTGTGGTCCAGGGCAATGATCGTGCGGCCAAGGCCCGTGCGATCCTCAACAAGCACCCCAACAGCACGGACGCTCTCGCCGCTGTGCTGGAAACTCTCTAAGGAGGTATGGCTATGGCTACCATCTCCGGGCAGCTCAAGGACGCGTCCGTCAAGGGCAAGCCCCGCGACCTGATGAACATCATCTTCAACGTGGCCCCCACGGACACGCCCTTCCTGACCATGTGCGGCAAATCCAAGGCCGTGCAGACCCTGCACGAGTGGCAGACGGACACGCTGGCCGACCCGAAGGAAAACAGCGCTCTGGAAGGTGCGGACGTGAAAGATTTCGTGGCCTCTGCGACCACGGAACTGAGCAACAAGACGCAGATCTTGAGCACAGCCATCAACGTTTCCGCCACGGCCCAGGCCATCGAGCAGGCGGGCGTGGACAAGCAGTACAACTACCAGATGGCCCTGCGCACGAAGGAACTGAAAAAGGACGTCGAGTTCGCCCTGCTCCAGAACAAACTGGAGCGCACTGACAACGGCACATCCCAGGGGCGCCTGATGCGTGGCCTGCCGACGTGGTTCCAGACCAACTACAGCGTGGGCGCAGGTTCTGGCAAAGCCGCTATCCCCGGTTCTGCGCCTTGCGTGGCTGGTACGGCCCGCGTGCCCGACGAGGACACGCTCAAGGGAGTGCTGACCAAGATCTATGAGTCCGGTGGCGATCCTGACCGCATCATGATGGCCCCCGCCATCCGCGTGAAGATGTCCGAAGTGCTCAACGGCGGCGCCACCCGCATGGAAAACGTGGACAAAAAGAAGGCCACGGCCGTCATCGACGTGTACGTCTCCGACTTCGGCACCCTGAAGCTCATGCCCAACCGCGTGCAGGCCAAGGTGGACTACTCCAAAGCCTGCGCCTTCATCCTCGACCCGCAGTACTGGAAGGTCGCTTACCTGCGCGGATTCCGGGAAGAGCGCCTGGCCCACACCGGGGACAACATGAAGGGCCATATCGTGGTGGAATGCACGCTGGAAGCCCGCAACGACGCATCCAGCGGTATGATCGCCGACCTGGCCGTCACGGCCGGCTAGGGAAACGTGACGGGCGGCGGGGATGGCCCGTCGCCCATCTGGAGGAGGCAGGAATGGATCTGAGACAGACGTTGCCCGGTGGCATGGTGCTGGAGGCCCGCGAGGATGGTGTCATCGACCGCATCCACGATGGCGGGCTGTTGAGCCGCGAACAGGACGTGACGGAGATCCTGCGCATGAACCACTTCCAGCGGGGAGAGGACAGGATGCAGGGGTTCCGTTTCGCGCCCACCTTCCGGCAGGTGGCCCGCATCCCGGTGGCTGCCGTGGATATCGCCGCCGCTCAGGGGCTGGATATCCTCAATGCCCCCGACGACATGCGGCGCTTCCTCAATGACCCGGAAAATGCGGCCTTCCGCACCACCATGGAGCGTGTCTGATGGCCCTGACGACCTACGACGGCCTGTGCGAGGCCGTGGCTGATTACCTGGGCCGCGACGACCTGACGGAGCGCATCCCTGCCTTCGTTGAGCTGGCCGAACGGCGCATGAACCGCGAGCTGCGGCTGCGCTGCATGGAGGCCAGGGCAGAAACGGATGTGCTGGCCGGCCAGAACGCCGTGCCCCTGCCGTGGCGACGGGAGGCAGGGAACTGGGATGTCTTCATGGAGATGCGCGACCTGACGTGGCTGGATGCCGACGGGCGCAGTGTCAATCTGACCTACACGCCGCCGGACAGGTACGGGATGGCCATGCCAGGCGGCAAGCCCGACCAGTACACCATCATCGGCCGGGATCTGTTCCTGCTGCCTGCCAGTGACGGCCCGGGCCGCCTGATCCTGACCTACTACGGAGAGATCCCGCCCCTGGGGCCGAAACAGCCGGACAACGTGGTTTTGCTGACGGCGCCTGACCTTTACCTCTACGCCACGCTGGTGGAGAGCGGCCCGTTCACGCGCGGCAGTGCTCCGGTTGAGATGTGGACCCAATATTACAGCGCTGCCCGGCAGAAGGTCGAGGCCAACGAGCGGCGGGCACGCTTCACGGCAAACCTGGCCATGCGGCCGATGAGGAACATCTGATGAGCCTGACGAATCACGGTGAAGACAAACTGCTGACGCTGTTCAAGGACGCCGGCCCGTACTGGTTCGGCCTGTTCACTGTGGCCCCCGAAGAGACGGGAGGCGGTACGGAAGTCAGCGGCGGGGCCTATGCCCGCCAGCAGGTGACGTTTGGTGATCCCAATTCCGGTACCATGAAAAACAGCGCGGCCATCGAGTTCCCGACAGCCACAGGGAGCTGGGGAACGGCCGTTGCCTGGGGGCTGTTCGATGCCGCCACAGGCGGGGACCTTGTCTGGTACGGTGAAATCACCACTCCCAAGGAACTGTTGGCGGGGGACATATATCGCATTGCCACAGGCAATCTTACCCTGACCATGGATTAAGCCGTGCCCGGCTCGCTTGCACCGATCCTGGCACCGCCGCAGACCCTGGACAGCCTTGATGCCTGGGGGGAGCTGGATGGCCTGCCTTTTTCCCTGGATTCCCGCTGTTGGCTGGAAGTCGGGCTCTATGGTCTGACACTTGCGAATACGCTTTCATCAACACAGCAGGCAAACTGGCACCGTGTGCGCACCCACGCCCTGACAGGGCATGCCGGAGCTGGTGGTTCCTGTACCGGGCAGGCAATTTTTGAACTGGAGGGGAGCGGGAAAGGTTCCGCTGGCGCGGAAATCATTGGCGGCATCACTGTAGGTATCCCCCTTGAACCGTCAGCGGTACGAGCAGGCCATACGGTCAAGCCGGTCCGCATCCGTCCTGGAGAAATCTCGCAGGCAGCGCAAAGTCGGGATCATCTGGAGTGGGCACGCGTCCATGCCGCGGTTTTGCATTCATCTGCAGCAACGGGAGGAGAAGCGGTTTGCTGGCGTCTTCTTTTGCTTTCCTGTTCCGGGCAGTCCGTCTTGGATGGGCAGATCAGGCCGGAATACAAGGGTTGGGGCTGGCGTCGGTTGCCGGACAGCAACACTGAATGGCGGGGGATTGTGGAATGGCAATGAACCGTACGACAGTCGAATTCGGCTCATGGGAACCGGATGTTCCCCTGCTGGCCGGACGCCAGGCCAGCGAGGCCCGCAATGTCATCCCGGGCAAGCGTGGCTACCGCTGTTTGCGCGGTTTGGTGGGGATGCAATATCCGGCACTGCCTGAAGCGGCATTGGCGGCTGCCAGCCTGCGGAATCTTGACGGTAGTCTGCTGACTGTGGCCGCGACTGATAGCGGTATTTTCGCTCTGGAAGGCGGGGCCTGGCTGCGCAAATACTCTGGGAGCGTGGCGAGCAAGACCAGGGCTTTTTCTGATTATGGAGCGGCTATCTACAGCCTGTTCGGTACCACACTGGTCAAGGCCGCTGCCACAGGGGCCGTGGGTGAGTTTCAGGAGGTCGAGGGCGCTCCGCATGGGGAGATACTGGGAGTCGTACGTGACTTTCTGGTGATCGGACGCTTGTCTGAATACCGGAATGGTATCCGTTGGTCGGCTCTTGATAACCCTGACTCATGGCCTGAACCGGGTAGCAATGATGCCCAGTACCAGCAGTCGGATATCCAGATATTTCCTACTGGCGGGAATGTCCAAGCTATCGTGGGCGGTGTGGGCGGTATCGATGGCCTGATCTTTCTGGAACGGGGGATACAGCGGGCCACCTATGTCGGGCCGCCGTACTTCTTCCAGTTCAATGTCGTGGACAGGAGCGTGGGGTGTGTCGCGCCGGGATCGCCTGTGACGTGCGGTAATGTTTGCGTCTATCTCTCCGAAAACGGCTGGCGCATGACGGATGGGGCGAGCGTGAAAAGTCTCGGCATAGAACGTCTTGATACTTGGTTTTTCGATGTTTGTGATCCGGCCCGCCTCAATGAGGTCCGTGGTGTGCACGACGCTGAAAACAGGGTCGCGGTATGGACGTTCCCGTCTGAGACGGCGTCCGAAGGCCTCCATGACAGATTGCTTATCTACAATTACAGCATCGACAAGTGGAGCTATGGGGTCCTGACCACAGAAGTCCTGTTCCCGGACTGGGTACGAGGCATGAGCCTGGAAGAGCTCGACCAGTTTGGGGATCTCGATCACTTGCCGTTTGCCTCTTTGGACATGGCTGCGTTCAAAAACGGAAGTCTCGGACTGAGTGCCTTCGACAGCACGCACCGGCTGTCACGTTTCAGCGGGGGCGCGCTTGAAGCCGTTATCGATACGGCGGAAACAGGTGGGCAACGCATGATGATACATGGCCTGCGTCCCTTGGTGGACCGGGGAGATGCCCAGGCCATGCCTGTCTGGCGTGTACGGCAACAGGATGCTCCCCGTTATGGGCAGTATGTCCGCCAGAGCAGGGACGGCGTGTGCTACCAGCACCTGTCCGCGAGCTATGCCGGGACCCGGGTCATGATCCCTGCAGGGGAGGAATGGCGTGATGCCGTGGGCGTCGAGCTGCTGACCGAGATCGAAGGGGGGCTGTGATGGATACGCGAGCCTTGGGCGGCCTGCTGGGCCTTCTGGCAGGAGCGGCGGTGACGGAAGAGGCTGAGGGGGCTGTAAGGCCAGATATCCTGGATGTGGTCAAAAAAGCTGTGGCAGGGAAAAAGTATTCAGGAGTTGTTTCTGGAACGCTGGAAAGTGGGTCTGCTTCAAAAAGTCTTGAAAATTCAGTGCGCTATGCAGGGAGTACGGGCTATTTCAATAATC
>ERZ1673703.2358-NODE-2358-length-12007-cov-4.231509_pt1 | contig 12007 bp, 10 predicted proteins | sample MGYA00580233_ERZ1673703 | MGnify/ENA primary metagenome ERZ1673703 (study PRJEB41218, sample SAMN15661748) | gut metagenome | host: Homo sapiens | place: Canada: London | collected 2015-08-20/2019-03-30 | study: EMG produced TPA metagenomics assembly of... | reverse complement strand
TTGCACTGCCCATCTCTCGGCGGATGGCGCCGATTGCCGCAAAGCAAGGTGCGCACAGGAGATTGAATACCAGGAAGGAATAAGCAGAAAGTGCAGTGAAATTCTGGGCGAACAAGGTCCAAATCTCATCGCCGTTTTCAGCAACTTCGGCAAATCCAAACAGGATGCCCAGGGTAGCCACTACGTTTTCCTTTGCAACCAGACCGGTGATGGTGCCGACCGCAGCTTCCCAGTGTCCCCATCCTAAAGGAGCAAAGAGCGGTGCAATCAGTTTGCCCAAAGAGGACAGGATAGATTGCTGGGTATCCACCATCTGCAATTTGAAGTTGAAGCTGGAAAGGAACCAGATGACGATGGAAGAAAGGAAGATGATGGTGCCTGCCTTGCGGACAAAGGCTTTCAGACGATCCCACATATGAATCAGTACGCCCTTGATGCTTGGAAGATGGTAAGCAGGCAGCTCCATAACAAAGGGAGCCGGATCACCGGCAAAGAGGGTGGTCTTTTTGAGGATGATACCCGAAACGATGATGGCAGCAATGCCGACAAAGTAAGCGGAGGTAGCAACCCAGCCGGAGCCGTTAAACAGCGCACCGGCAATCAGTCCGATGATGGGAAGCTTTGCCGAACAGGGGATAAAGGTGGTGGTCATAATGGTCATCTTGCGGTCGCGGTCATTTTCGATGGTACGGCTTGCTTGAACCGCAGGAACGCCACAGCCTAAACCAATCAGCATGGGGATGAAGGATTTACCCGACAGACCGAAACGGCGGAAGATGCGGTCCATGATGAAGGCGATGCGCGCCATGTAGCCGCAGTCCTCCAGCAGAGCCAGCAGCAGGAAGAGGACCATCATCTGCGGCAGGAAGCCCAGAACAGCGCCGACACCGGCAATCACGCCGTCCAGCAGAAGCGATTGCAGCCATGGAGCGGTGTTAAGCGATACCAGCCACCCTTCCACTGCCGGCGGGATAATTTCGGTGAACAAAACGTCATTGACCCAGTCGGTCATCATGGTGCCGACGGTGGTGATGGATAGATAGTAGATGACAAACATGACCAGGGCAAAAATCGGCAGCGCGAGGATGCGGTTGGTGACAATGCGGTCGATCTTGTCGCTGGTGGTCAGCTGACGGTTGGCTTTTTTACGGTAGCAGCCTTTGAGAAGGTTGGCGATGGTGAGGTAACGTTCGTGGGTGATGATGCTTTCGGTATCATCGTCGAAAAGTTCCTCCGCCTGCTTTCGCAGCGACTCAATCTCATCCAGGATGGACTGGTCGAGGGAAAGCTGCTCCAGCGCTTTTTCGTCCCGCTCAAACAGCTTGATGGTGTACCAGCGAAGATTTTGTGCCGGACAGCGTCCCTGAATCAGGTGAGAGATGGTGTGCAGAATATCTTCCAGCTGCTCACTGAAGACAAGGGGAGCCGGAGGAGCTGCTTTGCTTTGTGCCAACGAAAGGGCAGCCTGTGTGACCTCGCTGCTGCCTTCTCCTTTGACAGCGCTGGTTTGGATGATGGGACAGCCCAGCTGCTCCGACAATTTTTTCAGGTCTATCTGGTCGCCGTTTTTGCGCACCAAATCCATCATATTCAGAGCAATGACCATCGGGACACCGATTTCCAGCAGCTGGGTGGTCAGGTAAAGATTTCGCTCCAGGTTGGAAGCATCCACAATGTTGATCATCGCATCGGGATGTCCGCCGACCAGATAATTTCGGGTGACCACCTCCTCCAATGTGTAGGGGGAAAGGGAATAGATGCCCGGTAGGTCCTGAATGATTGCCTGCTTGTTGGTGCGCAGCTTTCCTTCCTTTTTCTCAACGGTGACGCCCGGCCAGTTGCCGACATACTGGCTGCTGCCGGTCAAATCGTTGAACATGGTGGTTTTGCCGCAGTTGGGGTTTCCGGCTAATGCAATTTTATACTCCATAGTCCATCCTCTTTTCTAGATTGTCTGATTAGTTACTGCTAACCCAAACTCCTGAAAAAACAGCGCCTGCTTTTTCGACGCTGTCTTTTAGGCGGTCACTTCGATTTGAGCGCAATCGGATTTGCGAAGAGAAAGCTCATAGCTGCGCACATTGACTTCGATCGGGTCTCCCAGCGGAGCCACCTTTCTGACATAGACCTGTGTTCCCTTGGTCAACCCCATGTCCATGATGCGCCGCTTGACAGCACCTTCTCCGTGCAGCTTGACGATGGTGACCGTTTCGCCCGGTTTTGTGTCCTTGAGTGTTTTCATTCCATATCCCTCCTGTTGCTATTTTCAGCCCAAAGAAAGCCTAAAGCATCACTCGTTGCGCCATAGCGGCATCCAGTGCGATGCGGCTGCCTTTGACGTTGATGATCAGGTTGCCCGCCAGGGACGAAACGATTGTGACCTGCTGTCCTACAACAAATCCCAGTTCCGCCAGATGCTGACGAACTTCATCCTTACCGGTAATTTTGCGGATGACCGCAGGTTCTCCGATTGGCGCGTAGGTTAATGGCATCACGATTTCCTCCCCCTGTTTTTGTTTGTTTTTTATATTAGCTAAAGCTAACTTTTTGACCTGCTGTAAGTTTAGCACAGACTAACTGAACTGTCAAGAAAAAGTTCGACATAAAGCAATGGATAAAGTTAGATTAGGCTAACAAAAGTATCGTTTCGAAGATCAGGAACCTGTCCTTTGCAAAAACAGGGTGCAAAAAAGCAGCAAGGTTAAAACGGCTTGCTGCTTTTGCTTCTGTTATCCAAACGGAGGAATATTTTATTTTATGGGAGTTCCATTTGAACGGCTAAGGTTTTTCTGCCGCTTTTTCCTGACGAACTGGGAAAGGAGCATCGCTGCCATTCCTAAAATCAGATAGACCAGTGCATACAGGATGAAATCGCTTTCTCCCAGTTCAAAGAACCACCATGCTCCGGCTAAAAAGAACAATGCGGTGATGACCGGCAATGCCCAGAATCTTTTTACGTCCCTGCCGGCGTATGCTCCGGCGCAAATGGCATAGATGGGATTTAGCACAAAAAATAGAAATAAGCTGACTGCCATTCCGGCATCGCTTTTTACGAATGTGACGGCAAGCCAGGGCAATGCCAGCAGAATGGCAGCTGATGCGATAAGCCAGGCGATTATTTTTTCATAGTCATACCATCCACTCCTTTGTTAAATTCGCATTTGCTGAAATCATGATACCATACTGTTTTGCTTGAGCGCAACCATCGAAAGGGGAAAGCAGGCTTTTCGGGTGGGTTTGCCTGTATCAATGTGCGGACTTAGGTTGAGTTTGTTATGCAATGTTGTGATTTCTTAGTTCTTGTAAAAGTTGTTGGTACTCCTGGATGCTTTCCATAAATGCAAATTCATCACCATTTTCCATTTCTTCTTGTAGCATAGATAAAATATGTTCGGAGAAAATATTTGTTTCTGAACACTCTAAATGCCTATAAAGTGGATTTCCTTGGGGTTTCCATTTTTCACGCATTGCCGTCAATGTAGATTTGAGTGCTGCTAAACACTCTTTTTTGTCTTTTTTGAGGACAGATAATGACAATTTTGCATTATATGGTATCCATGGGGTTACACAAAACAGTTTGGATACCTGCTCATAAATATCAGCATAGAAATCCGCATCCTCTATTGGTTGATTGGAGAGATACCAATCTACTTCTTCTACAAAACAAAAAGACGGATGGAAGCACCATCCGCCTTTTCTTTTTCCGGGGAATTACTCGATGACGTCGAATCCCAAATCCTCGATGGCTTCTGCCAATGTGTCGCGGTCCAGCCCGTCGCCCTCCACAACGACTGAGCCGTCTGCTGCACAGGCTTTGACTGCGGTGACACCGGGCAGGGAGGAGAGCTTCTCCACGACCCTTACCTCACATTTTGCACAAGCCATGCCTTCGGTGATAAATTTGATTTCCATAATGATGACCTCCTGTTGATAGAAAAAATGGGTTTATTTATTTGGATTGTAGCGGGTCAGGCGAAGCGAGTTGGAAACGACCGACACCGAGGAGAATGCCATTGCCGCACCGCCGAACACCGGAGAGAATGCCGGACCGCCGAACAGCACCAGCAAGCCGGCGGCAATCGGAATTCCAATCAGATTGTAGATAAACGCCCAGAAAAGATTCTGGCGGATGATCTGCATGGTCTTGCGGGACAGCTTGAGCGAATCGACCACCGCGTGCAGGTCCTCCCGCATCAGGATGATGCCCGAGGATTCGGCTGCCACATCGGTGCCGGAGGAGAGGGCGATGCCTACGTTGGCGCCTGCCAGCGCGGGAGCGTCATTGATGCCGTCGCCGACCATCGCAACGATTTTGCCGTTGTTTTTAAATTCCTCCACCGCACTGTGCTTATCCTGCGGCAGCACCTGCGCACGCACCGAGGAGATGCCTGCCTGACGGGCAATCAGATTGGCAGCGCCTGCGTTGTCGCCGGTGATCATCACCGTTTCAATGCCCATCTGGTTGAGCTGGGCAATCGCTTCCTTCGCGTCCGGTCGGATGGTGTCCGAAAGGGCAATCATCCCCAGATATTGTTCGTTTACCGCCAGATAGATGGCAGTACAGCCGTCGGGCACAGTGGTGTTAGCAGAAGAGGGGATGGCGATTTTCTCCATCTCCATCAGAGCCATCGTTCCTGCCACGATTCGTTTGTCTGCGCAGCTGGCGATGACGCCGCGACCGGGCACCGTCTGGGAGGATTCCGGCGGCTGCACCGTCAGCTGTTGCTCCTCTGCTTTAGCAAGCACCGCTGCTGCGATGGGATGCTCCGAGCCGTATTCTGCGGTGGCACAGGCGGAGAGCAGCTGCTGTTCGCTGACACCGTCGGCGGGCAGGATGGCAGCGGTCTGCAATTTGCCGTAGGTGATGGTTCCGGTCTTATCAAAGATGACGGTGTTGACCGAGGCAGCCGTTTCAATGACGTCGCCGCCACGGTAGAGGATGCCCAAATTAGCGCCTCTGCCGGTACCGGCAATGACCGCAATCGGGGTGGCAAGTCCCAACGCACAAGGGCAGGCGACCACCAGCACCGCAACAAAGTTGTTGAGCACAAAGGGCAGATCCCGTCCTGCCAGTGCCCACAGAATGGAGGTAATCACCGCAATGGAAACCACCGTCGGGACGAAGATGCCGGAAATTTTGTCCGCCAGACGGGCTGCGGGAGCCTTGCGCTCCTGCGCTTCGGTCACCAGACGCAGCACCTGCGAGATGGCAGTATTGCCGCCGACACCGGTCGCTTCGATGCGCAGCATCCCATCTTTGCAGATGGTGCCGCCCGAAACATGGGAGCCGACCTCCTTGTACACCGGCAGGCTTTCGCCGGTCAGCATCGACTCATCCACCGAGGCTTCTCCCGACAGGACGGTGCCGTCCACCGGGATACGGGAGCCGGGTTTGACAATGACGATATTTTTCAGCCGCACATTTTTGGCAGGGATCTCCACCTCTTGCCCGTCCTTGAGGATGACAGCGGTGTTCGGAATCATCGAAACCAGCGAATTGATTGCCTGCTTGGCGGAGTTTTTGCTGTTCTCCTCCAGATACTTTCCAAGTAGCACCAGTGCGACCACCACCGCTGCCGATTCAAAATAGAGGTTGTGTGCGCCGTGAGCATTTCCCTGGGTGATGGTGAAGGTGTTGTACAGGCTGTACAGGAAGGCGGTGGTGGTTCCGATCATCACCAGCGAGTCCATATTGGGATGCAGTTTGATGAGGTTTTTGGTTCCGTTGATGAAAAAGTTTCGTCCGCAGATGAGTACCGGGATGGTGAACACCAGCTGGATGAGGGCGAAGTTGAGCGGATTGATTCGGTCGTCGATGATGGCAGGCAGCGGCAGACGCACCGGCAGCATATGGGACATCCCGATGTACAACACCAACGCGCCGCAAATCAGCGCGATAATCAGCCGCCGTTTGCTGATGGTGTGGGTGAGTGCAACGCTGATTTCCTCCGGGTCGGCAAGGCTGCCGGAAAAGCCGGTTTTGTTGACGATTTCCACCAGCATCTGCTCGCTGACCGAAGGGTCGCACAGGACAGTGGCACTGTTAGTGGCAAGGTTGACATTGACCTGGAGCACCCCGTCGGCGCGCCGCAGCGCACGCTCCACCGAGGCGGAGCAGGCAGCACAGGTCATTCCCTTGATGTCGATTTTGACGTGTTTGGTCTGAGGAGCATTGGTTGCCAAAAGCAATCATCCTTTCTATATCATAGACTTCCTGCCGGCAGATATTGTACTCGGGCAGGGAAGGAAGAGGCAATGCAATCTTCGTTTTTATTATACACTAAAATGGGATATTTTCAAGAGAAAATCGTTGCATATCGCTTATAGAAACAGTTGATTTGGGCGACGGTTTGCCTTGAATTGGGAAAGAAATGCCGAGATGTTTTCTCGAACCGGTGAAGGCAGATCCTTTGCTTTTGTTGGACAAATTCCGGCACAGCGCATACACAGGATACAGAGCGTCGGATTGATGTGGGAAGGGTCGGCAGGGTCGATTGCTCCAACAGGGCATCGTGCAGCGCACAGTCCGCACTGAACACAGTTTTCGTTGGTGGCAGGGATAACAGGAGTTGGTTCCGGCTCCCGATAGGGTCGATTGCCGGGGACACAAGGAGAATTACAGCAGTCGCAGGAGACTAGCTTCTCTGCAACCTTTTGGGCAAATTCAGCCAGCTGCGCGCCATCCTGTTCATCTGGACGGTGAGCAGCAAGAGAAGACATCATAGAATGCTGTGCAACGGCAGCAATGGCAGCCACCGGGCGGAAGTTTTGCTCAATCAAAAGGTCCTGCAGTTCCAAAAGTGCGTCCTCAAAATCACGGTTGCCGTATACTGTCATAGCGACCGTTTTTGCGCCGCCTCCGTTTATTGCTTTGAGTTTTTCTCGTGCATAAGCAGGAAGCCGTCCGGTAAAAACAGGAAGTGCGACAACAACGAAATCATCAGAAGAAAATCCGGTGACTGGTTGCTCCAAACTGTGTTCTTCCACATGACTGGAAAGTGAATGGGCAAATAAAGAAGCTGCTTTCCGAGTGCCACCGGTAGGACTGAAAAAGAGAGTGTGAACAGATAAATCCATAATAATTCCTCCTAGATAAAATAAACCGTGTATCTACACGATAGCGGGTCAGAAAGGCACCTTTCTTTACAGGGAGATGATTTCCTCCAGCAGTTGCAGCAGCAGTTGGGCGCGCTCTTTTCCCATCTGTCGCTCAAACTCCTGCTGTGCCTGTTGCCAGAGGGAAACAGCGGTTTCCAGAATCTCTTTGCCTTCTTCGGTCAGCTCTAAACTGCGGCTGCGCCCACTTTGGGCGGTGTCACGAATCAGTCGGCGACTTTCTAACGGTTTGATGTTGCGCACCAGGGTGGTTCGCTCCAGATTCATCCGTTCAGCAAGTCCGCTGACGCTGATGCCCGGATGGTTTTGGATGTTGACTAAGAGGGCATACTGCCCGCGGGTGATGCCGGCGCGTTCCAGGTAACGGTTGTAGAGAGTGGTGATTTTCTGCTCGGCACGCTTGATGGTGGCGCAGTAGCATCCTTCGGTGGAGCAGTGGCAGCGGTAGAGCCGGTCCTGCATGGGTATCCTCCTTTCCTATATCGTGTATATACACATTATAAAATCAGCTGAACAATCTGTCAATAGGATTTTGTTAGTGGAAAGTAACTTTTTTATATTTTACACGGTTGTGATTCCCAGTGGAAAATTTCTACTGGAAAGTTTCTCTAACGAAATGGGATAAAAAACCCCCTCCGCGCCCACGATGAGGAACGAAGGGGAAAAAATGAACGATTTGATTGTGGATTAGTCCACCAGAGCTTCGCAGTAGATGCAGCGGAAGGCGCCCGGTTTTTCCTCCACCGGACGGAACGCCTGTGGCAGCTCCTGTTCGATGGTGGTGATGCAGCGCGGATTGCCGCAGTGCAGGTGGTTGTGTACGACCTGTGGCTGATGGCGCTCGGGAGCAGGCAGCTGCTGGTCAAACGGTGCCGGGATGCGGTCAAGCAGTTTGAGGATGAGCGCCATACGGATGATTTTACCACAGAACACCTGGGTAAAGTAAGCAGCGCGCGGGTCGTTGTCCACAGCGACCGAGATTTCGTTGACGCGCGGCAGCGGATGCAGGATGTACATATCCGGCTTTGCAAGCTCCAGCTGCTTTGGAGTCAGGATGTAGCTGTCCTTCAGGCGCAGGTATTCCTCTTCGCTGGCAAAACGTTCCCGCTGGATACGGGTCATGTACAGGATGTCCAGTTCCGGCATCGCCTCATCCAGACTCTGCACCTCGGTGTAAGGGATCTTCTTTTTGTCCAGGACCTCTTCCTTAATATAATCCGGTACTGCCAGTTCCTTTGGAGAGATCAGCACAAAGCGGATGCCGGTGTAGCGGGAGAGGGCAAGGATGAGCGAATGAACGGTGCGTCCGAATTTCAGGTCGCCGCACAGACCGATGGTCAGGTTGTCCAGGTGACCCTTCAGGCGGTGAATGGTCATCAGGTCGGTCAGTGTCTGGGTAGGATGCTGGTGACCGCCGTCGCCCGCATTGATGACCGGAATCGGGGAATTCATCGCAGCGACCATCGGCGCACCTTCCTTTGGATGACGCATGGCAGCGATGTCTGCAAAGCAGCCGATGACACGGATGGTGTCAGCAACGCTTTCACCTTTAGCAGCGGAGGAAGAATCTGCCGAAGAAAAACCGATCACGCTGCCGCCCAGCTCCAGCATTGCCGACTCAAAGCTCAGTCGGGTGCGGGTGCTTGGCTCATAGAACAGGGTAGCCAGTTTTTTGCCCTTGCAGATTTCGGAATATTTTGCCGGATTCTGGATGATGTCGTCTCCTACCGCAAGCAGCTGGTCGATTTCCTCAACGGTAAGATCCATAGGATCGATTAAATGACGCATACGATGACCTCCCGAAAATGTAGATAAAACAAAAGCCCTTCGCACCAAAACAGGGCAGAAGGGCAGCATTGCACAAGGAATATCAACGCCCTTTCCAGCCTCTCGGTGCTGTATTTAAAGGGGATTTTCTGATAAATAAGCATACTATACTGCGCCAGGAAAGTCAAGGGTGCGACAAAAATTTTTATGCTTCCTCTATGACGCATGACTTGTTACTAGAAAAAGATAGATAAATTGATAAATAAGGTGAATGTTATCGAAAAAATCAATTTTACATTTTTTGTAAAGATGCTATGCTAAAGATAGATTATAGAAAAGGAGTTGTTTTGTATGATCAAAACACAGATCCCCGGCTGGGGCGAATTGGCAATCGAAAACCTGATTCTGGACTTCAACGGTACCATTGCAAAAGATGGCAGAGTGCTGGACGGCGTCAAAGAACTGCTGGAAAAAATCCATGACCAGGGCGTTACCATCTACATCGTTACCGCTGATACCAACGGTACTGTAATGGAAGAGTGCGCAAAACTGCCGGTAGAAGTGAAAATCTTCGATAGCGACACCGTTGCAAGGGACAAACGCTGCCTGTGCCAGAGTCTGGGCTGCGAACGCACCGCCAGCATCGGCAACGGCAAAAACGACATCCAGGTATTTCCGGTCAGCGTATTCTCCATTGCTGTCATCGGCAACGAGGGTGCATACACTAAATCGGCAATGCAGGCGGACGTTCTGGTCACCGACATCTGCAACGCTCTGGAGCTGCTGCTCTCTCCAAACCGCATGACCGCTACCCTGCGCGAATAATTTTTCTGTTGCAGGAACCTAAGGTCCTCCAAAGGCATAGGATGGTGGTGTAGGAGGGAGGCAGCGACCCCCTTCTGCTGATGATGAAGGAGGTTTTTTCAAATGAGTTGTTGTAATTCCTGCACCCAGTCCAGCCAGGCGTCCCAGTCCAACCATTCGCTTTCCGACTTCTTTCCGGCAGGCTACCGTGTTACCAGCGGTTACCCAAGGTATCCATATTATGTCAGTGTGCCGGTGTTTATAGAGGAAGAAAGCTGCGATGATTCCGGCAACGGCTGTGATTGTGGCGGTTGCACCTGCCATTGTCATTGCCATTGCAGCTGTAACGACGGATGCAGCCAGAATAGCTGCAACCAGAGTTGTGGTAGCTGCAATCATTGTCAGGGCTATAATCGAATCCGCTGTACCACACGCTTCTGCCGTTGACCGGCAGCAGGCAGGCGCTGTTTCTTTGGATGCAGCGCCGTACATACTGCGGGTAGACTGCGGACGATTCCAAAAGGACCTTCTTCTCATCAAAAAAGCTCCGAAAGGCGTTGAGCCTTTCGGAGCTTTTTATTTGCCGTTGTTTTGAAAAATCCTACTTAGACAGGGAAGCGACTGCTGCTTTCAGACGTTTTACCGCTTCTTCTACATAGCAGCGTGGGCAAGCCAGGTTGACGCGGGTGAATCCGCTGCCTTCTGGACCGAAGAAGGTGCCGCCGTTGAACATCATGTGGTGCTCCTTAAAGAAGGCGCTCAGCTGTTCGTCGGTCATGTTCAGACCACGGCAGTCTACCCATGCCAGATAGGTGCCTTCTGGATTCCACATCTTCAGAGGAGCGATGGCATTGACCTGCTCGCTGAAGTAGTCCATGTTGGACTTGATGTAAGCGTTCAGTTCATCCAGCCACTGGTCGCACTGGGTGTATGCAGCAATGACAACCGAATCAACAAAGACGTTGCAGCCGCCGATGTGCAGGTTGTTGAGCAGCTGTTTAAATTTGTTGCGCAGCTCTTCATTCTGGATGATGATGTTGGAAGCCTGAAGACCTGCCAGGTTGAAGGTCTTGCTGGGAGCGGTACACAGGATGGTGCGTTCAGCCAGCTGCTCGGAAATCTTGTTCATCACGATGTGGTCTTTAAAGATAAGGTCGTTGTGGATTTCGTCTGCAATCAGATACAGGTTATGTTTGAGGCAGAAGTTTGCAATGCCTTCCAGCTCTTCGCGGGTCCATACACGACCGACCGGGTTGTGCGGGCTGCACAGCATGAAGGCTTTGGTGTTTGGAGTTACACGCTTTTCCATGTCCTCAAAGTCGATGGTGTAGTAACCGTCGTTGTTGACCAGCGGACTTTCGATCAGCTTTCTGCCACAAGCGGTGGTAGCACCGCGGAACGGACCGTAAACAGGGGAAAGGATCATGACCTCTTCGCCCGGCTCGGTGACAGCCTGTACGCCCAGGGTCAAAGCAACGACAACACCCGGAGTAAAGACGATCCAGTCTTTTTCAACGTGGAACTGATGACGGCGCTGCATCCAGTCGATGACAGCCTGATAGTACTCGTTGCTCAGACGGCTGTACGCATAAACGTGGTGAGCAGCACGTTTTTCAAAAGCTTCGTAGATTGGAGCAGGAGCTTCAAAGTCCATGTCCGCAATCCACATTGGAAGCATCTCCTCGTCGGTGAAGATGTCCCATTTGGTACAGTTGGTTCCTTTTCTGTTGTATGGGGTGTCAAACTGATACATATTCCGTAAACCTCCTGAAATCGCTTTTTTGATAGTATTCAGCTAAATTAAAGTATATACCCTATCCGATTCGGTGTCAATCGGTCGGGCTATTCATATATTTACTGTTCGAATGAATTGTTATTCATAAAAGAAATCGTTTTTGTCTTTTTATACCGTTTCCTGCCGGAATTTTTTGATAGAATCACCAAAGGATTTGGCAGAAAGGAAAGCGGACACCTTTCTTTTCGAGCAAAGAAGACGGAAGTTGAAAAGAAGCTGAATTTATGCTATCATTTTGATAAATACAGAAGTTTTTAAAAGTCCAATGGTATTAAGTCAAGAGGGTGATACAAGAAAATTTTAAGTAGAACTTGGGAAAAAGCGTCATGTAGCATGGAAAAAGGCAACACCAACCAAAGCCCTGTCCCTGTAAATTTTTGAAACAGGGCTGCGACGTCAGAGCGGCAAGCGGTGCGCTCAACCCTCCGGCGGGATATACAGGCGGTTGTCCTTCAGCAGTCGAAAGACCAACCGGACCAGTTTTCTGGCAGTTAAGGCGAGTGCGCGTTTATGCTGGTACTTGTT
>ERZ1673703.2357-NODE-2357-length-12007-cov-13.421352_pt1 | contig 12007 bp, 10 predicted proteins | sample MGYA00580233_ERZ1673703 | MGnify/ENA primary metagenome ERZ1673703 (study PRJEB41218, sample SAMN15661748) | gut metagenome | host: Homo sapiens | place: Canada: London | collected 2015-08-20/2019-03-30 | study: EMG produced TPA metagenomics assembly of... | reverse complement strand
CGCACCTCGCTCGCCGTATCGGCACTTAGAATTATGCGGTATTGCCCTAAATTTTCGACTTTTTAGGTACACCATAGGCGAAGCTACAAGGCCCCGGCTCATGTGTATTTTGGAGCCATGCGGCGCAGCCATTAAAAACGCGGCCTCCCTGCCCGCGAAGGAAGGAACGATTTTTCAAGTGCGAAACTACGTCATCAAGCGTATCCTGCTTTCTTTTGTGATCCTGTTTTGCGTTACCTTCATCATCTATGTGATGATGCGCAGCCTGCCCAGCTCTTTTGCCGAGAACATGGCCATGCAGCTGTCCCAGGCACCGGGCGCAAAACCGTATCAGGAATGGCTGGATCAGCTCAACGCAGCCTATGGTCTGGATAAGGGCATCCTGCCCGGTTTCATGACCTGGCTGTCCAGCGCAGTGCACGGTCAGTTCGGTGACAGCTGGAAGTGGAACGTCCCTGTTGTTCAAAAATTCCAGGAAGTTATTGGTCTGTCTGTTGTCATGGGCGGCATCTCCTTTGTGGTGTCCATGATCATCGCTGTGCCCCTGGGCATCCTGGCTGCTACCAAACAGTATTCCCGTACCGATTACGTCATCACCGCTGTGGCTCTGGTGGGCATCTCTCTGCCCAGCTTCTTCTTTGCCACGCTGCTCAAGCTGCTGTTCTCTGTCAAGCTTGGCTGGTTTGACCTGTACGGCCTGGTCGGGCGTGATTATGCCCAGCTCAGCTCGTGGGGCCAGTTCTGTGACCGCGCCAACCATCTGGTGCTGCCCATCGTCACGCTGGTCATTGTTTCCATCGGCTCTACCATGCGTTACACCCGCACCAACATGCTGGAAGTGCTGAACGCCGACTATATCCGTACCGCCCGCGCCAAGGGCCTTTCGGAGCATGTGGTTATCTATAAGCACGCATTCCGCAACACCCTGATCCCGCTGGTTACCATCATCGGCGGCTCTCTGCCCGGCCTGTTCAGCGGTGCCTTGATCACGGAAACCCTGTTCTCCATCCCCGGCATCGGCTACATCTCTTACCAGTCCATGGTTGCGGGCGATATCCCATTCACCATGTTCTACCTGTCCTTTATGGCGGTGCTTACCCTGGTCAGCAACCTGCTGACTGATATCATGTACGCAGTGGTTGACCCGCGCGTGCGCATTTCTTAAAGAAAGGAGACTGCACCCATGAGCGAGAATACCCAGAACAACACCCCCAAAAAGGAGCAGTACTCCCTGAACGACGACCGCCGCGTTAAGGTGCTTTCGCCCGGCGCGCTGGTTGCCAAGCGGTTCTTCCGCAACCGTCTGGCCGTTGTGGGCCTGACGATGCTGCTTGCCATGTTCGTCTTTTCCTTCATTGGCGGCGTGGTCAGCCCTTACGGCCAGGACCAGCAGTTCTACACCTACACCCAGATGTCCAAAGAGTATGTGGGTGTGACCCGCAACGATAAACTGCGCTTTGTTGTTGCCGATGGCCAGGAGTTCGGCTCCATTGCCCAGAGCAAGGGCAACGAGGCCATCAAGAAGGGTGAAGAGACCTTTACCTATAAAGATAACGATTACGAAGTGGAAACCCTGAACGAGGACCTGTACGTCTTCCGCCAGGGCCGCACTGTGCTGGCTTATGCCTCTAAGGATATGGTCACCGCAGCGGACGGCGTGGCCGAGCTGAGCTTTGATGCCAAGCTGGCCGCCCTGACTGCCCAGGCAGCAGGGGAGACCACCTTTACTGCCGATGGCCAGGATTATGAACTGGACGCTGACGGCAATATTATCCAGAGCGGCAGCGAAGTTGCCTATATCGGCCGCTTTGTCGTTTCCGCTGCCGATGCCAGCGTGGTCATCAGCCGTGACTTCCGCGACCGCCTGGAAGAAGCCATTGACGATAATATTACCGAGTTCACCTACACCGATGCCGACGGCAGCGAAGCCGAGTATGACATCGTGTACGATGCCAGCACCGGCGTTTGGAGCGTGAAGCAGATGACGGAAACCTATGTGTTTGACCGTTACGCAAGCCCCAACAAGGAGCACTGGCTGGGCACCGATACCAACGGTATGGACATGCTGACCCGCCTGATGTACGGCGGCCGCGTTTCCCTGATCATCGGCTTCATCGTTGTTGCGATTGAAGGCTCCATCGGTATTGTCATGGGCGGTATCTCCGGCTACTTCGGTGGCTGGGTGGATAACCTCATCATGCGTATCGTGGACGTGTTCTACTGCCTGCCCTCCATGCCCATCATCATCATTCTGGGTGCTGCCATGGACGCCATGCGCATTGATTCCTGGACCCGTATGATGTACCTGATGCTGATCCTCGGCTTCCTGGGCTGGCCCGGCATTGCCCGCCTGGTCCGCGGCCAGATCTTGTCCTTGCGCGAGCAGGAGTTCATGACGGCAGCCGAAGCCTGCGGCATCAGCGCATGGCACCGCATCTTCCGCCACCTGATCCCCAACGTTATCCCGCAGCTGATTGTTACCTGCACCATGAGCCTTGGCTCCACCATCCTGACGGAAGCCACCCTGTCTTTCCTGGGTCTGGGCGTTAAGTACCCGTTTGCATCCTGGGGCAACATCATCAACGATGTCAACAACGCTTATGTTATGACCAACTATCTGTTCATCTGGGTCCCGGCCGGCATCTGCCTGCTGATCACGGTTCTTGGCTTCAACTTTGTGGGCGATGGCCTGCGCGATGCCTTTGACCCCAAGATGAAACGCTGATGAAAGGAGACACACACGATGGCTAAACAACAGGACGGTTACCTTTCCGCCAAGGAGTCGCGGCGTATCTCCAAAGAAAACCGCCGCATTACGGACCAGTACGAAAAACAGCGCAAGCGCAAGAATGTGCCGGAATCTGAGTATCTGACCCAGATGAAAAACCCGGAAAACGCTGTTGAATTTGATAACCTGCACACCTATTTCTTTACCGATACCGGCGTGGTAAAAAGCGTGGACGGTGTTTCGTTTGAAGTTCCTGTGGGCAAAACTGTGGGCGTTGTGGGCGAATCCGGCTGCGGCAAATCCGTTACCAGCCTTTCGCTGATGCAGCTGCTGCAGCGCCCCCAGGGCCAGATCGTTCAGGGCGAGATCCGCCTGAACCTGGGTAATGGCAAAGCCTATGATGTTGCCAAAACTCCCGGCACGGTCATGCAACACCTGCGCGGCAACTATATTTCGATGATCTTCCAGGAGCCGATGACCAGCCTGAACCCGGTGTTCCGCATCGGTGCTCAGATCGATGAAGTCATTGCTCTGCATGACGGCGAAGGCAAGAGCAAAGAGGACATCAAAAAGCGCACCGTTGAAATGCTGGAGATGGTTGGCATCGCCAACAGCCAGGGTGTATATGAGATGTACCCGCATGAGTTGTCCGGCGGTATGCGCCAGCGTGTCATGATCGCCATGGCATTGGCCTGCAACCCCAAGGTTATCATCGCCGACGAACCCACCACCGCACTGGACGTGACGATTCAGGCCCAGATCCTGGACCTGCTGCGCAACCTGAAGGACCGCATTAACTCCTCCATCATGCTGATCACCCATGACCTGGGTGTGATTGCCGAGATGGCAGATTACGTTGTTGTCATGTACGCAGGCCGCGTGGTGGAAAAGGGCACCGCTCAGGAGATTTTCGCAAACCCGGCTCACCCCTATACCATCGGCCTGATGGCTTCCAAACCGATCGTGGGCAAAAAGGTGGACCGACTGTACTCCATCCCCGGCAAGGTGCCCAACCCGGTCAATATGCCCAACTACTGTTACTTTAAGGATCGCTGCGAGATGGCTCTGCCCTGCTGCGATGGTGAATACCCCTGCGAGATCAGCCTGTCCCCCACGCACAAGGTCAGCTGCTACCGCTACTATGAAAATAATCGAAAGGCGGGTGAGTGACGATGGCACAGGCAGAAAACGCAAAAAAGCTGGACTATACCCCCGTCACCTATGATGATCAGTATATTCTGATGGTCAACCAGCTTAAAAAATACTTCCCCATCAAGGGCGGCCTGATGTCCCAGACCGTGGGTCATGTCAAGGCTGTCGATGGCGTTACCTTCAACCTCAAGCGCGGCCATACCATGGGTCTGGTCGGCGAATCCGGCTGCGGCAAATCCACCACCGGCCGTACAATCCTGCGCCTTGCCGGCGAAAAAACCGGCGGTCAGGTACTGTTCAACGGCAAAGAAGTGTACGATATGACCGGCAGGGAGCTGCGTAACCTGCGTACCAAGATGCAGATCATCTTCCAGGACCCGTTCTCCAGCCTGTCCCCGCGTCTGCCGGTTGGTGAGATCATCGGTGAGGCTGTGCGCGAGCATAACCTGGTGCCCAAGGCAGAGTTCAATGATTATATTGACCAGGTCATGGATAACTGCGGCCTGCAGCCCTACCACAAAACCCGCTATCCGCACGAATTTTCCGGCGGCCAGCGCCAGCGCATCTGCATTGCCCGCGCCCTGGCCCTGAATCCGGAGTTTGTTGTGTGCGACGAACCGGTCTCTGCACTGGACGTTTCCATTCAGGCCCAGATCATCAATCTGCTGAAAGAATTGCAGGATAAATATAACCTGACCTACCTGTTCATCTCCCACGATCTTTCTGTTGTTGAGCATATTTCGGATACGGTCGGCGTTATGTACCTGGGCAACCTGGTGGAGTACGGTGCAACGCCGGATATCTTCAGCCATCCGCTGCATCCCTACACCAAGGCACTGTTCAGCGCCATTCCTATCCCGGACCCGACCATTCGCCGCGAGCGCATTGTGCTGCAGGGCTCCATTCCGTCCCCGGCCAACCCGCCCAAGGGCTGCAAGTTCCATACCCGCTGCCCCTATGCGACCGAGCGCTGCAAGACCGAAGTGCCGCAGCAGCGTGAGGTGGAACCCGGCCACTATGTTGTGTGCCACCTGTACGAAAAATGAAGCATAACGAACCCTTTGAGGATGACGGCCGCACCGTGGCCGATATGAGTGGCATTGAGCACGACAGTATCTGGCTGCCGCGCCGCCGCAAGCAGGGCCATACCCCCGCGCAGCAGCCCCAACAGGCTGCTGACCGTCCCTGGGAGGAAGACCCCCAGCTGACCGGTAAGGAGCGCCTGTGGGCGATCCTGGGTGCGCTGAAAGCTACCCTGCTGATTTGTGGCGTCTACCTGCTTGGCCTGCTGGCCCTGCTGGCGCTGCTGTTTACCCTCTGGCATTAAAAAATACCCCCGCCTTTGTTTTGGCTGCGTGGCAGCTGGAATAAGGACGGGGGTGTTTGGTTTTGTGGGGGAAGGGCAACTTGCCCGGTAAGGTGGGGGCACCCGACCCCGCCGAGAAACGTAAATATTTGCTGCAAACCTACAAACATTTATAGGGGACGATGCTTGCATCGTCCCGCGGATGAGCTGATGCGGTGAATTTTGTTAATGGTATTCGGAACAAGGTTTCGGAACGGTCAAGACTGTTCCCTACAGAAGCTTTTTTAGCATGTGGTGGATGATTTATCTTCCTCAAGGACGGGATGAGGGCATCCCACCCTACAGTGCCTAAATAAAAGTACAACACAAAAGCGCACCGCACACCCTATCCAAGGGGTTGCGATGCGCCTTTTATTATTCATTGCTTTCTTGATGGAAAATAATATTATTGTGTTATATTATTAAAGCTTCTGCTTCCTTCTTTTCAAAGAAGGAACAAAAACCCCCGTAAATCAATGCAGATGCAGATGGCGGGGCACGCCGTCGATGTAGATGGGGGTCAGCTCGGCCTGGATGAGGGGGCGGGCATAGTGATGGAATGCTTCGGTCACATGCATGCCGTCCGGGCTGATCCAGTCATCCGGCACGCGCTTTTCCAGGTTGGCAACCTTCTGCACATCTACCATCTCGGTTTCGGTGCGGTACGGCATATCTGAAATGCGGCGGATGGCGCACATCTTACCGGTTTCGCCGCGGTAAGCAGCTTCCACCGAAGCACCGCCCACTTGGTATGCCTCGGTAATGTCGGTGCGGCTTGCCAGATGGGAGGCACAGCGCTGCAGGGTAGAGAACTCGATCGCGCGGGTCTTGCAGCCCAGGCGCACATGGATCAAATCCGCCAGGTAGCGGCTGGTGCCGGACAAAATGGCTTTATGGCCAAAAGCATCCAGCTGGCCTGCTGTGGATACCAAATCACACAGGAAAACGCCGTCCTTGTTTTTTACGCCCTCGCTGGCCGCAATGATGACATTGTGGCGGTCTTTTTCCAGCTGGGCTACTTTTTCCAGGAACACATTCTCGTCAAAGGGGCGCTCCGGCAGCAGAATGATGTCCGGGCCGTTGCAGTCAGCCCCGGCAGCCAGGCTGGCGGCACCGGCCAGCCAGCCGGTATGGCGGCCCATGATCTCGGCCACCGTTACGCTGCGGATGTCATACACGCTGGAATCACAGATGACCTCTTTCAGGATGGTGGCAATGTACTTGGCGGCACTGCCGTAACCGGGGGTGTGGTCGGTGTACATCAGGTCGTTGTCAATAGTTTTGGGCACGCCGATAAAGCGGATCTCGCTGCCCTTGGCAGCCCCGTAAGCGGAAAGCTTGGCAATGGTGTCCATCGAATCATTGCCGCCAATGTAGAACACGGCCCCAATGCAGTACTTGGCAAACAGCTCAAACAGCTGCACAAAGGGGCGTTCGTCCGTGGCGGGGTTGGGCAGCTTGAACCGGCAGCTGCCCAGGTAACTGGACGGCGTGCGCTTGAGCAGCTCAATTTCCATCTTGTCGTCAAGGCGGTCATCCAGGTCCACAATCTTGCCCTGCAAAAGCCCTTGAATGCCATACTCCATGCCGTATACATGGGCGGCGCCCAGAGCTTTGGCAGCTTCATACACACCGGCCAGGCTGGAATTGATCACAGCAGTCGGCCCGCCGGACTGGCCGACCAGTACATTTGTTCCCCAAGACATAAGAAAGCCCTCCTTATTTTTGCAGCCATCATGCTATCTTAATATGATACACCCTAGTGTACACGAAAGTGCGACTTAAAGCAAGTATTTTGCGCACCGGAGGTTTTACAGCTTCACGCTCATTTTTTCCAGCGCAAACAGCGCTGCGCCCAGGCTGCCGCACAGTTGGCTGTACTCGCTGACCTCCACCGGGGCTTTCAGGGCGGTTTCCAGCTCTTTCACAACGCCGCGGTTGCGGGCTACACCGCCTGTCATCATAAAGGGGGCCACGCCGCCGGTGCGGCGGGCCAGGGCAGCGGTTTTGCCCGCAACAGATTTGTTCAGGCCGTGGATGATATCCGCCGGTGCGGTGCTGCGGGCAATCAGGCTGACGACCTCACTTTCCGCAAACACGGTACACATGCTGGAAATGGTCACATCGTTGTGCCAGTCCAGGCCAAGCTCGCTCATCTCCGGCAGCTTCATCTGCAGGGTGCGGGCCATCATCTCCAAAAAACGGCCGGTACCGGCGGCGCATTTGTCGTTCATCGCAAAGGTTTCAACAGCGCCGCTTTCGCTCAGGCGGATCACCTTGGAATCCTGCCCGCCAATGTCGATCACGGTGCGCACGGCGGGGTCCAGATGATGAGCCCCGCGGGCATGGCAGGTGATCTCGGTCACGGCTGCGCCGTCATCGCCCAGGAACTCGCGCCCGTAGCCGGTGTATACCTTGGAACCCAGGTCGCTTTCGGCAATGCCTGCCATCGTCAGGGCCTGTTCCAGTGCCTGGCGGGCGCCGGTTGCAGCCCCGGCGCCGGTGGGCACAATGGCCCAGCCGCAGATCTTTCCGCTGCGATCCAGGATCACGGCATCGGTGCTGGCAGAGCCGCTGTCGATGCCGGCGGCATATTGTGCGTTGGTGTTCATGGCGGGGGCCTCCTTGTTTTCGGTATCGGGAACGGCGTTCAGGCTTTCGGCAAATGCGCCCAGGCGGGTGCTCAGCTGCCCGCCGCCGCTGGTAAAGGTCTGGCGGGAACAGTCGGTTTCAATTTTTAATACCGGCAGATGGAACTGCTCCGGCGCGGTCAGGCCGGGGGCGTAATAATCACAGAACTGCACGGTGTGGTACACAATGCCAACGGTCTGGCCGTCCACCAGGGCGGCGCGCTCACTGACCGGGGCATCCATCCGCATGCAGGGCATCTGGCCCAGCAGGGCGGCGGCGTAACCGGGCAAAAAGTCCTCCAGTGCGGCGGGGGCAACATCGGCAAGCTCACGGTTGCCGGTGCAGGTAGCATCCACCACGGGCAGGGCAAAGGCTTTCTGCACGGTATCATACAGCACGCTGCCGCCATGGGCACCCAGCAGGGTCAAATGCGGACCCTCGGCGTGGGGTTTGTGCACAAAAAAGGCGTGGGCGCGCTGGGCGTCGAATTCCTGCCCGGTGTACCGCTGCAGGGCATCCGCCAGCCTGCGCAGGTCCCGCGCAAAGCGGGCGCGGGTGGCCGGGGTGCTCTGGTGGGGGACGGGCAGCAGCTGCAAAAATTCCATCTTACCACTGGCAGCCAGCACATCGTAAACGCGCAGCATGGCATCGCAGCAGTTGGTCAGCACCAAAGCCCGGATGCCGGATTGCTCCACCTGTTCCAGCACAGCCTTGGCGTAACCGCACAGGTTGGCGTGGGCGCAGCGCTCCGCGCAGGAAAAACTTTCCGCCAGCGGATCCAGCGCCGAGAAGGTGGCCCCATACCCGGCAAACAGCTCCAGCGGGGCGTATTTGCAGGCATAATAAATCGTTTTGCTCATACCAGCGCCTCCTGTTTGCTGTGCAGCATCTCCAGGAAAGCATCCAGCCGGGTGGCGGTCTGGCCGTCCATCGTGTTGGCGCGGTCGCAGCCATCGCCGTCCAGCAGCAGCACCGGGTAGCCCTCGGCTTCCAGTGCGCTCTTGAACAGCTGTGCGGCCCCCATCGTCTGCTTGCAGCCCCATTGGCAGAAGTAGACCACCCCGTCGATCTGCTGCATGCGGCACAGCTCCAGCGCGCGCTGGATGCGGTGCTGGGCGCTGCCGTTAAAGATGTTGTTCACCAGCCGCGCGGCCATGCTCTCAAACGGTTTGTCCGGGTCCATGTAGCAGCCTAAGGTATCGGCGTTCATATCGCATGTAATAAGCTGGTTTTCTGCCGAGAAATTCAGCCGCTCCCGCACGGGCGCCTGATAAAACGGCACGGCGTGCGCCCACAGCAGCCGGGTGCCGCCACCCATGGGGCTGGCCTCGATATCCGCCAGCAGCTTGCGGGCGTACTGTTCAGCCTGCGGGGTGCCCAGCATGGTGTGGGTCACAAACACTTCGTAAAATTCGGAGGTGACATCGTTGTGCAGGTTCCGCCCGGCCTTGGCGGCCTGTGCCTGCTGCAATAGTTCCAGCGTGCGGCCGCTGTGGGCGACTGCCTGCTGCAGGGCCGCTTCGTCCAGCTTCTGGTGGGTCGCATCCTCCAAAAAGGCGGCGAACTCTCGCAGGCGGTCGGAAACTTCGGCCACAGCGTACTCGTCGTGGTCATAGGGCACATCCAGATAAAAGTGGGGGATGCCGTAATGCTGCGCCAGCCGCCGGAAGGTCAGGTTGTTGGCATCGCAGGCAATGGAGGTGCAGGCAGTGAACAGCGGCTTGCCCGCCGTGCCGGAAAGCCCCATGCCCAGCAAAGCCTTGTGGTAGCTGCACAGCGTGGGGCTGATACCTGCGCTCTCGGCATAATGGATAAAGCCGCGCTCGGCTGCGGCACCGTTCAGGTAACAGGCGGTGGCTTCGGCAAACATCGGCAGCAGGTGGAAGGCGTGCAGCAGTTCACAGGGCATAAAGATATTGACCAGCGCCGCCCGCTGCGGGTGGGCCAGGGGCGCAATCATGGCGTCCATGGCGATCTGTGCCGCATACTGCCGCGCGGGGGTGAGCTCTTTTTCCGGGGCAAGCAGCAGCTGCACATCCTTGGCGCGGTAGCCCAACAGCAGCAGCTGGCGGGCAAGCTCCGGCTTGGGAATGGCGTCATCCACCAGCTGGCCAAAGCGGTCAACGATATTTGGCATAGGGGGTTATCCTTTCAACACATAGGTTTCAATGGCCTTGGCAACGCCGTCATGGTTGTTGTCGTCCGTTACATAGCGGGCGGCGGCCAGAACATCCGGTGTGGCGTTGCCCATCGCAATGCCGTACCCGGCGGCCTGGATCATGGCAAGGTCGTTGCCGGAATCGCCGCAGGCCATCACCTGGTTCATCGCCAGGCCCAGGGTATCGGCCAGCGTTTTTAATCCGCTGCCCTTGGTCACGCCGGGGGCGTTGATCTCCATGTTGTTGGGAATGCTGGAAGTAATCTCAACATTAAACCGGCTGGCAACAGCCTGCCAGGCGGCATCGCGGGCGGCATTGTCCCGATAGGTGATGCTGAACTTTTCCACCTCGTGCGGGTGGGCGGCGAACACTGCGTGCATGTCATCCACCACAATGCGGCTGTCGCGCAGGTAGCGGCTCAGGGCAGGGGGCATCAGGGCAAGGCCGTCATTGGCACCAAAATAATCGGTGTAGGCTTTGCCGCCGATAAAAATGCCCATGGCACCGCCCATTGCGGCCACGATATCATAAATGTCGCTGGCAAGGGCAGCATCAAACGGCAGGTTGACCAGCGGTTTGCCGGTGGAAAGCTCCACCACGCTGGCCCCGTTGGAAGTCAGGGCATACCGCACGCCGGGAATGCGCAAAAACGCTTCCGGCACACCCGATGCCACACGCCCCGTTGCGGGGATGACATCAACCCCTTTGGCAATGGCAGCGCGGATGGCTTCCAGCGTGCGGGGTGTGATCTCTTTTTCATCATTGAATACGGTGCCGTCCAGATCCAATGCAACAAGACGGATATCGGGCATAACGGACCCCTCCTTTGTTATATTTCACCAAAGATTTTAGCGCATTTTCGGTCATTTTGCAAGGGCACCTTGCATTTGCTATGCCAAGTATGGTAAAGTGACATCAGCCCTTTGCATATTGGCACAGGGCAGGGAAGGGGAACGCGATGCAAACCGAACAACAATCGTTGCGTGCGGCAGCCGGGCAGCGCTTTTGGCAGATCGATGCCCTGCGCGGGCTGGCGTTGCTGAATATGCTGGTTTACCATGCCATGTATGACTGGGTGTATATTTTTGGCCATGCCAGTGGCTGGTACGATATCTGGTCCACGCACTGCCATGTGTGGCAGCAGTATATCTGCTGGAGCTTTATTCTGCTTTCGGGTTACAGCTTTACCCTATCCCGCCGCCCGCTCAAGAACGGCCTGCTCACGGCGGCCTGCGCGGTGGTGCTGACCGTGGCAACCGCCGTTGCCATGCCGGAGGAAGTCATCTGGTTCGGCGTGCTGCACCTGCTGGGCTGTGCGGCCCTGCTGACCTGTCTGCTGCACCCCGCGCTGGAAAAGCTGCCCCCGCTGGCAGGGGTTACGGGCAGCGCGGTGCTGTTTGCCCTGCTGAACCAGCTGCCGCAGGGCTGGCTGGGGTTTGAGGGAACGCACCTGGCGGCCCTACCCGCCGCCTGGTACAAGCCGAATCTTTTCTGGCTGGGTCTGCCAGATCTGACGGTGTTTTCCTCATCGGATTATTTCCCGCTTTTGCCGTGGGTGTTTTTGTATTGGGTGGGGTACTTTTTTGCGCGGTGGTTCCGCGCCCGCTGCACCGCGCAGCCCGGCCTGCCGCCCAAAGCCCTGCGCCCCCTGTGCGCCGTGGGCAGCCGCACGCTGCTGATTTATATGCTGCACCAGCCGGTGATTTACGGCGCTTTGCTGGGGCTGCACGCATTGGGGTTGGCATAAAGTTTGGGTAAAGAAAAAAGAAGAAAGAATAATGAATAATGGATGTGTGCCGCCCACGGCGTCACATTTTAACCAAGTCAGTTGCTCCGGCAAAAAGCATTCCAGCCAGAGCAGCCAACCTATTTTATTTGCGCCGCTGCGGGCGGCGCACCAGCATTATTCTTTATTCATTATTATTTATTATTTTGTATAAATTAGTTGATTATCCCGCCTAACCCTTGATTTACGGGCATTTTCAGAGGATT
>ERZ1673703.2347-NODE-2347-length-12058-cov-4.105140_pt1 | contig 12058 bp, 9 predicted proteins | sample MGYA00580233_ERZ1673703 | MGnify/ENA primary metagenome ERZ1673703 (study PRJEB41218, sample SAMN15661748) | gut metagenome | host: Homo sapiens | place: Canada: London | collected 2015-08-20/2019-03-30 | study: EMG produced TPA metagenomics assembly of... | reverse complement strand
GTTTAAAGATTACAAGCCTCTTCTCTTTTTCGGCCTGCTCTCGCTGATTGTCTTTGCGGTGGCTCTGATTCTGTTCATCCCTGTTTTCATCGAATACGGCCGGACGGGATTGGTTCGCCGACTGCCTACGCTGGTTACGGCTGGATTTATGGGCATGGCGGCGCTGCTCCTGCTGGTCTGCGGCCTGATTCTGGATACGCAGGGCAAGACGAGCCGCCAGCAGTATGAACTGCAAATGAACGCCATGCAGATGCTCTATGATCTGGGCAGACAGGAGCGGCAGGGCGAAGCGGAGGGCAAAAAAGCGTCATGACACAGAAAAACAAGCGCCTGCGGAACGTGAGAAACGGGATTCTGTCCGTGCTGACGGCGCTGGCAGGCTGCGCGGGAATTTTCTGTCTGCTGCCGCGCAAGCTCTCGTATGCCGCGATTTTTGCGGTTTTGGCTGCGGCTTTTTTGGCGCTGGGCGGAAGCGCGATGGCGGCGCTTCAAAAGGAAAAGTGCCGCAGCCCGGTCTGTCTGGCTCTGACGGTCAGTCTGCTGGCCTTTGGCGCATGCGTGATGACGACGCTGCCGATTCAGGTGAGCCGGCCCGGCCGGTGGATTGAAATTGAACCGATTGCGCATGAAGGCGCAGTGCTGGATGGAGAGGTCTATTGGATTGACGCGAGACTCAACGGAAGACAGATTGCGCTTCGCGACTTAAATGTTCAATACGGCGCGGATTCCGGCTGGGATTATATTGCGGAGTATGACGATTACAAACTGACGCAGGCCAATCTCCGAGATCCGCAGGAAAGCAGACTGTTTCTTGACGTGGGTTGTGCGGATCGGCTGACGTTGATTTTCACTCAAAACGCATACGGAGCGGGAGCGCGGATTCGGCTGGATTCGGATACGGAAGAAGTCATTTCCCTGTATACGCAGGAAGATGAGCAAACCTGTTCGCTGGAAATTCCGGCAGGGGAATACGGCCGCATCTGGCGTTTTGTGATCGCGATTGGCGTCGCTGCGGGCGGCTGGGGACTGGCGCTTCTGCTGCTGGAGGCTTTGTGGGACAGGCATGCGGGAAAGGCGGATCGCGTGCTGGATGAACAGGGGCGTATGCGCCTTCAAAAGGGCTGGCTTGCGGCCTGCGCAGTGATGTCGGCGGCATTTGCGCTGAGCTGGGTTGTCGGTGGCGGCTGGGGCGCTTTCCCAAGCCGTGACATTGCGCTTCCGTCCGCCGGAGGATGGGGAATTTTCGTCGTCATGGCTGTGAGCGGAACCGTCATGCTGTATGGAGGCATTCCGTTCATTCAGGCGTTAATCAGGCGAAAGGAACATGCCCGAAGCGTGGTCTTCAGAAAGCGGGAAAAAGCGCTGATTTTTCTGGCGCTGGCGCTTGTATGGATTCCGACATATCTGTGTACATTCCCCGGTCTGGTTTATGCGGACAGCGTGGATTCTCTGCATCAGGCATGGGGAGATTACAGGCTCAACAACCACCATCCGATTTTGTTTACGCTGTATTTGAAGGTTTGGATCAATCTGTGCAGCTTCTTCGGATTTTCCAAGACAATTGGCATCGGCATGGCCGCGCTGGTTCAGATGTTTGCCGTCGCGCTGGCATGCACGGGTGCGGTGGCGGCTCTGAATCGGCTCACCGGGAAGCGCGCGGCGCCGCTGCTGCTGACCCTCTTTTATGCGCTGTATCCGCTGTTCCCCGTCTATGCGGTGACCCTGTGGAAGGATATTTATTTCGGCGTGGCGATGACGGCGTTTGCCCTGCAGTGCCTTGACATGGCGCGGAGTAAAAAGGACGCTGTGAACGGCAGGCGGGTGTGGGGCTATTGCCTCAGCGGCATATGGGTCTGCTTTGCGCGCAACAACGGCCTTTATATCTTTGCGGCGACGACGCTGATGATGACGGTATTTCTGGCCGGAAATTCCCGAAAAAAGATGCTTGCCGCCTATGTCAGCCTGGCGCTGGTGGGGCTGATTCAGGGACCCGGCTATCAGGCGCTCCGGATTCCCAAAAGCTCGTTTGCCGAATCGGTTTCAATTCCGATGCAGCAGATCGGTTATGCGGCCACGCATGAGGAAATTACGGCGGAGGAAAAGACCGCGATCGAGGAATTTATTCCCGTGGATGTGCTTGAGGAGGTTTATGCGCCGTGGACGTCGGACAAAATCAAATTTAACGAGCATTTCAGCAGCGCGGCGATCAACAACGATCACGCGGGATTCTTTAAACTGTGGCTTTCGATGCTGAAAAAATATCCGGAAAGCTACGTCAAAGGATTCCTGGGCGTGACGGACGGGTTTTGGAATGTGCGTCGAGCCATCGGCGCGTCGCCGACGAAAACCGTCAATGAATATGAATACGAAAAACTGCCGTGCGAATCTGTGGATCTCATTGAAAAAGTGACCGGCTATTCGGCTTATGAAAACTGGTTCGCATCGGGAAAATGCGCGAATGCACTCGCCAAATTCGGCATACCGATCAGCGGCACGGTGTTTTTGACGCTGCTGGCCTGCCTGCTTGCGATCTATCGGAAAAACTACCGCCAGCTGCTGGGGTTTGCGCCCTGCATTTTCCTCTGGGGAACGCTCATGATTGCGACCCCGATTGCCTATGAGCATCGATATGTGTTTGCCCTGTATATCTTAGCGCCGTTCATGGTTTTGTATGCGGCGCTGAGCCGTTCGGAAGCTGAACTGAAAGGGTAGAATCTGAGCCCGGAGCCATGCTCCGGGTTTTTCGTATGCCGGAAAAACTGCGTCGGCTGTCGCTGAACCGGAAGCAAAAATGTCCGCATGATGGGTTGCTTTCGCGGATGAACAGGGGGTATAATAAAAATAGTGCCGCTTAAAAGCGCGTGCCGAAACCCAAAAACAACGAGCGAGGAAAGGAACATCCCACGCATGGATATACAGGCCGTTTTATCAAGCGAATTTCAAACCGCGCCCGCGATCATCGGCAAAATTGTTTCGCTGATCGACGAGGGCAACACCATTCCCTTTATCGCCCGATACCGCAAGGAAATGACCGGCGCGATGGATGACCAAAAGCTGCGCGAAATCAGCGAGCGGCTGGACTATCTGCGCGGGCTGGATAAGCGCTGGGAACAGATTGCCGCTTCGATTGCGGAACAGGGAAAGATGACCGCTGAGCTGGAAAAGAAGCTCTCGGCTGCGGCGACGCTCTCCGAGCTGGAGGATATCTACCGGCCGTATAAGCAGAAGCGCCGCACCCGCGCGATGATCGCCAAGGAAAAGGGCGTTCAGCCGCTGGCGGATTTGATTTTTGCCCAGCGGCGCGGGGACGACCCGCTCGCGCTGGCGCAGGCGTATGTGAGCGAAGAAAAAGGCGTGCCCGACGCGGAAACTGCCGTTCAGCTGGCGCAGGATATCCTCGCCGAGCAGATCAGCGACGATGCGGCGATCCGCGCCAATCTGCGCGCGCTCTACCGCCGCACGGGCGTGCTGCGTTCCGTCGCCGCCAAAGAGGGCGAAAGCGTTTACGCGCAGTATGCGGATTACCGCGAACCGGTTCTGCGCGCGGCGGGACACCGCATTCTGGCCATTAACCGCGGCGAACGCGAAGAATGGCTGAAAGTCGCGGTGGAATGCGACGACGAGCAGGCGATGCAGATCATCTGCCGTGCGGTGATCCGGCCGGGCAGCGCCTGCTGCGACGCGGTGCGCGCGGCGGCGAAGGACGCGTGGGGCAGGCTCATCAGCCCGTCGCTTGAACGCGAAATCCGAAGCGAATTGACGGACAAGGCAAACGAGGGCGCGATCCGCGTCTTCGGCGACAACCTGCATCAGCTGCTGATGCAGCCGCCGATCCGCGGTAAGGTGACGCTGGGCGTCGATCCGGGTTTCCGCACGGGCTGCAAGCTGGCGGTTGTGGATGAGACGGGCAGGGTTTTGGAGACGGGCGTGGGCTATTTCACCCTGCCGAACCACGAGACGCAGAAGCCCAGAGCAAAAGCGCAGATTTTGGGCATGATCCGCCGCCACAAGGTCACGGCTGTCGCCATCGGCAACGGCACGGCCTCCCGCGAGAGCGAACAGTTCATCGCGTCCCTGCTGCCGGAAGCGCCGGGCGTGGCTTACGTCATCGTCAGCGAGGCGGGCGCGAGCGTCTACTCGGCTTCCAAACTGGCGGCGAAGGAATTTCCGGAATACGACGTTTCGCTCAGAAGCGCGGTTTCCATCGCGCGGCGCATGCAGGACCCGCTTGCCGAACTGGTGAAGATCGACCCGAAGGCCATCGGCGTGGGGCAGTATCAGCATGATCTCAAACAGGCCGAGCTGGAGAACGCGCTCTCCGGCGTGGTGGAAAGCTGCGTGTCCAGCGTCGGCGTGGATGTGGAGACGGCTTCCGCGTCGCTGCTGACGCATGTGGCGGGCATCGGCGAAGCGCTGGCCAACAACATTGTGGCCTATCGGGACGAAAATGGAATTGCCTCGCGCGCCCAGCTCAAAAAGGTGCCGAAGCTGGGGCCGAAAGCGTTTGAACAGTGCGCGGGCTTCCTGCGCGTCCACGGCAGCAATCCGCTGGACGCGACGGCGGTTCATCCCGAAAGCTATGCGGCGGCAAAAGCGCTGATGGAGAAGCTGGGCTATGCGCCGCAGGCCTTGAAACGCGGCGGCATCGTCGGCATTCTGGCAAAGGCCGAACAGGCGGGCATGGCGAAGCTGGCGGCTGAGCTGGGCGTGGGCGAAATGACCCTGCGGGATATCGCTTCGGAATTGGAAAAGCCGGGGCGCGATCCGCGCGACGAACTGCCCGCGCCCGTGCTGCGCACGGATGTGCTCAGCATGGAGGATTTGAAGCCCGGCATGGAACTGACGGGCACGGTGCGCAACGTCATCGATTTCGGCGCGTTTGTGGATATCGGCGTGCATCAGGACGGCCTGGTGCATATCTCCCGGATGGCAGACAAATTCATCCGTCATCCGAGCGAGGTGGTGCATGTCGGCGACGTGGTGACGGTCTGGGTCGTCGATGTGGATGTGAAAAAACAGCGCATCGCGCTGAGCATGGTGAAGGGGAGAACCTGACATGCGAAAAAAGATGCTCGCGGCGTTTGCGGCGGCGGCTCTGGCTGCCGCGCCCGCGCTGGCGGAGCCATGGACAAAAGGCTATGGCGGAAGCGGCGCGGACCGCCTGACAGAGCTGGTGGAATACGAGGGCGGGCTGATTGCGGCCGGGCAGACGTCGTCGGAAGACGGCGATCTGGAAACGCGCACGCGCAGCAATCAGGCCGGCTGGATGATGCGCCTGAACGAGGCGGGCACGCCGCTTTGGAGCTGCTGTACGGCGAAAAACGGGCGAAACCGGATGCGCGCGCTGTATGCGCATGAAAACGGGCAGATTTCCGCGGCGCTGCAAGGCGAAGGCGTCGAGGGCTTCGAATGGCTGATCGTCAGCGGGGAAGGCAAAATCGTGCGGCGCATTGAAGCGCCGGAGATCGAGGCCGTCTGCGCGCACGGCGGCGGGAAGATGTTCGCCAGGTTTTACGACCGGGATGGGGAACCGCATGCGGCGCTGATTGTCCGGCATGAAGACGAAACCTGCTGCGTGGCCGACATGGATGCGGCCGGGCGGGTTTCACGTGGATTGAGCTTCGTGGTCTGCATGGAAACGAGCTTTGCGCCGTGCGCGGACGGAAGCGGGCGCGTGGCGATGGCGTACAGCTATGACGGCGAAGCGGGCGTGCTGCTGGTGAAGCCCGGCACGGATGAAGCGCCCGAAAAGGTTGTGATCGAGGGCGTGACATCGGACGCATCGCCGATCCTCATGCCGCTTGAAGACGGTTCCGTGGTCGTCGGCGGACAGCAGGAATCCGGCGGCGGATATCTGGCGCGGATCAACGCGCTGGGCGAAACGATGTTCGCCGTTTCGATCGACGATCCGCCGGACAGAATGGCGGTTACGCCCAGCGGCTTTGTGCTGCACATGATGCAGCTCAACCGGCTCTATGATTTTGACGAAGACGGCAATCTGCTGGGCATTCGCGAGGTCGAATACGAGCGCGACCCATATATGGAAGTGCTGGAGGACATGGCCAATCTGGGCGGCGAAACGGCGCTGCTGATGGATGCGGAGAGCGTCGGCGGCAGCCGCGCGGAAATCGTCTTTGCGCCGGGCGAAGGAATCAGCGTGCCGGACGACGAATACAGTCATGCCCTTTATCATGAATCCGGCTGCGCGCTTCAAGACGTCTGGCCGCAGGAAAGCGGCGTGCTTGCGCTGATTGAGCGCAGCGACGGCCAGCGGGTCGGCCTTTCCATCGACGCGGACGGCGGCGTTCAAGAAGTGGAAGCGCCTGAGCCGCGCAAGCGGAACCGGCAGGCGGTTTCCGGCGGCACGCTGTCGTGGAGCGAGGAGCCGGGCGGCGCGGCGGTGACGCTGGAAGATGGGCATGGCCGCGAAATCTGGCGTGTGCGCACGATGATCCATATCGCGGCAGACAGGCTCGAATGGCTTTGCGCACAGGAACTGCCGGACGGGAGCTTTGCCCTCGGCGGACGATACCTCATCGGGGACGGCGCGGTGCAGGAACAGGCGGCTACGATGGCGGTCATTGGGCCGGAAGGTGTGCTGCGCGAGATTGTCCCGATTCAGTCCGGCGAGGAAGATATGCCCGTCGGCTGTGTGCGCGATATGGTCTATGACCCGCAGCGCGGGCTTTTGCTGCTGACTGCGCGCGGCGGGCAGACGAAAAACGGCGTCTGCGATATTCAGACGGCCGACGGCAGTTTTGACGTGTATGTGCATGTCGGGTTTGAGGCGGAGGACGCGAGGCTGACGCTGGATGATTCCGGCTATGCCTATGTCTGCGGTACGGACCGCGACAATGGGCAGAACATCACCGCCGTTGTCCGCGTCGATCTGGATGCCGGAGAAGCGCCCGTTAAAAGATAAGTCATCATCAGAAATCCCGATTCAGGGAACAGGAGGAAACAACATGAATACCGATATCGTCATCGTCGGCGCAGGCCCGGCGGGCATCTTCACCGCGATCGAAATGATTCGCCGGGGAAGCAAAAAGCATATCACCATCGTGGAAAAAGGACAGCCGATTGAAAAGCGCCGCTGCCCGAAGACCGTCACCAAGCAGTGCGTCAACTGCCGGCCGTATTGCCACATCACCACCGGTTTTTCCGGCGCGGGGGCGTTTTCAGATGGCAAGCTCTCCCTCTCTCATGAGGTTGGCGGCGACTTCCCGACGCTCATCGGCGAGCAGAACGCGCAGGATCTGATCGATTATACCGACGGCATTTACCTGGAATTCGGCGCGGACAGCCACGTTGAGGGTATCGGCAACACTGAAGAGGTGCGCGAAATCCGCCGCCGCGCGATTCAGGCGGGCCTCAAGCTGGTCGATTGCCCGATCCGCCACCTCGGCACGGAAAAGGCGCAGACGCTCTATCTCGCGCTGGAAAACTATCTGCGCGACAACGACGTGGAGCTGCTCTTCGGCTGGGAATGCGAAGAACTGCTGATGGACGGCGAAACCTGCCTCGGCGTTTCCCTGCGCAAGGGCGACCAGACGCAGGAAATCCGCGCCGGGCATACCGTCGTTGCGACGGGCCGCCGCGGCGCGGACTGGCTGGAAAAGCTCTGCGCCGAGCACGGCATCGCCCACCAGCCCGGCACGGTCGATATCGGCGTGCGCGTGGAGTGCCGCAACGAGGTCATGGAAGAGGTCAACCGCGTGCTTTATGAAAGCAAGCTGATCGGCTATCCGCGCCCGTTCAAGAACAAGGTGCGAACCTTCTGCCAAAATCCCGGCGGCTTTGTCAGCCAGGAAAACTATGACAACGACCTCGCCGTCGTCAACGGCCACAGCTATAAAGACCTCAAGAGCGACAACACCAACGTCTCCGTGCTGTGCAGCCACAATTTTTCTATCCCGTTCAACCAGCCGATTGCCTATGCGCAGAAGGTCGGCGAGCTGACCAATATGCTCGGCAACGGCCACATTCTTGTGCAGCGCTTTGGCGACATCCTCGACGGCAAGCGCACTTGGCAGAAGGAGCTGGCGCAGAGCAACGTGCGCCCGACCCTGCCGGACGCGGTCGCGGGCGATATCACCGCCGCGATGCCGTATCGCGCGATGACCAACATCATCAATTTCATTCAGGCGGCGGACGTCGTCGTGCCGGGCTTCGCCTCCTCCGAAACGCTGCTGTATTCGCCGGAACTCAAGTTCTATTCCAACCGTGTCAAGATGGATGAGGAGCTGAACACCAACGTGCGCGGCCTGCATTGTCTCGGCGATTCCTCCGGCTGGACCCGCGGCCTGATGATGGCCTCGGCGATGGGCGTGCTGATGGGCCGCAAGCTGGCGGAGACCGAGGCGTGAGGGTCTGCGGCAATCCGGACAGCGGCCTGCTCGTGATTCAGGCGATGGATGCGCGACAGCTTGAGCGGCTGGAGGATGAGGTCAGGGCGCTGCAAGACATGGGCGGCGCCCTGCCGCTCTGGGCCGCGTTTGCGGTGGAGGATTGGAACGATGCGCTTTCTCCGTGGCCCGCGCCACCTGTGTTCGGCGGGCATGGCTTTGGCGGACACGCGGAAGAAACGCTGGCATATATTCAAAACACGCTGATTCCCGAATGCTTTACGGCACATCATCTCGCGGAGCAGACGAAAATCATGCTGTGCGGCTATTCGCTTGCGGGGCTGTTTGCGCTCTGGGCGGGCAGTCAGAGTGAGCGGTTCAGCGCCGTTGCGGGCGTTTCGCCGTCGGTCTGGTTTCCGGGCTACGGCGATTATGAACAGGCGCACCCGATTCGCGCCGAACATGTGTATCTGAGCCTCGGCGACCGCGAAGAACAAACAAAAAACCGCGCGATGGCGGCTGTCGGAAACGAAATCCGCGCGCTGTATGCGCGGCTGCAAACGCGAAAGACGGATTGCGCGCTGGAATGGAACGCGGGCAATCACTTCCGCGAGCCGGAACGGCGTGTGGCAAAGGGCGTCAAATGGATGCTGGATTCACTGTGAGGGCTGCCGTTCGTTCGGCCTGAGCGTATGCACAGCGTAAAGCTCGCCCAGCGCGTAGGCTTCTTCCAGATCCTCCGGTTCGGTCGGCGTCAGGCCGGTGCATTCCGTCGTGCTGGCGACGTCTTCGCCCGTGCGGGGCTTGCCCTTCTGTGCGGGCGGATTCCACGCTTTCGCTGAACTTTTGCTTTGATGAGCCATTAAAATTTCCCCCTGTCTGCGTTTGATACCCGTATCATGACGCGGCAGGGGGATTTTTATGCCTTCCAAAGTTTTCTGAATTCTTCCGGCATCGGCTCGACGATCTCCACCGTTTCGCCCGTGACGGGCTGGATGCAGCGCAGGCGCGCGGAATGCAGCGCGAAACGATCTTTCAGCTCCGGCAGTTCACGGCCATAGAGATAATCGCCGCAGATGGGACAACCGATATGGGACAGATGCACGCGGATCTGATGGGTGCGCCCGGTTTCCAGCCGCAGGCGGACGAGCGCGCGGTTTCCGGCGGTTTGCTCGACGCGGTAATGCGTCACGGCGCGCTGGCCGCCGGGGCAGACCGCGCGCTTTGCGCCCGCGCCGAGGCGGGCAATCGGCGCGTCGATGATGCCTTCGGGCTGCGCGGGAATGCCTTCGGTCACGGCGAGATATTCGCGGATGAAGCTGTCCGTGTGCAGCTGACGGGTCAGCAGGCGCTGGGCGTGGGCATGGCGGGCGACGCAGAGCAGGCCGCTCGTGCCCTTATCCAGCCGGTTGACGGGGTGATAATCAAACGCCGCCGCGTCCTGACCGAGCAGGACGGCAAGCTGTTCGCGGAGCGTGCCGGTGTGGATGTGGCCGCAGGGGAGCGTAGCCAGCGGCGCGCCCTTGCTGACGACGATCATATCCTCGTCGATGTAGCGGATGAAAGAAGGCGGCAGGCCGTCCAAACCGCTGTCGGTCGGCGCGGCCTGCACCCCGCCGTTGTCCATGCGGACTTCAAGCAGCTGACCTGCGCGCAGAACCGTGTCCGCGCGAAGGGGCTTGCCGTCGCAGAGAATGCCGCCCTCGACTTTGAGCCGCCGAAACGCGTGCGTGCCCAACTGAAAACGCCGGGGAACGACGCTTCGCGCCGCGCGGCCTGCGTCTTCCTCGGTGGTGATATAGGTTAAAATGCGCATGAAAAGCACCTCAAAGCCTTTGATGCCGTATCAATACGCCGCGAAGCGGCTCAAATCCTTTTCAGGAGGCAAAAGAAAACGGCGGGCGCGCCCCTCTACGCTCAAACGGACAATCGGCTTCAGGATGCTGTATAAAAGACTCATGCGGCGTTTCCTCCCGGTTGAGATTGAAGTTAGAATTATCTAACAAAAGAACGTTTTATCCTGTTTTGTCAGAGAGGTAAATCCTGTTTTTGCGGATTGCCCCCATCTTTCGCGGTCAATTGACAAAGACGGCGGATGGGGGGTAAAATGAACATATTCAAAATCATGAAGAAACGGGAGGCGCCTATGAACGCAGTCGCCGCTTTTGAAAACCGAAAGGATACGCTTCGGGAGCAGCTCGAAGCGAGCGAAAACATGCCGCAGGCGATTTCCGCCGCGACGATGACGCTGGAACAGATTGCCTGCGATTTGGCGCAGGACGAGCAGGACGATTTTGCCCGCCAGCGGCAGCAGGCCGTCATGGCGCTGGCCAAGCGCCTGCCGATGAGCCTGCGCGCCGGGCGCGCCAGAGCGCAGATTGTGCTGGAGGAGACCGAGGAGCAGCCGAGCAGGGTTCGGCGCGGGGCGGTCGGCGCGGGCGCAATCGTGTTGGCGGCGCTGGCGGTGTATGAAGCCGTCGGAGGCAAGCTGACCTTTGCGCTTTTGCAGGCGCTGGGCGCGCTGCTGATGCTCTTCGGCGTCAACGGCCCGCTGACCGCGACGACGAAGCAGACCCCGCATGCCCAGGCGGAGGTCGCCGTCGATGCGGAAGACATGGTGCGCGAGATCGGCGAAATCTGTCAGGCGGCGGATTTGTGCGCGGCGGATCTGGCGCTCATCGAACAGGATAACGGCCCGGCGCGCCTGTCCGGCACGGCGGACGAGGCCATGCTCGACCTGCTCTCCGCGATGATGGAGGCGCGCGCTTCCGGCAGACAGGATTTGGCGCTGCGTAGCCTCGATCAGGCTGAGCAGTATCTGCGCATGCTGGGCGTGCAGAGCGTGTTTTACGACGCGGAGCATGCGGCGCTCTTTGATGTGCTGCCCGCTCGAAGCGGCGAACGGACGGTTCGCCCGGCGCTGGTGCGCGACGGCGAGCTGGTGCGCCGCGGCGTGGCGGCGGTCGCGCCGATGGCAAAGGAGGCGTGAGCATGAAGATTTTGGGCTTTGATTTGGGCGACGGCGAAAGCGCCGTGACGCTGCTGGACGAAGATTCCACCGTCGAGCCGCGCGTGCTGCCGCTCTGCGGCAGAAACAGCCTGCTTTCCGCGGTAGGCGTGAAAAACGGGCGGATCGTCATCGGCGAAGAGGCCAGCGTGACGGACGGCGCGGCGGAAGCGAAGGTGCGCTTCAAGTCGCGCTACCTGACCGATCCCTCCGCGTCGGCGGATGTGCGCGCGTTTGCGCAGGGCGTGATGAACGAGTTGACGCGCACGCAGCCCGCGCTGATGGCCGAGGTCAGCCGAACGGTGGTCGGCTGTCCGGCGGGCTGGGGCGACGGGCGGCGGGAGCAGTACGCCGCGCTGCTGGAATCGGCGGGCTTCCCCAACGTCAGCGTCGTGCCGGAGCCGCGCGCCGCGTTTCTCTATGCGCGCCACGCGCGCGGCCTGCGCGTCAGCCCGGAGCTGATGAAGAAAAGCGCGATGGTCATCGATATCGGCTCTTCGACGACGGATTTTGCCTACATTGTGGATGGCCATCAGCAGAACGTGTCGCTTTTCGGCGATACGAACCTCGGCGGCGGGCTGATCGACGAACTGATTCTCAGCCGCGCGATGGCGGCTTCAAGGGATCAAAAAGCGCTGGAAGCCGTCTTTGAGGAAAGCCCCGCCAGGCGCAGCTATTGCGAATTGGAGGCACGGCGGCTCAAGGA
>ERZ1673703.2334-NODE-2334-length-12119-cov-3.672745_pt1 | contig 12119 bp, 8 predicted proteins | sample MGYA00580233_ERZ1673703 | MGnify/ENA primary metagenome ERZ1673703 (study PRJEB41218, sample SAMN15661748) | gut metagenome | host: Homo sapiens | place: Canada: London | collected 2015-08-20/2019-03-30 | study: EMG produced TPA metagenomics assembly of... | reverse complement strand
TGGTTTGGCGAGAGAAGGAAAGCGCGTGCTGCTGGTAGACTGCGATCCGCAAGCCAGCCTGACGCTCAGTTTGGGATGGAGGAAGCCGGAAACCCTGCCGGTGACGCTGGCTACGCTCATGGGCAGAGTTCTTCAGGAACAACCCGTTCATGCCAAAGAAGCGATTCTGCATCACGCGGAAGGGGTGGACCTGATTCCCGGCAGCATTGCCTTGTCCGGCATGGAAGCGTCGCTGGATACACGGCAGAATGTACTGAAACGGGTGCTGGACGATTGCAGAAAAAACTACTCCCATGTACTGCTGGATTGTATGCCGTCGTTGGGTATGATGACGATCAACGCACTGGCAGCGGCAGACAGTGTGCTGATTCCGACCATACCGCATTATTTGTCGGTAGATGGACTGGGCAAGCTGATGGAAAGCATCGTCAGGATGCGGCGGGGATTGAACAGGGGGCTGCGGGTTGAAGGAATTCTCATTACAATGGCAAGCCGGACGACGTATGCCCGTGAAATCAGCGAATTGCTTCGGACACAGTACGGAACAAAAATCAAGGTGTTTAATACCGTAATCCCGCACTCCATCAGGGCGGCGGAATGCAGCACCGAAGGAAAAAGCATCTTCGCGTATGATCCGAAGGGCAAGGTCGCGCAGGCGTACAATGCGCTGACGAAAGAGGTGATTCAACATGAAAAGCAGCGCCAGAAACATCGAGCTGAAATCGGTCGATGACCTTTTTGCGACGGAAGAAATTCGAGAAGATGCCCAGCGGGAAAAGGTACAGAATATCCCGTTAGGAGAACTACGTCCATTTAGAAATCATCCCTTCAAGGTCAAGGACGATGCGGCGATGCAGGACACAGTGGAAAGCGTGCGCGAGTATGGCGTGCTTGTCCCCGCGATTGCGCGTCCTGATCCTGACGGCGGCTACGAGCTGATCGCGGGACACAGGCGGCATCATGCGTCCGAGCTGGCAGGCAAGGAAACCATGCCGGTCATCGTTCGCGATCTCGACGACGATGCCGCCACGATCATCATGGTGGACAGCAATTTGCAGCGTGAGGAGCTGCTGCCGAGTGAACGGGCTTTTGCCTATAAAATGAAACTAGAAGCAATGAAACATCAGGGAGAACGGCTGGATTTAACTTCCGCCCAAGTTGGGCGGAAGTTAGAAAATCGGGAATCTCGCGAAATTCTTGCAGAGCAAGTTGGACAAAGCCGTAATCAAATTTCCAGATTTATTCGCCTGACCGAGTTGATTCCCACTTTGCTGGACATGGTGGATGAACGCAAAATTGCGTTTAATCCTGCGGTCGAGTTGTCCTATTTAAAGAAAGAAGAACAAACCCTTCTGCTTGAGGCGATGGACAGCGAACAGGCAACACCGTCACTTTCCCAAGCACAACGGCTAAAGAAATTCAGCCAGCAGAAGATGCTTTCCCTTGACGTGATGCGGGCAGTCATGAGCGAAGAAAAGAAAACCGACCTTGATCGGGTGACGCTGAAAAACGAAACGCTGCGCAGGTATTTTCCGAAATCCTACACGCCAAAGCAAATGGAAGATACCATCATCAAGCTGCTGGAAGGCTGGTATAAAAAGCGGCAGCTTTCGCAGGAACGATGATGAATCATAAGTGCTTGCGAAATCATAAGCAACGTGATAAAATAAACTTGAAATAGAGCATGGACGAATGAAACAATGGCTCAAAGGAGAGGAAAAAACATGTCCATTCAGGATACGGCAACCAAACAGTATGTTTCGGAAGCGGAAGTGTTTGCGGACGCTTTTAACTACCTGATTTACGATGGCGAACAGGTGATTAAGCCGGAACAGCTGACCGATATGGATACAACGCAGTATGTGATTCCATATCATGAGGATGAGAAAGGCAAGCCGGAAGCGGCGCAGAAATACCGCGATACGCTTAAAACGCTGGCGGTTAAAACGGATGATCGGTACACCTATCTCGTGCTGGGAATAGAGAATCAGAGCCATGTGCATTATGCCATGCCGGTTCGCAACATGTTGTACGATGCCATGCAACTCGAAAAGCAGGTGCGTGATCTGGCAAGCCAGCATCGTAAGGAAGGAAAAAATGGTACATCGGAAGAATATCTTTCTGGTATGAAGAAAGAAGATCGGCTGTCCCCTGTGATTACGCTGGTCATTAACTTTGGCGGAAAGAAATGGGATGCGCCGCTCAGCCTGCGCGAGATGTATGGCGAGCAACCCGAAAAAGTCCTTCCGTTTATTCAGGACTATCGGGTTTTCATGATTGACCCGATGGAGATGAGCGACAATGACCTTCAGAAGCTGAACAGCAGTCTGCGTGAAGTGCTGGCGTATATTAAATACCAGCGGGATAAGGCACGAATGGAAAAATTGCTGAATGAGGATTCAAAGTTCAGCTGTCTGGAAACAAACGCGGCACTGGTCATCAATGCTATGACGAATGCGGGAATTGCGATTGACCCGAACAAGGAGGTTGTAAATATGTGTGAAGCGATTCGGCAGATGGTTGACGAAGGAATCATGCTGGGCGAAAAACGCGGCGAAGAACGCGGCGAAAAGCGCGGTGAAATGCAGAAGGCACTGGCTATTGCTCGTCGTATGCTTGAAATGGGCTGCTCTGAGGAATTGATTATTGCCGCAACAATGTTGACAAAGCAGGAAGTTGAAGAATTGAGCAGAACAATCACGCAGTAATCCTCAGCGGGAAAAGTGAAAATATTCTGCAAGGCGTTTACCGAAAGGCGAACGCCTTTTTCTATACTCATGCGAAGGGAGGTGAAACGAAATGACCGTAGTCTTTCGAGTTGTCAAAACCAAAAACTACACGATGATGTCCAATCAGCATTTGAAGGATAAACGCCTGACACTCAAGGCAAAAGGGCTGATGTCGGTGATGCTGTCCCTGCCGGAAAACTGGGATTATACGCTGCGGGGGCTGTCGGCAATCAGCAAAGAGGGCGTGGACGCGATCAGCGAAGCCGTCAAGGAGTTGGAGCGTTCGGGCTATGTGATCCGCAACCGAAAGAGAGACGAGCGCGGGAGGCTGAGCGGGACGGAGTACCTGATCTACGAGGACTGCCACATGAACAGCCAGCCTGTGCAGGACGCACCTAAGCCGGAAAAACCAAAACGGGAAAATCCAAGACTGGAGAATCCGGTTCAGGAAAAGCCTGTGCAGGAGAATCCAAAGCAGGAAAAACCTGAACAGGAAAATCCCGCACAATTAAATACGAATAGATCAAACACGAATTCAGAAAAAACGTATCCACCAAATACTCAGGGAGAAAATCCTTATCCATCAATCCATCTCAGGGAAAGGCAGGAAGATGTTGCGGCGATTCGGGACAGCGTGCGGTCGCAGATCGGGTATAGCTGTCTTGTCACGCCGTATAACCGGGATCGGATGGATGAGATCGTCGAGCTGATGGTGGAAATCCTCTGCACCGGCAGGGAAACAATCACGATTTCCGGGGCGGAGTATCCCGCCGAGCTGGTCAGGGAGCGGATGCGCAAGATCAACAGTATGCACATCGAGTACATCTTCGGCTGTCTTGAGCAGAACGCGAGCCGCGTCCGCAACATCAAGAAATATCTGCTGACCACGCTGTTCAACGCGCCCGCGACGATGGGCAATTACTACGACGCTCAGGTGCGATACGACCAGCGAAAGCGGGAGGAAGATTATGAAAACTGGCTCGATGAGCTTTAGAAGGGAGTGGTGTCCATGAAAAACTATTTTCAATTCGCCTGTGAACTCGAACCCATTGACCGATTTCCCGGCTGCATGAGCAAAGACGACCTGCTTGAGAACCTGCTGCGGCAGGATACGCAAGCAGGTTTTCTTTTGCCCGAAAAGCGGACGGAAACCGCGCTTCGGGTGATGCAGCTGGAGCAGGAAGCCGAGCAGCGGACGTGCGAGATCAGCGGCGGCTGGTTTCCCAGACGGGTGCTGTTCTTCGCCGTGCCGCCGGTGGACGGAAAAGCCTGCCAGCTCTGCGCGTTGACGCAGATTGAATCCGGCAGGTGTTACCTGTTTACGCCGGACTGCACCCCGATTCTGGTCTACGCCATACAGGGCAGAAAGCTGTACTGCCTGTGAGAAGGGAGGAACATCATGAAGCAAAAACATGCGGATTCGCCCTCGGCTTTTCTTGCGGCGGCAATGGCTGTGACGGGCGCGGCAATGCTGCTCTGCCCGCTCATCGGGCAGAACACGGAAATGAATCGGAGCGCGGCAGAATATGACGACCTGCGCGTTCGGCTCAAAAGCGAGGAACCGGCGCAGGCAACGGACGCGCCTGCACAGGGTAAAAGTGTCCTGCGCGTACTGCTTGGTTTCCCAGGCGCAACGCAAGAACCGCTTGAACTGCCCAAAACGGATGAATCCCCGCCTGAAATCGACATCGGGACGGGCGCAGACCTTGCGGCGTGTCTGGCACAGAACGACGATTTCATCGCGTGGATCAGGATTCCCGGCACGAACGTGGATTATCCCGTCGTCTGGACGGACGACGCCGAGTATTACCTGCATCACACGTTCACAGGGAAGCAGGGCGCGGCGGGAACGCTGTTTTCGCTGATGAAAACGGATTACAGCATCCCCAGCCGCAATATCGCCATTTACGGGCATCATCTCAAATCCACCGGCGAGAAGATGTTCACGTCGCTCATGCGGTACAAGGACGCGGATTACTATGCCGGACACGAAACCGTGCTGCTCGATACGCTGTATGAAAGCGGAGCATACCGCATTTTCACCGTGCTGAATTTTTACAGCGGCGAGTGGGACGCTTCCCAGGCGGATTTTGAAAGCGACGCGGCATTTTTGGAATTTATCCGATACGCCCGGCGGAACGCACTGTACGACACGGGCGTGACGGTCGGCGCGGAGGATTCCATTCTCACGCTGATAACATGTGACCGAAGCTATGGCGGCAAAGCGGGACGGCTTGCAGTCGTGGCTATACTTGAAAAAAGCAGGAGGAACTTATGAAACACAAAATCAAACGTCTTTTGTCTTTGCTGCTGTCGCTGACGATGCTGACGGCGGCTCTGCCTACGTCGATATGGGCGGAAGAAACGGGGTTTGCCCAAGCAACAGGCGCGGAAGCAGAGCTTCCGAACGAGCCGGTAGAAACAGCCGAGCCGGAACTGCCGGTTGAATCACCGGAGGCAACAGGCGAGCCGGAGCTTCCAAGCGAGCCGACGGAACTGCCGTCGGAAACCGAAACGCCGGAGGGCACGGCAGAGCCGACCCCGCAGGTTACCGAAGAACCCCTGCCAACGCCCGAACCTGAAGCGGCGTATCAGGCGGGCATGTTCGTTCTCGTCACGGAAAATACGCGCGTGTTTTCGGATGTGGATGAAACGGCGGACGAGGTAGACGGCGAGTTGTACGACGGCAGTTTTGTCCGCACCGCAAACGTCCGGGTGGAAGAAGTCCGGCAGGACGGCATGGGGCGAACATGGCTGCTGGTGCGCTATCTGTACGGCGAGGAAGAACCCGATGGAGAGATGGCGTGGACGGACACGGCGACGGTGTGGGTGCTGGCGGAGGAAACCCAGCCGTCCGACGCGGCGGAGTATAACGTGACGGCTTACGCCTTCCCGTTTACGCCGGTGGAGCTGTACGCGGCGAATAACCCGCCGAGATTACAGACGCTCAGCGGCAACACGGGCGAGTTTTACGCGGGACAGACGGTGTACGCCTATTCCGTGCATGACGACGTGCAGATTGCGTCGCTCAAAAACTATGGCGCAATTTACGCTACTCAGCATTACATCAACGAACATGTGGTCTACTGTCTTGAGCATACGATGAACAGCCCCGGCATCAAAGACAACCCGGAAGGTCCGTATAAAGTTGTCGATCTGGCGCAGTACGGGCAGACGGCAGGCTACTCCGGCATCATATACAGCGAAAAGACGATGCACGCCATCGGCTGGGTGCTGCGGCACACGTTCCCCTACATGGGACTTGACCGTTATGAGGATGAATGTCTGGAATGGTCGAGAGCGGCTGGACAGTTTGCGATTCGAGAAGTCATCAAGCAGCTGGAAGGGGCGCAATACGTCCGCGATTACTGGCACATGGACGAGTTCTACCGCGCGACGGGACAAGCGCCGAAGGAATATCTCGAATATGCGCGCTGGCTGGCGGCAAACGCCCTGACCTATGCGCAAATGACCGGCGAAATCACGGTGTCGAATGTGTCCGTATCCGTCGCCAACGGCGTATGCACCGGCACGGCGACGCTGACCACGGACGCACCGCGCATCCGCATCCGCCGCTCGGTCGGAACGATTACCGGATATACGGGCGGCGAGGATAGCACATACGTCTATCTGAACAGCGGCGACACCATTACCGTTTCCCAAGCAGGAAGCGGTTTTTCTTTTACCGCGGAATCCGTTTCGACGGAGGAGCTGGAAGCCAATTTTCTGGTCGCCGTGCCGGATGCGAATGTGCAGAAGGTCGTCATTCCGCAGCGGGGATCGCCGTATCCGCTCAAGTCCACGGAAATCCGCTTTGATATGCCGAACGGCGCACTGGTCGTGACTAAGACGGATGAAGCAAGCGGCGCGGTGCTGGAGGGCGCGACGTTCGAGCTGACGAACGCTTCCGGCACAGTTGTGGCGACGCAGACCACAGGCGCGGACGGTGCGGCGCACTTTGATAACCTTCCGGCAGGAAATTATACCGTGCGCGAAATCAACGCGCCGACGGGTTATCTCGTCACTGTGCCGGATAATCAGAGCGTGACCGTCACGGCAGGCGAAACGACGGGCGCGGCGTTCGCGGATGAACGGATTCAGGGCAGAATCCGTATCGCCAAGACGGACAGCCTGACGAAAGAACCATTGGCAGGTGCGGAGTTCACCATCACACGCATAGACGGAACGGGAACGCCCATCGTGCTGACCACCGATGCAAACGGATATGCCGAAACGGACTGGCTGGATTATGGGCGGTATCGCGTGACGGAGAGCAAAGTTCCTGCGCACTATGAAACCAGCGGCTTTTCAACCGAAATCGACTGCACGGAAAACGGAAAGACCTATCTCATCGAGGCCGAAAACGAGCCGACGAAGGGCTTTATCCAGATCGTCAAGACCGACGCGCTGGACGGCAGACCGATTGAGGGCGTGCAGTTCGATATCGTGGACGCGGGCGGCAACGTTGTCGGCACAATGACCACGGACGCAAACGGCGCGGCAACGTCGCCTGCATTGTTCAAGGGACAATATACCGTGCGCGAGCATGAAAACCCGACGGGCTATGTGGCAGAACTGGCGCAGCAGGACGCGGCGGTGAATCCGGACGAAACGACATATCTGGGCGCGAGCAATCAGCCGATTCAGGGCAGGATCAGGATTGTTAAGCGGGATCAGCTCACAAAAGAGCTGCTGGCGGGCGCGGAGTTTACCGTCACGCGGCTCAGCGGTCTGCCGTCCCATAAAGGGGCGGGCGACGGCGAGGTGGTCGCGGTCATTACGACGGACGCGGACGGCGTCGCCGAAACCGGCTGGCTGACGTGGGGAACCTACCGCGTGACGGAAAGCAAAGTGCCGGAGCATTTCGTGGACGCGGGCTTTTCGGCGGATATCGTCATTGACGAGGAAAACTTCAAAACCTGCGAGCTGGAAGTCGAGAATGAGCCGACCCAAGGCTTTATCCGTTTGACCAAAACCGACCGGGCAAACGGCAACCCGATTGCGGGCGTGAAGTTTGATATCTATGAAAACGACGAATACGGAAATGTGCTTGTCGGCAGCATGACGACCGGCGCGGACGGCGTGGCAATCTCCGAACCGCTGCGCAAGGGACGCTACATCGTGCGCGAGCATGGCGCGACAAAGGGCTACGTTTTTGAAGAAATCGCGCTGGACGCGACGGTCAAGCCCGACGAAACGACCGATCTTGCGGCGACGAATCAGCCCGTCCGGGTCAAAATCAAGATTTATAAGCGCGATAAGGACGAATATACAGGCGATAACCCCAACAGCAAAAATCGAAAAACCCTGCCCAGACAGGCGAGCATCGACCCGCCGAAATCACGCGGCGACGGCGAGCTGACCGGCGCGGTCTTTCAAGTGCTGGCGGGCGCGGCAATCAAGGACAGACAGGGCAACGTTCTGTTCAAAAAAGGCGATACCGTTGTGGATGGGCTGACGACGGCGGGCGAGGATGCGAGTGCTGCAACGGGCGAGTTGTGGCCGGGGCTGTATGAAATCGTGGAGTTGACCCCACCAAAGGGCTATCATCCGAGCGAAAAACACATCTTCGTCGATACCGTCAGCGCCGCAGGGCAGTCTGAAGAAGCCGTCGTGGAATATGAAGGGCTGAAAACCAACACCATCCGGCTGGGAGCACAGGCTATCGTCAAGATTTTAGGCGACGACTACGACGACCCTGCCCCGGATCGCGTCGAGCAGCCGGAAGCGGGCGCAGAGTTCAACGTGTATCTCAAAAGTGCAGGCAGCTATGAGAAAGCGCGTCCGTTTGAGCGCGATCATCTGGTGACGAATAAGCGCGGATACGCCAAGACCAAGGCACTGCCCTACGGCATCTATGTGCTGGAGCAAACGAAGGGCAAAGAGGGCTATGAAATCAAAGGTGCGATTGAGTTTGAAATCGACGGGACGGAGGATATCCAGAACCCGCCGCCGCTGACACTCAGCGACCGACCGATTCTCTACCGCCTGCGTATCTTCAAGACGGATCGCGAAACGGGCAAGACCGTCACGCTGGCGCATACGTCGTTTAAGCTCAAGGACGCAAACGGCGAAACGGTGCGCCAGACGGTGCATTATCCGACCGAAAAGGAGATCGACACGTTCACCACGGATGAAACGGGCGGCGTGACCCTGCCGGAAACGCTCAGGTGGGGTTTGTACTACATCGAGGAGATTTCCGCGCCGGAAGGATACCTGATTCGGACGGAATCTCTGCCCGTGATGATCGGGCATGACGGCGACGAACCCGGGCAGACGTATGAACTGAACATCGAAATGCAGGATGAGCCGGTCAAGGGACAGATTCTCGTGAAAAAGACTGGCGATAGGCTCGTCGGTTTTGAAACCGTGGACGCATACGGCTATGCGGTGCAGAAGCCGGTCTATGAACAGCGGAATCTGGCAGGTGCGGTCTTTGAACTGCGTGCCGCAGAGGAGATCGTCGGCAGGGACGGAACGGCGTGGTACGGCGAGGGCGAGCTGGTCGATACGATCATCACGACGGCGGGCGGCGAGGATGCGTCCAAACTTCTGCCGCTGGGCAGATATACGCTGACCGAGGCCCAAGCGCCGGAAGGATACGCGCCGGATGATGCGCCGCGCGAAATCGAGCTGGCGTATGCGGACGATCAGACCCCGCTGGTGAAGATCCGCGTGGAGGTTGGCAATACCTATCTTCCCGCCGCTATTACGCTGCACAAAGAAGCCGAAGTCATTCGCACGACGGAAGCAAACGGTGAAGTGCTGCGGACGCTGCACAGCGAGCCGGGCGAAGGCTTTGTGTTCGGGCTGTTCAGCGAGCGGGATATCCATGAAAACGGCGTGACCCTGCTGGCAGATACGCTTGTGGCTGTCGGCATGACCGATGAAAACGGCAGGCTGACGTTTGACGGCACATTTCCGCATGGCGACTACTATGTGCGCGAGCTGCAAGCCAAGACAGGCTGGAAGCTCAATCCAAACCGTTTTCCGATTACGCTTGAGCCGGGCGGCGACGCGGTAATCCGCGTCGAGCTGGCGCAGCCCATCTATGACGAGCTGGTTTATACGCCCGTGACGCTGACCAAAACCGATATCACCGGCGCGAAAACCGTTCCGGGCGCACAGATCGAGGTCAGAAACGAGCAGGGCGAAATGATTTACCGCGCCACGACCGACGCGAACGGCGAAATCCCGGATATTCCCGTTACGCCGGGAACATACACTTTCCGCGAAATCCTTGCGCCGAGCGGCTATGCGCTCAATGAAGCCGAAACGCGCTTCACGGTGGACGCGCAGGGAAATATCACGGGCAACACGATGCTGCGCAACGACTATACACGCGTACAGCTCCGCAAGCAGGACGAAAACGGCGTGCCGCTTTCCGGCGTGGAATTTGCGCTGATTACGGAAACAGGCACACGCCTGACGACTGCCGTTTCGGACGCAAACGGGTTGGTGACGTTTGAGAAAATCCCGTATGGAAGATATACCGTCGAGGAAACCCAGCCGCTCCCCGGCTATTTCAAAACCGCCGTGCATGTCCATCTGACGGTGGACGGTACGTTTGTCAACCCGAACGAGCCGCTGGAAACCGTCACCAATACGCCGATGCGCCTTGCGTATAAGAAGGTGGATACATCCGGCAGACCGCTTGCGGGCGTGGAGTTCAGCCTGATTAACGCGGCAACCAACGTCGTGACCGAAGTGGCGGCGAGTGACGAAAACGGCGAATTTATCTTCCGTCACATCGACTACGGCGACTGGATTATCCGCGAAACCGCCGCGCCCAATGGGTACAGACGCATGGAGGACATGCTGCTGCATATCGGCGAGGACTTCGTGCAGCCTGAGCCGATTACGCTGGTCAACGTGCCAAGCAACTATATGTTCATGAAGATGGACGGTGACGGCAATCCGCTTTCCGGCGTGAAATTCGTGCTGGAAGATGCAGACGGAAATGTGCTGCGCGAGATGGAGAGCGGCGAGGACGGCACGGTGCTGCTTGAAAATCTCGATGATGGTCAGTACGCCGTCCGTGAAACCGAAGCACTCCAAGGCTATGTGAAAACCGAGGACACGCTGACGTTCACCATCGACGAAAGCTATGTTGTTCCCGAAGAAATGCCCTGCCTTGTCAATAAAAAGGAGGACGAAAAGCACGATATTCAGACCGGCGTGGATATTGAGCTGACCCCGATGATGACGGAGGGCGCGGCACTGCTGCTGCTTGCCGGAATTATCCTGATCGGGCGCAGGCTGGCGGACAGGAAACGGAGGAAAAAGTAAGATGAGGTATTTGCTGCACAGACTGGCGGTTCCACCGTGAATCGCCTGTAAAATCAGAGAAAGGAGTTGATTTTCTTGCAGGAAGAAGTTGAAATGCGCACCGTTACGATGGCATTTCATGCGAGCAAATTCTCAGGAAGGGTAATGAAAAACGGCATAGCAAAGCTGCTTCACGCCATGCATGGTAAATTGACTGTGCCGCATGGCAAGCAGTCTGTCCGACAGCTTGCACGGCAAAATCAGGGCATGACCAACATTGAGATCGACGATCCCGATATCCATGCCTTTGAACGCATTGCGCGTAAATATGGCGTGGACTTCGCCGTCAAGAGGGCGAAAAGTGATGAAACGAAATATCTCGTTTTCTTTAAAGCCCGCGACGCGGACGCGCTGACGGCAGCTTTTCAGGAATATACAGATCGGCGCGTTCGTCAGGCAGAGCACCCGTCTCTGATGGAAATCCTGAATGAGATGGAGGAAAAGGTCGCCCGGACTGCCCCGACGCGCAAGGCGGAAAGGGAGAGGACGCGATGAAAAGAAAATGGCTGCATGAACTGCCGTATCTGCTGATTGCGCTCTACGCGACGAAAATCGGACAGGCATGGTGGCTGGCAGAAGGAACGGATGCGGCGCATAAGCTGCTAAGCCTGATGGACAGCCTTTCTGCGTCGTTCGCGTCGCCCCTGCCGAGCTTTGAGCTGCATGACTTATGCATCGGGCTGCTGCTGGGCGCGTGCTTTCGTCTGTTCATTTTCATTAAAGAAAGTGAAAAAAAGAAGTATCGTAAAGGGCGTGAGTATGGCTCGGCACGCTGGGGTACGCCGGAGGATATCAAGCCCTTTATCGATCCCGTGTTTGCCAACAACGTGATTCTGACGCAGACGGAACGGCTCACGATGAGCAGCCGCCCGAAGAACCCGGCGTATGCCCGCAACAAAAACGTATTGATTATCGGCGGCTCTGGCAGCGGCAAGACGAGATTTTTCGTCAAACCGAATCTCATGCAATGCGTGTCGGACAAATATCCCTGTTCGTTCGTTGTGACCGACCCGAATGGTAATTTACAATAAGGATAAAGGGAGCGCGCACCCTCAAGAAAGG
>ERZ1673703.2333-NODE-2333-length-12121-cov-20.888861_pt1 | contig 12121 bp, 9 predicted proteins | sample MGYA00580233_ERZ1673703 | MGnify/ENA primary metagenome ERZ1673703 (study PRJEB41218, sample SAMN15661748) | gut metagenome | host: Homo sapiens | place: Canada: London | collected 2015-08-20/2019-03-30 | study: EMG produced TPA metagenomics assembly of... | reverse complement strand
TGATGGCGGTGCCAAAGCTGGGGTGGTCCACATAGGCGTCGCCGCCCACCACCACGAAGTCCAGCTGGTCCCACCCCCGGGCCTCCATGTCGGCCCGGCTGATGGGGAGAAATTCGGTGTAATGTTCCATAGTTATCCTTTTTCTTTCATTATGCCTGCCCTATACAGCAGGGCTCTATTGCTTCCGAAATCAAAAATTCTATTCATCCGGCTGATTCATCTGCATTTCCAGCCACTGCTGGCGGCTGATGAGGACAGCGCGGGGCTTTGCGCCCTCGTAGGGGCCGATGATGCCCTTTTCTTCCATCTCGTCCATGATGCGGGCGGCGCGGGCATAACCCAGCTTGCAGCGGCGCTGCAGCAGGCTGGTGGACGCCTGACCGGCGTCGATGACCACCTCCACGGCCTGCTTGAGCATCGGGTCACTGCCGCCCTCCTCGTCGGAGTCGGCAGAGCTGCTGCCCTTCTTTCCGTCCTGGATGGCGTGTTTTTCCATGGCCTCTATCATGGCCTCGTCGTACTGGACGGTGGCGCTCTTCTTGATGAAGTCCAGCACACGGCTGATCTCCTCATCCCGCACGAAGGTACCCTGGATACGGGTGGGCTTGGGTGCGCCCACGGGCATGAAGAGCATATCGCCCATGCCCAGCAGCTTTTCGGCACCGGCACCGTCGAGGATGGTGCGGCTGTCCACCTGACTGGACACGGCGAAGGCGATGCGGCTGGGGATGTTGGCCTTGATGAGGCCGGTGATGACGTCCACGCTGGGGCGCTGGGTCGCCACGATGAGGTGCATACCGGCGGCGCGGGCCTTCTGGGCGATGCGGCAGATGGAGTCTTCGACATCCTTGCCGACGACCATCATCAGATCGGCCAGCTCGTCGATGATGATGGCGATATAGGGCATCTTCTCGAGGTTCGGGTCCGTTGCAGCCAGCTTATTGAAGGACTTGATGTCGCGGACGTTGTTCTCCGCGAAGAGGTGGTAGCGGCGCTCCATCTCCTGCACTGCGCCGCCCAGTGCGCCGGCCGCCTTGCGGGGCTCGGTGACGACGGGCATCAGCAGGTGGGGGATGCCGTTGTACTCAGCCAGCTCGACGACCTTGGGGTCGATGAGCAGGAGCTTGACGTCCTCGGGGCTGGAGCGGAACAGCAGGCTCATGATGATGCTGTTGACGCAGACCGATTTACCGCTGCCGGTGCTGCCCGCGATGAGCAGATGGGGCATCTTGCACAGGTCGGCCACCTGGGCCACGCCGGCGATGTCTTTGCCCAGCGCAATGCCCATCGGCGAGGTCATCCGCAAAAAGCTCTGGCTCTCGAAGACGCTGCGGATGTAGACCGGCGTTTTCTTATGGTTCGGCACCTCGATGCCCACGGCAGGCTTGCCGGGAATGGGAGCCTCCATGCGGACATCGGCCACCGCCAGGTTCAGGGCGATGTCGTCCGCCAGCGAAGTGATGCGGCTTATCTTGACGCCCGCCATGGGCTGGACTTCATACCGGGTGACCGACGGGCCGCGGGAAATATCCAGCACACGGGTGCGGACGCCGAAACTTTCCAGCGTGTCCACCAGCTTCTGGGCGTTGGCTTTCAGCTCATCTTCCGCGCCGGAGTCGCTTTCCTCCGGGGCGCGCTCGAACAGCTCGATGGACGGGTACTGATACTGGAAGCTCTCCTCCGTCTCGGCCTCTTCGGCGGGGGCGTTCGCAGCCTGCTCCTCGGAGACAGCAGGCTTTTCCATGGCGGCTGCCACCAGCGTGTTGAGGTCTTTTTCTTCCACCGGGTCGCTGGTGATGCTGATCCAGCCATCCTCATCCGGCTCAGAGCGGAACGCCACAGCATTCTCGGCGCTGACCGGCTGCGGGGTCGGTTCCGGAGTCGGGGTCAGATCATAGAGCGGGATGCCGAAGGAGAGCGGCGGCTCAGGCGCGGGCTGCTGTTCCGGCTCTTCTGCCGGGGCTGCGGGCGCAACGGTAGGCGTCACCGTCGGCTCGGGCTGGGCCGTGAAGAAGTCCTCAGCGGCAGTATCCACAGCGTCCGGGACGATGGGCGTCACGGTGGCGCGGATGGGCGCACGGCGGAGCGGATCCATGCCGAAGGTGCCGCCGGGGCCGAGGATGATGGGCTCGATAGGCTCACTGCCGCCCTCGGTGACGGTGGTATGGTCAGGGCCTAAATCAATATCAAAGGGCGCACGGGGCCGGGACTTTTCCACCTGTACGGGAGCAGGCTCGGGCTGAGGCGGGGTCTGCACTTCCGGTGCGGGCGCAGGGGCAGGCTCTGCCTGTTCGCCGCCCTGCATCACCTGATGGCCCCAGTGGAAGACGCCAGCCAGCCAGCCGGGAGGCTGGATATGGAAGGCGGGCGCGGCAGGCTCTTCGCCGCCGTAGTGGTCCTCGCCTTCGCCCACTTCGTCTTCCGGCAGGTCGTCGTCATAGTCCTCATATTCCTCTGCCGCGGCCTCCTCGGCGGCGCGTTCTGCCAGACGCTCGGCCCGGCGAGCGGCATTCTGCTCGTGGACGGCAAGGCCCTTTTCGTGGACGCTGCCGCCCACGTTGCAGAGCCACTGCCAGCACTCGGCGGGCGTAACGTCAAAAATGTACAGGCTGGCGCAGGCCGCCAGCGCCGCCATGACCAGATTGGCGGCGGGTCTGCCGCAGAGCAGCAGGAGCGTCCCGCCCAGCACAGCGCCCAGCGCACCGCCCGAGAGCCATGCGCTCATACCATTATGATAACAGGCAGCGGTCATCTGCGCGGCGGTCTGGTCGGTGGGGATGTCAGAAAAGACGATGACCGTGCCGCTGGCGAAGATGAGCCCCAGCGCAAGCTTGGCGATGTGGGGCAGCAGGTCTTCGCCCCGGGTGTAGAGGATAGCCAGATAGCACAGCGCTGCGCCCAGCACGAAGCTTCCGCAGCCGAACACGCCGAACAGGACATCGTGCATCGTGCGCCAGGCCGAACTGCCCGGCACGAAAGCCAGCGCCATGAGCACCAGCCCCGCAAACAGGGTGATGAGCCCCGCGGGCATCCGGTCCTGTGTCCGGTTCTTGCGGCGCGAGGCTGTGCTGCGCCCGGAGGTCTTGCGTTTTCTCTTTGCCATGTTTCCTAAAACCCGTTCCTTATTTTATATAATGAAGCAGGGCGCGCTCAGGGCGGCTCTGTCGGTGACGATGGAAGAATTTCGATACTACTCGATTCTTTCATTGTACCACGGGAAAAGTCAAATGGCAATTTATTTCCCCTCGATTTCTCGGTAGAGCCATGCCAGCGCGTCCGACAGCCCGCCCAGCTCGTCGATGAGCTTTTCCCGCACGGCTTTTCGGCCATCCAGCACGGTGCCGACGTCCATGACCAGCTCGCCCGTGCGCATCATCAGCTCGGTATAACGCTTCTCCGAGATGCCGCTGTGGGACGCCACGAAGCCGGTGATGCGCTCCTGCATCTGCTCGAACCAGCGCATAGTCTGCGGCACGCCCAGTATCATGCCGGAATGGCGGACGGGGTGGACTGTCATGGTGGCAGTAGGCACGATGAAGCTCCGCTGGGCGCTGACGGCCAGCGGGATGCCGATGGAGTGGCCCCCGCCCAGCACCACCGCCGCACTGGGCTTGGAGATGCTGGCGATGAGCTCCGCCAGCGCAAGTCCCGCCTCCACATCCCCGCCCACGGTGTTGAGCAGGACCAGCAGGCCCTCGATGGCGGGGTCTTCCTGCACGGCCACCAGCTGGGGGATGACGTGCTCATACTTGGTGGTCTTCTGTCCCTGGGGCGCTTCCACATGGCCCTCCACCTGCCCGATGACAGTCAGGCAGTGGATGGCGTGAGCTCCACGGGTGCGGTAAACGCTGCCCATATCCTCGATCTGCTCTTTTTCCAGCCGCTGCTGCTCCACGGGGATGTTCTTCTCTTCCTGTGACATTCTGCGTATCCTCCTTTTTGCTTCATTTCAGCTTGTCCGGCATTCCTGCCGGTTATACTTCGGCAAAGATTTCTTTTCTTTCTCAAAAAAATGTGCCAAATGGTTTGACATTCTGTCTTCGCGCTGTATACTTTATACTAGAGATAAGATTGTCAAATATGTATCATTATTGTACAAGAAAGTACAAATCTTTTGCCGGAGCACCCTGCCGCTGCGCACTTCTCCCCGGCAATGCTGCGGATAAAAAGAAAGGAGACCCCCCTATGAACACTCCCGGCAAAGCTTCTCTGCCCGTCATCAAGCGCCTGCCCAAATACTATCGCTACCTGCGCACCCTGAAGAACGACGGCATCACCAGCATCTCGTCCCGTGAGCTGGCCGCCCAGATGGGTACCACTGCCTCTCAGGTGCGGCAGGACTTCAACTGCATCGGCGACGTAAATGGCCGTCAGGGCATCGGCTACTCGGTGGAGAACCTGCTGAGCATCCTTGAGCATCTGCTCTTTGGCAACGGCGACCTCCTGCCCACCATCCTTATTGGCTGCGGCCGTCTGGGCAAGGCTGTGAGCCGCTTCATCACCACCGACACCAACGGCTACAAGCTCATCGCCGCCTTCGACAACGCCCCCGACGAGGTGGGCAAAGAGATCAACGGCATCCAGATTTTACACATTGATGAGCTGGAAGCTTTCTGCGCCGAGCACCACCCCGAGGTGGCTGTGCTCTGTCTGCCCCGCAGCGGCGCAGAGGAGATCAGCGGCCGTCTGGTGGCTCTGGGCATTCAGGGCTTCTGGAACTTCTCCCACTACGATCTGTCTGTCTCCTACCCCGACGTGGTGGTGGAGAACGTCCACCTCGGCGACAGCCTGATGAGCCTGGGCTACCGGCTGCGCAATCAGGACTGAGCACATACTATCGATAATACAGGCCCTCTCCGTCAGGCTTTGGCTGAGAGAGTCCTTTCATGAGGAGACTTTTTCGACATGGCAAAGCTTTATTTCCGTTACGGCGCAATGAACAGCGGCAAGAGCACCGCGCTGATGCAGGTGGCCCACAACTACGAGGAGCAGGGGATGCGGGTGCTCATCCTCAAGCCGAAGGTGGACACCAAGGGCAGCGGTGACCTCGTGAGCCGTCTGGGCGTCCGCCGCCCTGCCGACCTGCTGGTGCCGCCGGACATGGACCTGGTGGAGGCCGTCCGGGCCGCCAGCAGCGAGGGCCGGCCTCTGGCCTGTGTGCTCTGTGACGAGAGCCAGTTCCTCACTGCCGATCAGGCCGAGCAGCTGTTCATGGTGACGGTAGAGCTGAACATCCCCGTCATCTGCTACGGCCTACGCTCCGACTTCTCCCTCAAGGGCTTCCCCGGCTCCACCCGGCTTCTGGAGCTGGCCCACACCATCGAGGAGATGAAGACCATCTGCACCTGCGGCCGCAAGGCCACCTGCAACTGCCGCAAGGTCAACGGCCGCTTCGTCTTTGAGGGCGAACAGGTAGCCATCGACCTTGAGAACGACGTCCAGTACGTCAGCATGTGTCCCCAGTGCTATTTCCGGGAGCGCAGCGCCTTCTACGCCGCCCGCCGGTGACTCTTTTTCCTGATTTTATGCCGTCCGCACGCCGGACGGCATTTTTGTATCTTTTCTGCATCCGTGATATATCAGTCGCGCCCCAATTCGCGCGTTTTTTGCGCTATTGATATATCAGCTCAGGGGCGGAACTTTCTGTTATCGTCGCTTTTGATGTATACAACGCTCTTTCAACAAATTCTGCCTCGGCTACAAAATTCTTGCAATTCAGGCCAATCTTCTCCTGTTGCATCCCAGTTTTCTATGCAAATCGTTGAAGTATACAAGTTGCACAGTTTTTCGGTCCAAGTTTATTCATTATGGCAATGACGTCAAAACCGGGCAAAAAATAAGCGCAATATTTGTACGTTTTCTGCCGCTATCACTACAATTTGCATCTTTCTTTTTTTTCTTGCCTTTGGTATCATATTTGTATACAACGGATGCTTTGCAGAGGCATCCGTGCAAGAAGATGTTTTCTACATAGGAGGAGAACGAAAATGAGCAAGGCAATTTCTCGTCGTGACTTTCTGAAGGTCTCTGGCGCTGTGGGTGCTGCCGGCCTGCTGGCCGCCTGCGGCGGCTCCAGCAACGCTGGTTCTACCGCCACTTCCACCGCTGCTTCTTCCGCAGCAGCTTCTGTGGCCGGTCTGTCTTCTGACCCCGTCACCCTGACCATGAGCTGGTGGGGCGGCGAGTCCCGTCACAATGCTTACCAGGAGGCCATCAAGGCTTTCTCTGCTGAGCACAGCACCATCACCGTCAACCCCACCTTCGCTGCATGGTCCGGCTGGGAGGACACCATGTCCACCAAGTTCGCTGGCGGCGTCGCTGAGGATGTCTGCCAGATCAACTGGAACTGGCTGTACAACTACTCCAAGAGCGGCCAGACCTTCATCGACCTGAACAGCGTCTCCGACTATCTGGACCTGACCCAGTGGGACGAGGCCAAGCTGGCTGCCTGCAACGTGGCAAACGCCCAGCAGTGCGTGCCTGTCTCCATGACCGGCCGTATCTTCTACTGGAACAAGACCACCTTCGACAAGGCCGGCATCTCCTTCCCCACCACTCTGGACGAGCTGATGGCTGCCGGCAAGACCTTCCAGGAGAAGCTGGGCGATGACTACTATCCCCTGCACCTGGGCGCATACGACCGTATGATCCTGATGGTCTTCTACCTCGAGTCCAAGTACGGCAAGGACTGGGCAGACCCCACCACCTCTACCCTGAACTACGACGCTGACCAGATCGCTGAGGGCATCGACTTCATCAAGAGCCTGGTCGAGGGCCATGTCATCATGAGCCTGCCCACCTACTACGGCTCCAACGGCGACAACGCCGCTCACCAGTCCACCGAGTGGATTACCGGCAAGCTGGCCGGCTGCTTCGAGTGGGACTCCTCCGCTACCAAGTACGCTGACGCTCTGGACGAGGAGAACAAGGCTGGCTTCACCGTGGGCGAGGAGATCAAGTTCGGCGATTACAACGGCGGCTTCTCCAAGGTCTCCATGGGTCTGGCCATCACCAAGACCTGCGAGCATCCCGCAGAGGCAGCTACCCTCATCAACTTCCTGCTGAACGAGGAGAAGGGCGCTTCCATCATGGGTTCTGAGTGCGGCATCCCCGCCTCCAAGGCTGGTCTGGCTGCTGCTCAGGCTGCCGGCGCCGTCAAGGAGCTGGTCGCTGAGGCAAACGGCAAGGTCATGGCCTTCGTTTCCAACCAGCTCGACCCCCTGTTCGAGTCCAACGACCTGAAGGCTACCGGCACCGGCATCTATCAGGAAGTGTTCGACACTCTGGATTACGACAATGCTTCCGGCGCTGACCTGGTCGATACCCTGCTGGACGGCATGGAGTCTGTCGGCTACTCCGTCTAATTTCCGCCTCACGGACTTTTTGCGGCCCGCACACGCGCGGTGTTGACACAGGCCGCCCCGCATAAAGGAGTCTTGCAAGGGGCATCCCTTCCACCTACGGACGGATGCCTCTTTTTTGCAAGACGGTGATGACATTTTTTTGACAAAAATGTGTCCAAACTATTGTGCGGCGTACGAGACATATCCTTATAAAAGGAGGATTCCCGGATGAAAGAAAGCAAAGCGCCCTCTCTCGGGCGTACCCCGGCCCAGAAGTTTTTTGACAAATGGCAGGGCCTGTTCTACCTGATCCCCTGGATCATCGGCTTCGTCGTCTTCAAGGCCATTCCGTTCGGCCAGTCTCTGTACTACAGCTTTACGGATATGGACTTCTTCAACGGCATCCATCAGTATGGCATCATGAACTATGTGGATGCCTTTACCACTCCCAAGATCACCAAGGCGCTCATCACCACCTTCAAGTACAGCTTCATCACTGTGCCTCTGAAGCTGGTCTTCGCACTGTTCATCGCCTACATCCTGAACTTCAAGATCGCCTGCGTGAACGTGTTCCGCACCGTCTACTACATCCCCTCCATCCTCGGCGGCTCTGTTGCTATCGCCGTGCTGTGGAAGGCCGTGTTCCGTGATGACGGTCTGGTCAACACCCTCATCCGTATGCTGACCTTCGGCCACTTCCAGGGTCCTTCCTGGCTGAGTGACCCCGGCTACGCACTGTGGATCATCTGCTTCCTGCGTATCTGGCAGTTTGGCTCCGCTATGGTGCTGTTCCTCGCCGCTCTGAAGGGCGTGCCGGCCGACCTGTACGAGGCTGCCACCATCGACGGCGCTGGCAAATGGAAACAGTTCTTCTCCATCACCGTCCCGATGATCACCCCCATCATCTTCTACAACCTGGTCACTCAGATCTGCCAGGCTTTCCAGGAGTTCAACGGCCCCTACATCATCACCAACGGTGGTCCCCGTGGTTCCACTACCCTGATCTCCCTGCTGGTTTACAACTACGCATTCAAGTCCTACGACATGGGCATGGCTTCCGCTCTGGCATGGATCATGTTCATCATCGTCTGCATCCTGACGATCATTGCGTTCACCAGCCAGAAGAAGTGGGTCTACTACTCGGATGAAAGGTAAGGTGACCAATATGGGAATGAAAGCATCGAATAAGATCGCAACCTTCTTTAAGTACTTCGTGCTGATCCTGGTTGGTGTCATCATGATCTATCCTCTGCTGTGGATGATCAGCGCTACCTTCAAGGATAACAGCGAGATCTTTGCAGGCATCAGCCTGTGGATCAAAAAGCCTACGCTGGATGGCTACCGCAACGCCCTGAACAACTTCGGCGGCTCCATCAACATCCTGCAGGCTATGCTCAACACTTACAGCTACGTCATCCCCAAGGTGATCTGCACTGTGGTGTCTGCCTGTATTGCCGCTTACGGCTTTGGACGTTTCGACTTCCCCGGCCGCAAGCTGCTGTTCAACATCATGCTGGCTACCCTGTTCCTGCCGCAGGTCGTGCTGAACGTGCCCCAGTACCTGCTGTACAACAAGTTCGGCTGGGTGGACAGCCCCTTCTATCTGGCCATCTGGGTGCACTGCGCATTTGCTACCGAGACCTACTTCGTGTATCAGCTGGTGCAGTTCATGCGCAACGTCCCGCGTGATCTGGACGAGGCTGCCGCCATTGACGGCTGCTCCTCTTTCCAGACCCTGTACAAGGTCATCGTGCCCATGCTGGGACCCGCTCTGGTGTCCTGCGCACTGTTCCAGTTCATGTGGAGCTGCAACGACTTCATGGGTCCCCTGCTTTACGTCCAGACCCCTGCAAAGTATCCCATGTCCCTGTTCGTCAAGCTGTCCATGGACGGTGATACGGGCTTTGCCTGGAACCGTATTCTGGCCCTGTCCCTGATCTCTATCCTGCCGCAGCTCATCGTGTTCTTCTGCGCACAGGATCAGTTCGTCGAAGGTATCTCCGCCGGTGCTGTCAAGGGCTAAGCTGAAGCCCCCGCCGCTCGGATAATCCCGACAAACATGAATGCCCCCTGTGCCTCTTCCCGTAGAGAGGACGCAGGGGGCATTTCTAATGTCAAAGGCTCTCTATTTTCTACTCTTCCGGTATTGCAGCGGCCCGACGCCCATCGTCTCCCGAAAAACGCGGCGGAAGTGGGCCGCAGAGGCGAAACCGGTCTGCTCGGCCACGCTGCCGATGCTCAGCTCTGTCGTTTCCAGAAGCTTCTGTGCCGCCTCGATGCGGCGGGCGTTGATGTAGTCCACGATGGACTGCCCCGTCACCCGCCGGAACAGCCGGCTCAGATAGTAGGGCGAGATGTAGAACCGCGCTGCCACCTCGGTGAGGGAAAGCTTCTGCTGGTAGTTTGCCGCAAGGTAGGCGCAGATCTGCTCCACCGTCTCGTTGCGGGGGCGGGCGTCGGCGGCGCTCTGCGCCCGGTGCTCCTGCTCCACATAGTGGAGCGTCAGTGCCAGATACAGCCCGCCGGGATACTCCGGCTCGCCCATGGCGCCCCGCATCATCTCCAGCAGCGTCCGCAGACGGCTGGCCCACTGGACGCTGCCGTAAAGGGCCATCTGGCTTCCCGGTGCAAAAAGGCGGAGGAAATCTTCGCCGGTGGCGTTCTTCATCTCGTGGAGCACTGCCAGCGGGAACTCGCACCCCAGCATTTCCGGCTGGGTGTGGCCTGCCTGCGATACCACCCACGCCCCCGGCCCCAGCAGCAGTGCGCAGCCGGGGCTGACCAGGAGCGACATGTCCCCGCACTGGACCGTGCAGCTGCCGCCTGAAAACAGAACGATATGGCACGTCTCGGCAGGCAGCTCGAGCCGCCCGCCGGACAGCTTGAGCGCTCCCGCCGTGATCTTCGCGTTGAGTTTTTCCCGTTCGGCGCGCATCCGCCCTTCCCCCTTCTTGCTATGCCTGCCCCGCCGGGGCAGTGCTCTGATATTCTTATCCCCAGTGTACCATGCCCGCCCTCTGCGGGCAAGCCGCAAATCTACGCAAATAACTCAGGAGGCTGTAAAAATGAATCTGTCTCTCATCCGTTCCATGACCCGCAGCGCCGTCTTCGAGCTGGAAAACGGCAAGTGCTTCCGCCCGGAGCACCCCTTCGCCGTGGCTCTGAACGGCAAGACCATTTACGAAAGCTGCAACACCAACGTGTTCTCCCTCTTCTCCCTGACTCCGTCTACCACCTACACCGTGGAGGTAGACACCGAGGGTGAGCACCTGAAACTGGATTTCACCACCGAGGCCGAGAGCTTCTTTGTGGACGCATCCCGCTATGGCCTCGTCGCCGATGGCGAGACCGACAACACCGGCAGGCTGCAGGCCGCTCTTTCCACCTGCCCCAGGGGCGGCACGGTATATGTCCCCGCTGGCCGCTACCGCACCGCCAGCCTCTTCATGAAGAGCTGCACCACCCTCTACCTCGAGAAGGGCGCTGTGCTGCTGGGCGACAATGACCGCACCCATTACCCCATCCTGCCCGGCGTCATCCCCAGCGAGAACGAAGTGGACGAATACTACCTCACCGGCTGGGAGGGCAACCCGCTGAACAGCTTTGCGGGCCTGCTGAACATCACCCAGGTGCATGACGTCGTCGTCACCGGCGAAGGCACACTGGACTGCGACGCCCAGAACGGCGACTGGTGGGTCGACCCCAAGGTCAAGCGCATCGCATGGCGTCCCCGCGCCGTGGCGATGGTGGACAGCGAGAACGTCTGCCTCCACGGCATCACCGTGCAGAACAGCTACTCCTGGACCATCCACCCCATCTTCGTCAAACACCTCGACCTGCTGAACTTCAACATCAACAACCCCTACAACGCCCCCAACACCGACGGCATCGACCCCGAGAGCTGCGAGTACATCCGCATCATCGGCGTGAACATCCACGTCGGTGACGACTGCATCGCCATGAAGGCCAGCAAGGTCTTCCTCGGCATGAAGCTCAAGAAGAGCTGCGAGCACACCGTCATCCGCAACTGCCTGCTGGACAAGGGCCACGGCGGCATCGTCATCGGCAGCGAGATGAGCGGCGGCGTCAAGGACATGGTGGTCACCCAGTGCCTCATGGACCACACTGACCGCGGCCTCCGCGTCAAGACCCGCCGCGGCCGCGGCAACACCGCCGTCATCGACGGTCTGGTGTTCCGCAACGTGGAGATGCGGGGCGTCAAGGCTCCCTTCGTCATCAATATGTTCTACTTCTGCGACCCTGACGGCCACGGTCCCTATGTCCAGTGCCGCGAGGCTCTGCCCGTGGACGAGTACACCCCGAAGCTCGGCACCCTGACCATGGAAGACATCGTGGCCACCGATGCACAGTTTGCGGGCTGCTACTTTGACGGCCTGCCCGAGCAGCCCATCGAGGGCATCTCCATGAAGAATGTCACCATCACCTTCGATCCCGACGCAAAGGAGGGTCAGGCTGCCATGGCCGACAACCGCCCGCTGGTCAAGAAGCTGGCCATCTACGCCGAGAACGTCAAGAATATCAAGCTGCACAACGTCAAGATCGAGGGCTACGAGGGCGAGCGCCTGCGCTTTGCCAACGTCGGCCATTTTGAGGAGGACTAAGCCATGACTCATGAAGAAATCCTGTCCATGCTGGGCGATTATGTGGACTACCTCATCGCCAATTCCAGCGCCGAGGCACCCATGTGGAACATCGAGAAGGTCCGCAGCGGCAAGCCCAACAAGTGGAACTACATCGACGGCTGCATGATCACCGCC
>ERZ1673703.2330-NODE-2330-length-12138-cov-9.586775_pt1 | contig 12138 bp, 8 predicted proteins | sample MGYA00580233_ERZ1673703 | MGnify/ENA primary metagenome ERZ1673703 (study PRJEB41218, sample SAMN15661748) | gut metagenome | host: Homo sapiens | place: Canada: London | collected 2015-08-20/2019-03-30 | study: EMG produced TPA metagenomics assembly of... | reverse complement strand
TAGATGCCGTGCACCGATACTTCGCCGGTAAAAACGTGCACTTCGCCGCTGTCGGTGCGCACCACCAGACGGCCCTCTTCGTCCACATCGACGGCTTCACCTGCACCCTGCCCGCCGTCCGGCAGGTCAAAGGTGACCCGGCGGCCCAGATTGACGCAGGCGGCCTTGTATTCCTCCCGGAAGGGTGCAAAGCCATCGCGGGCAAACACATACATGTTGCGGTCAAAGCCAAAGTCGGTCAGGCCCTCGGCCAGCCATGCGGGGTCGGTGGAAAGATCCACCTTTGCGCCCTGCAGCGCCAGCGAGGTGCCGTTGGGCAGACCGGCGGCATCAAAGTAGCTCTGCGGCTGGGCCAGATTGATGCCGATGCCGCACAAAATGCCCCGGCCCTGCTGCTGGTAGCCGTAGCTCACGCCCTCGCACAGGATGCCCACGATCTTTTTGCCGTTGAGCAGAAGGTCGTTGGGCCACTTGATCTGGCAGTCCACGCCGTAGCGCAGCTTGAGCTGGGTGCGTACGGCAAGGCTTGCCAGCAGCGGCAGGGTGGCAGGCTGGGCCAGCGGTTCCCGGATGGCTACTGTATAATACAGGGCCTTGCCCTCGGCGTTCACCCAGCTGCGGCCAAGGCGGCCCCGGCCTGCGGTCTGGTTCTCGGTATACACCGCACCCACCGGGCCAAACTCTTCAAAATGTTCCTTCACGTAAGCGTTGGTGCTGCCGCATTCCGGCAGATAGCGCACCTCATTGATGCTCATTGTTTGGGTACCTCTTTATGTTCATAGGCGGTCACTTTGCCTTCGTCCAGCGTCAGGATGCCGTAGGTGTCCGGCCCGGTGTAACACCGGCCGCAGGAGCCGGGGTTGAACAAAAACACCTTGCTGCGGGTCTCTGCATGGGGGATGTGGGTGTGACCGAACAGCGCCACCTCGGCACCCCGGGCAGATGCGGCATCTGCCAGCGTATCCAGATCGTATTTTACACCGTACATATGACCGTGGGTGTAAAAGATCACCACGCCGTCAAAGGCGGCAAGGCCGTCGGTGGGTTCCAGTGCACCGTAATCGCAGTTGCCCGCCACCGAGTAGGCCCGCAGCTTGGGGTACAGCGTCAGAGCCAGTTCCAGATCCCGCAGGCCGTCGCCCAGAAAGATCAGGGCATCGATGCTTTTGCTCTCTTTCATCAGCACGCGCTCAATGGCGGCACGTCCGCCGTGGCTGTCGCTCAAAACCAGAAGCTTTGTCACAAAAGGGGTCCTCCTCTATTACCATTTACCTGAGATGCTGTCATTCACCAGCCTGCTGGCCCTGTTGCAATACCAGCAGCTGCTTGTACACTTCGCTTTTAGAATAAGGTGTGCCCTGTGCCGCCGCCTTGGCTGCGGCGGTGGGGCCAAAGCCCTGCCCAGTCAGCTCCAGCGCCCGCTGCGCTGCCTGCTCCAGCGTCAGCTCCTGCTCCGGGTCGGCGGTCTCCGGCGCACCGGCCATCACCAGCACATACTCGCCGCGCGGCTCGTTGGTCTTGTAGTGCTCCACCGCCTCGCCGAGGGTAGTCTTCCAGATATCCTCGTGCAGCTTTGTCAGCTCCCGGCACAGGGTGATGCTGCGGTCTGCGCCAAAGGCATTGGCCAGATCGTCCAGCGTGGTGCGCAGCTTGTGGGGCGCTTCGTAAAAGATGGTGGTGCGCTTTTCCTGCAAAAGCGCAGCCAGCCGCTCTTTTTTCTGCTTGCGGTTCACGGGCAGAAAGCCCTCGAACACCCAGCGGGAGGTGTCCTGCCCGGACACGGCCAGCGCTGTGACGCAGGCGGAAGCCGCCGGCACCGGCACTACCTTGATGCCCCGGGCCAGTGCGTCCCGCACGATCACCTCGCCCGGGTCGGAGACGCAGGGCATGCCCGCATCACTGCACAGAGCACAGCTCTCGCCTGCTTCAATGCGGCGCAGGATGCCCTCACCCTTCTGCAGGGCGTGCTCATAGTAGCTGACCATGGGCTTTTTCAGGCCCAGAAAGTTCAGCAGCTTCATGGTCACACGGGTGTCCTCGGCGGCAATAAAGTCTGCCGCGCCAAAGGTGGCCGCTACGCGCGGCGGCATATCGTCCAGATTGCCGATGGGCGTTGCCACGATATAAAGAGTTCCTGCCATAGTTTACCTCCCATATAACGCCGCACCGGCGCTGATCAACACATCCGGCTCCACCCGCAGGCCGGTCTTGCGGTTCTTCTGCGCTTCCACAAGGAAGAGCCATGGCGCGCCGTCCGCCTTGTTCTTTACAAAGGCCAGCCGCTTCGGCTCCAACCGGTTGGCCCGCAGCACCGCCAGCACCTCCGCCAGTCGTTCCGGCCGGTGGCACAGCGCAAAGCGCCCGCCGTCCTTCAAAAGGCGGAACGCACACTGGCACACATCGTCCAGTGTGCAGGTGTTCTCGTGCCGGGCAAGGGCGTGGGCTGCGTTTTGGCTTTGGGGCCCATCCGTGAAATAGGGCGGATTGCACGCACACACGTCAAAACTGCCCTCGCCCTGCCGGAAAGCGCGCAGGTCGGCACAGACAGGCTCAATGTGCCCGATGTCCTGCTCCTGCACCGCAGCGGAAAGCAGAGCGCTGCCCTCGGGCTGCAGCTCCAGCCCCATGCAGGGGCCGCGGTGGCCGCGGTCGTGCCATTCCAGCGCCACGATGCCGCAGCCGGAGCACAGGTCTGCGGCCTTCTGGGCGCGCTTTGGCTCACAGAAACGGGCCAGCAGCAGCGCGTCGGAGCCAAAACGATGCTCCGGCGAGCAATAAACCATAGTTCTATTATACAAAACTTCGGTAGAATGTTCCATAGATAAGTGTGCCGTACCCTCTCAAAAAAATGCGTGGAATTGCTCGGGGAATTTGTGCGAATTACTGCAAAACAAAAAGCAGCAGACCTGCTTTGGACAGGCCTGCTGCTTTTGATGCGTTTTTTGTGCAGCTGCTAAAATTATTCAGCAGTGATAGCACCGGTGGGGCAAGCACCCTCGCAAGCGCCGCAGTCGATGCAAGCGTCTGCGTTCACAGAAGCAACACCATCAACGGTGATAGCGCCAACCGGGCAAGCGCCCTCGCAAGCGCCGCAGCCAACACATGCGTCAGAAACCTTGTGTGCCATAATAAACTCTCCTTTTTATCTCCGTGCCCGAAGTATTGTATGAAGAGTCATGTATGGCACGGCTGTGCATGTCTCTCCGGAAATCATATCCTTGCCTGCATTTTAACAAAGCAGGTGAGAAAAGGCAAGACTAACCGTGACCCGAAAAACACAAAAGTCTGTTTTTTGTTGGGTTGCACAAAAGCACAGGCTAACTTATGGCCAAATTTGCAGGAGTTTTTTGGCAAAAATCACGAAGAACAGTTAGTTTTAGCAGACTAACCCTTCAGAACCTCCGGCGCGTCCCTCACTCCTTTTCGGCAGCGCGCTTCCGGCCGCAGCCGCCGCCCGCGCAGCGCTTTTCGCCATCGTCGGAGGAAGCCACCACCGGGGCCGGGTTGCGTACGCCGGAGTAATCATCATCCGGGTCCGGGCGGCGGGGCGCACGCTTGCCGCCGCTGATATATTCGCACACACCCACCTTATAGTAGCGGGGCGAAAGGCTCTCGGTGCCGCAGCGCACCCGCAGGTAGCCGGATACCGGGTTCACCTCCAGCACGGTGCCAAGACCGTCCGGCGTGCGCACGGTGCTGCCCACCATGGGCATGATGCTGTTCAGGTACTCGTAGGCGCTTTCCTCGTAGGCAAGGCAGCACATCAGCCGGCCGCAGGCACCGCTGATCTTGGTGGGGTTCAGCGAAAGGCCCTGCTCCTTGGCCATCTTGATGGAGACGGGCTGGAAGTCCTTTAAAAAGCGGCTGCAGCAGAAGGGCTGGCCGCAGATGCCAAGGCCGCCGATCATCTTGCTCTCGTCCCGCACGCCGATCTGGCGCAGCTCGATGCGGGTGTGGAAGATACCGGCCAGATCCTTGACCAGCTCGCGGAAGTCCACGCGGCCATCGGCGGTAAAGTAGAACATGATCTTGGAGCGGTCTAGGGTATACTCGGCCTCCACAAGCTTCATTTCCAGGCCGTGGCGGGCAATGCATTCCTGACAGGTGCGGTAGGCGCGCTTTTCGTCCTCACGGTTCTGGCGCATCCGGCGGATATCCACGCTGTCGGCCATGCGGGTAATGGGCTTGAGGGCCTTGGGCACTGCCGCATCGGCGATCTCCCTCACGCCCTGCACCACCTCGCCGCACTCAATGCCGCGGGCGGTCTCCACGATCACATATTCGCCGGTTTTGATGTCGGCCCCGGCGGGATCAAAATAATAGCTTTTGCCGTTCTCTTTGAAACGGACGGAGATGACTTTTTTCATAGTGTTCCTCGTTTTTATCGGTCGAATCTATAGGATAAGGCCCGAAAAAGAGCCTGCTGATCCATTCTGTACTCTAGTATAACATATTCAAATGCACATTTCCACGCAAAAAACAAAAAGCGGCTCTGGCGCTTCAGCAGAAAAATTTTAAAAAGGTGCAACAATCTGCCCTGCTGCTGCGTATCCATAAAGGAAGACTGACCGAATTTGGTCGCACCCGCAGCCGGAAAATGGAAAAACGGAACGGCAAATGTTAAAATCTTGCGAAAGTATCCAAAGAATCGCAAAAGAATCCCACCCCGCTCTTGCAAGGCGGGGGCTTGCGTGTATAATAAAAATGTTGAAGTGTAGCCTTTCCCGCAGGGAAAGCAGCTGTCCTGCTTTGCGGCAAGGCAGAGAAACGGTAGGAGAAAATGGAAAAATTCAGTGTCAAAAAGCCGTTTACGGTGCTGGTTGCAGTGGTCATGATCCTGATCCTGGGCTTTGTGGCGGTCACAAAGATGGATACGAACCTGCTGCCCAACGTGAACACACCGTATCTGATGGTGGTCACCGTGTATCCCGGCGCAAGCCCGGAGCGCGTGGAGAGCGAGGTCTCGGATGTGCTGCAGAACTCGCTCACAGTGCCGGGCGTGTCCAAGATCACCGCAACATCGGCAGAAAACTACAGTCTGCTGCTGATGGAGTTTACCGAGGATACGGATATGAACAGCGCGCTGGTCAAGGTGTCCAACAAGCTGGATCAGGCCAAAAGCGACCTGCCCAGCACCTGCCTGACCCCCTCCATCATTGAGTACAGCCTGAACATGAACGCTTTCATGACGGTGGCTGTCAGCCGCGAAGGTGCCGACCAGTACGAGCTTTCTGAGTTTATCCAGAACACCCTTGTGCCGGAAGTGCAGCGCAAGGGCGGTGTGTCCAGCGTTTCGTCCAGCGGTCTGGTGGAAAAGCTGGTGCAGGTGCAGCTCAATCAGGATAAGATCGACGAGATCAACGCAAAGCTGCTGGAACTGATCGATACCCAGCTGGCTGAAGCCCGCTCCCAGCTGGAAAGCGCCGAGGCACAGATCACCGCCGGACGCAGGGAATACGAAAAGCAGCTGAAAAACTTTGGCAGTACGGTGTCCAACTCGGTCATGAGCCAGATGAGCACCGAGGTGGGCGCCGCAGTGGAAACGGTGCGTGCGCAGGCGCAGGCTCTTCTGGAAAGTGTGAACAGCCTGATCGCTGTGGTCAAGGAGCCTGAGATCCAGCAGGCCCTGATCGAGGTGCGCGACGGTCTGCAGAAGGTCATGGACAAGTTCAACGAGACCGGTATGCGGGATATCGACTCTCTGATCGATATTGTGGCTGAGCTGCGCACCATTACCGATAAGCTCACTACCGCCCTGCAGAAACTGCAGGAGCGCGTGAACACCGAGACCGGCTCCGAAGGCAGCACCGCAGAGGATCTTGCCAATGAGATGCAGCTGCAGGAAAGCCTGAATGTGGTCTATAACACGCTGGAAAGCACCATCAAGGCCATGGACAATGTGCCCCAGCTGATGACCGAGTTCTCCGGCGCACTGGGCAGCTTCTCCCAGCAGCAGCTCAACGCCTATATGCAGTTCACCGAAGCGCGTGAAATGCTGAACGAGTACGAAAAGCAGCTGGAGGCTGCCAAGGCAGAGTACGAGACGGCCAAGACCAACGCTCTGGCACAGGCCGATGTGACAAAGCAGCTGGACATTGAAACGCTGGCGCAGCTCATCTATGCCCAGAACTTCTCCATGCCGGCCGGTTACGTGCAGGATAAGGACGGCGAGTCCTGGCTGCTGAAAGTCGGCGAAGAGTACAACAGTGTGAAGGATATCAGCGGTGCCCTGCTGCTGCATGTGGAGGGCTACGGCGACGTGCGCCTTTCTGATGTGGCGGATGTGGAGGTCATTGATAACTCCGCCGACAGCTACACCCGCCTGAACGGCGAAAAGGCATCCATCCTCAAAATCTATAAGAATGCGACTTCCAGTGCAGGCGAGGTCTCCGACAACTGCCTGACCGCATTTAAAGAGCTGGAAAAACAATACGACGGCCTGCACATGGTGGTGCTGTCCAATCAGGGCAACTACATCACCATTGTCATCAACAGCATCCTCACCAGCATGGTGGTGGGCGCTGCACTGGCCATCATCGTGCTGGCCATCTTCCTGAAGGATATCAAGCCCACCCTCGTGGTCGGCATCAGCATCCCGCTGTCCGTTCTGTTCGCGGTGGTGCTCATGTACTTTACCGGGCTGGACCTGAACGTGATGACCCTGGCCGGCCTTTCCCTCGGCATTGGTATGCTGGTGGATAACTCGGTGGTCGTCATTGAGAACGTCTACCGTCTGCGCAGCCGCGGCGTGCCTGCGGCCCGCGCTGCCGTGCAGGGCACAAAACAGGTGGGCATGTCGGTGGTGGCTTCCACCCTTACCTCGGTGTGCGTGTTCCTGCCGGTGGTGTTCTCGGCCAGCATTGTGCGCAGCCTGATGATGCCCATGTCCCTGTGCATCGGTTACTGCCTGATGGCCTCCCTCATCGTGGCGCTCACGGTGGTCCCGGCGGCATCCTCTACTGTGCTGAAAAAAGCTGAACCCAAGCGCCTTGCCTGGTTTGAAAAGGTGCAGGAAAAGTATGCCCATAGTCTGGAATGGTGTCTGCAGCACCGTGCCCTGCCCCTGATCGCGGCGGTGGTACTGCTGGTGTTCAGCGGCTGGCAGGTGCTGAACATGGGCGTGGAGCTGCTGCCCAGCATCACCAGCAACGAGGCGCAGATCACCCTGTCCACCGCCGACGGCCTGACCAAGGAGGAATCCTATGCCATTGCGGGTCAGGTGGCAGAGGCGGCCCTGAATGTAGAAAACGTGGAAGAGGTGGGCATCACCACCGACACCAGCATGGCCGGTCTGGATATCAGCCAGCTGGGCCTGCCCACCGCCATTACCGATATCCTGAACTCCGCCAATGCCTACGGCAGATACAAGATCAATGTTATGATGAGCAAGAGCCTTTCCTCCCGTGAGGTGGAAAAGACCCGGCAGGCTATGGAGGATGCAGTGTCCCAGATCGAGAATTGCACCGCTGAGGTCAAGCTGTACGGCATGACCGATGATCTGACCAGCCAGCTGGCCACCGGCCTGTCGGTCAAGGTCTACGGCAAGGATCCGGAAACGCTGACCACCGTTTCCGAGAAGGTAATGGAGATCGTCAACGATACCGAGGGCTTTGCCAATGCGGACAACGGCCTTGGCAGCGGCGATGCCACCATCATCCTGAAGGTGGACCGCGACAAGGTGCGCGCCTACGGCCTGACCGTTGCGCAGGTGTACCAGCAGATCGCGGCAAAGCTCACCACCACCGCCACGGCCCAGACCCCCGTCACGGTGAACGGCACCACCATGGATGTCCAGATCACGGACAATCTGGACCCTGTCACCAAGGAAAACATGATGGAGCTTACCTTTGAGACCACCGAAATGTCGGCAGACGGCACAGTGACCAATGGTACCTGCACCCTGAACGATATCGCCAGCTGGACCACCGGCACCGCACCGGATGCCATTACCAGCGAGAACCAGACCGAGTTTGTCACCGTTACGGCAGATACGCTGAAGGGCTACAACACCATGGTGCAGTCCCGCGTGCTGCAGAAGAAGCTGGATGAGTACGCGGCCAGCGGTGAGATGCCGGAGGGCTGCAGCACCACGCTGGGCGGCGAGACCGAGGGCACCGACTACATGGTGAACGAAATGGTGCAGTGGATGGCTCTGGCCCTGCCCTTTGTATATCTGGTCATGGTGGCACAGTTCCAGAGCCTGCTGTCCCCCTTCATCGTGCTGTTCACGGTGCCGCTGGCCTTTACCGGCGGCCTGCTGGGTCTGCTGATCACCGGCCAGCAGCTCACCATGATCTCCCTGATGGGCTTCATCGTGCTGATGGGCACTGTTGTCAACAACGGCATCGTGTTCGTGGACTATGCAAACCAGCTGCGCATTGGCGGCATGGAGCGCCGCGCTGCGCTGGTGGCTACCGGCAAGACCCGTATGCGCCCCATCCTCATGACCACCCTGACCACCGTGCTGGCCATGCTGCAGCTGGTGTTCAGCGGCGATATGGCAAGCCAGCTGATGAGCGGCATGGCCATCGTCATCATCTGCGGCCTGAGCTACGCCACCCTGATGACCCTGTATATCGTTCCGGTGCTGTACGATATCCTGTTCAAGAAGCCGCCGCTCAACGTGGATGTTGGCAGCGACGATGATCTGGACGACATCCCGGACGATGCAGCCGAGTTCATTGCGGCGCAGAAGTCTGCGGGCACGGCACAGCCGGAAGCCTGACGACAGCATGACGATTTAGAATGCACGCCGCTTTGCTTTGCGTATCATCAGCGGAAGAATTATTTATAATAGAGCAATGCCGGGCGGTCTGCGGACCGCCCGGCATTGCGTTTTCACGGGAAAGGTCGTAACGGGAAGCGGCATCTGCTGCTGTCGGCGTACCGCCGTCGCGCAGCGACTCAAAATCGGCGCAACACAAAAAATCCTCTAGCGGAGCGACTTGGATTTTTTGTATGGAGCCTTTCTGCTTTGGGGTTACTAGGGGCGAGCAGCCCCTAGTTCGTGCCTCCCGCGCCTCGAAAGTAGCGGGTGCTTTTCTGGTTCTCTTTTGGCACGCAAAAGAGAACGTACCCGGCGGTAATGCTTTTTACAAAAGGCATGAAACTTGATCCACGCGAAAACGCTCTGCGCGGGAAGCTCCTCTTTCCGGTTACATGCCCCGCCAACTGAATAATTTCAACAAAAAATAGCTGGAAAAATTGGATGCAAATTCTAAAATCCGTTCCCCACAAAGATATAAAACTGTGATATAATCATAAATAAGATAGAATACAGTGGAAGTCTGCCTGACTGTATGTCCGAGTAAAATCTGAGGAGGCGAATGCCCAATGGCACAGATCCGCTCCAAGCCCTTCGGTGTGACCAAACAGGGCGCAAATGTTACAGAGTACATCCTTTCCAACCCCGGCGGCCTGACGGTGAGCGTTCTGGACTACGGATGCATCATTAAAAACATCATCGTTCCGGCCAAGAACGGCCCGGTGGATGTCGTGCTGGGCCACGACACCATGGCAGATTATGAGGATGACTTCACGTCCTCCGGCAGCACCTGCTGCGGCGCGTTCGTGGGCCGCTATGCAAACCGCATCGAGAATGCCACCTTCAGCGTGGGCGGCAAGACCTACCAGCTGGAAGCCAACAATGGCCCCAACCATCTGCACGGCTGCTTTTCGCGCAAGCTGTACCGGGTGAAGGCCTTTGGCGACACCCTGCTGATGGAGGCCGAGAGCCCGGACGGCGAGGACGGCTTCCCCGGCAACCTGAAGCTGGCGGTGCGCTATACCCTCACCGAGGACAATACCTTCCGCATGGATTACCGCGTCTCTTCGGATGCGGATACCATCGTGAACCTCACGAACCACAGCTACTTCAACCTGAACGGTGAGGGCGATATTCTGGGCCAGAAGCTGCGCATCTATGCCTCCAACTATCTGGAAGGCAACAATCAGACCTGCCCCACCGGTGCCATTCTGCCGGTGGCAAACACCCCCATGGATTTTACCGAGGGAAAGCTCATTGGCCGGGATATCGATACCGGCTTTGCCCAGACCACCATGGTGGGCGGTGGCTACGACCACTGCTTTGTGATCGACCGCGCCCGCGGCTCCAGCCAGAGCATCTGCGCATGGGTCACCAGTGAAAAGACCGGCATCAGCATGAAGCTGTACACCACCCAGCCGGGCATCCAGTTGTACACCGGAAACTTTTTGCAGGACTGCCCCACCCCCGGCAAGGGCGGCGTGCCCATGCAGAAGTACGGCGGCTTTGCGCTGGAGACCCAGCACTACCCCTGCAGCCCTTCCCACCCGGAGTTCCCCACCACGGTGCTGCGGGCAGGCAAGGTGTTCCGCGCCACCACCACCCTGCGCTTTTTCACCGGCAAGCAGTGCGGAAAATTGTAAAAAATGATGCACCACACAAAAACGTCTGCTCCGGCAGACGTTTTTTGCGTGGCAGGAGGAGAACTCCCCCAGTCGCCTACGGCGACAACCCTCTCAGTCTGCTCCCGATGGTCGCAGTCAGCTCCCCCGAAGGGGGAGCTTTTTGGAATCTTCCGGTCAGCGCGAATAAAGCTCCCCCTGAGAGGAAAGACTTCCCCCGGCCGGGACAGATTCTCCCCGCGCCGGGGAGAAATGTCACCGCAGGTGACAAAGAGAGGAACAGATGTCGCGCAGCGACAAAAGGGGGGAGCTGGCACGGCGTAAGCCGTGACTGAGAGGGTTCTCCCGTCCCCATTTCTATGTTTTGCACAAACCGTGCCTTTTATCCATGACAAAATGCCAAAAAACGTTTTTAAATCAAAATCTCAAAAACAAAGATGCAACAAAAATTCATCTAAATAGAAGACGCATCCCTTGATTCTGAGCCATAAAAGCGGTATTCTTTAGGCAAGGCCGGGGAATGCCGGCATCAACTGTAATGTAAATGAGTGAGAGAGGTACTAGGCTATGGCAATTTTGGTTTCCGGCGGCGCCGGTTATATCGGCAGCCACACCTGCATCGAACTGTTGAACGCTGGCTACGACGTTGTTGTGGCAGATAACTATTATAATGCATCTCCGGTGGTGCTGGACCGCATCAAGCAGATCACCGGCAAGGACTTCCGCTTTTACAAGGCAGATATGACCAAGCACGAGGATGTGGAGCACATCTTCTCTGAGTGCCCGGACATTACTGCTGTGATCCAGTTTGCAGCCTACAAGGCCGTGGGCGAGAGTGTTTCCAAGCCCATTGAATACTATTACAACAACCTCAACTGCACGCTGGTCATTCTGGACGTGATGCGCCATCACAACTGCCACAACTTCGTGTTCAGCTCTTCCGCAACCGTCTATGGCGACCCCGCCAGCGTGCCCATCACCGAGGACTTCCCCACCGGTGCCACCACCAACCCCTACGGCACGACCAAGGTGTTCACCGAGCGCATCCTGCAGGATGTGTGCAAGGCAGACCCCAGCCTGAACGTGGCCCTGCTGCGCTACTTCAACCCCATTGGTGCGCACAAGTCCGGCCTCATCGGCGAGGACCCCAACGGCATCCCCAACAACCTCATGCCCTACATCGCCAAGGTGGCGGTCGGCAAGCTGGAAAAGGTGCATGTCTTTGGCAACGACTATCCCACCCCGGACGGCACCGGCGTGCGCGACTACATCCACGTGGTGGATCTGGCCCGCGGCCATGTGTGCGCCATCAAGAAGCTGGAAACGAACTGCGGCCTGTTCATCTGCAATCTGGGCACTGGCAAGGGCTACAGCGTGCTGGATGTGATCCACGCATTCTCCAAGGCCTGCGGTAAGGAGATCCCCTATGTGATCGACCCGCGCCGCCCCGGCGACATTGCCGAGTGCTATGCAGACCCCACCAAGGCAAAGAACGAGCTTGGCTGGGTGGCGGAATACGGCATCGAGGAAATGTGTGCCGACAGCTGGAACTGGCAGAAGAACAACCCCGATGGCTACCACACTGTGAAGTAAACGCATAAACTTTCAAAGCCGTGCATTCTCTGAAAAGAGGGGGCACGGCTTTTTTGCGTGAGCTCCCTCAGCCAAAACCTGACGACTTTGCCGGCTCTCTCGGGGAGGGAGCCTCTGGTGAAACCGTGCACTTCGCAATTCAACCGGAAACTGTGCCGC
>ERZ1673703.2328-NODE-2328-length-12160-cov-4.189756_pt1 | contig 12160 bp, 10 predicted proteins | sample MGYA00580233_ERZ1673703 | MGnify/ENA primary metagenome ERZ1673703 (study PRJEB41218, sample SAMN15661748) | gut metagenome | host: Homo sapiens | place: Canada: London | collected 2015-08-20/2019-03-30 | study: EMG produced TPA metagenomics assembly of... | reverse complement strand
GCATCTCCCCACCCCGTGGGGAGTCACCCCTTTCAGGGGAGGCTATCATGAAAATGGATTTGCGTGAAAATTTTCCTCGTCCTATTGACTAATCTGCCGTTTTCGGGTATCATAAGAAGTAGGAAATTTTTGCAGTATCCCCTGCACGGAATACGGAGGACACATACATGAACAAACAAGGACGGTTCACAGCCGTTTTGCTGAGCGGAGTTATCCTCTGCGGCATCGGCACCGGCTGTACCGCGGACGGCTCCAAAACTGCCAAGGCAGACTACACATGGAGCAATGTTGCCATTGGCGGCGGCGGATATGTCACCGGCATGGAGTATAACCCCAAGGAAGAAGGGCTGGTCTATGCCCGCACAGACATCGGCGGACTGTACCGCCGGAAAAAGGATACTGACTGGGAACCGCTGACGGACTTTCTGGGGGCGGACGAATGGGGCTATATCGGGATCGAGAGTATGGCGACCGATCCGGTGGAGCCGAACCGCGTTTATTTTGCCGGCGGCACGTATATGAGCGATGATGCGGCACTGTTTGCCTCGGACGATTACGGCGAAACGTGGACACGCTTTGATGCTCCGTTCAGCTGCGGCGGCAACCAGTCTGGACGGGGCTGCGGCGAACGCATGTGCGTCAACCCCAATAACAACAAGGAAGTCTGGTTCGGCAGCCGTGACAGCGGTCTGTGGAAAACCACCGACTACGGCAAGAACTGGGAAGAGGTCACCTCTTTTCCGGAAAAGGGCGACTATAAACAGGAGAGCAACAGTATCGGCATTCTGTGGGTGACTTTTGATCCGACTTCCGGCGACATGTACGTCGGCGTGGCAATGACAGACGGCACCTGCATTTATAAAAGCACAGACGGCGGCGACAGCTGGACAGCACTGGCTGCCAATGCGGCAGGCATGTACCCGCTGCATGCTGCATTCTCCAACAGCGGAAAGCTGTATCTGGCGTACTCTGACAATTGCGGTCCGAATCTGTCCCCCACGGCTGGGGCAGTCTATGTGTACGATACCCAGTCGGACAGCTTCACGGATATTACACCTGATCTGAACGACGGCAGACAGGGCGGCTTCGGCGGCATTTCCGTAGATGTCCGGAATCCGGATACGGTGGTGGTTTCCACGCTGGGCTGGTGGTCGGACAACGGCGACAATCTGTACTATACCACCGACGGCGGCGACAGCTGGAGCGGACTGTTCAACCTGAACACCAAGGAAAACCACTACCAGATGGATACCGCACAGGCGGAATGGCTGGACTGGGGCAGAGGTGAAAATCAGGCGAAAACCGGCTGGTGGGTGGCAGATGTCAACATTAACCCGTTCAATTCTGACGAAGTGATGTACGGCACCGGTGCAACGATCTATTCCACCCAGAACATGACAAAGATCGGCACAGAGCCGGTGACCATTGCCTTTGATGCCTACGGGCTGGAAGAAACGGCAGTGTTCAAAATGCTGGCACCGCCCAGCAAGGACGATTCGCCCCAGCTGTATTCCATTATGGGTGATCTGACCGGCTTTGCCCACAAGGACGTGACCCAGTGCCCCGATGATGCCCACTTCATGAAAAACGGCAAGCCCACAGATTTAGATGTGGCATTCCAGAACCCCAACACGGCGGTATACCTCAGCGAGGAAAAGACCACCACGATCAATTTCACGCAGGACGGCGGTGCTACATGGGAAACCGTAAAGCACAAGCCCGACCCCGCCATTGGCGGACAGGTGGCGATGTCCGCGGACGGCAGCTCCACGATCTGGGTGCCCAACAGCATTTCCGGAAAGCCCTATGTGACCACTGACCTCGGAAAAACGTGGTACTATGTGGAAGGACTGGGCTTTAACGCCAAAATTGCCGCCGATCGGGTGAACCCGAAGGTGTTCTATGCCACCTGTGACGGGCTGTTCTACGTGTCCAGGGACGGCGGCGTGACTTTCGAATCCACGGGACAGATGGTGGCAGATTCTGCCGAACCGGTGGCGGTGTTCGGGCAGGAGGGCAACGTCTGGATCTCCAGCAGCACCATGATCATGTACACGGAGGACGGCGGCGAAAGCTTCCAGACTGTAAAGACCCTGCCCACCGTGGACAGCATCGGCTTCGGCAAGGGCAAAGAGGAAGACAGCTATCCGGTGATCTATGCCGAGGGCGACGACGGCGAAAACGGCTACGGCATCTATCGCTCGGAGGACAAGGGCAAAAGCTGGATAAGAATCAACGACGAGCAGCATAAGTTCGGAAACCTGAACCCCAAGTACATCACCGGTGACAGCAATGTCTACGGCAGAGTGTACTTCTGCACAGACGGACGGGGAATCGTAATGGGTGATATTGCTTCGTGAAAAAAAGACATTATGGAAAATACATTTTTCGCTGGCTCATGACCTTGCTGTTGCTGGTGGGGCTGGTGTTTGCCGGCATCGGCAGACAGGCGGCAGATGTTCCCAGCAAACAGGATTATCCGGTGCGTGGAGTTGATCTGTCCTACTATCAGGGCAATATCGACTGGGACGTGCTGGCATCACAGGGCGTGGACTTCTGCTTTATCAAGGCGACCGAGGGCGTTGACCACAACGACAGCCAGTTTGCACAGAACTGGCAGACAGCACAGGCGGCGAAGATCTACGTGGGAGCATATCACTTTTTCCGGTTTGAGAACACGGGAAAGGAGCAGGCGGAAAACTTTATCCGCACAGTGCCGGTGACGGAAAACACCCTGCCGCCGGTGATCGATGTGGAATTGTACGAGTCGCTGGGCGGCAGCATGCCGGACACCGGCACCGCAAGGCAGAACTTACAGGAAATGCTGGACCTGCTGGAAGCCCATTACGGGGTAAAGCCCATTCTCTACGCCGCCCCCAACACCTATCGGGCATATGTAAAATCGTTTGCAGAGGACTATCCGATCTGGATCAGTAACTACTATTATAAGCCCTATTTCGACTGGACATTCTGGCAGTATACCGATTCCGGCGAACTGGAGGGCTATGACGGCTATCAGACACACATTGACCTGAACGTCTACGCCGGAAGCATGGACGAGTTCCGGCAGCAGTTCGGCTTACAGGCATTTTAGAAAGGAACTATTATGACAGAACCAATTTTTTTGCAGGGAATCTGCAAGGACTATCTCTGGGGCGGCAATCGCCTGCGGGAGGAATTCGGCAAGGAAAGCGATGCTGACAAGATCGCTGAAAGCTGGGAACTCGCCTGCCACAAGGACGGCAGCAGCATACTCACTTCCGGCAGTGATGCAGGGCTGAACCTGCGGGAATATCTGGACAAGAACGGCACCGCATTCCTCGGCACCAACTGTGCGGACTGCACCACTGTGCCGGTGCTGATTAAGCTGATCGATGCCAAACAGGACCTGTCCATTCAGGTGCACCCCGATGACGACTACGCCATGCGGGTGGAGGGAGAAGCCGGCAAGACGGAAATGTGGTACATCGTAGACGCGGCACCCCACGCTGCCCTGTACTACGGACTGAAACAGGAAGTGACCAAGGCGGAATTCGAACAGCGGATCCACGACCAGACCTTGACAGAAATTCTCAATCGGGTGGAGGTCAAGCCGGGAGAACTGTACTTTATCCCCTCCGGTACGCTGCACGCCATTGGTGCGGGGATCCTGCTGGCGGAGATCCAGCAGAACTCCAACACCACCTACCGTGTCTATGACTACGGCAGACGGGGAGCAGACGGCAAGCTGCGTCCGCTGCACATTGCAAAGGCTCTGGACGTGACCAATCTCCGTCCCATTGCCCCCACGGTGCAGTATCCTGCGGAGGCGGTTGCCGGCGGCACGGTGCGGAAGCTGGAAGCGTGCAAGTATTTCGCTTCGGATGTGGTGACTGTGCACGGCACGGTTGCATTTACCGTAGGGACAGAATCGTTCCACCACCTGCTGTTCCTGTCGGGAGAAGCCACTCTGCAAACAGAATCCGGCAGCTATCCGGTGAAAAAGGGCAGCAGTGTGCTGCTGCCTGCCGGACTGGGAGCCTATACCGTGACCGGCGAAAGCGTACAGTACGTGGCTACCCGCGTGGATGAAAAATTGAGTTGACAATTCCACATGATGGATTTGCATATTGAGGAGGAAACATATATGAAGTATTACATTGGTATTGATCTGGGCGGCACAAATATTGTTGCCGGCGTAGTCAACGAAAGCTATGAGATTCTGGCAAAGGCAAGCGTCAAGACCAACCTGCCCCGTCCGGAAGAAGAAATCGCTGCGGATATGGCAAAGGTTTCGCAGGAAGCTGCGGAAAAGGCTGGCCTGACTATGGCGGACATCGAGTGGATCGGCGTAGGCACACCGGGCGTTGCCAACAGTGCCACCGGCGTGATCGAATATTCCAACAATCTGGGCTTCAACAACACTCCCATGGTGAAGTATCTGGAAACTGCACTGGGCAAGCCCACCTTTATTGAAAACGATGCCAACGCTGCTGCATACGGCGAATATGTTGCCGGTGCTGCAAAGGGTGCCAAGAATGCAGTCTGCATCACACTGGGTACCGGCGTAGGTGCCGGCATCGTCATTGACGGCAAGATCTACAGCGGCTCCAACTTCGGCGGTGCAGAAGTGGGTCACACTGTCATTTCCGTAGACGGCCCGCAGTGCACCTGCGGCAGAAAGGGCTGCTTCGAGGTATACTCCTCTGCAACCGGTCTGGTTCGCATGACCAAGGAGGCACTGGCAGCCAATCCGGAAAGTGCCATGAAGGACGAGGAACGTATTTCCGCACGGACTGCGTTCAACTACATGCGTGCCGGCGATGCTACCGCAAAGCAGGTGGTTGACGATTACATCAAGTATCTGGCAGCTGGTATCACCAACACCATTAACATTTTCCAGCCGGACATTCTGTGCATTGGCGGCGGCGTGTGCAACGAGGGCGATCCGCTGCTGGTTCCCATGAAGGAGATCGTCAAGAAGGAAGTCTACACCCGCAACTCCGCAAAGAATACCGAGATCGTGATCGCGAAGCTGGGCAACGATGCCGGCATTATCGGTGCGGCATTCCTGGGCAACGCACACGACTAATGGCAGCACTGCATCAAGCCGCCTGACGGCTTTGCACGATTTGTGCCACAACAGCATAAAAATCAATCTGATAAGCACCCCGAAAGCTAAATGCACCGGTTTTCGGGGTGCTTTTGTATCAACATTCTGTACAATTCCCTAAAATGAGATTTGTGCATCTTGCTGGTTTCTTGGAAAAGGGAGGGGGCGAATGGGGAAAATCTCTTGACAGCTTGCACAAAAGGTGATAGAATAAGGTGGATAAGGTGAGCACTGCTTCAGACGGCAGAGGACTGTTCTGTGCAGGTTACACAAAAAAGATAAGGAGTTCGATCACATGAAGTTTATGAAGAAACTGCTCAGCACCATGACGGCTGCGGCAATCGGGCTGTCCATGACCACTGCACTGTCTGTGGGAACCTCTGTTGCATCTGCGGCAGACAAGACTGCGGTACAGATGGTGGAGGACATGGGTCTGGGCTGGAATCTGGGCAACGCTCTGGATTCGACCAACACATGGACCAGCAATCCCTCTCCGGCAGATATTGAAACTGCCTGGGGCAACGTGGTTGCGACCGAAAACATGATCAAGGAAGTCAAGAAGGCTGGCTTCAACACCGTCCGGATCCCTGTCACCTGGTGGGATATGACCGGTGCTTCCGGCACTGCAAAGATGGATTCGTTTGACGGTACAGTTGCAGATCAGTATCTGGCAAGAGTCAAGGAAGTCGTAGACTACTGCGTAGATAACGGTATGTATGCGATCATCAACACTCACCACGATGAGGACTGGGAAAAGGATACCTCCAAGATCGCAACATTTGAAAAGCTGTGGAAGCAGATCGCGACCTACTTTGAAGGCTATGATGAACATCTGGTATTTGAGGGTATGAACGAAGTCAGCTTCTCCACCAGCGATGCCATGACCTATAATCAGGCGTTTGTAGACACCGTCCGTGCAACCGGCGGCAACAACAAAGACCGTCTGCTGATCTGCACCGCAGACAGCAACAACACCGCAAAGGCACTGTCCAGCAGCTTCTCCATGCCGAAGGACGACTCCAATATGCTGGCGGTTTCCGTGCACTATTATGAACCGCCGACGTTCTGCGTTGCAGACACCACTTCCACCTGGGGACATCGGGAAACATGGGGCACTGCCGCAGACCTGAGCAAGGTGGAAAAGGATTTCAACGACCTCAAGACCAAGTTCACTGACAATGGCTATGGCGTTGTGATCGGTGAATACGGTGCATGCAATGCCGACAAGTACGGCGTAAATACCACACCGTATAACAAGGACGAAGAATCCATCAAGGCATTCTATCAGGCAATTGCTTCTACAGCATACAACATGGACGGTATCTGCCCCGTTGCATGGGACGACTCTGACTCCGGTACGATCTGCCTGTTCAGCCGTAAGAATATGAAATGGTTTGACGAAGACCTGAAGAACATCTTCTCCAACATTGCTTCCGGCGGAAATGTAGACCCCGGCAAGCAGAAGACCGACCGTCTGACATTCCAGGCAAGCGACGTTGCAGACGGCAGCGATCTGCTGATCGACCTGAAGCCCTACAAGGATTACGGCGTAAACTTGACTTCTGTTGTCATCAACTATACAATTAAGGGCAACAAGGCTTCTTATGGTACCGGCGGTGCAGTACAGTACAACATTGTAGACAGCAATGACGGTTCTTCGCACTGGGCATACCAGCCGTATTCATTCACAGTCGGAGAAAGTGTAACGACAGTAGACATTCCGGCAACCACCAAGGCAACTGACGAGGACGGAAACGAATTCGAAGGTCCGCTGGATATGGACTACCTGAAGATCGGTCACTGGTATGACTGGACCGACCCGAAGGGCGGCAAGGTAGAATGGTCTTATGTTGATGTCACTCTGATCTTTGACAACTTCTTCTATGTAGACGGCGATCCGGATCAGACAACAGCAACAACACAGACTACTACCGAAGCACCGAAGACCACTACTACAGAAGCTACCACAACTGCACAGCCGCAGGGCGACCCGATCGGTAAGGCATACTTCATTGGTATGATCGGTGCAGCAAACAACTGGGCAGAGGGCGACGATGAAGGTGCCGCAGTGACACCGATCACCGGCGACGGCACATACAGCGTAGACTGGGACGTTACCGGCGGCGGTACCGATACGGTTCAGTTCCTGGCAGTTTTGATCACACCGGACGGCGAAACCGAAAACTTCACCACCGATACCTTCAAGAATCTGAAGGTTTCTCTGGACGAAGTCTGGGTTGACGGCGTAAAGATCGAAGATTACACCGTTAGTGAAAAGGCAATCAACACCCACTATTATGAAGGTGAGGGTCCGGGCGTTACCCGTCTGTACCTCCACGATGACTGGTCCACCAAGATCAAGGATCTTGCAAGCAAGACCACCATTGCAAAGGATATTCGCGTAGTATTCACCATTTCCGGCACTGGTCACGAAGGTCCGGCAGTGACTACCACAGAACAGACTACCACCACAACTGAAAAAATTACTACCACTACAACCACCACAACTACCGAAGCAACTACTGAACCGACTACCACCACAACCACTACCACAGCGATCGAAACAACCACCACTGAAGCAACTACTGAACCGACTACCACTACAACCACTACCACAACACCGGAGCCGACCACAACAACGACTGCGGAAACAACTACTACCACCACCGAAGCAACCACAACTACAACAGAAGCAACCACCACCACCGAAGCAACCACAACCACTCCGGAACCGACGACCACCACAGCAGAAACCACGACTACAACCGTGACGATTCTGACTACCACAGAAACCACTACAACGACAACCACCACCGAAGAAACTACTACCACAACAACTACCACTACTACAACGACAACAACCACCACTACCACCACGACCACTACCACCCAGTATGAGGGCCCGATGCCGAAAACGCTGTTCGGCGATGTGAACATGGACGGCAGAATCGACATCACAGATGCTGTTCTGCTGAACAAGATGGCAGCTGGTGCAGTTGAAGCAAACCAGTCCCAGCGTCTGAACGGCGATGTCAACGGCAACGGCGAGATCGATTCCGCTGACGGTCTGGTACTGTTTATGTTCGTGATCCAGCAGATCAACACCCTGCCGTATCAGGCAGAAATCTGATCGGTGAAAGGCTGTTAAAAGTTTATCCGATGATTTTCTCATCATAAAAAGAGCACTGTGTCCTGCATACTGCGGGCACAGTGCTTTTTCTTTTGTGAAAATACAGTCTGCACGGGCATTTTACACGAGTATGTTCAAGAATGGCATTTTTCACAATGTGAAATTTGTGAAAAATACCGGAGAAGGGGAAAACTAACGCAATATCTAACAAAAAAGCGGGATTTTACTTAAAAAACAGCACCCGAATCCGGCAGATACTTATCATTATTCCGGAAAGTGTTGTTCCTTTGTGAAATGTGCAACAAAACAAGAAAAGAAACTAGTAGAAATCGTCATGAAAGTCGATTGACTTTTTTCGAAAATCGTCCTATAATAAAGGAAACAGCAATAAACACGCTGTTGATTTTCGCTTTTCAGGAGAATTGGAAAAAGCAGGGGATCCTGCGGAATTCCGCGGAAAACCACTGTTTCTCTCTCCGGAAAAACGATGCAGAAAAGGTGGTGGATACAATGGGTGAAGAACTGCAGGAACAGCTGCAAACCCGGATCCTCTGGGAGAGTCCGTTTGACGTACCGCTGGTGGGACCGATCCACATCAGTGAATCGGTCGTCATGACATGGTTCCTTATGGCGATCATTATGGTGCTGGTCCTGATACTGACACGGAATCTCAAGATCGTACCGGGAAAGCGGCAGGCGTTTCTGGAAATGGCGGTCACATGGCTCACAAACTTCTTTGAGGGCAACATGGGCAAAGCCGGCAGACGCTATGTGCCCTATCTGAGTACCGTGCTGATCTATCTGGGAATCGCCAATATGATCGGCATGTTCGGGTTCGGCATGAAGCCTCCCACAAAGGACATCAACGTCACCGTGGCACTGGCACTGATGAGCATTATCCTCATTGAAGCGTCAACATTTCGGGCTCAGGGCGGCATCAAGGGCTTTTTGAAGTCCTTCACAAAGCCGATGGCTCTGCTGACACCGCTGAATGTGATGGAGATCGCCATTCGTCCGCTGTCGCTGTGTATGCGACTGTTCGGTAACGTACTGGGTGCTTTCGTTGTCATGAAGCTGATTGAACATGTCTGTGGTCTGATTATCCCGATGGTGTTCAGCATGTACTTCGATGTGTTCGACGGACTGATTCAGGCGTATGTCTTTGTATTCCTGACATCGCTGTTCATGGCAGAAGGCATGGAAGTCGAGGAGGAGAGTGTGCCGAAGTTACAGCAGGCATAGCTTGCTGCAATCCCACTCGGCAGCTACAGAAAGGAGCGTTCCCTATGGTAGGAGCAGGTATCGCAGTATTGACAGGTATCGGTGCAGGACTTGGCATCGGTATCGCAACGTCCAAGGCAACAGAAGCCATTGCCAGACAGCCGGAGGCTGCCGGAGCGATCAACAAGGCACTGCTGCTGGGCTGTGCACTGGCAGAAGCAACCGCTATTTATGGTTTCGTTGTTGCACTGCTGATGGTCATTATGAAGTAAAAAACACGCCCCCGCAAAACAACGCGGGCAGAAAGGTAGGAATTGAAAATGATAGGAGCAGGTATTGCAGTATTGACTGGTATTGGTGCCGGTCTGGGTATCGGTATCGCAACATCCAAGGCAACAGAAGCCATTGCCAGACAGCCGGAGGCTGCCGGAGCGATCAACAAGGCACTGCTGCTGGGCTGTGCACTGGCAGAAGCAACCGCTATTTATGGTTTCGTTGTTGCACTGCTGATGGTCATTATGAAGTAAAAGGACCACCTTCTGAATCTGAGAGAAAGGAGCACGGCTTTTCTTGGAAAAAGCTGTGAGAGTGGATATGTTAGATTTTGATTTTTGGACCATTTTGTTTTCCGTCATCAATATCCTCGTGCTGTTTTTCTTTCTGAAAAAATTCCTTTTCGGCAGAGTAAATGCCATGCTGGAAAAGCGGGCACAGATGGTGCAGGCGGATATGGACGAAGCCAAGCAGCATGCCGCTGATGCGGAAAAGCTGAAGAATGCATATGAGGAAACCCTGAGCGGTGCCAAGCAGGAAGCAAAACAGATCATTGCGACCGCAGAGCAGAATGCACATGCACAGGGCAGCGAGATCACTGCCAAGGCTCAACAGCAGGCAGACACGCTCCTCAAAGAAGCACAGAAGGAAATCGAACGGGAACGCCGGCAGACACTGGACGGCGTACAGGGCGAGATCGCCGATCTGGCACTGGCTGCTGCTTCCAAGCTGATGGAGCAGAAAGTGGACGACCAGACCAACCGCGAGCTGGTGAACGCGTTCTTGTCTGAGGAAGGAGCAGGAGAATGAATGGTGCAGTGACATCTTATGCAACCGTGCTGCTGACGCTGCCAAATGCGTCAGATGCCGTGGCAGATGCACAGCAAACCTTTCAGAACTGCCCCCTGTTGACGGATTCCCTAAGCAACCCGACGATTTCGGAGGCGGAAAAGTTTGCAGTGATCGACCGGATCTTTCCGGAATCCCTGCGGACCTTCCTGAAGGTTGTCTGCCAAAACGGTCAGATCGACAGCATACTGGAGATTTTTTCAGAATATCAAGCATTGGAACGCCGGCAAAGACATTGTGCTCATGCCGTGCTGGAATATGTAACGCCGCTGACAGACGCACAGCTGACAGCGATGAAAAAAATGATCTGTGCAAAAACCGGCGAACCGGAGGTACAGTTGGAACTGCACCAGAATCCGGAACTGCTGGGAGGCTTTATCCTGCATATCGGCGATGACGAGTATGACCGCAGCGTGCGTTCTGCCGTCCGCAATATGCGAAAGAGCCTGATACGGAGGTGAGGGTAAGACATGAGTACCATGAATGCAAGTGAGATTATATCCGTTTTAAAAAGCGAGATAGAGGACTTCGACCGGAAGTCCGGCGTGCAGGAAACCGGTACAGTCGTTCGTGTGGGCGACGGTATCGCAACGGTATTCGGCATGCAGCATGCCATGTACGGCGAACTGGTAGAATTTGAAACCGGTGTACGAGGCATCGTACAGAACTTGGAAACCAAGACCATCGGTGTCGTTCTGCTGGGCAGTGACTATGGCATTACAGAGGGTACTTCTGTTGTCCGTACCGGAAAGCGTGCCGGTATCGGCGTAACGCAGAAAATGATCGGCAGAGTTGTCGGTGCACTGGGAAACCCGATCGACGGCGGCGATCCCCTGACAGCAGAGGATTATTTCCCGATCGAACACGAAGCACCCGGCGTGGCGTACCGGAAATCGGTCAATGTACCGTTACAGACCGGTATCCTTTCCATTGACTCGATGTTTCCCATCGGACGCGGTCAGCGTGAATTGATCATCGGCGACCGTCAGACCGGTAAGACATCGATTGCTGTGGATACGATCATTAACCAAAAAGGACAGAATGTCATTTGTATTTATGTCGCAATCGGACAGAAGTCCTCGACAGTTGCAAAGATCGTTTCTACCCTGAAAAAGAATGATGCAATGGATTATACCATTGTCATGTCTGCATCTGCCAGCGAACCGGCTCCGGTACAGTATATCGCACCCTATGCCGGCACGGCGATCGCAGAGTATTTCATGAGTCAGGGCAAGGACGTGCTCATTGTATACGATGACCTTTCCAAGCACGCGGTGGCATACCGTGCAATGTCCCTGCTGCTCCACCGTCCGCCTGGGCGTGAAGCTTATCCGGGTGACGTATTCTATCTGCACTCCCGTCTGCTGGAACGTTCCTGCCGTCTGGACGATGCACACGGCGGCGGTTCGATCACCGCACTGCCGATCATCGAAACACAGGCAGGCGACATCTCTGCCTATATCCCGACCAACGTCATCTCCATTACAGACGGACAGATCTTCCTCGAGAGCGAACTGTTCAACGCCGGTATGCGTCCGGCAGTCAACGTCGGTCTGTCTGTATCCCGTGTCGGCGGTGCCGCACAGACCAAGGCG
>ERZ1673703.2302-NODE-2302-length-12308-cov-5.446013_pt1 | contig 12308 bp, 9 predicted proteins | sample MGYA00580233_ERZ1673703 | MGnify/ENA primary metagenome ERZ1673703 (study PRJEB41218, sample SAMN15661748) | gut metagenome | host: Homo sapiens | place: Canada: London | collected 2015-08-20/2019-03-30 | study: EMG produced TPA metagenomics assembly of... | reverse complement strand
CACGAACAGGAGGCCACTTAATGTGGCCTCCGTCGTGAGCAGGACTGTAGAGCAGCAAACTTAACCCGCCCCGGCCCCGATGGCCCCAGACCGGCGGGATAGACCAGTTCAGATGGGGCTTTGATGCATGGGTGGTCTGTTGGTGGGCAAATGGGTATCATACTGTGGTTATTGCATCGACTCTGTGATGCTTGTTTGTACGTTCCCGGCGGTCGGTTTGCCAGAAGCGCCCCGTCGGTTGTTTCAGACCCGTTTCGAAGAAAGGAAACAACACTCACCTATGGCAGCTAAAAAATCATCTCCCTTGAAGATCATTCCGCTCGGCGGCCTTGACGGCATCGGTAAGAACATGACGGTCTTCGAGTGCGGCGACGACATGGTGCTCGTCGATGCCGGTCTCATGTTCCCGGATGACTCCCAGCCCGGTATCGACCTGGTGCTTCCCGACTACACTTATGTTCTGGAGAACGAGGAGAAGCTTCGCGGTATCGTCGTCACCCACGGCCACGAGGACCACACCGGTTCGCTTCCGTATCTGCTGCAGGACCTCAACAATAAGGTGCCCATCTTCTCGAGCAAGCTGACGCTTGGCTTTATCGAGGGCAAGCTTTCTGAGTTCCGCATCCGCGCACCCAAGTTCCGCGAGGTCAAGGGTGGCAGCCATGTCAACCTCGGCGGCATCTCGCTCGATTTCTTCTCGATGACGCACTCTATCCCCGGCGCTCTGGGCGTGTTCATCCGCACCAATCAGGGCACCGTTATGCACACCGGCGACTTTAAGCTCGACCAGACGCCCATCGATGGTGTCACGCCCGACTATGCCGCTATCAGCCGCTTTGCCAAGCAGGGCATCGACCTGCTGCTTTCCGACTCCACCAACGCCACGGTTCCGGGCTTTACCAAGTCCGAGGCCGAGGTTGGTCCCAACCTGCTGCATGCCATCAAGAATGCTCCGGGCCGCGTGTTCGTCGCGTCGTTCTCGAGCCACATCCATCGTTTGCAGCAGATCTGCGATGCTGCCCGCAAGTGCGGCCGTAAGGTCGTTGTGACCGGTCGCTCCATGCTCACTAACACCCGCGTGGCGCGTGAGCTGGGCTACCTCAACATCGACGATGCCGATATCATCGATGCCTTCGACATTGATAACCTGCCCGACGACAAGATTGTCGTCATGTGCACCGGTTCGCAGGGCGAGCCGCTGTCGGCCCTGTCCCGCATGGCCAATGGCGAGCACAAGACGCTCTCCATCCATGAGGGCGATACCGTTATCCTCTCGGCAACTCCTGTTCCCGGCAATGAGAAAGCCGTCCAGCAGGTCGTCAACAGCCTGGCCAAGCTCGGCTGCGACGTGTGGGATAAGAACCGCGCTCTCGTCCACGTCTCGGGCCACGGCAGCCAGGAGGAGCTCAAGCTCCTGATGGCCATGGCCAAACCCACGTACTTTATGCCGGTTCACGGTGAGGCCGTGCATCTGCGCGCCCATGCCCAGCTGGCCCGCAAGATGGGCATCAAGGACGATCATATCTTTATTCTCGATAACGGCGACACGCTCGAGATGCGCGGCGGTATTGTCAAGCGCGGTACGCCCGTCGAGTCCGGTGTCGTCTACGTCGACGGCCTGCGTATCGGCGATACCGACCCCATCGTCTTGCGCGATCGCCAGAAGCTCGCCAACGACGGTATGGTTACCGCTGTTGCCATCGTCTCGCTCAAGCACAAGAAGATCGAGGCCATCGAGTTCTCGGGCCGCGGCGTCTCGTTTGCCATCGACGACCAGTTCTCCGAGGATGCCTCCGCGTCCATCATGAAGACGATAGAGAAGGGCAAGTTCAGCTTTACGAGCAGCGGTTCCGATGCCATTCGCAAGGCCGTGCGCGACTCGCTCTCCAACTTTATCTGGAGCCGTACGCGCACTCGTCCGATGATCATCCCGGTCGTCATGGAGGTTTAGTTTGGCGCGCGGATCTGCACAAAACGCCAAAGGCAATAAGGCCAACAACCAACCGGCATCTGCTAAGGGTGCCGGTTCCCATCTGCGTGCCAATAAGGGCCACGAGTCCGAGTTCGATGATTTCGAGCCCTTGGTCGAGCCCTCGGCCAACCGCGATATCGCCGGCGTGGTCATTGCTGTTTTGGCGATTGCGTCCTTTATTGCCGTGATTTCGCCGGCGACTGCGCCCGTTACGGCTGCGGTTGCCGGTTTCTACCACTTAGGCTTTGGTCTGGGCGCCTACGTGCTGCCGATCGTCATTTTGCTGTTTGCCGCCACGCTCTTTTTAGGCGAGGACTCGCCGCTCAACGCGCGCTCTGTTGCGGGCGGCGCCGTGGTCTTTATCGCCGTCGTCTCCATTCTTTCGTTGATGGTGCCAGGTACGAGCGACTCGTGCGACCTTATGTTCACGCCGCAAAATCTGTCCGCCTCGGGTGGCTACATTGGTGCGTTTATTGCGAGTGCGCTGCAGAATGCCCTGGGTAAGCCTATCGCGATGGTGGTCCTGTTGGGCCTTGTCGTCGTGGGCCTGGTCATCATCGGCTTTTCGGTGGGCGGCGTTTTGCGCTCTGCCCGCGACCGTGCGGCAGATTTTGCCGAGCGCCGTCGTGCCGACGTCAACGCGAGTCCGTGGGGTGACGATGAGGCCCTGTCGGTGCCTGGTGTCGCCAGTCCGCATCTGAGCATTCTTCGTCAAAAGGGCTCCGATGCGGACGTGACTACGGTTATGGGTAGCGAAGTCGATCCGATTCTGGACGATGAGGACGTGGACGAAGATCCGTTTGTCGACGTGTCTGAGGCCGTGGAGGCCGAGCGGGCCAAGACAACGCTGCTACCGCGCCGCCATGCCAAGAAGGGCAAGGCTGCGCCCAAACTCAATACGAGTGAGCCCGACCCGTCTTGGTCCGAGAGCGAGATTGAGCTCACCGAGGGCGATGACGAGGACGACGAGGCTCCGATTGAGACCGCAAAGACAACTTTGCTGCCGCGTCGCCATGCAAAGCGCGACCAGGTAACCGGTCAGCTTTCGATGGAAGACGACCCCGATAAGATCGACGAGTCCGAGCCGCCGTTTGCCGTGAATCCTGTCTCGGCAGCACCTCAGATCCCCGATTTCTTGAAGCATCCCAAGGTTGCCGATGCGCCTGCCTTGAGTGCTGTCGAATCGGCTGCGGCTAGCGATGGGGGAGCGGACGGCGGCGCCGCAGATAGCGAGGGCGAAGAAGAGGACGGCCTCAAACTTCCGCCACTTGAGATTCTGCATGCCAACCCGCAGTCGGCTTCCTCCGCGTCTTCTGACAAGGAGCTGGAACAGACTGCCGAGTCGCTTCAGTCCACCTTGCTGGAGTTTGGTCGTAGAGCCCGCGTGGTCGGCTGGATCGCCGGCCCCACGGTGACGACCTTTAAGCTGCAACCTGGCGAGGGCGAGCGCGTGAGCAAGATTTCGAGCCTCGAGGACGATATCGCGCTATCGCTTGCTGCCCAGTCGGTGCGTATCTTTGCCCCGATCCCCGGCACCTCGCTTGTGGGTATCGAGATCCCCAATCGCAAGCGCCAGAACGTCAACCTGGGCGACGTGCTTCCCTATGTGAAGGGCGGTCCGCTCGAGCTCGCCATCGGTCGAGATGCCGAGGGTACGCCGGTCGTCGCCGACCTTGCCAAGATGCCCCACCTGCTGATCGCCGGTACCACGGGTTCCGGTAAGTCGGTCATGATCAACTCCATCATCACGACCTTGCTCATGCGCGCCCTTCCCGAGGACGTTCGCCTGATCATGGTCGACCCCAAGCGCGTCGAGCTTGCGGGCTATAACGGTCTGCCGCATCTTTACGTGCCTGTAGTGACCGAGCCCAAGCAGGCCGCGAGCGCTCTGCAATGGGCCGTGTCCGAGATGGAGCGTCGCCTGAAGGTCTTCGAGCGTCTCAACGTGCGTAAGATCTCGACCTACAACGAAAAGCAGGCCGCCGGCGAGTTTGAGCATTACGACAACCCGCCGCAAAAGATGCCCTACCTGGTCATCATCATTGACGAGCTCTCGGATCTGATGATGGTTGCCGGTAAGGATGTCGAGGCCTCGATCGTTCGTATCGCCCAGCTGGGCCGTGCCGCCGGTATTCACCTTATCGTGGCTACGCAGCGCCCCAGCTCCAACGTGGTGACGGGCCTCATCAAGGCCAACATCACTAACCGCATCGCCTTTAACGTCGCCACGGGCATCGACTCGCGCGTCATTATCGACCAGATGGGTGCCGAAAAGCTTACCGGTTTGGGCGACATGCTGTTCTCCAAGGTCGACTGGGGCAAGCCTCGCCGTATCCAGGGCTGCTTTGTCTCGGACGACGAAATCAACGAGATTGTCGAGTTTGTCAAGTCGCAGAGCGAGCCCGACTACCACGAGGAGATCCTGTCTGCCGTGGCGCCCGCTTCCATGTCCATGGCGGGTGGCGGCGGCATTGTCCGTACCGGAGTCGCCGAGCCGCAAGACGATGATCCGCTCATTTGGGAAGCCGCCCATATTGTGGTGGAATCGCAGCTTGGCTCCACATCTGGCCTGCAACGTCGTCTGAAGGTTGGCTATGCGCGTGCCGGGCGTATTATGGATATGCTGGAAGAAAAGGGTGTCGTCGGCCCGCCCGACGGTTCCAAGCCGCGCGAGGTCCTGTTGGACGAGGAGGGGCTTGCCGCGCTGGAATCTGTCGACGCCGAGATGGCACGTGAAGATCGTGAGTTTGGAGGATTCTGATGGCCGCACGCTTTGGTGACATGCTGCTCGAGCAGCGTCGCCGAATGGGCCTATCCATTCAGCAGGTCGCCAACACCATCAAAATCAGGCCGCAGATCATCGAGTTTTTCGAGACTGGTAACTTTGCTTCGATGCCGCCGCGCGGCTATGCGCAGGGCATGATTTCGAGCTATGCTCGCTTTTTGGGCCTCAATCCGCGCGAGGTCGTCAATGCCTACTTTGACGACCTGATGGCATACGAACGCGAGACGTCGCAGCAGGGCGGTCGTTTTCAGGACGCCGCCGGCTACGTTAATTCGCGTTCCTCGGTCGATAACGGGCGTTTTCTGATGGTTCAGGGCGGTCGTTCGACCCGCTATGGACAGCGTCCTCAGCAGGCCGGTTATATTACCGAGACGGGTTCGGGCGAGGAGATTCGCTTGCAGCGTGACCGGTTCCGCAGTACGCCGATGCCCGAGGACCGCGCACTTCCCGCTGCCCGTGGCGTGGCGCGTGACCCTCGTGCCGGCTACGGCGACGGCGGCTATTCCGATCGCGGTTGCCGTGGTGTCTCTACCGGACGCTCTCGCGGTGGCTATGCGGACGCCGATGCCACGCAGGTGACGCCGCGTCTTCGCTCTCAATCACAGCCGTATGACCAGCGCTCTTCGGCTCCGCGTTCGGGCCAGCGTGGCTATCAAGGCCGCGGTGAACTTGCGCCCCGCTCGGGTCAGCGCAGCCTTCAGGGCCAGGGCGGCTATCGCGGCCGTTCCGATAGCAATCGCGGTCGTATGCCTCAGGGAGGCGGCCGCAGCAGTTCCGGTCGTGGACGCGGCGGATCCCGTACTCCTCAAAACAACGGGCTCGATCCGCGTATCGTCTACGCCGGCATCGGCGCCGTGGCATTGCTGCTGATTGTGCTCATCGTGGTGCTTCTGCGCGGCTGCGCATCTTCGACGCCCGAGACCACGCCCGAGACGCCCGCTGCCACCAAGACGACGACTAAGAAGTCTTCTAAGAAGACCGAAACGGTCGACGAGGACGAAGACACCGATGAGGCGACGGATGAGTCGACTGATTCGGACGCTACCAAGACGACGGCCAAGAAGGAAGAGAGCGAGGTCACGAAGGTCAAGGTCTCCGTTGCCAAGGGAAAGACCGCGTGGATTGAGGTCAAGGTCGACGGCAAGTCGGTCTATGGCGCCCAGGCGACTGGCCCCTTTGAGCAGGAGTATACGCCCGAGTCCTCGATCGAGATCACCACGTCCAAGCCTTCCGATGTCACCGTTACCAAGAACGGTGAAAAGGTCCGTTACGATACCAAGACCTCGGGCGTGGCGCGCGTGACGATCACCGTTCCCAAGAAGGAGACGTCTGATTCCGAGAATGGTGAAAGTTCTGATGGTACCGACACCACCGATGGTACCGATACCACCGACGGTACCGATGCCCAGTCCACGGATGGCGCCGATACCGCAACTGACGGTCAGACACCCACCGATTCTACCGACAATTCGTACGATAGCTACTAGGCCGCTCGTACGCGAAAGGAAACATCATGGCTAAAGATTCCAGCTTCGACGTCGTGTCTGAGGTCAACATGCAAGAGGTCGACAACGCCTTCCAGCAGACCACGCGCGAGATTTCCCAGCGCTATGACCTTAAGGATTCCGGCGCCACGATCGAGCTTTCGAAGGGCGACAAGCTCTTTACGATAAACGCCCCGGCCGACTTTGTCTCCAAACAGATTGTCGACGTGCTGAGCTCCAAGCTCATCAAGCGCGGCATCGACCTCAAGGCCGTCTCGTGGGATGCTCCGCAGGCGGCATCGGGCGGCACCGTGCGCGTGCTCGGCCATATCGTCGAGGGTATTGACCAGGCGACCGCCAAGAAGATCAACAAGGACATCAAGGATCAAAAGCTCAAGGTCAAGGTGACCATCGAGGCCGACAAGCTGCGTGTTTCCTCTGCTTCGAAGGACGCGTTGCAGACCGTGATCCAGTTCCTGCGCGACCAGGACTACGGCCAGCCGCTGCAGTTCACCAACTACCGCTAATATCAATCGAAAGGACTGCTCTCCAACATGGATACACCGTTGGGCTCCGTGCTCTACATCACCCTCGGGTGCGCTAAGAACGAGGTTGACACCGACCGCATGCGTTCTCTTTTGACCGCCGCGGGCTACGAGGAGGCATTCGACCCGCAGGATGCCGATATCGCCATCGTCAATACTTGCTCGTTCCTCGCCTCCGCAACGTCCGAGAGCATCGAGACCACGCTCGAGCTCGCCAACGAGGTTCAGGACGGCGTTCGTTCTTGCCCCATCGTCATGTGCGGCTGCGTGCCGTCGCGCTATGGCGATGACCTGCCTGACGAGCTGCCCGAGGTCGCTGCCTTTGTGAAGGCCGACGAGGAAGACGGCATCGTGGCGGTCATCGATGGCGTGCTGGGCGTCGAGCGCGAGATTGCTGCCTATATCCCGCAGGTCAAACGTACCGTCGAGGGTGCTGTCGCCTACGTCAAGATTTCCGATGGCTGCAACCGCTTCTGCAGCTTCTGCATGATCCCCTATATTCGCGGTCGCTATCATTCGCGCAATGCCGAGAGCATCATCTCCGAGGTGCGCGACCTGGTTGCCGGCGGTGTGCGCGAGATCGTGCTGATCGGCCAGGACACGGGCATCTGGGGTACCGACTTTGCCGACGAGGACGTCGCCGATGGCTCGCCGCGCAATCTGGCGCAGCTGCTGCGTGCCGTCGCCGAGGCCGTGCGCCCGCACAACGTCTGGGTCCGCGTGCTCTATCTGCAGCCCGAGGGCATGACTGACGAACTCATCGAGACGATTCGCGATACGCCCGAGGTGCTGCCCTATATCGATATCCCCGTGCAGCACTGCGACGCGCGCATTCTCAAGGCCATGCGTCGCTCCGGTTCGCGCCAGGAGCTTGAGGATCTGTTCCGCGACCTTCGCGAGCGTATCCCCGGCATCGTGATTCGTTCCACGGCCATGGTCGGCTTCCCGACCGAGACCGACGACGAGTTCCGCGACCTTATCGACTTTATGGACACCGTCGGCTTTGACTACACGAGTGTCTTTGCCTACTCGCAGGAGGAGGGCAGCCTGGCCGCTAAGATGGAGGGTCAGGTCGACGAAGAGGTCAAGCTCGAGCGCGCCCAGGAGGCCATGGACCTGGCCGAGTCGCTCGGTTTTGCCGCCACCGCCGCACATGTGGGCGAGCGCGCCCAGGTAATCGTCGACGGTATCGAAGAGACCGAGGATGGCGCCGAGCTGATCGGCCATGCCTGGTTCCAGGCGCCCGATTCCGATGGCGCGGTGCATCTGGACGCCAGCGAGGCGTCCGTGGGCGATATTCTGACCGTCGAGTTTACCGATAGCTTCTGCTATGAGCTTATCGGTCATGTTGTGGAGTAGGAGAGCGTCGTGGCTAACGAGAGCAATAAGGAACTGACGAGTGTCTGGACGCCCGCCAACATCGTGACGTGCGTTCGCATCGTCTTTATCCCGGTGTTCATGATTGTGTCGGCGCTTTCTCACACGAGTGTTGCCGGTACGGATTGGAGCACCTTCGACGGCCCGCTCGCCGCTGCTGCCTTCATTCTGTATGTGATCCTGTCGTGCACCGATAAGGTCGACGGTTATCTGGCGCGTTCGCGCAACGAGATCACCGACTTCGGTAAGTTCTTGGACCCCATCGCCGATAAGCTGCTCGTGTTCTCGGCCCTGCTGCTGTTCTTGGATTTTGGCGCGGTGACCGTGTGGTCCGTGTTCATTATCCTGTTCCGTGAGCTTCTGGTGAGCGCCCTTCGCATGGTTGCGAGTGCGGCCGGTTTGGTCGTTGCGGCCGATAAGCTCGGCAAGTACAAGACGGCAACCACGATGGTCTCCATTTGCGGTTACCTGTGCGTTTTTGCTATGGCCGGCTTGCACCTTGGCCCGGTGGCGCTGACGCTCGGCATCTACTCGGTGTCGCGCTTCCTGTACGCCGTTGCCGTTGTCCTGACCGTTATCTCGGGCGCCCAGTACTTCTGGAACTGCCGCAAGATCGTCTTTTCGGTCTAGGTCCTGGTGGGTATGACGGACTCTTTTGAGCAGATTTCCGCACATAACGAGGAGCTGGCGCGTGATATTGTCGAGCGCGCGAGCGCTCGGGGCGTGACGGTTTCGACGGCTGAGTCGCTGACGGCGGGTATGATCGCCTCGACGATTGCCGATATCCCGGGCGCCTCGGCGGTGCTTCGTGGCGGTGCGGTGACCTATTGCGATGAGATTAAGCATCGTGTTCTTGGTGTTGAGCAGGAGACGCTTGACCGCTATACCGCGGTGTCGCATCAGACCGCGCGCGAGATGGCGGTGGGTTCGCTGGAGCTGTACCAGAGCGATATTGCAGTGAGCGCAACGGGTTATGCCGGCCCCGGCGGTGGCACTGAGGACGATCCGGCGGGCACTTTCTATATTGGCTGGGCGCATCGTTCCGCCGATGGGGGCGCGCCGGTTGTGGACTCTGTGCGCTGCCACTATGAGGGCGACCGTTCGTGTGTTCGTGCCCATGCGGTCACGGAGGCATTGGGTCGCATTGCCCTTGCGCTCAACTCTATGGAATAGACGTGTTTTAAGGGGCCTTCGAGCCCCTTAATTGTGGAGATGGGGACCTTAGGCTCATTTGGCGTTTGTGCTGGTTGTAGATGTATTTTTGCCTGCCTTGTTCATATTTGGTCCTTTGTGGTCAAGCATTTGGTCAGTGTTTGGTCGGCGTTTGGTTGGGTTATGGAAAGACCGCCTGCATATGATTGGCCTGAACGGTTGACCACGAACAGTCGTTCGTTTATTATCGATGCAGGTTGTTAAGAGGAGGGCTATTCATGGCCAAGAATTCAGGTCCCGTACGTACCGTTCATGCTCGCACGACGGGTAAAGAGCGCGATGAGATGATCGCCACCACCAAGGCCGAGATCGAGAAGAAATTCGGCCAGGGTTCCATCATGAGGTACGGCGACGGTGGTCCCGAGCTCGAGGTCGAGGCCATTCCCACGGGCGCCCTGGCCCTCGATGCCGCGCTGGGTATCGGCGGCGTGCCGCGCGGCCGTATCGTCGAGATTTACGGTCCTGAGTCCTCCGGTAAGACGACGCTTTCGCTCGAGATTTTGGCAGAGGCCCAGGCAATGGGTGGCGTTGTGGCATTTATCGATGCCGAGCATGCGCTCGATCCCACGTATGCCGCGCGCATTGGCGTGGATATCGACGAGGTACTGATTTCCCAGCCCGATACGGGTGAGCAGGCGCTCGAGATCGTTGACATGCTCGTGCGTTCCGGCGCCATCGATGCCATCGTCGTCGACTCTGTCGCCGCGCTGACCCCGCGTGCCGAGATCGAGGGAGAAATCGGCGACACTACGGTCGGTCTTCAGGCTCGCCTGATGAGCCAGGCGCTCCGTAAGCTCGCCGGCTCGCTTTCTAAGTCCAACACGACGTGCATCTTCATTAATCAGCTGCGTGAGAAGATCGGCGTCATGTTCGGCAACCCCGAGACTACGACGGGCGGCCGCGCCCTTAAGTTTTTCTCTTCGGTGCGTATCGACATTCGCCGTATCGACAGCATTAAGCTTAAGGACGAGGTTATCGGTAACCGCGTGCGCGCCAAGGTCGTTAAGAACAAGGTGGCAGCTCCGTTCCGTTCTGCTGAGTTCGACATCATGTACGGTACGGGCATCTCTAAGGAGGGCTCGATTCTGGACATGGCTGTTGAGTGCGGCATCTGCAAGAAGATGGGCTCCTGGTTTGCCTATGGCGAGGACAAGCTCGGCAACGGTCGCGAGGCCGCCAAGGCGTTCCTGCGCGAACACCCCGATTGCGCTGACGAGATTGAGCATAAGGTCCGCCTTGCCTGCGGACTTGAGTTTGATGACGATGCTCCGTCCGAGGTCGAGCTGACCGATCAGCCTGCGCCTGAGGAGTTTGACGAGCTTTACGCCATCGATGGTTCCGCCATGCTCGATGATGACGACGAGTAGCGGTTACGCTCATGTCGTATACGGTGACCGAGGCCACGGTCGTCTTTCCCGATAAGAAGGCGGCCTCCTCGTTCTCGAGCGGGTATGCGTCCAAAAAGCCTTGCGCACATATCGATTGTGAGCTTGAGGGCGGTTTTGAGCGGTCCATTTGGATTCCCGTGCGGGTCGCGCGGCTGTATGTCAAAAACCGCCCCGATCTTCCCTGTGATTGGGACAACTTCCGTGAGGCGGTGCAGCTCATTGAGCGTAAATGTGCACTTACCATGGTGACCGAGATGTTATCGCGCCGCGACCATGCGACGGGTGAGGTCCGTGACAAGCTGGCTCGCTACGGCTTTCACCAGCCTGCGATCGATTTCGCCGTCGAGCGCGCCACCGAGTATCGCTTTTTAGACGAGAGCCGCTTTTGCTCGTACTTTATCGAGGAGCGCAAGCGGCGCGGTTGGGGACAGCGCAAAATCGAGACCGAGCTCAAGCGCCGTCATGTCGTGCTCGATGACATTCCCGGTTATCCCGAGGATTATTTTGCCGTCGAAGACGATTTGACGCGTGCGTCAGCCCTGCTCGCCAAGCGTCGTGTTCCAGAGACGCGCGGATTCGAAAAACTGGTTCGGTTTTTGATGGGCAAGGGCTTCTCGTATCACATCGCCGCCGATGCCGTTAAGGCACGTCTCGATGCCGAACGCGAGGAATGTGCAGTTTAGGCGTATGCGCTTTGTTGCCCTGCCGTTCACCGCGTTTTAGCCGCCGTGCTGGGGCCATTTATTTGACAGTTGTTGTGGTTCAACGTACGATAAACACTGTCATTTGCTTTGTGATATGTGCTCATCTGTGATGAGTTTGTTTATATGTTTATCTGTATCCGACCCGCATAAGCTGCGCCCATATTACTCAAATGTCGCGAGCCGTTCGTAAGGACGGTTCGCTTTGTTGTGTAACGAATCCATAAAAAGGAGTGAGCATGCCTATCATCGCAGCGCTCGTTGGCATCGTTTTGGGTGCCATCGCCGCCATTGCCTACATGCGCACCGCCAAGCAGGGTAGTCTTCACGAGGCCGACGAAAAGATCCAGTCGGCACACGCACAGGCTGAGTCCCTGATCGGTGATGCTAAGCGTCAGGCCGAGACCCTCAAAAAAGAGGCTCTGCTCGAGGCTAAAGAGGAGATCATCAAGAACAAGCAGGCCGCCGAGGCCGAGGACAAGCAGCGTAAGAGCGAGATTCGTACGCTTGAGAACCGCGTGATGCAGCGCGAGGAGTCCCTTGATCGCCGAAACGACGCTCTCGACAAGCGTGAGCACCAGCTGTCCAGCCAGGCCGGTCAGGTCGAGAAGCGCTCCCGCGAGCTTGAGGAGCTCTGCACTAAGCAGACCTCCGAGCTCGAGCGTATTGCCGACCTTACCCGCGAGGACGCCCACAAGGAGCTCCTCGATAAGGTTCGCGGCGAGGTCACCCACGAGGCCGCCACGATCATTCGCGAGTCCGAGCAGCAGGTTCGCGCCGAGTGCCACAAGACCGCCCAGGAGATTCTGTCCCTGGCGATTCAGCGCTGCGCTGCCGACCACAC
>ERZ1673703.2298-NODE-2298-length-12320-cov-4.782960_pt1 | contig 12320 bp, 11 predicted proteins | sample MGYA00580233_ERZ1673703 | MGnify/ENA primary metagenome ERZ1673703 (study PRJEB41218, sample SAMN15661748) | gut metagenome | host: Homo sapiens | place: Canada: London | collected 2015-08-20/2019-03-30 | study: EMG produced TPA metagenomics assembly of... | reverse complement strand
GCCTGTCCGCCTAATGTGTTCGGCTGAGATCGGAAATCAACCCAACCCTTTGAAGAGACCAAACAACCAATTCAGGCGAAATAGCCCCAAGCTCCTATTTCGCCACAATGAAGAAGTCATTTAGCGACAACGGACGCGATATTACGGGCCGTTGTCGGCATGGATCCGACCCCTTATCCCCTCGGTGGGAAGGGGTCGTGGCCATGGGAATCCCTTGCGCGGATTCTGCCATCGCGACGATGGACGATCAACTCCGACTCTTGATTGGAGCAAATGCGCCGACCGAGCTTTATTGCCTCGCTCTGGGTCGTCGTAACGAAGGAAGCGCGACATGCCCCCTCGCCCTTAATCTGCCAATTGCCATCCGAGCGCATCGTAACGTGCTGATTTCTGCCTTTCATACTTACCTCGCCTTTAACTCTGAACTTGCCGATGCGTCTACAGCATGAGATATGTGACAGACGCCCTCGTGCCGTTTTCAAAAGTGTAAGCACTGGTGCGGACATAAAACGAAGCGCACACAGCAGGACCGTTGATCCACCTGGCTTTCTGGTCGCCCTTCACACCCTGGCGAAAGAGCTTTGGGGCACTGAAGTTCGCACCCAAAGAGGCGTACATCGGAAACCTGGTGAACGGACGCCTCTATATAAACGCAGCCAGCTACTACCATGATCTACCCGGCGAGCAGGGCAATTCATTGGAAGAGTCTTTAGCGTACGGGACGGGCATCTACGCCAGCTGGCTCTTGCTGTTTTTCCGCATGCTCACGGCGCGAGAGAGCGACATCGTTGACAGCACATGACATTCCCTGCGCGGCAACGTCTTTAAGGGTGCCTCCAATCCAAGCTCGACCGCCGAGGCATTCCGGGACATCCCGCGCAACCTTATTATGAAAACGCCTAAATACGCATCATTACACTCATGAAAAAAGGGCGACACTCTCTTGTCGAAAGCGTCGCCCTTAAAGCTCCCGCAGAGCTTTTGTATTTCAGGACAGTATCCTACACCATCTTAATGAGATGAAAGGACGCATCTTGGCCTGTCCGGAAAAGCGTAAGCAGGCCACGAATGAACGAGACGACAGTAGGACTAACGATCACCGCAATCAAAAGAGCCCAAATAATGCAGCGCACCCTTCACTCGCGGAGCATTAGGGTCTTCACCCAAGAAATTGACGCTGTAAGAAGGATATCCAACGTAAACATGAGTCTTGCCGGTCTCGCAACAGAACAGAATGTCGCCGGCACTATTCTGAGTCAGCGTATTGTAATCCGAGTAATACTCAAGCTCGTCTGACGGGGCCTCTCCAACAACAATCAACCGAGGCTCCAACCTATCCAGCCACGTCTTAGGAACGCGACCGGACTTCCGCCCGTGATGCGGTGCAAAAAGAATGTCCACAGACGAAAGCTCAATGTCGTCTTCAATCGCAACCATGTAGTCATTCTCCATGTCGCCTAGCCAAAGAGCCCGAACACCCCCCTCGAGCGAGTAGGTAATCGCAGGACTGATATTATTAGGCTCGCCAGAGCTTTTTACATCTCGAAAAGCCTGATTCGCCAAATCAGGCCAAAGCACATGAATCCCAGCAGAGCCGCGCTCATTATCAAAGACATTCATCCATTTACGCTTACACCCCTTGCTAATCTTGTAAGCGCACGGCGAGCCCTTCAGCTCTTTGTACTTTTTAAAACTCTCGGTCTCCGTGGACTTGGAGACATTATTGTCGACGCAATAAAAATTCGGAATGAGCTTAAGCTCATCAAGATACTCAATACCCTGAATATGATCTTGGTCCGGGTGCGTACTGATAAAACGAACGACGCCCTTTTTCCCTGCGAGCTTTTTGACCTCATCAAGAATTTCCGACTTACGCTCATCGGTAATATTGCAATCGATCATGCTGAAGTTATCAGAATTGTGGTTGACATAAAACATGTCGCCGTTGCCAACGGACAGGGACTTAATCTCGCTCATGCTTATCACGTTCCTCAAGATTGAAGTTGATTCGCTTTTCTACATACCGCTCCTGTTTGATCCAGGAGGCAATAAATAAGGCGATAAAAGAGCACAGCGCCGCTGGAAGCCGATGAGATTCCGGCAACAATGATGCAAGCAGAATAATGACGAGCAGGACACCGGCCCCCGCCAGGCTGCGATACATGTTTGAAATCATTAAGAGTTGCTCGACCTTTGGGTCGTTTTTCTGAGCATACGCAAAGGCAGAATAGTCCCGTTTTCTGGTAGGCTTCAGGTTTTGAACCAACGGCTCAATGCAGAGAGAGCCAATCCGTGAAGCAATAAGCCCGAGAACATAACTCATCACAGATAACGCCATCCAGTTAGAACAATCGATAAAACTGCCCAACGGTGTCTGACTGGCGAAATATGTTACGAGTGCGCCCGGTATGAGCACATTGAACAGATCGTAAGCAGAAATCTTCCCAAGCAACTCATTAAGAAAGTTATTGACCAATAATCTCACTCCTCCAATAATCCAGAAGCCATCCTCCGCAATTTTTGCGCACTATCCAGCCCTGCCACGCAAGTGAAAGGTTGCTGAAGAAAAGCAATTTGTAAATGAGTTGAGCAAACAGGAGCGCATACTGCTGTTGACCAATAAGCGCACACGCCCCTAAAGAAATTTAATGAACCATCAATATGGCCTCGATTTTGACAGCTATTCCTTCCGACTCCTTCCGAACAATTAGGTTGTAATGGGGAAACGACGCTTCTCGTTGTTTCAATTGTAGCCCTTCGCCAGTTCCATATCCTGTATTCTTTTTTGATGATGAGCACAAGATGTTGTGTTTTAACAGGTAAACGCAGCTAAAATAATGCGGAACTTATTCACGCGAAATTACGAGTCAGCTCATCCCCTTGTAGACAGCACCCTTGACCTGCATGAAAACATAATTAGACTCAATCGCTTTCGCCCGGTACAAAGTCATCCACATCGAATACCTGTTCGAAATTAACAAAAGATTTTGCTTGACCAACATGTTGAGACGCCCGCTTATTGCCCGATCGTAAGCCGCAATAAACTAGACGGCAGCCTAGCGGACTTTTCCTGGAAGGTCGCGGCGGCGAGCCTCGAAGAGGCGCAAGACGGCCTCATGTTGAAGCTGCCGCATCGAGCATAGTCAACCCAGCGAGGGGCAGAACGCCACCGGAGACTAAAGCGGACCCGCTCCCCTCCCCAGCATTCCCCAGAAAGTTCGCTGATGTTGACTGGTGTTCCCGTAAAATAAACCGCAACAAAATATGTGCGGAGTGCTGGCCTGGAGCTGCCTTCGGACCCTATTGGCTGCTCACCGAGAGGCTCCGCAATGAAACGACCCCTTTACTACCTGCTCTGCGCGATCGCGTGCACGTCCATAGTCAGCTCGACGATGCCCGTGGCAGCCATTGCGGAAGCCATGCAGCCTCAGGCAACAGCCGAGCAACAGGCGCAAGACGCCGACACGAGCAGCGACACAGACAAGGCCGAAGACGGCACCAACACAAATGCGACAGCAGATACCGTAGAGGACAGCACCGCAACATCCACCGGCACCAGCGCCGTCAACACGGAAAGCACCGACGACACCGCTGCCGCCGAAACCACCACCCCCACCCCATCCCTCCGTGCCCAAACCAACGGCACGCCCGAGGCCATCTCCGCCACGTCACAAACCGGCTACGCCCACTCAGCAACGGCAACCCAAAACGGCGTCACCTTCACCGTCTCGTGGAACGACGCCCCCGCGGGCACCGCGACGACCTTCCACGTAACCCAGACCAACGGCTCGTCCCAGGCCAAGGCGCGCATGGACGTGCCCACCTATTGGGACGGCGGCAGCCAGGAAAGCGTCTGCGACCCGTCGCGCGCGGCATGGGCCAGCTACTACAGCCTGGGCACCGCGGGCCACGACTTTACCTTCGACTTCACGGCATCGGGCACGTACCGCATCTACTTCTACTTTATGGACAACGACAGAAACGACCCCCAAAACGACAAGGGGATCTACTACCTGCGCACCACGGCGGAGGTGACCGTAAACGACGCCGCCCGCCCAAGCGTCACGCAGATCGTCAACGACGCCGTGGCCCAGTGCAGGCAAAAGACAAACGGCTCGGAATACGACATGGCGCTGTGGCTCCACGACTGGACGCTCGACCAGCTGGAGTACGACCACGGCCTCAACTGGTGCTCGGCCGAAAGCGGCCTCACGCGCCACCAGGGCACCTGCGAGAGCTACCAGCGCATCTACTCCAAGCTCCTTGACGCAGCGGGCATCGCCAACGGCCGCATCACCGGCAACGGTCACACCTGGAACGCAGTGAAGATCGACGGCAAATGGTGCCAGATGGACCTAACCTGGGACGACACCAGCGACAACTGGTACGAAGACCTAGACCAGCACCATCTGTACTTTGGCCTGACCGACGAGCTCATGGCAATCGCCCACTCCGACCACACGTCAAATTACCAAAAGGACGACTACGCCTACCGCTCGACCGACCTATCCAACAATTACTTTGTGCGGAATGGCAAGGCCGATGAATGGGCCGAGAAGTATGCCGACCGAATTCAGCAGCACCTTGATGCCAAGGAAGAGAGCTTTTCCATCAACGCTGACAACCAGTCCTTCCCGCCGAGCATCTCGGGGATTCAGAATGGGATCGTTGCTTATGCGATGAATCTGAGGGAGTGGGAGACCAATAACAGCAAAGTGGAGCTCGCTGCGACTTCGAACGTCACCAAAGAATCAAACAGCAAATGGAGCGCAAAGTACGACTTAACGGCAAGCTATGAGACCACGTACACCATAACAGCCATGCCAAAGGACTGCGAAGTATCCAACGGAGCCCAAGCCGAATTCACCGTAACGGCGCAAAGCGCGACATCGTTCCAATGGCAATGCTCCGACAACGGAGGTTCGAGTTGGTACAACACGGGCATAGGCGGCGAAACTTCTAGGCAGGAAACCCTGAGGTTTGCATCCAATGCCCAACTCGCGAAGAGGCTCTACCGCTGCGTAGTCTCGTTCCCGAACAGCAGCACCCTCGTAAGCAAGCCCGCACGCCTGGTCCTTGCAGCCCGCTACGCCATCAGCTCGCAGCCCGAAGACTGCACAGCGGCCGCAGGGTCAACAGCGTTCTTCGCCATCGGAGCAGAACGGGCCACCTCGTTCCAGTGGCAATGCTCGGACAACGAGGGTAAATCCTGGTACAACACGGGAGTCGGAGGCTCGACTTCAACGCAGACGAGGATCGAGTTCATTGCAAGCGCGGGCCTGGCAAAGCGCCACTTCCGCTGCTTGGCATTCTTCCCCGATGGGACCAGCTCAGCCTCAAGCTCTGCACATCTAAAACTGAGCACCAACCAAATAACGGGGCAGCCGCAAGACACTACTGCGGCGACAAGCTCCGAAGTCTCTTTTACCGTGCAAGCTCAAGGCGCCGTCTCATTCCAGTGGCAATGCTCCGATAATGGTGGGGAAAGCTGGTACGACACCGGAATCGGCAATGCCGCGTCGAAGCGGCCTACATTGCGGTTTACCGCCAACGCCTCGCTTGCAAAACGCCTCTACAGGTGCGTTGTAACCTTCCAAGACGGAACCACGACCGCAACCCAAAGCGCCAAGCTCGCGTTGGTGCCGAATAAGGGAGGAATCACCGCGCAGCCGCATGACTGCGTAACGAGTGCAGGAATTGAAGCCGCGTTTTCGGTCGATGCCGAGCACGCGGCCGCATATCAATGGCAATGTTCTGACAACGGGGGCAGGACCTGGTACAACACCGCAATCGGTGGCGTCACCTCGAAAAGCAATACCATGAGTTTCACTGCAACCGAGGGCTTGGCAAAGCGGCTGTTCCGGTGCTTAGTCTCCCTTGAAGACGGTTCGAAGCAAGCCTCCGAAGCAGCCAAGCTCCTTCTGCGGTAAAGGCGATCTCAAAACTTCGAAATGTCCGCAAAGCCCCTAACGGATATCACAGACACCGCGGCCACCGGAAACGTACAACGTGTCGCCAACGACCATGTCGCCCATGGGGCTGGCAAGCATCACGGCGAACTCTGCGATCTCCTCGGGCATAGCGAACCTGCCAAGCCCGTTGTCCTCGGCGGAGATGCTGTCGCCCTCCTCGATGCCAAGAAGAGGAGTCGCCGTGCTACCGGGCGCAATCGCGTTGACCACAATGCCGTGAGGAACCAGGGCAGAAGCCATGCCCTCAGTGATGCCCTTCAGACCCCACTTCGATACGCGGTAGGGAGACCATGCGGGCTCGTTGCCGGCCGAGGATGAAACGATAAGGATATGCCCATTACTGACCTTATCGGAAATCATGCGCTGTGCAACAGACTGCACCATGAAGTAGACGCCGCGCAGGTTGATGTCCAAGATACGGTCGTATTCCTCAACGGTAAAATCGAGAAACCCGCCCATGGAGACATCCTCGGTGTGAACGCCGGCAGAATTTACTAGGATATCGATGGGACCGTAGAAGGCCACTGCCTCGTCAACGACTCTCGAAAAGGTCTCTGGCTCGGCAAGGTTGACGACAACCCCGGCGCACTTCTCGCCAAGCTCTACCGCGACCTTGTCGACCTTTGCGCGCCTTGTGCCGGCGATCACAACATTCGCGCCGTTCTTCAGGAACGCTTTGGCGACGGCCCTGCCGATCCCGCCCGTGCCTCCCACCACTAGGGCGGTCTTCCCTTTGAGCAGGCTTTCATCGCCAACGGTCTGCATCACGGGCTGTATATTCTTGGCTTTGAGAGCGACGATGCCCTGCTTGATTGCGTGCTTTAAATTCGCCATGCACCTACTCCTCGACATCCATGAACTTGCCCTTATCAGCCTCGAGTCCCTTCCGGTTTCTATCTATGACCAGCTTTGCGTACAGCACAGGTGCCATACCGCAGCATGCAATCTTAACTTTCTCGGAACGGCCGACTTCACTGTTCTTGAATACAGGCAGCCAGTTCTTCCTGACGTACGCCGCACATTCTTTCGCGAGCTCGCCTTCGGAGCCCATTTCGTCCGCACCTATTATCTGAGTGAGTAGGAACTCGTAGTTTCGCCAGATATGCCAATCGCATGCATGGCGAACCATCGGAGTGTCCAGAGTCAGGTTCTCTTTGATGAATTTAATGTTTCCAAGGGCGTTCTTTCCATTCTGCACGTTGTAGTTGGTAAGACCGCTCCCCATGTTATTCAAACGGTAGTTGTAGACTTTGCGTCTACCGACGCCAACATGATTTGAGTGCTGGGCTACCTCGGTAGCAAAATAAAGACCCTCGCCGAACCAAGGAACGGAAAACGAGATATTGTTGTCGACAATTACGGAACGTTTGTACAGCTTGTTCCAAGGCCCCAGACGCATAAAAGGATAAATTATAGCAGCAGTAGCACGCTCTGCCGACCAGGTCTCCCGGACGTCCTCAGCAATCTGCTCCCTATCGCGCGTTGTGAAAAGATTCACCGAGTAGGACATGTCGGAGCCGGTGCTCTCGGCTAAGTCGACCAAATATTCGACGCAATCGGGCTCCAGCCAGTCGTCACCGTCCACAATCATGAGGTAGTCACCCGTCGCAACATCAAGTCCTGCATTCCTAGCAGAGCAAGTGCCACCATTGGGCTTATGAATAACAACAGCCCTTGGATCACGTGCAGCATAGTCATCACAGATGCGACCACTGCCATCGGGAGAGCCATCGTCAATGAGAATAATCTGAAGATTCTTGTGGGTTTGAACCTCAAAGGAATGAAGCAGCTTCGGCAGAAATTGTTCTGATTTATAAACAGCAACGATGATGGAAACAGATGCTTGACTCAAAATAGGACCTCCCATTCATTTTTTAGCGAGCGAGACGGGCGGAGAACTCGTCCACGGTGTCACAAAGGAACTCCGTAGAGGACACACGGTTGGCTGCAAGCGACTCATTGACGCCCGCCCAATCAAAATCGTTGAGGCAAAGCTCTTCTGGTTGAAGCTCCGTGCTTATGCGGGAATCCAGCCCATAACGAGAAAGAATCGCCTTGTTACGCTCCGCATACTGCTCAGGCAGAATATCGACAAAGGGCGTATTGAACAGCAGCGAAAAGGCAGTCCCGTGGAATGAGTCCGTGAGCACGCAGGCGGCATTGTCAAACAGCCAAAGGAATTCATGTAGCGACGGGTAGAACAAATTCTTCCCCATTGTTTTGCGAAGCGACGGACGGATGCTAACGACCTCGAGACCGAGAGATTTGCATGCAGCGGCAGAATAGCGGTCGAACGCATCGTTTGGATGCAAGTTGTAGATCAGGCAGTACTCCCCATTCACGCCGCGGGGAGCACGAGGCTCAACACGGTCGAACCAGGTCTCCTTTGATAGCAGGTGCACAGGGTCGACAACGGTTTGTGCCTCAAACCCCATTTCTTCAAGAGTTTTCTGCCCGCTTTCCTCGCGCACTGAAAGCCTGTCAAACCGCGCAAACGCTTTTACAGCACGGTCGTATTCGCGCGCATCGAGGCCATTCTTGCCAAAGGAGGACGAGAAGGAAAACTTGTAGGTATCGTCCGATGCTCCTTCCAGAAGGTAGGCGCCCTCGATGTTTCCATCAGACATGATGTTCCACACTTGGTCGCCTCCAACACAAAGGACAGGATACTCAGCAAGAAGCTTACTAAGCTCTTCTGAGTCGGTTACCCTACGGCTCTGCCTCAACAAGCCATTCCTCATCGCCTCAAACTTACGGGCACCAATCGCTTTTGGAATCGCACGAATCGGACCAAGCGCGCCAGAAGTCCTCATGGCATCTGCTAAAGGAAAGTCCCGGGGGATGCGGTAGTCAACATACTCGGCATCGATACCCATAGAGGCGAACGCATCCTGAAGGGCATATGCCTGCAGAATAGAACCGTAGTTCGGCACTGCATGCCGCGACAATATACCAACGCATTTTTTCATTTCTTATTCCTTACCTTTCGCAATCGGTGGTAACGCTTCGAGACGGAAACAAGTATCCGCGCGCAAGCCAAATGCGACTCACGCACATAATTGCCTCAGTAAAGCAACGGATGATGCAAATGACCTGCATGCTCGCGATTCCTATCGCAGACACGGTCAAAAGCGAAACAATGCAAAACACAGCAGATCCTACTGTGGTGAAGGTAACCTCAGCGACTTTGCCAGAGGCGCCTAGAATCGGCCAGCCGACCATCGTTGCATAGAAGGAAAACAGGAGAACGGGTGAAGCCCAGGCGATAACCCAGGAACCTGATAGATAGTCCTCGCCACCGAGCACGAGCATAACTATTTCGGAAAGCGCTGCGAAAGCGATGGTGCCAATGAGCAGGACGGGTATAGAGACAAGGAGCAACTTCCTTGCAAAACCGTAGTCACCCCCCTTGACCATATGGGGGTACAGACTGTTCACAATTGGCGAATAAAGGGACTGGATGGCATTGATTGCAGTCACAGCAAGGGACCAGTAGGAGATCATCGCCTTGTCGGTAATCACGATTCCGATCAAGAGCGTAGTGAATCCGGAAAAAACGACGGAGGCCATGTTCGAGAAACAATAGAGCGCGGAAACCTTCAGCTCTGAAAGCGCCTCGCTTAGGGGCACGAACGTAATGGTGGTGCCGAACATTCGCTTGGCGGAAATGAAAGACCAGGCAAGGGCAATAACGCTCGAAAGGATGTCGAGAATAGGAATCCACAGAATGTCATTGATAGAATGGACAACGACGAACGTCAAGGCAGTAGAGACACCCTTCGAGACAAAGTAACGAGTCGTCAATGGACCCATGTCTTCATGTCCCTGGAAAAGAAAGTCCGGAGCAAGTGCCTTACCGAATACAGCAACAAATGCAAGCATGGTATATAGCATGTTTGAATGAGTAATGGGAATGAACCAGGCCACAACAACGACGACAGCGCCGGTCACTACACCAAGCAACAGGCGAGCCTCTGTCACAGCACCAATAGCCCGGTTCTCCTCTTCGACAGTCTCGGATTGTGCTATGCGTTTAGTACCGGAAAGGTTGAAGCCAAAATCGACGAAAGTCTGGGCGAAAGTCATGAACGACACGACATACGCGTAGATCGCGTAGCCCTCCGGCAGAAGCACACGAGTCAGATAAGGCAGTGTAATAAGGGGAAAAATGTATTTAACAATCTGCAGTCCGTATTGCCAAACGACATTGCTGTAGAAATGTTTGTGTTGAGAACTCAAAACTAAACTCCGAACAAACCATGAAGAATAAAACAGGACATATCGACAACGCTTGCGAGATAAGCCCACTGAACGACAAAACCGATAACTGCAATAATCGCAAGTGCGATATCTATATAAAGATTTACGGCATCATCCTTATGACTCAAAGCAGCTAAAACAAACAACGTTGAGCAAGGCATTGCATACCGAAAGAAAACATCTGCGGCAAAAAATACTGAAACTGCAATGCATAGGGCAGACCAAATGCCTGAAAAAACTAGCAAACCGGATTTAGAAACGTCGTAACGCCTGAAAACCAAAAGGATGCAGAAAACAGCGATAGCTCCAAAATAATATCGATACCCCATAAGCAACACACTGTGCTGAGATGCCGCGGCCCATCCCCAATCGCTGAACTCGCTATACACCGAAAACTTATCCAAAGCGCTCACAAATAGAGAAAGAACGGGTATTGTCCTGAAGGAGGCCGGTAAGGCGGCTGAAAGTATATTTGATAAAGGAAGCAATGCAAGACTGATGCCGTAAATTGCAATCTCATTTTTCACGAAAAGCAGCACAACTCTTAAAGCTATCACTGGTAAAACGGATGAATGAGTGGAGGCGGCAAAAGCGTAAAGCAAAATCAATACAACCGGTCCGGTACGCTTTCGGAAGTCCAAATAGAGCGCCAAGAGAAGCAACGAAAACGCCGGGGTACTTTTTGCATAAGAGAGAACGTTGAAAAACGGTGAGATCGCCACTGAAATCAGAAGGGCGGCACAAGTCCTCCTAAACGACCACCCCTGAAGTGCGGCGTAATCGTCAACAATAAAGGCCAAGACCGAGTAAAAAGTTGCTGTAACTGCGCTTCGCAGAAGATGGTCGTCATTAAATCTCGAAACGATCCAAGCAAAAAGGTTGTAACCATGAGACCCCACAGAGGAATAGACACCCTTGATTGAAAGGAGGTCCCAAAATGATGTCTCACGAAAGATAGGCAGACTGTTGGTATATCGATCAATGTCAGCCATTAATGTCGTATTAACCCCATAGGCAATTGCGCCAGAGCAAAGACCAACCAGAATCGCCAGGCCCACACTCGAATGCTTCTCAGACCTAATATAAAGAATAATGAAGAAAATCGAAGCAAGATAGAAGGGCGAGGAGAAAATAGGCGTTGTTATATGCACCGGCGTCAGATTTGCGAGAAACAATGCGATGCGAGTTTGACAAATCAAGCTCGAGTGTATCCATCATCCTACGACCTTTCCGGTCAAGCTGCCGTAAAGGCTGTATACAAGATTATGAAGTGCTGGCGAAAATGCAAAAAGCCCGCAGCGAAAGCGCCAAGTCTTGCTCGCAAGAGGGTTACCGGCGACCTTCCTACAGCGTTTCCTCGCATTAAGGATGTAAGCCTTAGCCTTGCGCTTGTCGATGCACTTATTCAAATCCAGCCTCGACGCAACGCGAAGAGAGCAAAAAGCCTCAAAGCAAGCAAACGCATCTTTCAACTCTGGTCTATCATCAACAACGTCTCCCACAATTGACAAAGATGCTTCCATGCCCTCAAGGTGCTTGTCTTCGTATTTCTTATTCGTAGTAATGGAACCCTCGCGGGCAAGATAGCCATAAAGCTCTGCGCCTGAAATACAAGCCTTATCAACGTTAAAGAAGACAGTAGCTTCAACGCCAAAGTCCTCGAACAGTTGCCCCTCGGGAAACGCAAGGAGCGGGAATAGTTCCCTAGCATACAGCTTCGCGCAGGCAGAGCCGGACTCACCGTTAAGCAGAAGCAACATTCTAAGAAGTTCACCGCCGGAAACGACCTTGCCTTCGCCAATCTCTTGGCAACCAAAGTCGTCAGTCGAGTCAATCTTCTTATATTCACATGTGACAAGGGGCACACCAGTCTTCTGCGCAAGGGCGACCATATGTCCTACAGCACACTCGTCCAGAACGTCGTCACCGTCCACAAACGTAACGAAGTCACCTGTGGCGCAGGCAAGGCCGAAGTTGCGAGCGGAAGATAGACCTCCGTTCTCCTTATGCACGAGCTTAACGCGATCGTCATCTGCAATGGTACGGGCACAGATATCTGCCGTATCGTCGGTCGCCCCATCATCAACG
>ERZ1673703.2291-NODE-2291-length-12344-cov-9.440638_pt1 | contig 12344 bp, 16 predicted proteins | sample MGYA00580233_ERZ1673703 | MGnify/ENA primary metagenome ERZ1673703 (study PRJEB41218, sample SAMN15661748) | gut metagenome | host: Homo sapiens | place: Canada: London | collected 2015-08-20/2019-03-30 | study: EMG produced TPA metagenomics assembly of... | reverse complement strand
TACGGCCATCGACCGTGACCGTGCCGCCATAATACTTTTTGCTCTGCTCGGGTTCGGCGGCGTTCGCAACTGTATTTCTCATTTCGAGTCTCCTCCTTTTCCTTTCAGGCATTTTTCTGGAGCGTAATGCCGTTGATAGGCGTCTCCATGACACTGCCCACCACGCTCCCACCGTTTACGGCAGCATCATACTGGATGTTCCGCTCCAACTCCGGGAGCATATCGTGGGTGACGCTCTGAGCGTTCGCCCCGATACCGAGGCTAAACTCGAACTTATATGCCCGTTCAACCACCGGGAGTTCATCTTGCACAACCGTCCCGATGTTCGATGCGGCATATACCTTGGATTTGAAGTCGTAGTTGCGTTCTACGACCGGCAGATTGGTGACTGTAACCGCAAAGCCGAGGCCGCTGAGTATATTCAGCGTCGATGGCTCCATAGGAGTCGAGGTCTTTGCATACAGCTTGAGCGTGACGCCAGCAGCTCGGATCAGCGGCGTCCGGAACAGCGGCGTAGTATCTACATCACCCGGCATTTCTCCGGTGTCGAATATCATGGTGGCCGGCTGCTCGGGGTCCTCTGAGTAGTACAGTGGTCGATCCCAAAACATTCGGAACGCCTTGATGATGTCGGGGTAGGTACAATCGCTGTTGTTCTTGAGGATTTTGTAGATGAGGTATTGCCGGTAAGTATCGTCGTCGATGATGTCAAACGGGATCGGATCGCCAGCGAGTTTGCCGGCCTCCATCCTGCTCAGGTCAACGATATTGCCCACGCCGTCAAGCTGCTTGCCGACTGCGCTGTAAACATCTCGCTCGTTTCTGAGCTGCTGGTAGAAGTCGAAGATCTGCTGGAGCTCGCCGCCGACCACTTCGACAAAAGCCTCGATATTGGCTTTCCCCTTGAACTGCTCAACGAGGTCAGCTTTCAGAAGGGCAATATAATCAACCATCAATCGCCACCTCGATCATATCTTCAGTTGTGTAGGCCCTCTGGCGAGCCGTGATTACCGCGCTTCTATCAGGGTAATCATCCGGCTTTCCAGCGGGACTGTCTGTGGTGTAGAGCCCGATGTCGATATAGCTGATACCGGAGCAGGCAGCATACAGCTCAGACATGAACTCTTGCGGAACGACATCGCTTCCGGCATCCAGATTTTTGATGTTCCTAAGCACGACCTCTCGGAGCAGGTCTACATAGTTCGGCGGGATCGCCTCGTTCTTCCTGAGCGTGATCCCAAGGCGGAACCATGTATAGACGGTGGCAGGGCGGTTGAAGCGGATCGTGATGTCCTCGTCATATTCCCCGGACAGAACGACGGCGGTATCTCCAAATGTGTTGATACCGCCAGCCTTGTTTTCAAGGATCTGCCTCGCAATCTCTTTGGAGTCTCCGCCGTCTACCACAATTTCGATGCTGTGAGGCGGCCTTCCGAATTTGTCCCACTCATGGGACGGGTTTTCGTATGGTGCTACGCTCGTAACGCCCTGAACATTATTCAGAATGGCGCTTCGGATACTCTCAAGCATCCTGGAGGAACGGTTGAAAATCTTATCCGCGTAGGACTGCCGGAACTCGGCGTCGCTCTCCTCATCTCGGCCGGCGATATATCCGCACAGGTTCACCACTTTCAGCAGCCCAGCATCAGCCTTCACGATGTTCGTGATGACTCCATCCGGAAGGAGGATGTCTCCGGTCTCTACCGTTCCGAAGGAAATGACCGATGTGACGGTATCGGTGGTCAGGTTTTCGGAAAGAACCAAGCTATTTACGGAGGTCAGGTCATCGGCTTCGATGTTCAGAACCTCATTGGTCTCATCTAAGGATGTGGTGAAGCCCTTTTCGGTGATGACGCCGGAGAGTCCGCGCAGGATCTGCAAAGCATTGGCGTCCTCCGAGGAAAAAGAATACACCGCGCCATTGATGGCTGCGGTGTATACATCCCCGGTCTCTGCCAAGGCGACTTTAATGCCGACTTTGTTGAACGCACTTCTGGTAATTTTCTTTGGGCCTGTCAGGCTCAGCTGCGTGGTCGGGTTCGTTGTGGAGGAAATCAGGGTTCCGGCAGAGAGCACAGTCCCGTCCGTACCGGTGCAGTGGATCGGGTAATAGGACTTTGCCGCATTTTCCCTGGTGGAACCGCCGTATTGAGCCGCATTGTCCAAGCTGCGCCCTTCTGCGGTGGCCGGATACATCGAATAGTAGATGTCCTCTCCGAGCTCCCAAAGCTCAGCGCATCGGTCTGCGATATTCGTCAGCAGATGGTTCAACAGCGATTCCGGATTTTGCCGGGTGTTCACGCCCCACTTCTCGGACAGGTTCTTGTGGAGGTCGTCAAGGATCACATCCAGCCGCTTGATGTTCGGCCCGTTCGGAGTCAATCCATAATCAGCCATACAATGTCACCTCCCCTCTGAATGTAGCTTCTCCAACGGAGCAGGTATAAACGAAAGTCGCCGCTCTCTTGGCCGGATCATATTTGACCGATATGACCTCAGCGGCGGTGACTTCATCAACCTTCATGATCTCGTCCCTGATGAGCTGCCGGATCTTCACGGTGTTCGGGTTCTTCACGAACACTTCTTCAAACCAGGGGAAGCCAAGCTCCGGCCCGAGCCTCCATTCGCTGTATAACCATCTCAGCCTGACGAGCACCGCCTGACGGACGCTCTCTGTCTTCGAGATGTCACCGGTCGCTGAAACCTTAATGTCTCCGTCTGCATCAAGCATGATGTCTAACATTTAGCTCCCCCCTCTCTATTCTTGCCGTGAAATCAGCCTAACGGCCGCAGGAAATGACCTTGCTGATTTTTTGTGTAGGTTTATCCCTAAAGCGAAAGCCGCTTAGAGGCGCTGTGAGCGCCTTTAGTGCCATTCCAATTTTCTTGAGCTTGCAGGAAAACGGCATGAAATAAGCGGGGCAACCCAGAGGCCGCTCCCGCTCATATCCATATTCGCTTTTGTACTTATGACACCGACTTCTTCGACGGCCGAATCGCTCCATAGCCAAGGAGCAGCATAGGAACACTTATATCCTCGTCCAACTCCTCCCAGTGGAGTCCAGCTCCATATCCGCTCATCTCATATTTCATGAGCTGCTCGTCAGTCGCCGCTTCCAGCTTGGGGAACCAAATCTTCGGCACAGACAGCACCCGCCCGTCATCAAGTGAGAGCCACATATTATCCTCGTCAAACCACAGCTTCGTGGCGCGAGCATTTTCAATCGAAGTATTCATTCCAAGCCTCCTCGATTATCGCTATGTTTTCCTTGACCTGCATTTCCATGAACTTCAGCTCTTTTGCGCTGAACCCGATGGAGCTATCCAGCCTCACATTCGGGTGAACCCAAAACTTTGCAAGGCCATTTCCTTTTCGGACATGGATGTGACACGGTTCAAGTGGATTTCCTTCATTCGAGAAGAAGAAAAACCGGTAGCCGTTAATCTCAAACACTTTCGGCACCCAATCTACCTCCCGCCGCCGTTTGTTGGCATTGACTACATACTTATTCTTGCATAAGTCAATCTGGAAGTCAATAGAGCCGACTTGGAAATTTCTACCCTCCGATCAGAACATCTCCGCTTCCGGATGATATGCTCCCGCTTCCGCTGTGCGGAGCTAAGGCATCTCCCATCCGGGCCGCCGGCTTCCCGTTGATGAAAACCGATGAGCTCCCGGCGGCCACCTTCCCGTTCGAGCTTCCGCAGCAGCCGTCTCGCTCGGTCGTTACACTGCCGACGGTGGCCGCCGGCAATCCATTGATGAACACGTTCCCGGAGCATCCAGCACTTATCTCTCCGGAGAACGACTCCGGAGGATGAGGCGGAGCATGGCCCGAGTGCTCCCCCGCTGTGGTTCCAGCCACACCATCATTCAGCCTCGCTGCCCCTGGCATACCTTTGGCCTCCTCCGTCTTGCACACTTCAACACAGCGTCCTTCAGGTTCTTCGTCGAAGTGATTTCCCGGAATTTCTTCTCGCAGATGTCGAATTTTTTTGCTTTTTTGACGTTGTAGCCCATAATTCCCTCCATCAATTCAGATTGACTATGCCGCCAGAGACCGTAAAATCTCCATTCACCTCTACGTTCCCATTGGCGATGATCGTCGGCGCATCTATCGTTACGGTTCCAGATTTCACCGTAATCCGGCTCCCGCCAGCATCGACTACAACCGCGTTCTGAGCACAGGCCGCCTGAACCGCCGGATTTGTTTTCAGGAACAATCCGGGAATACACATGGCATCCGTCAAATCAAAGGAGAGGTCTGTTGCGGTTTCCTGGCCGTACATCCAGAAATCAAGAGACTGCTCGGAAACGACAATCAGGCACCCGTCCCCAGCCTTCACCGGAAAGGCCACTGTTGCCCTTTGCCCTGCTCCCTGCGGGAACACAACGGGTACGCCGGTGATCTGCGGGTAGTCAATGGTCTTTCCATCGGGCTTCTTGAATTTCATCTTCGGGAGCACCGTGGCAAGCATTTTCCCGGGGTCGAACGAAACGATGATTCCGGGCATCGCCGTGTGCATCCCGCTCATCTTTTTGGCAACAGTGTTGTCGATTTCTTGAACAAACTCCTGAAGCAATCTACTTCACCTCCAGCAGACGGGCGGTACACATCCAGTCTCCGCTGATGTTGTCTCCCTGAATATCAAGCGAGTACACCCGGAAATATCCGGTCACGGCCTTGCTCTCAACTTTCACATAGTCATCAATGTGGATCGCGCCATTGAGGAAATACTGGACATCCCAGCCGATTTTGTTCTCCCCTGTCGCCTCGGCCTGCGTGACGACCACCTGTGTCGGTATCCCAATCAGGCCGGTATCCGGTGTCAGAAGAAAAACTTCCTTGCTCATGACATCATTCGGCTTTTTCACCTGCATGACTCCATTCTGGAGACTCCAAACGAGGCCGCAGCATTTACATCCCTTGGTCATGATGTCCCTTGCCTGCCCGACAAAACTGAAACCATTTGCGATGTCCGCAAACTCCGCATTGTAGGAGTACGACACCGCTACGCCCATCTGGGCAGCCACATCGTCGAAGATGGTTTTCCAGTTCACAGTCCCGTTGTAGGAGATCGTGACATAGGTGTCCCGGATCTCTACGAGGTTGTCTACCACATCAATCTCTGTCTTTCTGTCGGCGCCATCGTTCGTGGTGGACACAAAGCTGATGATGCCGGCAAAAATCAAGGGCATCACATTCCCATATCCAGCCTTCAGGGATAGGACGCAGTCTTTCTCCTTGATGACTGACAGATGTTCTTTGTTCAAGTTCCAGAGCGTCACCTTCCCGGTGTTCTGCGTTTCCAGATCACTCTTTTGTATGGAGAAGCTGATATGGAGTGGAACGGGCTGGCCCGGAGAGGTTGCCCCGATTTCAAATCCAGTACCGCCCGCAGGCCCACAGGCTACCCGGTACTGTCTGTCAAAGTTCTGATAGCCTGCCATTGTTCACTCATTCCTCTCTGCAAAAAATCAGAAAAACCTCTGTCGTGCGGGTCGCAGACACGCACATATATATATCTTATATGGTTTATATTACGGTTACGGTTACGGTTTAGGTTACGGTTACGGTTATGCGTGGATTTTCCGCAGACTTTCCGTTGGACTGTCACGCGGACAGTCCTATGGACAAATCAAATGAGTCAGGCCGAAAGCCTTGGTATCACTGGATTTCTTCAAAATCGTGCTTTTCCGCCTTTCTCATGCCCCGAGATCAGACAGACTGGTTCACTCCGGGTCATTTGCGGAATTGTACCGGTGCAATCTGGTGCAACACGCGAATTGCACCGGACTCGTCTGCTTTTTATTGGAGGAGTGTCCGTTGGACTGTCCTACGGATGTTCCGCAGGACAACATAGGACGGGGCCTTAAATGCCGGCAGGCGGCAAACTATTACTGCTCGATCTCTACCGGACAGAATATGAACTGAGCATTTCCGTTCAGGAAGTCGTTGCGGCCAATGCGATCCAGCTTGGTCATCACACCAAAGACCCCATCTGGAAGCTTTGTCACCCCGTAAAAAACATTCAGCGGGAACCGGGGCACAATCTTAATGCCAAGCGCAATGGGTTCGTTCTGAGTGTCATAGAGGCTAAATTTCCAGTAGTCGCAGGTGTCGTTGTAGGTAAAGCGGATCAGATAAGCCTTTCCGGAAAGGACGATGCGGGATACGCTGTCATTCATATCCGGAACCTCTATCTTGATGAAATCCATACCAGTGCCCTCCAATCAGACGAGGCCGACTCCTTTGGCGGCCCCGTACAGGATGCTCGATTTGCTTTCTCCTTTCGAGCTGTTGCCTTTCGAGCCAGAGCCGCCGCCCGAGCCTCCTCCAGAGCCTCCGCTGCTGCCGGCCGATGTATTCGCAGTTCCCGCCTGCGTCCCGCTTGCTCCGCTCTTTCCGTAGCTGGCGGGGATCGTGGTCGTGGCCGCCTGCGTTACCCTGATTTTCTTGAATGAAATCGGGATCTCTCTGGCATAGCCCGTTTCGGGCGATTTGCTGACCGTCAGGCTGGTGATAGCCATACTGGTGAAGGTGGCGTCCGAAGTAACCACTGTCACCGGCTTCTTGTCGTAATACAGCTCCTGAAGCTGTTTCACTACGCTCTCCACACGGTTCTGATCCGATCCGTGCCTGCGATGCCAAGTAACCGGCGTGTTCGTCAAAAACAGGGTCATATTCAGCGTTTCGGAGCCGAGAATGATTGCATCGCTGACATTGAAGCCCTTTTCGACTGCGTACTCAGGCACAGTAGCCTCGAAGCCTCTGGTTTCATCCATCAAGGCGTCGAACTCGACGCCGTTGACGGAGACAGGCTGCTTTGCTCTTGCCACTCAAATCACCTACCTTGCATAAGCGAGGCCACGCGCCAGCTCTGCGGTAACATCGTTCGCAGATTTATCCATAGCCTTGGCGGCCTTCTGCTGGATGGCCCTATCACCGTTGAACTGGTTGTTGATAGCCACATTCTGAACAACGCTCTTGTTCACGCTGGAGCTCGTGACGGTTCCGGCCGTACTGGGCTTGACGGAACCGGCGCCGGCCAGAGCTTTCGCCTTATCGCCGAAGCTTTTCAGCATGGGGCCAAACCCACCAGCGTCAAGCTCAATCCCCAAGTCGGAGGTCACGGTGTCAAGCGCGGACTTTATCTTTTGCTTCCCGGCTGCGATTCCCTTGCTCATTAGGTCGATCATATCCGGGGCTGCAACATCCAGATTTCCCCCTTCCATGCCGAGGGCCATATCGCCGGTCAGGTCGTTGAGTGCGGTCTTTACCTTTGTTTTCCCATCAGCAATGCCCTTGCTCATCAGGTCGATCATGTCGGGCATATATGTGTGGAAGTTGCTCAGGGGGCCGTCTTCAGGCTCAGAGAAACCGAGGAAGGACTTGATTTTGCTTGCCACACCGGAGACAGCGTCCACGACTTTTCCGACGGCTCCGGTAATGCCATCCACAATGCCCTGGATGATGTCAGCGCCCCACTGGAGGGCCTGCTCCGGCAGCGAGGTTATCCAGTCGATAGCGGCCTGGAAGCCGTTTACGATGGCGTTCTTGATGCCAGTGACCTTTTCGACGACAACATCCCACACACCCTGGAAAATGCCGCCGAAGAAGTTGACGATGGCACCCCAGATGGTCGTGATGATGGTCCAGGCGCCGTTGATGATGTTCACGAGGCCCTGCCAGATGGCGGCGGCGAAGTCCTTGATGGCCTGCCATGCTCCCTGCCAGTTTCCGGTGAACACATTCGCAAGGAAGTCAATCAGCGCAGACAGCGCATCGAGGAAAGGCTGGATGAGCGAGATGAGCGTGTTCCAGATGGTCGAGAACACCGTTGTGATGGTCCCGCCCCACTGGTCCCAGAAGATTTTCAGCGCCCCGAATATGGCCTTAGCGGCCGATGACAGGGCGTTCCAGAGCGCTATGCACAGTGTCTTGATGGCGACCCAAATCTTTGAGAACGAGGCAAGTACCTGTTCTCCGTTCTCCGCCCACCATGCAGACAGGGCGCCGAATATCTCCAGTGCAGCGCCTTTGATGACTCCCCATACAGCCAGGAGAAACGCTTTGACAGCTTGCCAAGCTTTGAAAATGGCCTTTCGTGCGTTCTCCGCTCCGATGCCGACCTTATCAAAGATCGTGCCAATGAGGCTGTTATCGCCCTTGAGGAAGGCGATGAAATCCTCTATGAGCAGAGCAATCAAGGCAATAACGGCAATGATGCCGACAATTTTCATCCTTGCCAAGAGCAGCACTTTATCCAGCGTTTTGACCCAACTGATAAACGTAATGAGCTTGCCGAGGGCTACATAGCCAAAAGCTGCTCCTCCGGCAATCGCAATCAGCTTGTAGAGGTTGTTCACCCCGCCCAGCTTCTCGCTGAGCCAAACGACGCCGTTCCGCACTCTCGTAAGGGCCCGGAGCACCGCATCAAAGCCGGAAACCATGAACCTCGAGATTTTCGGCGTGATCTCCAGCGTCTCGTTTGTATCAGCAAGCCAAAGCCCCCATTTATTTCGGATGACCGTCAGGGCTTCTGTGACCGTGGATTGGACATTGCCAAAGGCGGACTCTATTTCGTCCGCATTTTCTACAAACGCATCCTTCAGGTCTTGAACGGTGAATTTCCCGTCCGTAGCCATTTTCTCAAGCTGATCCGAGGTCGTTCCGAGCTTCCTGTTCAGGAGCTCGACCGCCTCCGGAGACCGCTCGAGGAGCTGGCTTAGCGTTTCACTGTCGATGTAGCCTTTGGCAAAGGATTTATTTATAGCCTCCATCAAGGAAGCAATATCTTCGTTGGTTTTACCTGCTGTCTTGAACAGCATGGTCGCGGCATTATTGAATTTGATCGCCTCGTCCACATTCCCAAACAGGGCCTTGTTTTCCTTGACGAGGTTGGAAACCATTTTTGCGGTCTCCGAATATGCCGTTCTGGTTGCGGTGGCGGAGGCCAGGATCTTCTTCTGGATCTCGTCCTGATCCCCGAGACCATCGGTGGAGTGCTGAATTTGGTTCTTAACCCTCGAGAACTCCTCTACGAGAGCGTTCATGGAGGTCAGACTGAAGCCGATGCCAATGGCACCAAGCATTTTTACCGCAGTGTTCTTGATACTGGAGAAGGTGCTATTCACCTTCTGGACATCTTCCTCCTTGACCTTGAAGCCCAACTTGTTGGTCAGTTCGGTGAGTGTCAAGTCCGATCCCCCCTTTCACAATTCTTTCGGAAGCCGAAGCGGATTGACTTTCAATTTTGCCGCTGGTAGAATATCGAATGTAGTCCGTAAGACAACATAACGAGGAGGCTTTAGGCATGACAGTTGTAAACCACGCCGCTGCCGGCGACCACCAAGGCATGATAAAATTCAAGAACTGGAAGAAAGGTCTCTATATCGACGAGTCCTCCATGTTCAAAAAGAAACTGACGTTCATCAACAAAGAAACCGTAGAGAGCTACGAGGTCGTGATGAACGACAGCGGATCTTCAAAGAAAGGCGCTCTTACCAAAGGTGTGCTTGGCGGTGCAGTCTTTGGCCTCGGCGGCGCCATCGCCGGTGGTACATCTTCCAAAAACCAGTCAAAATACATGGTCTCCATCATCTTCAAGGACGGGACGAAGGCCCTGTGCGAACTCGACGCGCATACCTACGAAGTCCTGCTCAAGCTGATGTACTGACCATTGAGAAAGCCAGCCCCATGATCCGGGGCTGGCTTTTTATTGTTCAGATCTTGCCTTCAGCTCGTCAGCCTGGAACCTTTCTATATCCCTGTCCATCTGAAGCAGGGCATAAAGCTTCAGCGCTTCATCCAGCGTATAGGTCGTTTCCAGCTCAGCCTTCGATGCCACCCTCGCCTTGATGAGCGAGTACATCCGAAGCTCAAGGTCGCTAAATCGGCTCAGATCTAATTTTCCGTACTTGTCGACTCCGGAGCCACCTTCTTCATCACCTCTTGCAGGCTGCCAAATCGGGCTCCGAGTTTCTTGAAAAAACCGCTGAAATTGATGCGGATGACTTCAAAGCACAGGATGAACATATCCTGCACCTCGCCGCAGAACACCTCGTTTGCGATGTCCATGTCCATCAGCTTGACATTCCCATCAGTAGCCTCAGCCTCGACGGAGATGTTCTGGTGGTCGATCAGCAGCTTTCTCATCATGCGCTCAAACTTGTCTCCGGATAGGCTGGAGAAGGCGCTGGAGATGGCCGGCAGAGCATCCTCTACCTCCATGCTCATCAGGTCGGAGTCCTCCTCTTTGTCCTTCAAAAGCGGGGCAAGGCTGCCGATCATGGGCGTGACGATAGCGGCCAGATCGCCGCTGATGTTCGCAGCGGTGAACGCCGCAAACGGCTTGATATAAAATCGGTTCTCGCCGATTACCTTTTCGATTACTTCGGTTCGTTTCATGTGAGATCAACCTCCATTCTCAACACTTCGAGAGTCCCCAAACTCTCTTACATGGTAGGAGGGGCCGCGCTTGGCGCAGCCCCTCCCCTACTTTGCTTACTCGGTCAGTTCACCGGAGCCGGTATGCAGCTCCCACTCTCGGTTGTTCGCTTCCTTGCCAAAGCCGCGAGAGGCGGGCTTAGCGGGCCAAGCGGCTTCAGAGCTAAACACCATCCCGCCCTTCAGGTCCTTGACCAGAATCGGGAACATTCCGTCTCCGGTCTTGCGGTCCAGAGCCAGCTTCTGCTGGAGGAACGAGTTGGTATCGGAGGTCTGCAACACCGTCACCTTCACGATGAAGGTATCATCCGGGCTGATACTCCGGACAATCTCGCCGTCACAGCCAACCTTCTTGGTCACACCGTCGCCGTTGGGGTCGATGGTGACAAAGCTGTCATCCGCATAACCAGAGACGATGTGATTGCCAAGAGCAATCGTGACTTCCTTCGGGTTGTAAGTCTTGATCTTTCCCATAGCTCAATTCCTCCTTTCTTACAGCGCATAGGTCAGGCTGCCGGTAATCTCTGCAAAGTGGATGGCTCCAGCCAGTCTGGCCTTGAACTTGCACTTGCGGAGCTTACGGGAAGCCTTTTCGGATGTAGGGATGCTGGCCGCCAGAGGAACGGAGGTGACGAAGCCGGGGATGGTGTTCCCGTCCTCATCGAACTCATCCTCTGCGACTCCGCCAGCGTTCTGGCCGCGCTTCAGGGATGCGATCATCTGGTTCTGCACCAGAGCAATACCAGAGTCGGTGTAGGGAACCTTCGGCCGGCTTACGAACAGATTGACCACGGATACCTGCATATCGTTCTTCAGCCAATCCCGGAAGCGGATGATGTCGGCCCATTCGCCGCCACGGGTCTTGCCGTTCATGGTGATGTTCTTGTTTCCGACGGTGACGAAAAAGTTCATGTTGTTCCCTTCCAGCGCCTTCATCTCGGTCGTGGTCAGCTCAGACGGATAAACAGAGGCCAGCGTCTTGAAAGCGGACGTCTCGCTGCCGGACTCATAGTTCAGCCATTTCGCCACCCACGCCACATTCATGAACTCGTTCGCCTCCGGAATCTCGGTGTCGAGCTGCTTGGAGCGCTCACGGCCAAAAATGCCCATAGACCGGAAGTAGACGCTGCCGACAGAGGACTCACCGTTCTTGAAGTAATCCAGATCGGTATAGCAGAACATCTTCTCCTGAGTTTCGATGAAGGCGGCAATATCCTCATACTTGGCGGGGTCAACGCCGGCCGTGCAGAGAACATACCATCCGCTCATGGCGAGAGCCCGCTGAATTGTCACTGCGGGCTCCTCCAGTTCCATGTCAGGCCGGTCAACGGGCCAAGCCGGCGCCTCGGTTTCGGAAGCAGCAACTTCGGGGTTGGGGTAGGATACAGCCACCATGTAGCTGACGGGGTTCTGGTCCTCCTTCCCGACCTTGACGGGCACCATGATCGCCTCACTGCCTGGGGTCATTGCCGAAATGCTCTTGTAGGCGGGCAGCTTCTTGATGTCTGCCATACCGGAAATATTGGAGCCGTCGACGGAGATCTTGTATCCGTCGGCCACAAGTGCGCCGACCAGCTCAGCAATCCCGGTATTCTGCACACCGCTCAAAGCGCCTTCGAGCACCATATTCAGACAACGGCCGGCGGCATCGAAAGATACGGCGCAGCCCGCGATGTCAGGCTGCTTCCCGAAATACTTGTCGATTGCGGTGTTGGTGGCTTCGATGGTTTCGCCAGCTACAATCGCATCGGCAGACAGCTTCTGCAACGCAATGTAGACGGTCGTAGGGGTCGGGCTCTGCGAGAAAGCCACTCTCGCAGCGACGCCCACAGGATCAGCGCCTTCGCCGCTCACAACAAAGCCGGCGTCAGCAACTTCGGAAATGTCAGAGTA
>ERZ1673703.2290-NODE-2290-length-12345-cov-5.105126_pt1 | contig 12345 bp, 8 predicted proteins | sample MGYA00580233_ERZ1673703 | MGnify/ENA primary metagenome ERZ1673703 (study PRJEB41218, sample SAMN15661748) | gut metagenome | host: Homo sapiens | place: Canada: London | collected 2015-08-20/2019-03-30 | study: EMG produced TPA metagenomics assembly of... | reverse complement strand
GCTCGATAAGTTCTGCAATGGGAAGGCCGGCAGGACTCCGCCAGTTTGGTTCAATTTCAGCGAGCGGCACCAGCACAAAGAGCCGCTCATACATCCGGGGATGCGGAAGCGTGAGCCCGTCAGTCGATCGTACCTCACCCTCATAGGCGAGCAGATCCAAATCGAGCGTTCGCGGTGCATTGCGTACGCCCGCAGGCCGAACGCGGCCATGAGCATATTCAATGCGCTGCAAAAGCTTCAGAAGTGCCTCGGGCGAACAATTCGTGTCCACTGCTGCCGCGGCATTCACGTAGTCCGGTCCGGAGGAATCCACCGGGGATGTGCTGTAAAAGCTCGAGAGCCTCAGATGAGCAATGCCTTCGCTCTGCTCAAGTGCTTTGGCCGCAGCGGTCAGTGTTGCTTGGGGGCGACCGAGATTCGCGCCAAGACTGATCCAGGCACGAGGCATTATTCAGAACTCCCGCTGCCGACATGGTCCACAGGACGACGGCTTCGCGAACGACGAGGACGACGACGCGGTCGACGGCGTTCTCGCTCCTCACCTGCCGGGGCATCACTGCCGGCCTGCAGCGCGGCACAGCGGCCGCGGCGAGCATCCTCTCCGGTCTGACGAGCTTCAATCTGGGCGGCCTTTACCATTTCAGCGCGTTCGTCGCTGTCGGCCTGCACAAAATGATCCCACCACGCCGGAAGCGCCTCAGGCACCTCTCCCATCTGCGCGCGCAAAAGCAGAAAATCGTAGCCCGCGCGGTAGCGCGGATGATTGATAACAGAATAGGGAGACTTGCCTGTACGTCTTTCAAGACGCGCCTGCAGAACCCACAGGTCATGCATGTCGCTCTGAAAACGACGCTGAATCGCGAGCGAATGAGATTCCGTTTCGAGCACTTCGACGGCTGCGTCGTGGAGTGCAGCCAGCCGAGGCAGTCCCCGCACCTCTTCGTTATGCTGCCAGCGCAGTCGTACCTGAGGCCAGAGCAGCGTCGCGAAAAGGAAAAAAGGTGAAATCCGCTTTCCAATGGCCAGACGCTCGTCGGTACGACGAAGCGCGAGCATCAGGAAAGCCTCTCCGTCCGGCGTCGCTAAAAGTCGGTTGAGCGTCGGCAGCACGGCTTCGGCGAGCCCTTCCTTACGCAAGCGCGACACGCATTCAACAGCATGTCCGCAGGTCAGAAGCTTAAGCGCCTCATCGACCAGTCTCGCTGAAGGCACATTTGAAAGAAGCTTTGCCATCCGAGCAATGGGACGTTCAGTAGCCGGTTCAATGGCAAAGCCCAGTTTTGCCGAAATACGCACGGCGCGAATCATACGAACGGGATCTTCGCGGTAGCGTTCTTCGGGATTGCCGATCATACGGAGCCGTTTCTTGCCGAGCTCCTCAAAACCATGGTGGTAGTCATAGATCTCTTCGGTGGCAGGATCGTAGTAAAGCGCATTAATCGTGAAGTCGCGGCGAGCCGCATCCTCCCACATTTCGCCGAAGACGTTGTCGGAAATCACTCTGCCGCTGCTGTCTTTGCGCACCCCGGCGCCTTCGAGCGCTCGAAAGGTCGAGCACTCAATGATTTCCTGCCCGAAAATCACATGCACGAGACGAAAGCGTCGGCCGATGATAATGGCGCGCTTTTGCGCACGTTTAACTTCTTCCGGGGTGGCATCGGTGGCCACATCAAAGTCTTTCGGCGCCACGCCGAGAAGCAAGTCACGCACTGCTCCGCCCACAATGTAGGCGCGGTAACCGCGCCGCTGCAGCGCTTCACAGCAGCGTTTGGCCTGCCAGGCGACAAGTTCCGGATCAATCCCATGAACTTCCTTAGGGATGATGCGCGGTTCGCGCTGCGGCTCCACGTTGGCCGAAGTACCTAAAAAAGAGCGGACGCGGCTAACGATTGAATCAAACATGGGGATTCCTTTTTTCTTATTTTCGAAACACCGAAGCCACCTCCCATCCGCGCTCCAGCGCCAAACGCGCGAGCTGCGGATCAGGATTTGCGGCAACGGCCCGGCCGTGCGGCTGAAAGCCCGCGGCGAATTCTAAAAGAGGCTTGTCGTTGATGGAATCACTCCATCCTTCAAATGCCTCAAAACCGCCGCTCGGCGCATGGTTCGCCATCCAGTTTTTGATCAGCGCAAGTTTGCCTTCGCCATAGCTGTCGAGCCCCACGAGTTCACCCGTGAATTCACCGTCAGAGCCAATCTCCGGTGTTGCGGCAATAAGATGCTGAATGCCAAAGAGCGCTGCAATAGGCGCCGTAACGAAACGATGTGTTCCGGTAGCGAGCACCACCTCGTATCCTGCCAGTCGCCGCTGAGCAACAAGTTGCAACGCTTCCGGACGCACCGCGGGACGAATCACTTCGTCAATAAAGGATGCCCGCCAGGCTTCCAAATCTTGGCGCTTTTGTGCGGCGAGCAGTCCAAACTGAAAGCGAATGAAGCTCAGCGGAACAAAATGACCCGTTCGATACGCTTGCGCATAAGCCTCAATCTGAGCACCGATCTTCTCTTCATCCAGACCGGCTTTCCGCACCAGCCAATGCGACCAGGCATCGCCGGAATCAATCGGCAAAAGCGTATGGTCCAAATCAAAAACAGCAAGCTTCATTACGTCATCAATGACCTGTACCGAAGAGCGCAGTCGGCGCTTCACCCTGCTGCGCAATGCTTTCATCCTCAGCCATACCGGCCGCACGGGCAGCTTCCCGGATCACCTGCAGCGTCACCTTGCGCTGTGCATGCAGTGCAATCTGATTGGCAACATCCATTACCCGGGTGAGTGAACGCATATCGCGCGGCAGATGCGCAGAAATCCACTGCCCGATGTCGGGCGTGAGCAGTATGCCGCGAAGCGCCGCTTGTCGAGCCAGCTCCCGAATGCGATCTTCCTCATTGAGCGGCTCTACCGCATAGCAGAGACCGCCCAAAAGGCGGTTGATGACGCCGGCAGGAAGCTTAAGCTCCTTCGGGGGCAGCCTGCCGGCACAAACCAGACGTGCGTCAGGATCAACATAGACAGCGTTTTGCAGCTGCAGCAGCTGCCGCGCATAGCCTTCGTCTAAGGCGTCAATGTCGTCCACTGCATAACGTTTTACGCCCGGCTGGTAAATCGGTACGGGATAGAGCGCCGCGGCCGTTCCCGGCAGATAGGCCTCCAGGAGATGCGAAAGTCCTGCGCCGCGAGGACCATACAGATACAGGAACTTCGGTCCCTCATCAGCCGCCATGCGTGCGAGCGCAGCGGCAGCTTCGCTGTTGCTGCCAACCACGAAGTTTTCGAAGGTCGGCCGATCCCGTCCCTGCAGTTCCGGCAGATCGAGAAGGTATTGATCGGGATTTTGAGCGATCGGTTGCACGAGTGAAGAAAACGCGTCAGCTGATGAGTAAAGGGGCGGGGGAAATTCGGGGCGGATGGAAGTTTAATGTTTTTCGTCAGCATTCTCGAGCCGTTCGTCGGTTTCAATGCATCCATATCTTTGTGCGTCAGCGCAACTTCATAAGGCTTCTGATAGGTATTCAAGAAGGCGCTTGTCTTATACTCACGCCCAACGTTTTTCACCTGCTCCTGCGCCCTTCGTTTCCCCGGAGCCTGCAGTGCTTTTCGGCTTCCCGGCCGACCTGCTTTGCGCACGAGCGTTTTTCCTTTTGGATGAGCCCTCATGAGCCAACTCTCCTACGCGGCTGCCGGCGTTTCAATCGACGCTGGCGATGAACTCGTTGAACGCATCAAGCCCGCTGCCAAACGCACGCTGATCCCCGGCGTGCTCGGATCGATCGGCGGCTTCGGCGCCCTTTTCGAAGTAAGCCGTGACTACCGCAACCCGGTTCTCGTCACCGGCACCGACGGCGTCGGCACGAAGCTCATGCTCGCCTTTCAACTTGGCCGTCACGACACTGTCGGTCAGGACCTCGTAGCAATGAGCGTAAATGACATTCTCGTGCAGGGTGCCAAGAGCCTCTTCTTCCTCGACTACTATGCCTGCGGCAAGCTCGACGTGGATGTCGCCGAACGAGTCGTCAAAGGTGTGGCCAAGGGCTGCGAACTCGCGGGATGCGCACTGATCGGCGGCGAAACTGCCGAAATGCCGGGCATGTATCCCGAAGGCGAATACGATCTCGCCGGCTTTGCAGTGGGCGTTGTTGAAAAGGACGAAATCATCGACGGCACGACGATTAAACCGGGCGACGTTGTGCTCGGTCTTGCTTCAAGCGGCCCGCACAGCAACGGCTTCTCGCTGCTGCGCAAGGTCGTGGAAGTTGCCGGAGCCGACTGGTCGATGCCCTTTGACGGTGCGACCCTTGCCGACCGTGCGATGGAACCCACCCGCATCTACGTCAAGCAAGTGCTCTCTGTCATGAAGAAGGTGCAAATTAAGGGCATGGCCCACATCACCGGCGGCGGCCTGATTGAAAACGTACCCCGTGTTCTTCCTGAAGGCGTTCAGTGCTGCATTGACGGCAGCTCTTGGACCCGCCCGGCGATCTTCGAGTGGCTTGAAGAAAAAGGTCAGATTGACAGTCACGAGATGTACCGCGTCTTCAATAACGGCATCGGTCTCGTCGTCATCGTTTCCGCTGAAGACGCTGACCGCGCTATGGAAGCCTTCAAAGCCGAAGGTGAAAAGGCATTCCGCATCGGTGAAATCTCGACGCTTCCGGCGGGCGAAGCCCCCTGCGTCGTGCTCTGATCGGCCGCACCTCTGAACGGCATGCGTTTCAAAAAGCGCTCCGACCTTTACAGTCGGAGCGCTTTTTGTTTGATGAGCGGTCAGCCTGCCGGCACCAGCGGCTGCGCGAGCTTTAGGAGCGTCTCAAAAGCGTCCGGTGCAAAGGGTTCAATTTTGATAACGTCGGGCATTGAACGCAGCCATGTCAGCTGGCGTTTAGCGAGCTGACGCGTAGCGGCGATGCCGGCCAAACGAAATGCCGCATAGTTCGTGCGGCCTTCCAAAAATTGAACAGCCTGTCGGTACCCCACTGCCCGCATGGCAGGGGAATTGGCATCAAACCCCGGCTCCGCCATCAGCTGCCGGACTTCATCGAGCAGTCCTGCGGCGAGCATTGCGTCAAACCGCTCTTCAATGCGCTCATGCAGCGCAGCCCGATCTTCAGGCACCAATGCCGCAGTAAGCATCGGGAAAGCGGGATGCGGCGCTTTGCGATGAAAGTGTGAAAGGGGCTTTCCCGTCATGCGAAAGACTTCCAAAGCGCGGCCGATCCGCTGTTTATCATTTGGAGCCAATCGTTCTGCAGCGGCCGGATCAATCTTGGCGAGCTCCGCGTGCATCGCAGGCCACCCCTTGGCAGCACCTTCTGCAGCGACGGCGCTGCGAACCTCTGGAGAGGTAGAAGGCATTTCGTCAATACCCTCACGAATGGCCTTGGCGTAGAGCATTGTGCCGCCCACAATCAGCGGCAATCGGCCGCGAGCACGAATTTCACGAACAAGCCGGGAAGCATCCGCCACAAAATCTGCGGCGCTGTAAGGTTCGTTGATTGCGCGAATATCGATCAAATGGTGCGGCGCGGCTTGAAGCTCTACGGATGTCGGCTTTGCACTTCCAATATCCATGCCTCGATAAACCAGCGCAGAATCGATTGAAATGATTTCCACCGGCAGCAAACGGGCGAGCTCAAGTGCGAGCGCGGACTTCCCCGAAGCCGTCGGCCCCAAAAGCAAGAACGCCTGAGGCGCAGCTGCTTGACCCATGTTCATCGGCTGATCAGTCATCAGCGGCCCCGCATAAACAGTCGATCGAGATCCGTCATGGAAAGCGTTGTCCATGTCGGCCTGCCGTGATTGCATTGATCTGCGCGCTCCGTTTTTTCCATGTCGCGCAAAAGCGCGTCCATTTCCGGCAGCGAAAGTTTGCGGTTGGCCCGGAAAGCATTGTGACAAGCCATGGTGGAGAGAATGCGGTTTTTCAGCACATCCATCGCTTCTGAAGCACCAAATTCTGCGAGATCGTCGAGTACCTCTCGAAGGAGTGCTTCCAGTTCGCCCAACGGGGCCTCAGCGATCATGGCCGGCACGCCGCGAAGCGCCACAGCCCCTTCATCTGCGCCCGTGCAGATCAGGCCCAGAGCCGGAAAAACTTCTCCCTTTTCAAATTCCTCAAATGCCGCGTACTGTGCCGGCGTCACCCGCACAACCAGCGGCATCAAGAGCTCCTGTACCGCAAGCTTTGACTCCGCCATGGCCCGCTTCATTCGTTCATAAAGCACGCGTTCGGCAGCCGCATGCATGTCCACGATGACAAGACCAGAAGCGTTTTCGGCCAAGATATAAACACCGGCTACCTGCGCCAATGCACGCCCAAGGAATCCCCTGCCGTCAGACTGTGCCTGAAGCGGCGTAAAAAGCGCTGGATGCTCCTCCTGCTCCATTTGCGGCAGTTTCCGGGGCTCCAAAGATTTCGGTTCGCCCGCTTCCCCTGAAGACGAATTGGGGTCATAAAACTTCATGGCCGCCGCTACGGCAACGGGCGAAGGTGCTTTGGGACGCTCTCCATAAGCGGCGGGAAAGCGCTGCAGCACCGGTTTGCCGGAAGCGGCCGACGCCGGACGCTCAGAATCAGCACGCTCAAATCCCGTGCCGGTTGGAGGAGCACCCCAAAGCGCATTGGGATGGTCCGCAGGTACTTTTGCCGCAATGGCTTCTTGCGGTTCGGCGAGTGAGGAACGGCCAAAAAGCGCTGCTTCACGGCGCGCTGGAACTGAGCCCAGAGACGCATCGGCGAGCGGGACAACGGCTGCCCCGCCGGCCGCCTGTGCGAGGGGCGGTGCAAGCGCCGCCTCAACCGCATGCAGAATGAAGCTGTGCACGCGGCTCGAATCCCGAAAGCGCACCTCTGTCTTCGTCGGATGCACGTTTGAATCCACCTCTTCGGGCGGAAGGGTCAGAAAAAGGCAGTAAAGCGGCTGAGCCTGACCATGAAGCACATCAGCATAGGCTGCCCGCACCGCATGGTTCATCACTCGATCGCGAATGAAGCGGCCATTGACAAATAGGTATTGACCGTCCGCGCGCGTACGAGAAATGGTGGGAAGCCCCACCAAGCCCGTGAGCTTCCAACCGTCCGACTCAGCCGATACCGGCCGACAGGCCTCTTTGAAATCCTTGGGCATCAGCGCCTTGATGCGGTCTTCCGCAGACTCGGCCTCAAGCTGCATGGCTCGTCGCCCATTGGCATAAAGCGAAAAAGCGGCCTGCGGATTGGCTAGCGCGATGCGTTCCATCTGCGCCGTCACATGCGCCGTTTCCGTACTTTCGGACTTCATGAATTTGCGCCGCGCAGGGGTCTTGTAAAAAAGATCCGTCACTTCTACACGCGTTCCGCCGGTCATCCCGCCGGCCGGCTCGACAGCTCCGCGCTGAATGCGCCAGGCTTCGTCCGCACCCGCGGCTTTGGACTCAATGATGAGTTCCGCAACGGAGTCGACCGATGCCAGTGCTTCCCCGCGGAAACCCAGCGTCGTTGCTGCTTCCAGATCAGCGAGCGTGGCCACTTTGCTCGTCGCGTGGCGTTTCACCGCCAGCGGCAATTCCGCTTTAGGAATACCGCAGCCGTTGTCGCTCACCAGAATCCGTGAAAGCCCGCCCCCGTCGATGCGCACTTCAATGCGGTCTGCTCCGGCATCCACTGCATTTTCAACAAGTTCCTTGACGACGGACGCCGGCCGTTCAATCACCTCGCCCGCGGCGATTTGACTGATGAGCTGACTCGAAAGTTCTGCAATTGGACGATTAGGCTGCATGAGAAAAACGTATGCAAGTATTGCCGTCTTGGTCAGAACGGCAGAAGTCTGCGATATTCAAAGAGACGTCAGCCTATCAGAGTTAGTTGAAGCAAACAGCTATCATTGTCTGCCTACTTCTGATCTGCTCGAATCGCTGCGGTTCAACTCCCCTTAAGCCGCCTCCGCAGACAGCATCGAGTCCCTTCGACTCTTTCGCATAAAACAAAATTGTACTTTCAAGATCATGGACCTCTTCGGACTCATCGTCGAGCTCTTTACCAACGCCGACCATTTTCTAGTGTCAATCGCCACTGACTACGGCACGCTTATCTACATCGCAATGTTCGTGATCTTTTTCCTGGAGACCGGCATCGTTGTCATGTCGTTTCTGCCGGGAGATTCGCTTCTTTTTGTGGCAGGCACCGTTGCGGCAGCCGGCACAGCCAGCCCATGGCTCATCATGCTGGCAGTGATTTTGGGAGCAATCTTCGGGAATTCCCTAGGTTATGCGACTGGCAAATGGCTCGGCAACCGAATTTATGACGGCAGTATTCACTGGATTGATGCCAAGAAGCTCGAGCACGCCCACAGCTTCTATCTCTCACACGGCGGGAAAACTGTGGTTCTTGCCCGATTCGTCCCCATCGTGCGCGCTTTCGCGCCGCTCGTGGCCGGCGCAGCCCGCATGGATGGTCTGCGCTTTGAACTCTTCAGCGGCTTCGGCGCCATTCTCTGGGCGGTATCGATCGTTGGTGCAGGCTACCTTTTCGGCAACATCCCTTTCATTCAGCAGAATCTTTCGAAAATCCTCATTCTCGGAGTCGTTGCTGCCGCTATGGGCCCCATTCTTGTGGGCTACGTCTGGAAGACGTATCAGAAGATGCACGAAAAGCGCGAACACAAATTCTGAGACACTGACCTCACCGATCTTCAAAAGCCGTCATGGGAGCGCTGCCAGCGCTCCCATGTGCTTATTGGCCAAAGCGTTTAATGAGGTCTTTCCCTCCCTCTCGGACGCACTGCCGGTCTTCTCAAGATATGTCAGAGACTGCAGGTTCATCGTTTTGAAATGGTGCGCGCTTAGAATAGATGAGACCTGCTTTCATTCCCGGTGAAAACATTCGATGTCAGACAACCCAACCCTTAGCCGCAAAGCTGCTTCCGCACTCCAGACCGAGGGTGCAGAAACCGCAGCCAAAGAGTCGACAGCAAGGACCGACAAGCCTGCAGCTGTCCAGCCCGCAGGAATAGACGCCAAACCTGCCGAAGCTGAAGTGAAAAGCGAACACACTGCAGTCAAAAAGACCGCAGTCCGCCGCAGCACGGCGTCTAAAAAGACAATCACGAAGACGGTCAAAAGCGCGAAAAGCGTAAAAACAGTCAAAGCGGTCAAAGTTTCCGCTTCCAGTACGGCTTCGCTCGAATCTGCGCCGCCCCCGCTGCCGCCCGTAGAAGGCGTGCCAGACCTCTCCGATCCGCTGCTCTACATTAACCGTGAGCTCAATTGGATTGAATTCGACCGCAAGGTGCTCGAAGAAGCCTGCGATCTGAGCGTGCCGCTGCTTGAACAGCTCAAGTTCCTCGCCATTTTCCACAACAATCTTGACGAATTCTTCATGGTCCGCGTGGCCAACATTATTCGTCAGTACAAGATGGGAGCGGCGTCGACTTCGGCTGACGGCCTGCCGCCCGTGAAGCAGCTCGCCGAAATTCGGCGCCGCGTGCTCGGAATGCTCGCGAGAGCGCAGAACCACTGGAAAAACAAGCTTGCGCCAGAGCTTGCTAAAAAAGACATCGCCATCCGGCGGTGGAAGAATCTCTCGGCAAAGCAGAAGACCTTCCTTGAAGGATACTTTGACAACGAGATTTATCCCATTCTCACGCCGCAGGCCATCGATGCGGGGCACCCGTTCCCGACCATTTCCAATCTGTCGCTCAACTTTATTGTTGAGCTCGAAGCCGCTGACGGCAGCATGCGTTATGCGCGCCTCAAGTGCCCCAACAACATGCCGCGTTTCATCTTCGTGCCCCGCACGAAAGAATCTGCCTATGCTGAACTGGGCTTCAACTCCTCCGGGCGCGATGACGACATCATCCTGCTCGAAGACTTAATTCGCGAACATCTCGGCAAGCTCTTCCCCGGGCACAAAGTCGTCAAGTCGGGCGTTTTCCGCATCACCCGCAATACCGACATCGAAATTGAAGAGGATGAAGCTGACGACCTCTTAGCCGCCGTCAAGGACTTCGTTGACCAACGCCGCTTCGGCGATGTGATCCGTCTTGAAATTGAAGCCGGCACCGATGCTGCGCTGACCAACTTCCTGATGGATAAGCTCGAACTTTTGCCTTTCCAGCTCTTTCGCATCAAAGGCCCAATGGCCATGTCGGAATTCATGGCTTTGAGCGGTCTCGATCGTCCTGCCCTGAAGGATGCGCCGTATAAGGGACTTGAACCGCTGCTCTTTTCCGAGGGCGACATCTTCGGCACTATCAAAACCCGAGACGTGTTCCTCTACCATCCCTATGAAAGCTTCAGCGGCGTACTCGACTTTATTCGCCGCGCCGCTGCGGATCCTCAGGTGGTCGCCATCAAACAGACGCTCTATCGATGCGGCAGCAACAGTCCGATTGTCGCCGCACTAATCGATGCACGACGCCGCGGCAAACAAGTGACGGCCGTCGTTGAACTCAAAGCCCGCTTTGACGAAGAACGCAACATCAACTGGGCCGAGGAAATGGAAAAGGCCGGCGTCAACATCGTCTACGGCTTTGCCGGTCTCAAGATTCACGCCAAACTCTGCCTTGTCGTGCGCCGCGAGGCCGACGGCATGACTCGGTACGTTCACATCTCAACGGGCAACTACAACCCTTCCACCGCGAAGATTTATACAGACTATGCGCTCTTTACGGCCAATGCGGCCATCTGTGCTGACGTCTCCGACCTCTTCAACGTGATGACGGGCTACTCGGATCAGACGACATACCGCCGTCTAGTCGTTTCGCCTCACAGTACCCGCAGTTCCATTGTTGCTGCGATTGAGCGCGAGGCGGCAGAACACCAGAAAACCGGCAAGGGCGAAATCATCTTTAAGTGCAATCAGCTCGTTGACCGCGCCGTCATTCAGGCGCTCTATGCAGCAAGTCAAGCCGGCGTGAAGATTTCTCTGATCGTCCGCGGCATCTGCTGCCTGCGCCCGAATATTCCGGGCATCAGCGACAATATTCAAGTCGTCAGCATCGTCGGGCGCTTCTTGGAGCATGCTCGAGCCTACTGGTTCCGCAACAACGATGATCCGTTCCTGCTCATCGGCTCAGCCGACCTGATGCCGCGCAATCTCGACGGCCGCATTGAAGTGCTCGTACCGGTGCTCGATCCCGCCATCCGAAGCCGCATCAAGGCCACACTTGACCTGCAGCTTGCCGACAATGTGCAGAGCTGGAAGCTCCAGAGTGACGGCACCTATGTGCGGCTCGCTCCGCCCAGACACGGCAAAGCTGTGGACTCGCAGGAAGTGCTTGCCAAGCACTACGGACGAGTGGAATAGCGCGTCATAAAAAAATAGAGCGGGCGGCCTGAGCAAATCAAGCCGCCCGTTCTTTTAAAGCGAAACGGTCAATTACTTCGTCACGCCAGCGGCGAGTTCAACAAGCCTCAGCGTCACCGCAAGGCTCTTTAGCCACGAAGACATGGGCATGAACTCACAGGCACTGTGGAAATTGTGTGCGCCCGTGAAGTAATTCGGCGTCGGAATACCCTGCGTGGAAATGAAGGAACCATCCGTGCCTCCGCGCATGGCAATGTCCTTTGCCGTCACCTGTTCAATTTCCATCGCGCGGCGCAGCATGTCAATGCAGGCACTGTTCTCGGGTTTGATAGCGTCGGCAATATTGCCGTAGACATCCTCGATCGTCAGATTGATCTTCGCGCGCGGATAGCGCACGCGCAGGCAGTCGACGATGGCGCGGATAAGCGTCTTTTTTTCTTCATAGCGCTTGAGGCTGTGATCGCGGATCTTCAGCGACACGCGGCATTTGGCAGGACCGCCCTGAATGCCGTTCACCCATACAAACCCTTCAGTTTTCTCAGTAAATTCCGGCGTCTGACCGCGGTCAAGCAGGCCGATGAAGTCGTGCGCGACCAGAATCGGATTCAAAAGCTGTCCCTTCGAAGACATCGGATGTGCGGTAATGCCCTGAATATCCACCCAGGCACTGCCGGCATTGAAGGTCTGCCAAACGATTTCACCGAGTTCGCAGCTGTCAATCGTGTAGGCAAAATCGACCGGGAACTTTGAAAAGTCAATTTTCTTCGCGCCGCAAAGACCAATTTCTTCATCCGGCACAAAAGCAACATAAATATCACCGTGAGGACGACCTTCCTCAACGATGATGTGGAGTGCCGTCATGATGTTGGCAATGGCAGACTTATTGTCTGCGCCGAGCACTGACGTGCCGTCGGAAAGAATCAGATCGTCGCCTACGTAGCGTTCCGCTTCAGGATGTTCAGCCACGCGAAGCCAAAGGTTCTTCTCTGCATTAAGGCAGATGTCACCCCCTTGATAGTTCTTCACAACCTGCGGATGAATGTCCGGGGAAAGTCCGGCGTCG
>ERZ1673703.2282-NODE-2282-length-12385-cov-3.970803_pt1 | contig 12385 bp, 9 predicted proteins | sample MGYA00580233_ERZ1673703 | MGnify/ENA primary metagenome ERZ1673703 (study PRJEB41218, sample SAMN15661748) | gut metagenome | host: Homo sapiens | place: Canada: London | collected 2015-08-20/2019-03-30 | study: EMG produced TPA metagenomics assembly of... | reverse complement strand
CCTTGCACACGGTCGCGTAAATCGGATACATGAAGCCGGAGAAGCCGTCCACGTCGTTTTCAAACTGCACGACGGTCAGCTTGCCGCGGTCGGCTTCGTCCACCTTGCGCAGCTTGGAGAACACGAACAGACCCATGTTGCCCGCCGCGCCGGAAGCGATGCCCGTCGCCATCTTGGAGGCGGAGGTGAAGGTGTAGTTTACGTTGCCCAGGAAGCCCGCGATCCACTCGTAAGCGGCGGATTCAAACTCGCCCTTTTCCCAGGCTTTGCCGTAGTAATCTTCGTAAGCCTTTTCAAGCTTTTCGTTCCACTCCGGGCTGGTCAGCATGATCAGGAAGTTGATGTTGACGGTCTCGTTGGTCGGGTCTTTGAAGAAGACCTTGTCTTTCCACTTTTCTTCCGTCAGCTCCCAGACGTTCTTGAGGCCGACGCTTCCTTCGGTGTTGTTGTAAATGAGCAGCGAGTTGACGAACGTCACGACCGCCGGATTGCGGTATTGCTCGTCCACGACGTCTTCAAGCGCCTTCGGGAAGTAGGCATAGCTCAGACCGTCGTCAAGCAAATAGGTCTTCAGGTCTGCGCCGTTCTGCGTGAGCGCCATATCGGCGGAATCCTTCACGCCCGAACCGATGGTGTTGGTCAGGATGGTGTAGGATTCGCCGTCGTCGATCTCGGCATAAATCACCTTGCCATCCAGAGCGGGATAAGCCTGCATGAAGTTGGCGGCGGCTTTCTCGGCAAAAGACGTGGTGGAGTAGAAGTTGAGCTGCGCGCCCGCGGCCATTTCTTCCTGCGCCTTGGCGTAAAGCTCGTCGTTGGTCATCGTCGCGGCCTTTTCCAGCGCGTCGCTCACGTTGTCGGCCAGAGCGGTTGCGCCGGTGGTCAGCATCATCGCGCCGGCCAGAACCAGAGGCAGAAGTCGTTTCATGAGATACATCCTCCTTCATTGTTGACGTGGATTTTTCATAAACGAAACATATTTTTTACAATTATACGGCGTTTTGCGGGAAACTGTCAAGATGGAATGTGCAGAATGGATAAAAAACGGATGAGATTATGCGATAGATGCGCCATGGAACGCGGAAGCCGCTCTCCGAGTGCTCGCGGGCGTCTTGCTTTTTGTTTTTGCTTGTGCTATACTGTCCGCGTCAAACAAGTTGCACATACAACCGGGTAGTTGTATGTGCAAGCAATTTAAAAAAAGAGGCGAGAAGATGGAACATCCCGCAAGAAAAATCACCAAAATTGCCCGCGAGGCGGAACATATCGTTCTTTTGGCCATGCGGCAGGACGATATCGGCACGGCAGAAATCGACTGCATTCATGCGCTGCGCCATCATCCGGGCATCACACAGACGGAACTGGCCGGCATGCTGCATGCCGACAAGCCCGCCATCGCCCGCCGAACGGCCAGCCTGGAGCGAAAGGGCTACCTTCGCCGGGAGCCGAATCCGGAAGACGGCCGCAGTCAGCTGCTCTTTGCCACGCCGCAGGCCGAAGGTCTGCGCAACGCAAAGGCCGAAACGGAGAGCGCTTTTTACGATTATCTGATGGATGGTCTCAGCGAAAGCGACCGAGAGACGTTTTTAAACCTGCTCGACGTGGTTTATCGCCGCTCCAAAGCGGAAAGCCGCGCGGGCTTCCCACATCTGAAAGACGTATTAAAGGGAAAAACGAATGAGCCGAAAGCATAACCGTGATTTCAGACCGGACAGCATTCTGGCGTATTTCCGGCTGGAATGGCTGCCGATAGCGCTGATTACCGTGTCCGGCCTGATTTACAACATCGGTCTGCTGGCCGGGCCGTGGTTTGAGGGCAGGCTGGCGCAATGCCTGGCGGATATTCTGGGCGGAAGCGAAACGGCTTCCGCCATGGCGGCGCTGGTGGCGGGCTACATCGTCGTAACGCTGATCGTGCAGGCTTCGCGGTTTGTGAAGCGGTTTTATGTGCGCCGCTTTGCCAACAACATCAACCGCCGAATGAAGGGCGTGCTTTACGCCAACCTCGTTCGCCAGAGCCGCGGCACGCTGGAAGAGCAGGGCGCGGGCGAACTGATGACTAAGGCGATCTCCGACGTGGACGACTGCGCGGAGGGCATGCGCAAGTTCACGACGGAGATCTTTGATACCGGCGTCGCGCTGGTGGGCTATGTCGTCATGCTGTTTGTCTACGACTGGCGGCTGGCGCTGTTATGTATGATCTTCACGCCGGTTTCCTATGTCTGCGCAGAGCTGATGAAAAAGCCGGTTCAGCGTACGGGCGCGGCCTATAAAAAGGCGGCCTCGGCGCTCAGCACGGCGACGCTCGACCGGGCGAAAAACGCCGTCACCTACCGCGTATACGGCTGCGAGGATGTGCGGGAAGCGCGGTATGAAAAGGCGCTGACCGATTACGAGAAAAACGCCGTGCGCGCCAACGTCTGGCAGGCCGCGCTGCCGCCGCTCTATCTGGTGATCTCCAACCTGAGCGTGCCGTTTATTCTCTGGTTCGGCGCGAAAAACGTGCTGGGCACGGGCTGGCGCGCGTGGGATATCGCGGCGTTTACGACGTTCCTCTCCTGCTTTGCGAAGATGGCGACCAAGTCCTCCAAGGCGGCGAAGCTGTTCAACGCCGTACAGCGCGCGGAGGTTTCGTGGAAGCGCATCAAGCCCATGATGAAAACGCCGGAGACGCTTCAGCCGCTCTCCCTGTCTGCCGCGCAGACGGTGGAGGCCCGTCATCTGTCCTTCGCCTATGACGGCGGCGAGCCGGTCTTTGAAGACCTGTCTTTCTCCGCAGAGCCGGGCGATATCATCGGCGTGACCGGCCCGGTAGCCTGTGGCAAATCCACGCTGGGATGCGTGTTCCTTTGCGAGCGTCCGTATGAAGGCTCGGTGCGCATCGGCGGGCGGGAGCTGTCCGATTTTGCGCCGTGCGAGATTGCGGCGACGGTCGGCTACCTCGGCCATGATCCGGAACTTTGGAACGATACGGTCGAGGCGAACGTGCTCTGCGGCGATGCCGGCGACGCCATGCAGGCGCTGGCAATGACCGCGCTGGATGGTGAGGTGAAGGCCATGGAGCAGGGCGCGCAGACGGTGGTGGGCAGCAGCGGCGTGCGCCTTTCCGGCGGTCAGGCGCAGCGGCTGGCGCTGGCGCGGACGCTGGCGCATCCCCGGCCGGTGCTTGTGCTGGACGATCCGTTCTCCGCGCTTGACAGGCAGACGGAAGACAAGGTCTTTGCCAACCTTAAAGCCTATGCGCGGGATAAAGTTGTGATTCTGATTTCGCACAGGCTCTATCATTTCCCGGAGATGAAGCAGATCGTCTTCATGGAAGACGGAAAGGCCACGGTGGGGACGCACGAAACGCTTCGCGCGTCCGTCCCGGCCTATCGTTCCCTGTATGAAAGTCAGACGGGAGGTGTGGATCATGAAGCATAATTCAGTGTTTGCCGCCGTTCGCGACGCGGCCTTTAAGCATAAGCTGCTCAGCGTCGGCACAGTGCTCTGCGCTGCAGCTTCGGTGCTGGCCTCGCTGCTTCCGCCGCTGGTGCTGGCGCGGATCATCGATAACCTGACGGGCGGCATGCCGCTTGCGTTCAGCGCCGCGCTGCTGTATTTCGGCAGCCTGGCGTTGGAGGGCGTGCTTGCCTCCGCGCAGGAGACCCTGCTGGAGATGTTTGGCCAGCGGATGACGCACATGCTCCGTTCCGAAATGTCCCGGAAGCTGACGAGGCTTTCTGCCGCGACGCTTTCGGCGCAGAACCCCGGCGAGACTGCCGCGCGGTTCTCCGGCGATGTGGACACGGTTGAGGCGCTGTTCACCTCCGGCGTGATCTCTATGGCGGCGGACGCATGCAGAATCCTTTCCATCTTTGTGGTGATCGCGGTGAAGAACACGGGATTGGCGATTCTGCTGCTGCTGGTTCTGCCGATGTTGACCGTGTTCACGCGGCATGTGCAGAAGCGGATGCTCGTCGCGCAGCTGGAAAACCGCCGCGCGGTAGCCGCCATTTCCGGTCAGGTGCCGGAAGCACTGCATAATATCCGCACCATTCATGCGCTGGGGCTGGAAGAATACATGGAGCGGCGCTACGACAAGCGCATCGGCGAAAGCTATGCCGCCGTGGAGAAGACGAATTTCTACGACGCAATCTATTCGCCGGTCGTGCTGGTGCTCAACGCCGTCGTCGTGGGCGTGGTCATGCTGCTGTCGGCTTCCGGCAATGCGAAGGTGCTGACGCTGTTCGGCATGTCCGTCGGCACGTCGGTCGCGGTCATCAACTACATTTCGCGCCTCTTCACGCCGATTGAGAGTCTCGGCATGGAGATTCAGACGATTCAATCCGCGATGGCGGGCGTGAAGCGTATCGACGCGTTCCTCGCACAGCCGGAAAGGGAAATGCTCGCCGAAGAGGGCGCGTCCATGCCGCGCGGCGACGTGGTTGTCTCTCACGTGACCTTTGGCTATGACGAGCGGATGGTGCTGCACGATCTGTCCTTCACGGTGAAGTCTGGCGAACAGGTGACGCTTGTCGGCCGCACGGGCGCGGGCAAGAGCACCGTGTTCAAGCTGTTGATGGGATTGTATCGGCCGAAAGCGGGAACGATCACCATCGGCGGCGTGGATGTTTCGCAAATCACGGATCGCCAGCGCCGCGGCTGCATCGGCTGTGTGGAGCAGCATTTCGCCCGTGTGCCGGGCACGGTGCTGGACCAGATCACGTTGGGCGATCCGTGCATCAGCCGGGAAATGGCGCAGAATGCGGCACGGCTGGCCGGGTTGGACGCCGCCATCGACGCGCTGCCCGCCGCTTATGACACGCCCTGTTCGGACGGCCTGTTTTCTCAGGGCGAATGGCAGCTGCTCTGCATCGCCCGCGCGGCGGCGGCCGATCCCGCCGTGCTTTTACTTGACGAGATCACAGCGAACCTTGACGCGGAAACGGAAGCGCGGGTGCTGGAGGCGCTCCGCCGCGCGTCCGTCGGGCGGACGGTGCTCTCCATTTCTCATCGCGTCTATGAAAAACTTGGCGGCAGGGTCATCGAGATCAAAGCGCTGGACGAGGGAGAATAAAGAAAAACGACTGTTAAGCCTAAAAACTTGACAGCCGTTTTATATAACGGAAAAAAGTGAAAACAGAAAATCAGGCGACTGTGGCGGACATATGGCGCATGACAATCCGAAAAATGCCTCGCGCAATCGGCCCGGCGACCTTTAGTGTCGGAACATATGAAGATGAAAAAGGAACAACGACGGAATACAGAAACTGAAACCGCCACAGGCGGCGGAAAAAACCCCCATCGATGTGAACTCAAAAACTTTACGGGAAAAAGAAAAGCCATGCAAGCATTTGCATGGCTTTATTATGGTGGTCTGTACTGGACTCGAACCAGTGACCCCATCGATGTGAACGATGTGCTCTACCAACTGAGCCAACAGACCAAGTCACTCGGAACGAAAAATAGTATAGCATGACATGGCGGGATTGTCAACCCCGAATTTCAATTTTTTGTAAGGAATCCGCATGCGTCTTTCTTTATGGCGGGCTTTGTGTTATAATCAATCGAATACCATTGTGATTATTTGTCAGGAAGTTGGGAGATAAGCATGCAGCTGCCTTTCATTTCGGTGATTTTGCCTGTGCGCAACGAGGAGCGCTACATCGCCGCGTGCGTGGACTCCATTTTTTCGCAGGATTATCCCGCTGAGAAGATGGAGGTCATTTTTGTGGACGGCCGTTCGGAGGATCGCACGGTCGAGATGCTGCATGCCATGCAGAAGGATCATCCGCAGATCGTGGTGCTGGATAACCCGAACCGCACGGTGCCATATGCGATGAACATCGGCATTGCGCACAGCAGCGCGCCGGTGATCGTGCGGCTGGACGCGCACGCGGAATATCCGGCGGACTATATTCGTCTGTCCGTGGAGACGCTGCTCACGCAGGACTGCGACAATGCGGGCGGCGTCTTTGAGACGCACGGGCGCGGCTTCATGGGCGAGGCCATCGCGGAGATGCTCAAAACGCCGCTGGGCGTGGGCAACGCGACCTACCGCCTGACGACCGAGGACGGCTATGTGGATACCGTGCCCTTCGGCTGTTTCAAGCGGGAATTGTTTGAACGCATTGGCGGGTTTGACGAGCGCATGACCCGCAATCAGGATAACGAGCTGAATTTCCGCATCCGCAAAAACGGCGGCAAGATCTACCTCAACCACAACATCCGCGTGCAGTATTACTGCCGCGACACGATGCGCGGCATTATGAAAATGGGCTACATGAACGGCAAATGGAACGTCATCACGATGACGCTTGTGCCCGGTTCGATGGGCGTGCGCCACTTCGTTCCGCTGGCGTTCGTGCTCTCTACGATCCTGCTCGTGCTGCTGACGCTGCTCACGCGGAGCATGCTCTTCGGCGGCCTGCTGGCGCTGGAATGGGGCGCGTATCTGCTGCTGGATTTTTTCTATTCGTATACGATCGCGAAGGAGAAGGGATGGAAGTTCCTGCCGGTTGAAATCATCCTCTATCCGGCGTTCCACTTTGCTTACGGCTTCGGTTCGTTGTGCGGCATTGCGGCGCTGCCAAAATTCGTAAAAGCGGAGAAGAAAAAGAAAAAGGCGGGTGACAGGCGGTGAGCGTGCTGCATATCTGCTGCAACCTCGCCGGTTCGACTGTCTTTCCGCAGCTGTTTGAAGCGCTGGATGCACAGGGAATTGAGCAAATCGTGTTCGTGCCGGAAAAGCGCGCGGCGGATTTGAATAAAAACGAGCCGCGCGGGGTGAAGACCGTCCGCGCGATGACGGTAAAGCAGAGCGACGCGCTGTTTTTCTTCCGCAAGGCGCAGAGGAGCGTTCCGGCGATTGAAAAGCAGATCGATTTATCCGGCGTGACGCTGATCCACGCGCATACGCTGTTCACCGACGGTTCAATCGCCGAACGGCTGGCGAAAAAGCGCGGCTTGCCGTATGTCGTCACGCTGCGATACAGCGATCTTTCGGCGATTTGGAAATATGAACCGCATTTGCGGCCGATGGCGCGGCGGATTCTGCGCGGCGCGGCGCGGGTGGTCTGTCTGGGCAGCGCGGCGCGGGAGAAGGTGCTCGGCTGGTTTTCGGGCGCGGCGCGGGATGCGCTGGATGAAAAGCTGCATGTCATTCCAAACGGCATCGATCCCGCATGGCTGGATGGCGAACCCCGAACCGCGCCGCATGCGCCTGTGCGTGTGGGTTTTGCGGGGCGGATGAACGAACGGAAGCATCCGCTGGACGCGCTGAATGCGGCGCATGCGGCGGGCTTTGACGTGGTCGCGTGCGGCGACGGGCCGCTTGAGGAAAAGTTCTGCGCGGCGATGCGGGCAGGCGACCGCTATCTGGGACGCATATCGGGCACGGACGCGATGAAGGCGTTCTACGCGGATTGCGACGTGCTGCTTGTGCCGTCCTCGGCGGAGACGTTCGGCATGGTCTATCTGGAGGCGATGAGCCAGGGCGTGCCCGTGCTGTATACGAAGGGGCAGGGGTTTGACGGCCAGTTCCCGGAGGGCGAGATCGGCTATGCCGTGCCGTGCGGCGATGTGCAGGCGCAGACGGAAGCGCTGAAGCGGGTTGTGCAGGAGTATGCCCAGCGGTCGCGGCGATGTGTAGCCGGTGCGGAGAAATACGCGTGGCCGCGGATCGCAGGCATGTGGATGAGACTGTATCGGGAGATATGTATTGAAAAACGCGGAGTGTGAAGCATTGCCTGTGGGCAATGCGGGGGACGCGCTCCGCTGAGCCTAGGGGATTAGGGGGAGATTTCGACCTCTCCCCCTTAAATCCCCTAGGAACCCCATAACCCCCTCTGAAACGAGCAGGGACACCCTGCACCCGCCTCTCTGTCGCTGCGGCGACATCTCCCCTAAAAAGGGGAGAGGGGCTGAAAACGTCCCGAACGATTTCGCCCTGCGGGGCGCGTTCGGGGGCTGGAGTTACGGGTTTACGGATAAAAATGTAAGGGCGCGCATGGCGCGTCCGTAAGGTTTGGAGCAGAGCCTAAAAGGAGGTGGCCGAATGCGGATTCTGATGATGATTCATCGCCTGGCGGATAATTCGCCGTACTGCTTTTATGTGCACGAGCAGGCGAAAGCTCTGCGGGAACAGGGGCATGACGTGACGGTCATCTCCTGTGTAGGCACGATGCCGATGATGAAAAGGCTTCGCCCCGTGCTGGCCCAAACGGACAAGCGGACGCCGAAAGCGGACGTCATCGACGGCATTCCCGTATATTTTCCGCGCTGCCTGACGCTGGGCAATGCGGGCGAAAAGCTGCTGGGCGGCTATCCGATGTATCGCGCGGCACTGCCGATTGCCCGAAAACTGCACGATGAAAAGCCGTTTGATGTCATTCACGCGCACATGCTCCCCAGAGAGGGGCACGCGGGGCGGCTGCTGGGGCGGGCGCTGGGCGTGCCCGTCGCGCTGACGGTGCATGGAACGGATGTGTTCCACTACTTCATTCCCGGTCAAACGCCGTGGAAGCGCAACATCGAAACCGCGCAAAACGTCGATGCGCTGATGGCGGTTTCGAGCCTGCTGCTCTCGCGCGTCGCGCCGTATCGCGGGGAGGGAAAGATCAGCCGCGTTGTGCAGAACGGCGTAGATCTTTCGCTTGTGCCGGAAAACGAAGCGCGCAGGCCGCGCTCGGTGATTTCCGTCGGCACGCTCAAAGCGAGAAAATGTATGGATAAAACGCTGGAGGCGTTCGCGCGTCTGGCGGATGAATATGAAGATGCGACGCTGACCATCGTGGGCATCGGCGAAATGGAAGCGCAGCTCAAGGCCCGGATCGCCGAGCTGCGTCTGCAAGAGAGCGTGACGCTGACGGGCGGTTTGCCGCACGAAGAAGTGCTGCGGCGGATGGCGCAGAGCGACTTGTTCGTTCTGCCCAGCTGGGGCGAGGGATACGGCATTGTCTACATCGAGGCGATGGCGGCGGGCTGCATCGCCGTCGGCGCGGAAATCGAGGGCATTGCCGACACCATCACGGACGGCGAGAACGGCTTTCTTGTGCCCGCCGCCGACACGGACGCGGTGGAAGCGGTCATGCGCGCTGTGTTCGCCCATCCAGAAGCGTATGAAGCGCTGCGGGCGCGCGGCACGCGCGACGCGCGCAGACTGACATGGGCGCACAACGCCGAAATCACCGCGGGGGTTTACCGCGAAGCCATCGAGCATTGGAGGAAAGAACATGCGCAAGCAGGGCATTGACGGAACGGGGATGCTCAACCTGTACGATCGGGTGACGGGCATTTTCAACGAAATCTTTGATTCGCGGCTGCTGACCGTGGCGATTTTCGCGCTGATCGGCTATTGCTCACTGTTCACGCAGCGGAAATTTCCGATGCGCTGGATGATTTTCGTGCTTTTCGGCATGATTCTGCTGGCGTTTGTGACGCTGACGGCGCGCACGCCCGGACAAAAGACCCGCGTGCGCTTTCACAAGGGCATGACGGGACTGTGGTTTGCACTGCACGGCATGATGGTGGTTTCCGGCCTGTTTTATCAGGATTGGCTGCCGGAGAGCGTGCCGCTTTTGATCTGCTACCCGATTGTGTTTTCGGTGTTCGCTTCGCGCGACGACAATTCCACGTTCCGCTCGATTCTGCGCGGCGCGGTGTTTGCGGTGCTTCCGTTTCTGGCGTGGTCGTCGGTTTCCGTGCCGCTGAGCTTTGCCTATCCGGGCTACAAGGGCGTTTTTTACGACGCGAACTGCCTGTCGATGTGCTGCATCGTGATGGCGACGGCGGCGCTGCTGCTGGCTTACGCGAGCTTTACGGAGAAGAAGAGAAAGGCCGCGCTGGCCTATCTGCTGCTGGGCGTTTGGGCGGCGGTTACGCTGCTGGCGACGCTTTCCCGTTCGGGTCTGCTGGCGTTTGCGGGCGTGGCGGCGATTCTGGTTGCGGCAATCATTGCGGGCACGGCGAAGCACCCGAAGCGGCTGCTGGCGGTGCTCGGCGTGTTCATCGCGCTCTGCGGCGCGGCGGGCGTGAAGATCACGGAGGACAAGATGTATGAAGCGGCGGTGGAGGATTACAACCTCGCCGTGTACAATCACGAGACTTACGGCAACGAGATCCTTGTGCCCAAGCCGGAAGATCGAAAGATCAGCATGGACGACCTGACCAGCGACCGCTGGGGCATCTGGATGACGATTCTGGAAAACCTGACGTGGAACGGCCATGAGGACAGCGTCATCAGGGAATGGGTGGCGAAGGACGGCGCGGGCGACCGCCATTTCAACGCGCACAACGCGTTCTTTGGCGTGACGTACAACAACGGCTTCATCGCGGGCATCCTGCTGGTGTGCTACACAGTGTTGGCGTTTATCCGTGCCGTGAAGTATTACTGGGCGCATCGCCGGGAAAGCCCGTATGCGGCCACGCCGCTGGCTTTCTGCACGGTGTTTATTCTGGTGGGCATGTTTGAGTCGGTCTATGCGCCGTTTTCGGTGATTGGCTGCGCATACTTCCTGGTTCAGGCGCCGCTCTGGCGCGCGGAATAAGGGAACGTTGGGGCTCTGCCCCAAACCCCGGCAGGGAACTGAGTTCCCTGCACCTTCCACATGGGAGATAAATCAATGATCAATCCAAAAGTATCAGTCATTATCCCGGTTTACGGCGCGGAGGCGTTTCTGCCGGACTGCATTGCTTCCCTGCGCGCGCAGACGCTTCGGGACATTGAGCTGATTTTCATCTGCGACGGCAGTCCGGATCATTCGCTGGCGATTCTGCGCAAGGCGGAGACGCTGGACAGCCGCATCCGCGTGATTGCCTTTGAGGAAAATCAGGGCGTATCGGCGGCGCGCAACGCGGGGCTGGATGCGGCGCGGGGAGATTATATCGGCTTCTGCGACGGCGACGACTGGGCGGAGCCGGAAATGGTTGAGACGCTATACCGTGCGGCAGAGGACAACCGGGCGGATATTTCGTTCTGCCGGGTATTCAAGGACAGGGGAGACAAGCACGAAAATGTGCCGCTGGGCTTTGACGACGGCACGGTGTTTGATCGGGAAGCCATCGGCAGGACGCTGATTCCCGCGATGCTTTCCAAACCGACGGACAGCGACGAGCTTCCGCTTTCCGGCTACACGCCGCGCAACCTGTTTCGGCGCGAGGTCATTGGCAGTCACCGCTTCCGCCCGGATATTCGATATGCGGAAGATCTGCTCTTTATCGTCACCTGCATGAAGGACGCGGGCCGCGCCGTCGCGGTGGACAGGGCGTATTATCATTACCGCTTTCACACCGGGAGCGTGACGAAGCATTTCAGCTTTCACGTGCCGGAGAGCTATGAAAAATCCAACGATGCGCTGGAAACGCTTTTGGCGGATCATCCGGAATGCATGCGCCGCATGAAAATCCGCCGACGCAAGATGGCGGTGAACACCGTGCGCAATTTCTGCTATCCCGGCACGCCTTATGCGTTCGGGGAGCGCGTGCGCCGCGCAAAGGCATATATGAACAGGCCGGACGTTGCCGCGCTGTTTGACGATGTGAAGCCCGGCGATTTCCCGGCTCAGCTGGGTATGAAGCTCTTTCTGATGCAGAAAAAAATGGCGTTTACGATGTGCTTCCTGTTTACCTATGTGTTTGACCGGGTCTGACGAAAGATGAGGAACGACCATGCAAAAGAATGAAAAACCGATGGACATCGCCGAGGTGCTGGCGCGGCGGAAACCGCAGCTCATCGCCAAGCGCGCGATGGATATCCTGCTCTCGGCATGCGCGCTGGCGGTGCTCTGGCCGTTGCTGCTGCTCATCGCGCTGGCGGTGGTGATCGATGATCCCGGCCCAGTGTTTTACCGGCAGGTGCGCATTGGCAGAGACGGCAAGCCGTTCCGCATTTTCAAATTCCGCTCGATGGTGACGGACGCGGATAAAAAGGGGTTGGCGATCACCGTCGGACGCGATAACCGGATTACGCGCGTCGGCGCGATTCTGCGCAAGACCAAGCTGGATGAACTGGCGCAGCTGTTCAACGTCCTGTGCGGGCAGATGAGCTTCGTCGGCCCGCGCCCCGAAGTGGAGCGGTATGTGAAGCTCTATACGCCGTATCAGCGGCAGGTGCTGCTTGTGCGGCCGGGCATTACGGATTATGCGTCGATTGCCTATCGCAATGAAAACGATCTGCTGGCTGGGACAGATGACCCCGAAAAGATGTACATCGAGCAGATTATGCCCGATAAAATCGAGCTGAACATGAAGTATCTGCGGGAGATTTCCCCGCTTGCGGACATCAGGCTGATTTTCAAAACGATCATCGCGGTTGTGAAGGGGTAAGGAGACGTTGGGAGACGTTGGGAGACGTTGGGGCTTTGCCCCAACCCCCACCAGAAACCTGAGGTTTCTGGACTTCCCT
>ERZ1673703.2274-NODE-2274-length-12416-cov-31.489443_pt1 | contig 12416 bp, 5 predicted proteins | sample MGYA00580233_ERZ1673703 | MGnify/ENA primary metagenome ERZ1673703 (study PRJEB41218, sample SAMN15661748) | gut metagenome | host: Homo sapiens | place: Canada: London | collected 2015-08-20/2019-03-30 | study: EMG produced TPA metagenomics assembly of... | reverse complement strand
AGAATGTAGTCGATCTGTTGCAGAATTACACAGCAACCACAATGCTTGCAAACTCAGAGTTTGTAGCTCTCTTAAAGCAGGCGAACACAGACAGTTCCAAGATGGCGGAGGTTATCGGAGTATCAGAGGCACAGCTAAGATTCGTAACCAATACTGCATCGGGAATGGGACTTATCAAGTGTGGTTCTGTGGTGATTCCATTTGATAATCAGATTAGTAAGGATACAGACCTTTACAGACTGTACAACACCAATATTCACGAGAAGATTGCAGAACAGAAGAAACGTGAAATGCAGAATAATGTCGAATAAAGTTGATAGAGGTCGCAATTTGCGACCTCAAAGCATAGCCATCCGGGAAGCTGGGTGGCTGTTTTGCATTTTGAGTGAAAGAAGGTGAGAACATTGAAGATAAAGAAAGTGGATGACAAGCCAATGGTCATTCACACCAAGGAGAAAGCCAAGATTCATGCCCACGAGCCAAAGGGTGCCAAGATTAAAGGCAGCAACATCTATACAGTAGAAAGAGGTCCTAAGACTATCGGTGCAAAGGTATCTGATGATAAAAAGAAGTCTTATCGCAAGAGTACCATTCATCAGTCAGAGTCGAAGAATAAGGGACTATCAAGATTCAAGCGAAACCTTAAAGAATCCAATACTTCTATCAAGACCAAGAATACCAATCTTCACATTGCAGGAAGAACAGGTGCACTTGCAGCCGGAGCTGTAACAGAGCAGGTGGAAGGCGGGCAGGAGGTATCGCAGGCAGCATATCTTGCATATGAAGCAAGCCGCCCTGTTACCGGAACTGCTTCTAAGGGTGCAGCACTTTTCAGGAAAAAGGCGGCAGCCGAGGCAAGGAAGCGTATCAAGAAGGTAGAGGCAGGAAAGAAGCTGGCAAAAAGGACAGCAAAGAAAGCTGCCAAAGATACTGCCAAGACTGTAGCTAAAGAGACGGCAAAAGAAACAGCAAAGACTACTGCCAAGGTTGCAACGAAAACTGCGACAAAGGCAGCTGCAACGGCGGCAGGAACAGCGGTTGCACCGGGAGTTGGCACGGCAATCGGCATGGCAGCCGGATATGCTGCAGGTGTGTCCATAGAGGTCAAGGATGAAAAGATGACCAACCGGAGCAGGAAGATAAAGTTCTTTCTGGATAAGATGAAAGCACAGGAGAATCAGACTGACAGTGTGGCAAAGCTGGTAAAGGATCTGATTGTGCGAAAAGCGATTACCTGGGTAAAGGCAGCTGCACCGATTATCGGACTGGTGCTGTTGTTACTTGTTCTTGTAGTTGCCATGATTGCGGTTCCGGTTATAGCGGTGATAGCAATCCTTTACAATTCTCCATTTGCTTTATTCCTGCCACCACTTGAATCAGGAGATACAGTACAGACAGTAACGAGTGCCTATGTGCAGGAGTTTAACCGGGATGTGAATACGAAAGTGAATGAGCATACCGGATATGACCTTGGAGAGCTTGTATATGTGGATTATGAAGGTATGGAAGAAAACCCAAGCAATTACTATGACATCATGGCAGTCTATATGGTCAAGCATGGTGTCGGAGATACTGCAACAGTCATGAATGACACTTCAAAAGGCTGGCTGCAGGCAGTAGTAAATGATATGTGTTCATACACCACAAGCACCGGAACAAAGGACGTGGAAGAAACAGATGCAGACGGCAATGTGACTACTGTCACGAAGTCTGTTCTGTATGTGAATGTCACACTGAAATCTTATCGGGATATGATTTCGGTCTATGGGTTTAACTCTGATCAGGTGGAAATGCTTGAGCAGATCATGAGTCCGGAGTTTATGGGACAGCTTGGATATGCCGGAAGCGGAAGTGGCGGCGGAGGCGGAAGTCCGGGAGTAAGCTCTATGACTGAGGATGAAATCAATGCCATCCTAAACGAAATTACAGACAGCAGGCAGAAAACAGTCTGCTCCTATGCACTACACAGAGTTGGCTTCCCTTATAGTCAGGATTTAAGAGACAGCGGTAACTATTATGACTGCAGTTCCTTAGCTTATTATTCGTGGAAGGATGCAGGCGTGGATATTAGTCATGGTGGAGCAACCACAGCAGCTGCGGAGGCACAGGGACTGGATGAAGCAGGAAAGACAGTCTCCTTTGATGAGTTACAGCCGGGAGACCTTATCTTTTATAGTTTTACAAGCAACGGAAGATATAAGAACATCAGCCATGTGGCAGTATACGTCGGAAATGGCAAGGTGGTAGAGGCACTTAATGAAAATCTTGGTGTGGTTTACCGGGATGTGGCAAGCACAGGAAAGATTGTTGTGATAGGAAGACCATAACAGGAAATTTGCGGAGAGGGCATAGTCCCTCTCTGAGACTGGAGGTAAGAATGGATTTAAAAGATTTGATACTGGTAATAGAAAACGACAGGGGAACAGAGACAAATATGCTGATGACTCTGGATGATTATAAGAGTTTTATAGCAATTGATGACCTGTCAGAGCTTGCAGACAATTTGTTGCAGCTGGGAAGGACACTTGGTGAAGCAGATAACTTCGCAGAGTATTACAGAGCACCAAATGTTACTGTATTTGCAAGGTTCTGTAAGGATGATGTTCAGCTGGGACATTTTCTTCAGGGGTTTTATAACGATTCCAAAGAATTTCGGTTTGATAAAGAAGCCAGTTCTTCTGAATGTGTTGCAAAGCTTAAGGAGATTGGAATGACCGATAAGGGCTGGATAGATGATTTTAGCCTGCATTATGAAATGGAGAACCGCTCATTTGAAAGGGGACAGACATTTCATAACTTCAATGACCATGATTACATGGTGCTTGAAGCATTATCACCAAGGAATCTTGTGGTGATGGATATGAAGTCAGGTTCTCTTACAATCGCCCTTGGTGCGACAGAGTATAAGCGTTATCCGAAGGATGAGAAGCCTACAAAGGACAATACCACAATCGGGGTATCGTGGGAGCATGGCATTTATCTAGGTTCCACACTCTCAACCACGAATTTCAAGGCATACAAGAGGGAGTATGGTACACCGGAAAAGATAGAGGATATCTATGATTACAGGGCAAAGCTAAAGCAGAAGTTCTATTTTTATCAGGATATGTCAAAGGATGATGATGTACCAAAGAAGCTGCAGAATGACTTCCTTCACCAGATGTATGAGGATTTCGGAACGATTGAAGAAGACTGTTTTTACGACAGGCTGGAAGATGGAAAGTACGATGAAGGCTTTAAGGAAAGACAGGTAAAGGAAGAAAAGAGCCGATGATGAGATTTTTACAGGAGGCGATATCATATGGAACAGGAATTTGATGTTGAGATAAAGGAAGTGCTTTCACGAGTACAGAAAGTAAAGGCAGAGTCGCTTGACGATGCCATCAATAAGGCAATGGATATGTATTATGCAGAGCAGATAGTCCTTGGAGCAGAGGACATGAAGGGAGTTGATTTTGCGCCTATCAGCGAAGGTCAGCTCCCTTCTTCATTAAAAGAAAACGGAGGAAGAACAAGATGAAAAGTGATTCAACAACAGTAATTAAGAACATGGAGTTTTTAGTAAAGGAACTTCATAAGGAGTGGGACAGATCGGGTGTTACTAAGGCATCCGTTATTATTTCCCTTGAGGAAGTAGATGGTATCAATGATAAGTTAAAAGAGATTATCTATCAGACACAGAAGTCAGTCGATGAGGACGAGCTGACCTTTAAACAGAGCATTGCAAAGTCCAAGGAGTGCTATGTGCTTCTTCGTGTGGTGCGTAAGATTGCAAAGAAAAAGGATAAATGCGAAAAACAGGCAATCGATAATGAATTTGCAATCGAGTTGGATAAGGATGAGTTAAAGCTCTTTAAGGGATTGTTTGCAGAGATGTTTAAGTAGAGGAGGACAAAGGTATGGGCGTTGATATGAAGGTCAAAGCGATATACGATTCTGAGATTGGTAACATCACCAGATCAGAAAAGAGCTGGAAGGATGTGTTAAAGATCGCAGGTCAGTTATACCGCTATGAATTTGACAATATCGTTATGGTAACAGCTCAGAGACCTCCGGAAAAAAGCACACTCATGGCAGATTATGATACCTGGAAAAAGGTGGGAAGATATGTAAAGCGTGGTGCGAAAGGCTGCGCCATCTTCCCATCGAGGGCACTGAATCCACGCATGAGATATATCTTTGATATCAGTGATACCGGAGGGAAGAATGTCAAACTGACATGGGACCTTGAGGGGGAAAATCTTAAGGATTATGTGGATTTTCTTGTGTCAGAAGGTCAGATTGAGCAGTACGATAACAGCGACAGGGAGTCTCTAAAAAATATATTAAAACAGTTTACAGGAACAGATGTTTGGCTTATAATAAAAGAAGAGTTCGGAGACCGAATGACCGAGCTTATGCAGCTATCAGGTAGTGTGATAAAGGAAGAAAGTAAGAAACGCAATGGCTTACAGCAGGAAATGGACATGGAGCAGCTTGTATATGCAAGTGTCATGTATGCTGTAGGGACGAGATGCGGATTTGACTTATCTGTGCAAGAACAGGATTTTAGTCAGATCGTAAATATCAAAGACGAAGAGATCATTTACCGTCTTGGTTCCATTGTATGCGATGTCTCCTGTAGTGTTCTTAGAGAATTTAGTCGTAACTTAAAGGCAATCGAGAGCGAAAGGAGAATTGGATATGTTAGAAGAAATGACTTACAAGGAAGTGGACGGACTGCTTTATCCGCAGATAGAGATGCCGGACGAGACGGAGGATCTCACGAAGCTGGGCAAATACGGAAGGATGGCAATGAACTATCTAAAGGAGAACGAGCCGGCAAGATACAAGACGCTGATGAGATTCGGGAAGATGTACGAGAAGATGTCAGCGGTAGAGGAGGAAGCGAATCAGCTGTACGACCAGCTGGAGATGCAGTATCTGGAGAAGCACAAGCCACAGAATCCGTCATCGACAATGGAGATGTGGAAGATAAGAGAGCAGGCGAAGATGCAGGCAGAGGAAGTGGTACTGAATCAGGTAGTGATGCGATTCCACTAGAATCAGATGATACAGAACTGAATAGGGAACTTGATGAAATCAATTCATTAGGTGTTAGTAAGGAAGCCGAATATACACAGGCTTCCTTTTTTTTCGACCAGAACGGGCAGGCGAGCATTGGCACCATTCATACTGAGGACGAAAACAATAATCAGTTTATGCGTCAGTTCGAGCAGGACAGAAAAGCTGCATTAGCAGGTAAATACAATTACCTGAATCCCAAAAAGTCTGCAACAGTACCAGGTGAGTATATCAAACAGGTGCTTATGAGAGGTACAGGCTTTATCGGTGGCAAGGGCAGGGTATGTAAGATTTTTGAAACAGAGATAGATGCAGGAACCAGGGCAAAGCGTATTAAAGCAGAATATGGTCAGGGAGGTGCAGGCTGGCCGGTTGACGGACTGGGACTGCACGGATATGACACATTTCATGGGAACGGACTGCGTTTTCAGTGGAAAGATGAGGATGGAGAGGTTGAAGGATATGTTTCGTGGAAAGATATCGAAAAAGAGCTTGGTGTCCTTATTCTTACAGGGGAATACCAGCCTGAGACACCTCGTATTGATGAGCTTGCGATGGACGGACTCCGTGAGGATGATGAGGTCATTGATGCCGAATACCGGGAAGTGGAACCGGAAGAGACAGAATCAGAGATTGATGATTATGCAATACCGGATGAGCCGGAGAGCTATGCTTCTAACAGAGATTATGTAAGTGCAAAAGGCATGACACCACAGGAAGCCGCCGATGAAGACCGCATGGTAACACAGGCAGAATATGGTGCAGAGATAGAAGCTGAAACAACTGAAAAAGATCCATCAGAGCTTCAGTATATTACACCGATTGATTATGCCAAGCGTATTGCAGAGCTTGATGAAGACCTGCGTGATGCGGCGGAGATTCTTGTAACAGATTGCAGCTGCTACACTCCGTTTAGGGCATTCCTTATGGATGTGGTGCAGTCTGATTTTGCATTTATGCCCAATAAACTTGACCTTATCAGGGATATTGCATTAGGGACAGATAATGCAGAAAGAAAGGCATATTCCAACAATAAGTATGGTCTTGTGGAGTACTCAATCAGAAGCGGGTATGTGAAGATCAGCTATAAGAACAGGAATGGGGTGCGTAAGGAAGGTACTCTCGACTGGCGTGAGTTATACGAGATTTTATCCTATATGGTAAAACAGCCATTTTACTGTGGAGAAGACCAGAAGAAGTATTATCAGGAGACAAAGCAGAAGGCTGACAGGGATAAGATGAATCCGGTCTATAAGAGATTCTTTGATATTGAGGATAGTGTAAAAGCCAATCGTCTTGAAACCAGGGAAAGAGCAATAGCGAATGGCTGGGAAACCAAGATTGATGAGAATGGACATGTGGTTTCAGATGATGCAGTACAGAAAAAATACAACTTCCACTATAACCTCTGGGAAATGGAAAAAGGTGGAGCCAAGACCAGATACCAGTGGAATATGGATGCAATCCGCACTTTAAAGCAGATTGAATCAGAGAACAGGCTTGCCACACCGGAGGAGCAGAAAGTTCTGTCGAAGTTTGTCGGATGGGGCGGACTGTCACAGGCATTTGACGAGGAAAACGCAGGCTGGAGCAAAGAGTATGCAGAGCTGAAAGAACTTTTATCTGATGAGGAATACAGTGCAGCAAGGGCAACAGTAAACAATGCCTTTTACACTTCACCGGAGATTGCCATGTGCATGAACTCGGCACTTGTCCAGTTTGGTTTCAGAGGCGGCAATGTATTAGAGCCATCCATGGGTATCGGTAACTTCTTTGGAAGTATGCCGGCACCTATGCAGAGAAGTAAGCTGTATGGGGTGGAGCTTGACAGCATTTCGGGAAGAATCGCAAAGCAGCTTTATCAGAATGCCAATATCAGTATCACAGGATTTGAGAATACCACATATCCGGATAACTTCTTTGATGTGGTTGTCGGAAATGTGCCATTTGGAGATTACAAGGTATTTGATCCAAAGTACAACAAGTATAACTTCCGTATCCACGATTATTTTCTGGCAAAAGCACTTGATCAGGTAAGACCGGGAGGCATGGTTGCAGTAATCACCACAAAGGGAACACTTGATAAGGCAAATCCTACTATCAGAAAGTATCTGGCTGAAAGAGCAGAGCTTGTGGGAGCAGTAAGACTTCCGAATACTGCATTTAAAGACAATGCAGGAACCGAAGTGACAGCAGATATCCTGTTTTTGCAGAAGAGGGAGAGAAAGATTGATATTGAGCCTGACTGGGTGCACCTTGGTGTGACCGAGAATGGCATTGCAGTCAACTCTTATTTTGCAGAGCATCCGGAAATGATACTTGGTCACATGGAATATGACACAAGAATCTATGGACAGGACAGCAGATATACAGTCTGTGTGAATGATGATGAGAACTTCAATATGTATGAAGCGTTAAACAAAGCTATCGGTAATATCAAAGCACAGATGACAGATTTTGAGAGAGTGGCAGATGAGGCGGAGCAGACGGAGGAAGTTATCCCGGCTGATCCGGATGTGAGAAACTACACTTACACATTTTTTGAAGGAAAGCTCTATTACAGGGAAAATTCCGAGATGGTAAGAAAAGAAGTATCACAGACTGCCGAGGAGCGAATCCGAAGCCTTGATGAAATCAGACAGATAACAAGAGAGCTGATTGATATCCAGATGGATGGCTGCAGCGAGGAGGAGCTTTCTGATAAGCAGAGACTTCTTAATGTAAAATATGATGCTTTTGTAAAGCAGTATGGAGCCATTACTTCAAAAGCAAACAGAATCGCATTCAGGGATGACAGCGATTACCCGCTTCTTTGCAGTCTTGAGGAAGTAAATGAAGACGGGGAGGTGAAAAAAGCGGATATGTTTTATAAGCAGACGATTAAGGCAAAGACTGTCATAGACAGGGTTGAGACTGCTGTGGAAGCATTAAATGTATCCGTCAATGAATTTGGATATGTAAACCCTGCCTATATGCTTTCTATCTATGAGCCGGATATTACTAATGCAAAGGAAAAGCTTGCAGAAAAGTCCGGGCAGACAGCGGATGAGATAACGCTAAGTGATGATGCTTTGGCAGAGCTTAGAAGAGCAGTTCTTGTGGAAGAGCTGGATGGACTGATTTTCCTAAATCCTGACCGTTACAACGAGAACAATCCGGACATCGGCTGGGAGACAGCAGACGAGTATCTGTCCGGAAATGTGAGAGACAAGCTTCGTGCAGCAAAAGCTATGGCAGCGGATACAGACAATCCACAGGCAGAAAGATTTGCAGGCAATGTGGCAGCACTTGAAAAGGTGCAGCCGGAATGGATTGAAGCATTAGACATTGATGTAAAGATTGGTACGACATGGATTGAGCCGCTTGATTATGAGCAGTTTATCTATGAACTTCTCAATACGCCAAGGAGGGCAAGGGCAGTCAGAAGCCAGTTTTACAATACAGGCATTCAGGTACACTTAAATAAGATGAGCATGGAATGGTTCATCGAGAATAAAAGCATGGATAAGCATTCAGTGGCAGCTACTAAGACTTATGGTACAAGCCGCATGGATGCTTATTCTATTTTTGAGGATACGCTGAATCTTAAAACTGTAACAGTAAGGGACAGGATTGATGACGGAGATGGCAGGTATCATTATGAAGTCAATAAGAATGAGACAATGCTTGCAAGGGAAAAGCAGAACATGATCAAGGAAAAGTTCAAGGAGTGGCTGTTTTCAGAGCCGGAGCGTAGACAGAAGTATGTGGAATATTACAACGAGACATTCAATAACATCCGTCTGCGTGAGTATGACGGAAGCCACTTACAGTTTCCGGGAATGAATCCGGCGATTGAGCTAAAGCCACACCAGAAAAATGCGGTGGCAAGAATCCTTCTCGGAGGAAACACACTGCTGGCACACTGTGTAGGTGCCGGAAAGTCCTTTGAGATGATGGCTGCCTGCATGGAGCAGAAGAGACTCGGACTTGCCAATAAAACCATCATGGTTGTTCCAAAGCCGCTTATCGGTCAGACTGCATCAGAGTTTTTAAGGCTTTATCCGTCAGCAAATATCTTAGTCGCTACAGAGCGTGATTTTGAAAAAAGCCGCAGAAAGCAGTTCGTATCAAGGATTGCAACAGGTGACTATGACTGTATTATCATGTCGCACTCGCAGTTTGAGAAAATCCCAATCTCAGCAGAGAGAAAGGAGCGAATGCTTAATGAGCAGATAGAGGAAATCAGTTATGCGATTGATGAGATGAAGGAGCGTAACGGAGAACGCTGGACTGTAAAGCAGATGGAAAGCCAGAAGAAAAAGCTGGAGGAACAGCTTAAATCTTTATCTGATGAGAGCAGAAAGGATGATCTTATAACCTTTGAGGAGCTTGGCGTGGATTCTATCATGGTAGACGAAGCACATAATTTTAAGAACCTTGCGATTTTTTCCAAGATGAATAATGTGTCCGGTATCAGCAGTTCGGGGGCAAAGAAGTCAACGGATATGCAGCTTAAATGCCAGTACCTGTCAGAGATAAATGATGGCAGGGGCATTGTATTTGCAACAGGTACACCGATATCAAATACCATGTGTGAGATGTATGTCATGCAGCTTTACTTACAGAAAGCGGCACTTGAAGAGATGGGGATTTATCACTTTGATTCATGGGCAGCAAACTTTGGTGAAGTGACAACAGCACTTGAACTTACTGTAGAGGGAAGCGGATTCCGCTTTAAGAGCAGATTTAATAAGTTTACAAATCTGCCGGAGCTTATGAATATCTTTCGTGAAGTAGCTGATGTGCAGACCGCAGACATGCTTGACCTTGATGTGCCAGCCCTCAGAGGCGGCAAGCCTATCATAGTGGAGTCGGAGCCTGACTGGTATGTAAAGCAGGTCATGGAAGATTTTGTTGTGAGGGCAGAGCGTATCAGAGGCGGTGGAGTTGATCCAAGCGAGGATAACTTCCTGAAGATTACCCATGAGGCAAGACTTCTGGGAACCGATGCAAGGCTGATTGATAAGGATGCACCGAACAATCCGGATGGAAAGCTCAATAAGGTAGCAGAAAATGTCTGGAAAGAATATGAGAAAGGAAATGCCAATGGTCATATAGGCTGCCAGCTTATTTTTTCGGACATCGGCACACCGGGACCGGATAAGGACTTCACCATTTATGATTATCTGAAGGAAACACTTATCCAGTATGGTATTCCGGCAGATGAGATAGCTTTTATCCATGATGCCAAGACCGATGCACAGAGGGACGCACTTTTTAAGGAGATGAGGACAGGTAAAAAGAAGGTGCTTATCGGTTCAACGGATAAGTGTGGAACAGGTGTAAATGTGCAGACACACCTTGTTGCAATGCATCATGTGGACTGCCCGTGGAAGCCAAGCTCCATTGAACAGCGAGAGGGACGAGGCATCAGGCAGGGCAACGAAAATGAAGAGGTTGCAATCTACAGATATGTCACCAAAGGAACCTTTGATGCATACAACTGGTCGCTCGTCGAAAATAAGCAGCGATTCATCAGTCAGGTCATGACAAGTAAGGCTGTAAGCCGAAGCTGTGAGGATATCGACGAGGCAACACTTTCCTATGCAGAGATTAAGGCAGTCGCTACAGGTAATCCCTTGATCAAGGAAAAGATGGAGATTGACAATGATGTCCAGAGATTAAAGCTCTTAAAGGCATCCTATGACAATCAGAGATATGGACTTCAGGACAACTTTATGATCAAGTATCCGAAGCTCATTAAGACAGCAACAGAAAAGCTTGCCAATGTCCGTGAGGATGTAAAGGCTAGGGATAAGGAGCTGATTGATAATCCGGAATTTGCCATTACCATAGGCAAAGCAACCTACACAGAGCGTGTGGATGGTGGAACCATGATGCTTGAAGCAATCAGCAAGTGTAAGACCGGAGAGACAACTGCAATCGGTAAATTCCATGGATTTGAGCTGCTTGTGGAAAAGAACTTCCTTGACATCAATTATATGGTGCTTCGTGGAAAGACAGAGTATAAAGCAGAGCTTTCCACCAGTCCGGTCGGCAGTATGGTGAAGCTTGAAAACCTGTTCAATGGACTCCATGAGAACATTGATTTCTTAGAAAAGAAGATTGAGCAGTACCAGAATGACCTTGAAGCATCAAAGACTGAGTATGATAAGCCATTTGCATACAGCACGGAGCTGGAAGAAAAGCTGGCAAGACAGTGTGAACTGAATGCCCAGCTTGACCTTGAGAACGCAAAGGCTGTGGATGCAGACCTGAGCGGACCGGAGGAAGAAAGAGAAGCAGATGACAGGATGGAAGCTGCAGCAATTGTAGCTGAGGATAAAGGCACTTATTCAGCCGACAGAGAGGGCAGAACACGATAGGAGAGTGAATAATATGAGCATAAGAAAAGTGGTCGCAGGACTACTGATTACAGCAGGGATTGCCATTATGGCAGTCCCTTTTTTATGGCGGGCAACCGGAGAAAAACAGACAGAACAGCTCATAAGTGAATTTGAGCAGACATTGGAGGATGATTACGATGAAGAAACAGATGTGGAGGAAGAGCAAACCTCCATTAGTAAAGAGGATGAAGCCATTCTTAAAGAAGGCGGTGTTATCGGCATCATTGAGATACCGGGCTTAGATATCAGGTATCCGGTAATGGAAGGAACCACAAGTAAAGTGCTTAATGCCGGGATTGGTCATATAGAAGAAACTGCAGGAATCGGAGAAAGTGGCAACTGTGTGTTATGCGGTCACAATGGCAGCAGATATGGCACATTTTTTACACCACTAAATCAGATTTCCATAGGAGATAATGTGACAATTATCGACAAAAACGGACAGACTCATATCTATGAAGTAACAGACACAGAGGTGGTAAATCCTTATGACAACAGCATTAAGACACAGGGAGAGGAAAAGGAATTAACTCTTTTTACCTGTTCACAGAAGGGTACTATGCGTTTTGTGGTCAGATGCAGATATAAGGAGGCAGGTGTGGATGAATAAAAGATACCGGTTAGGTGAGATAGAAGAGGCAGTAGCAGAAATGGAAGAGCTAATTGACATCGAGGATGATATTGCTGAGATTGATGATGACTTTCAGATAGTCGTAAGCGGCTGGTCTGTGTATGTCGAAAGCCTGAATCTGACACTCAGACAGGGGATAGCCTGTGTATGGGATGATGAGGAAGGATTATTTATGCCTGATTTTGATGTGACTATTGTATATGAGGGGAACATCGAAACACAGGAGTGGCTCTACTATGAGCAGGACGGAATGGTTGTTACACTTGGCAACTGGCTTAATGGCAGATTGTCTTGTGAACAGATAGAACAGCTTTGGTGTGAGCTTATCATAC
>ERZ1673703.2260-NODE-2260-length-12513-cov-4.418285_pt1 | contig 12513 bp, 9 predicted proteins | sample MGYA00580233_ERZ1673703 | MGnify/ENA primary metagenome ERZ1673703 (study PRJEB41218, sample SAMN15661748) | gut metagenome | host: Homo sapiens | place: Canada: London | collected 2015-08-20/2019-03-30 | study: EMG produced TPA metagenomics assembly of... | reverse complement strand
GATCGTACCCCGTACGCCTTCGGCTTCAGATTTCTCAGCATAAAGCCCCACGCGAACCTTCCAAAGTGCGCCGCCCTCATTGGTACGGTAGGCGGGGAGTCCCAGGAGCGCGAGCTTTTTTACTGTGCGCTCCGCGGCGGCTTCGTTGCTCGTAGCGACAACCTGCACATACCAGCCCTTCCCCGTCGGCGGCGCGATGCCGGCTGACTTCGCGGCCGGCTGCGGCTTCTGAGCCGGTTTCTGAGCCTTTGGATCGGGCTTTGCCGCCGTCTTCTCGGCAGGTTTGGCAGGCGTTTTTTCGGCCTTTTCAGATTTTGCCGCCTGCGTTGGCGCTGCCGTCTTGCCGGACTGCTTCGCAGCCGCCTCGGCGGCGCCTTTCGCTTCACGCTCAAGATTGGCTTTCGCCGTCGATTCCGCGCGGCCCATAGACGTATCCGACACATCCACGTCGCCCGCCTGAGCACGATCCCCGTGAGCCGTCGGCGGCACATTCAGCGTTGTGCTCGTCTCGCTTTCTTTAGGAATATTGATGTCGGCGCTCTCGAGCTTAGACGTGTCAATCGGCGGTTCGTTATGGATCACGAAAGGCGCAGCAACCACCGCGGCCATCAAAAGGACAGCCGCTCCCACCATGCGGTGCTTGGTGCGTCGGCGGGCGAGCAGCTCCGCATCCGTGAGCGGACGGCGAGCCGGACGTTCGGCGGCGCGTTCACGTTCGGTCTGAGCGCGCACTTGTTCGCGCGGCACGGGCTTCAATGCCGGTTTAAGGACTTCCGCTTCTTCAGTCTCCGCTGCGGCCGCAGGGAGCGGATCCGGTTCCTGGCGCGGTTCAGGCATGACGAAAGGCGCCTGTGCAGCCGGTGCGCCGGCGGCCTCGGGCGCCAGAATTTGAGCAGCCTCGGGCGCAGAGACGCTTTCGGCTGAAGTCCCCCATTGGGGCTCATTTTTATCCGTCGTCGGCGCATGAATGCCATACGGATCCCAGGGGGCTGCTTTAGGCGCAGCCGGCGCTGCGGCTTGGCGTTCCGGCGGCTGAGGAGTTTGAGGAGGAGCACTTTGCTCCCCAGCGGTCTGAGCCGCAGGTTCAGCAAAGTCAAAGGGCGGAGGCTCCGTCGGCTGAGCGGACGGTGCCGTCTGCCCGCCCGTCTGCGTTCCCTCATTGAATCGTCCTAATGACGGCTCCGTTCTCGGTCCAAAGGTGGGTTCGGCATGCGGCGCGGCAGTGCCAGCCTCTTCCGGCGTTTGCATCGTCGCGAGCTTCACCCCTTCAGGGCGTTGATTTTTCCGGAAAGGATTAAAGAACGACATGGGAACGCCTCGAGCATTACAAGCAATAAAAACAGTATGAGCTTCACCGCTCGTCCTCTTCTATGACCGAAGACAATGGTGAAGCTCACAAAATTCTATCAGCGGTCCTGTCGGCCGCCCTGTCGTTCTAACTTTTCGATAAGAAGAAATTTCAGTGCCACGGCGCCTTTTCTTCGCAAGGTATCCCGTCGGTCATCGTAAAGCCCTCGAGACTGCCGCGCTTCGTTTGAATACAGATAAAGCGCATAGCCTCGGTCGGCAATGCCCGAATGGCGCGCTTAGCTGCCGGCGCCACGCGGAGCCAGTCGCCGGCACGAAGCGCAATCACCTCGCCGTCAAGCCAGATTTCGCCCGCGCCGGAAAGAATCCCGTAGAGCTCTTCATTTTGCTGGTGCGCATGCACAAAGGGTACGGCAGCGCCTGCCGGCAATTGATTGACGGAGACTTCACAGCCGGTCAGTCCAAGCTGGTCATGGAGCTCCGTGCGGGTGTCGTCTGAAGCGTGAATGAGGGTGTAGTTTTTCTTGGATGAATTCATGATTTTTTCCAATGGTGCAAGGGGAAAGGTCATTAACGAAGGGGAGATCCCTTAATAGTTCGATATCGAATTATTTATTTCGTTAAAAGCCGCTCTAGGGTTTGGAGCGGCTTCAAGCTTTATATTAGTTCGATATCGAACTTCTGTCAACAGGAAAATAGCTTCTCCTCGAACCTGCGCTTCCTCGTGCAGACTCGTTGAGACTCGCGGATCATCTTCAAGGACCTCGGACGCTGATGATCACCGGCGCAGTCCTTCCTTAGCAAAGACCTCAAGCGCTTCGCCGACCGTCACGAAGGATCCGAAAATAATGATGCGCACTGGCGCGGCCGGCTCGTCCCCGGCGAAGAGGCGAGCCGCATAGAGCGCGTCGGCAATGGTCGGAAAGGATTCAATCGCACGCTCCTCTACGCTCCCCTCGAGCATCTTAGCTTTGAGCGCCTCGGCCGAGCCCCCTCGCGGACCGGGCAAGCCGGCAATGAACCAGCGATCGATTTCCGGCGCTGTCAGTCGGACCACCTGAGCACGATCCTTATCTTCGAGCATGCCGAAAACGGCCAAGGTCTTTTCTCCTGGCTTTCGGGAGACATGAAGGTTTTCTGCCAAGACACCCGCCGCCTGAGGGTTGTGCCCCACATCGAGGAGCGTCGTGCAGGGCTGGGTCGTAATCTCTTCAAAACGCGCCGTGATGCGTACCTGAGTGAGGCCGGCAGCGGCGGCGGCTTCCGTCACGGGAAGACGATTGAGGAGCGAAATAATCGCTGCAAGGGCGCCCGCCGCGTTGCGGTATTGATTTTCACCCTGGAGCGCAGGCCGCGGCAGCTGCCAGCTGAGGTCGCCCATGCGGAATTGGAATGACCCGTCAAGATGCTCCGTCACACTGAAATCGCGGTTGATGAGCAGAAGCTTCGCGCCGATTTCGGCAGCGTAGCCAACCAGCGTTGACGGCGGATTGGGGTCCGAGCAGATGGCCGGCCGCCCGGAGCGGTAGATATGCGCCTTCTCGACGGCGATTGCTTCTCGAGTGTTCCCCAGAAATGCCGTATGGTCAATGCCGATCGCCGCCACAATAGAAACGTCCGGATCGACGGCATTCATGGCATCGAGCCGGCCGCCCAAGCCGATTTCGAGGATCACTACGTCTGGATGCGCATTCTGAAAAAGTTTGAGCACCGCGAGGCCAGTGTATTCGAAGTACGAGAGCGTCATCCCGCCTCGTGCGGACTCCACTTCGCCAAAGGCAGCGATCAGCGCCTCGTCCGAGACTTCCTCACCATTGAGGAGCGCGCGTTCATTGAAGCGAATGAGGTGCGGCGACGTATGCATGGCCGTACGGAACCCTGCCTCGCGCCAAATGCGCTCCATGACGGCGCAGGTGGACCCTTTGCCGTTCGTGCCGGCAACCGTGACGACGGGACATTCAAACTTAATCCCCATGCGGGCGATCATCGTCTGCATGCGCTCCAACCCCATATCGATGGGCTTATCGTGGAGCTTCTCAATGAACTCGAGCCATTGATCAAGCGAAGCACCGGCAGCAGGCGCCTGATGCGGCGCAGAAACAGAGACTACGGGGATAGTCATAGCAGTGAAATCCAACTCATCGAAAAAACAATAAAGACACGGGCTGCGGATGCATGCCCGTGTCAAAGAAACTTACCGCATCGGCAGCCGTATCCCGCTTCAGCGAATGTCTGACCTATTCAGAAACCCGGAAAAAAGCTGCGTTCGCCAAACCAATGAGCGGGAAATGCGCTCAGGAGGGAGCCGCGCCGCTGCAGACGATCGGCCTCAAATCCCGTTGATCGGCTGCTTCTTCATCAGAAGCTGCGTAATGACGGAAATCTGCGCACGCATATCGCGGCGGTCGACGATTTTATCCACCTGACCGTGCTTCAACAGGAATTCGGAACGCTGGAAACCCTCTGGGAGCTTTTCACGCACGGTCTGCTCAATCACGCGGGGACCGGCAAAGCCGATGAGCGCCTTGGGTTCAGCAATGACCACGTCGCCAATAAAGGCAAAGGAAGCCGAGACGCCGCCCATTGTCGGATCTGTCAGCACAGTGATGAACGGAAGACCGTAATCCGCAAGACGGCGCGCAGCGTTGGTCGTCTTGGCCATCTGCATGAGGGAGAAAAGCCCTTCCTGCATGCGGGCTCCGCCGGAAGCGCAGAACACCACGAAAGGTGCGCGGCGGCGAATCGCTTCTTCCACGCCGAGCGCAAACCGTTCACCGACGACGCTGCCCATGGAGCCGCCCATGAAACCGAATTCAAAGGCCGCAGCCACCATCGGCTCACGACGAAGAAGACCCGACATCACGACAAGCGCATCTGTTTCGTGCGTCGAAGCTTCCGAAGCCGCATGGCGCGCCGGGTAGGGTTTGCTGTCAACAAAGTGCAGCGGATCCTTGGTGCGGATCTCCGCGCCGATTTCCACGGCCGTTGCGGGATCCAGAAAGGCATGCAGACGCACGCGGGCGCCCATGCGGAAGTGATACCCGCACTTTGGGCAAACGCGCAGACTCCGGTCAAGCTCCTCGGTATAGAGCGCCTGCTCGCAGCCCGGACACTTCGTCCATACGCCTTCCGGAATGGGGCTAGGCTTCTTCGGGGCTTCTTCGCGCTTGATTTTGGGGAGAATGTGATTGATCCAGCTCATCGACGTTTGCTCGAAACAGAAAACCGAAGCAAAAATTATACGAGGTGCAGACCTTCAAACACGCGTCATTGAGTGCCGCTTGAGGCTAGCACGTTTGGTCGACCATCCCGCGTTCGGATGCGCCTTCAGACGCCTCCGTCAAAAGACTTTGCCAAAAGGTCCTGACGAAAGCTGAGGCAAATGCGGATGCTCGGGATAGCCCACTCCGGTGAGATAGAGCCCGGCCGGACTGAAGGTGGGCGCGGCTGCATCACGAGATTTGGCGGCGAGCACTTCGGCTATCCACTCTGGCCTTTCCCGCCCCGTGCCCACATAAATAAGCGCGCCAACGATGTTTCGCACCATGTGCTGCAAAAAGGCATTGGCCGTAATGCGTACGCCCACCAATGCGCCACGCCGCACGATCTTGAGTTCGCTGATCGTGCGCACCGGCGTCTTGGCTTGGCACTCTGACGCACGGAAACTCGTAAAGTCGTGCTCACCGATGAGCGCCATTGCGCCCCTCTGCATGTGCGCCTCGTCGAGCGGCCGAAACACCCACCCGGCCGACCCTTCAAAGAGCGGCGAACGGACGGGATCGTTCCAGATCCAATATTCGTAGGTGCGGGAACGCGCGGAAAACCGTGCATGAAACTTTTCGTCCACCTCGCGCATCCAGCGCACGGCAACACTCTCGGGCAGGATGGCATTGACGCCGCGGATCCATCCCGCCGAGGCTCGGCGAGCAGCGGAAGAAAAACTCACCACTTGGTGAGTGGCGTGAACGCCGGTATCCGTTCGTCCGGCACAGATTACAGAGATCGGATGATCTGCAAACTGCGAAAGCGCCGCCTCAAGCGCCGCCTGAACGCTCGGGTGATCTGGCTGCACCTGCCAGCCATTGAAGGCGGTACCCCGATACTCAATCCCGAGCGCCAGCGTTTTCGGGTCGCTCTTGACCAAGGCCATCAGCGGGCACCAGCAGATTTGCCGTTCACCTCATCGAGGAGGCGCTGTGCGGCGGCACGCTGAACTTCTGAGCCTTCCTTTTTCACCTCCGCGAGCAGCTCGAGCGCCTCCTTCTTGGCGTCCAGACCAATGAAAGATTTCGCCAGATTGAGCTTGGCATCAATGGCTTCAAGACGCGCGCGCTCCTTCTCATTAGGCACTGGCGCTGCCGGCTGGGCTGCGGGCTGCGGGACCGGCGCCGCCTTCACAGGCGCGGCGGCAGCTTCCGTCGGAATGGGTTCCGGCGCCAAAGGCGGCACATAGGCGGGCGTCTGTGCATCAAGGTTGAGGTCGACGCGCTTTAATTTTTCTGCGGTCATGCCTGCCGTCTGCTTGGCAGTTCGCTCTGAGCTTTCGCGCTCTTCGTCGGAAAGGGGCGGCAGCTCCTGATCGTTTTCATCAGCCTTCAGCCACGGCTGCTCCTCAACCTGCTTTTTCGCGGTGGCAGCAGCGGCTTCGGCAGCTGCGGCCTGCGCATCGGCCTTCATCTGCGCCTCGGTGTAGGCCATCGCGCCCACCCCCATGGCTCCGGCCGTCGTGCCGTTCTTCACGGCTTCATCAACCGTAGCCTCCACCGCTTTCAGCTGAGCTTCGCCCGCGGGCGCCACGTCACGCTGAAAAGCCACGACGCCTTGTCCCTTTTTGGCCGCGGCAACCGCTTCCTCGGCCTCTTTAACGGCCTTCTCGCGGCGCTTGCGCCAGGCGATGGAAGCAATGATGGCGATGCCGACAATAATAAGGAGATATGAAATCAAGGGGCGCTTCTCTTCGGCTGCGGGCTGCTGCGCATCAGCGGCAGACTGAGCCGGCTTGGCGTCCTCAGCAGGCGCCGATTCGGTCGGCGACGGCGACGGAGCCGCCGCCTCCGTCTTCGAGTCGTTTTCTGCTGTCGGCTGGGCTGCAGCACCCGTATTGGCCGCGGCTGTCTCGGCCTCCGAAACGGGCGCGGCCGACGGCGGATTAGCTTCGGCTGAGGGTTGGGCAGGCGCCGCTGACTCAGGGGCTTCAGGAAGAGCGGGAGCGGCTTCAGCCGGAGCATTCACTGCAGCCGTCGGAGCGCCTGCAGCAGCCGCCTTCTTTTGGTTACTTTCCCAAGCATCCAGCGCCTTGCGGCCGGTCTCCGCCACCTGCTCCACACTTTCACCGCGGCTCAGTGCAGCAATTTGCGCCGCAGCCGTTTCGCCGGCAGCTTCGCGGGAGCGGTGCTGCGCATCAATCAAATTCTGTGTCGGTCCCGGCACCGCTGCCGAAGCGCCGTGCACAGCGCGAAACGCCTCCATGGGATCAATGGCAAAGACTTCGTCGGAAAGCGGCGCCGAAAGCGACTGCCCAATCACAATGCGCGACGGATCGCCGTCAACGAAAGCACTCGGATTCTTCTGCGTCAGCGCAACCGCAACCTGTTCGAGAAGGGCGCCCGGGCAGCTCGGCCAGTAAAGCTTCGCAATCGACCAAAGCGTCATGTCGCGCTGCACCGTGAACGCATCATTGGGATTAAATCCGTTCAAAGCCACATACTCGCGGACAACATTCGGTGCATAACGTCCTGTACGATGCCCGCCCTTCTTGCCGGCCTCAAGAGACTTAACAGATTTTTCTTTTTCTTCAATACGTTGCGTCGTCTTTTGGTGGGCTTCAGCAGCCGCAAAAGCCGTTTTTTCCACAGGCTTTTCGGCAGTCTCAGAGAACTTTTCAACAGACTTATCCACAGTCATCATCGACTGCGGAGCGGTCTCGGCGGATTCCGCAGCCGGCGCAGCAGACAACTCTCCCCCGGCGGCCGCCTTCGGCTCAGCCGCCGGCATTTCCTCTGCAGCTGAAACGCGGAAGGTGCCGTTGACCGGATCAAGCCGGTAGCTGCGCACGGTGACCTTTCCGCCGGCATTCATTTCAATAAGCAGCGGAAAACCTTCCGAGAGACTCTGGCCGCCCACGACTTTAACGCGGACCTTGCCGGCTTCGCCGCCCATGCGGGCCATCTTCAGATCCTGCGCTTCACGGGGCCACTCCACGCCTTCACGCAGATAAGTGGCTGGCGACGCCACGCGCACCAGAAGGGGCGAAATCGTGATGTCGACGTCATTGACATCGAGCACTGCTTCAAGCGGCTGTCCAGGCTGACTCACCACTTTAAGGTCGCCGAGTTCGACGGCCTGGCTCAGTGAAGGGAAAACGGCAAGCGCTGCGGCTGCAGCCGCAGCAAGCATGGAAAGCTTCTGATGAAACATTGAACAGAACAGCCTAGAAAATTTTGAGCTTTGCAGAACTGCCGCAAAGCGCCTTCAGGAGATCCTGTGAATGATACCGCAGGGCCTTGCACCCTCGAGAGCGGCACATCACCCCAGAAAAGCCGTGCGTTCTCTCGCGGTCGGCGCCGCCAGAGCTCAAGTCAATCGGTTTACTAATTGCGAAACGGCTTTCTTGATGGAAAAAATGAAGCCCGCGCTTTGAGACGCGGGCCCTGCGATTTGGGATTTTAGAAACGCTTATGCCACAACTTCTCGCCCTACGAGATCGTGCTCTTCGTTGGCAGTGATGCGCACCGGGACGATATCGCCCGGAACGAGCTTACGGTCAGTCGTGACGTAGCAGACGCCGTCAATGTCCGGCGCATCAGACTTAGTGCGGCCGACAGCCACACCGTCTTCATCAGGCTCTTCGTCAATGATTACGTCTTCAATCCGGCCGATGCGGCGAGCGAGTTTGCGAAGCGAAATTTCCGCCTGCACTTCCATGAAGCGGCGGCGGCGCTCTTCGCGCACTTCGTCGGGCAGCGCGCCGGGGAGATCATTGGCAGCCGCTCCGTCGACGGGCGAATAAGCAAAGCAGCCGACACGGTCAAGCTCCGCTTCACGCAGGAAGTCGAGCAGATACTCAAACTCCGCCTCTGTCTCTCCGGGGAAGCCCACAATAAAGGTTGAACGGATGGTAATGTCCGGGCAGGCTCTGCGCCAGGCCGCAATGCGCTCAAGATTCTTTTCGCCGCAGGCCGGACGCTTCATCAGCTTCAGAATCCGCGGATGGGCATGCTGGAAAGGCACATCGAGGTAGGGAAGAATTAGTCCTTCGGCCATCAGCGGTACGATGTCATCAACGTGCGGGTACGGGTAGACGTAGTGCAGACGCGTCCAAAGATCGAGTCTGCCCAGTTCGCGGCAAAGATCAATTAATTTCGTATGCACCGGCCGGCCGCAGGCGAAGTCGAGTTTGTAGCGCTTGTCGACGCCGTAGGCAGCCGTGTCCTGACTGATGACGAGGAGTTCCTTGACGCCCGCGGCCTTGAGGTTCATCGCCTCGCGGATGATGGAATCCATCGAACGCGAATTCAGTGAGCCCCGCAGGTGCGGAATTACGCAGAAAGTACAGTGATGGTTGCACCCTTCGCTGATCTTCAGATATGCATAGTGCTTAGGCGTCAGACGAACGCCTGCCGCCGGCACCAGATCATCCCAGGGATCGTGCGGCCGCGGCAGCACGCCCTCAACCATGGCAAGGACTTCATCCACACTGTCAGGTCCCGTCACGCCGATCACCTTCGGATGACGCACCATGATGAAGTTCGACCCGTCAGCTTCCGTTCGGCCGCCGAGGCAGCCGCAGACAATGACGCGGCCGTTTTCTTTCAGTGCCTCAGCAATGGCGCCCAGAGACTCTTCAACCGCTTCGTTCACGAACCCGCAGGTATTAACGATCACCACATCGGCATCTTTATAGGTCGAGCCGATGCGATAGCCGCGGGCGCGCAGTTCGGTAACGATCCGTTCGGTGTCGACCAAGGCTTTGGGGCATCCGAGTGAAACGAAGCCGACGACGGGAATATGGCGTGAGGTCATGTTTTTTTGTGGGAGTCAGCGGGCCTTGGGGAAAAAGCCCGGAATGAAAAAATTTGCGCCGCGGATCATAGTTGAAGATCTGCGGCGCTGCAGTGAATTCAGACGCTCTTTATCAATGACCGCCCTTCATCACCAAAGGCAGACATTGCTTAAGGCTTCGGATCGATCCAAATCAGTGCGGCATGACGGCCTGAGCGTTCACCGTCACGGCGAAAGCTCCAGAACTGTTTCGGATCTCTATAAGTGGAAAGCCCGCAGTCAGCAATATCTGAAGCATCAATGCCGGCCGATTCAAGCGCGGCGTAAGCCAATGCGCCCAGGTCGGCATAAAACTTTCCTTCCGCCGCAGCGGGTTTGAAAGCGCGGGCGACCGATTCCTCGGGGAGGTGCTGACACATGGCTTCGCGAACATCTTCTCCCACCTCAAAGGCATCTGCCCCAATTCGCGGTCCAAGCCAAACGGCAGGCTTCAGATCGGAACAGTGGCGGCGGACTTCTTCAACGGTTCTCTGCAGAATGCCGTCGGCAAGGCTGCGCCAGCCAGCGTGCACAGCAGCAACAATGCGGCCGCTGCGGTCAGCAATAAAGACGGGCAGACAGTCTGCCGCCATCACGCAGGCCACAACCCCGCTCGTCGAAGTCCATTGCGCGTCGGCTTCGGGCGCAGGCTGCGCCGAATCAATATCGTCGGCGCAGAGCACTGTCGTGCCGTGAACCTGAGTGAGCCACTTTGGTTCGCTCGGACAGCACTGCGTCACAATCGAACGATTCATCATCACGCAGGACTTAACGTCGCCCGTATGGAGCGCGAGATTGAGTCCCATGATGCCGTTCGGGCCGCCGTATGGGCCGCTTGAAACCCCGCCGGTACGGCAGGTGAAAAAAGCCTTCACGTGCTTCGGAGCACCCTTGGTCCAATTGGGAAGAATGCTTTCAAGCTCCGGCTTAAAGAGTTCCGCCATGACAACTGTCCTCGCAATCCGCTACTTCTTTTCAAAAACGGTAACTGGCCGATCCCAGGGACCAAAGCCGAGCTGCTCCATCAGATCAATCATGTCCTCGGGCGGCTCGACGAACCACTCCATTTCTTCACCGGTGGCCGGATGGATCAGCCCCAGGCGAGACGCATGAAGCGCCTGACGGTGAAATTCAAGGAAGTTCTCAACTTTCACGGCGATGCCGGGCGCACGGCCGCGATAGAGCTGATCCCCGATCAGCGGCAGATCCTCTCCGGTAAGGTGCACACGGATCTGATGCGTGCGGCCGGTATCCAGGCGGCATGCCACCCAGGAGGCCGGAATGCCGTCCACCGACGACCAGCCCACTGCGCGGGCGCGGGTGCGCGCCGGTTTGGCACGCACGCCCGTGGAACCCGGGAACCCCTTGAAGCGAATACGGCTCTTCGGATCGCGTCCGATCGGTACGTCGACCACGAAATCCTCCGCCGCGGTGCCCATCGTCAGCGCCCAGTATTCACGCTTGACCGTGCGTTCCTGAAGCTGACGAACCAAATTCGTCTGCGCGGCGAGCGTGCGCGCTACCACCATGAGGCCGGTGGTATCTCGATCCAGCCGATGCACGATGCCCGCACGCGGCACGTCTTTTAATTCCGGAAAATGGTAAAGGAGGCCATTGAGAAGCGTTCCGTCGGGGTTGCCTGCGCCGGGATGAACCACGAGGCCGGCAGGCTTATTCACGACAATGATCGAGGGGTCTTCATAGATCACCTCGAACTCAACGAACGACTGCGGCTCGAAAGCGAGCGCTTCGTCGAGCTTCGGCGGCTCGAGCAGCTCAATTTCGTCGCCTTCGGTAGCCTTGGCGCGGATTTTCGTCGTTACCGCGCCGTTGAGCTTCACGGAGCCGTTTTCGATAAGCTTTGCCAATCTCGCGCGTGAAACGTCGGGCAGATGCGTTGCCAGCACCTTATCGAGACGCTCTCCCCAGAACCCTTCCACCCTGAATTTCGGCAAGTCTACTTGTGACAGAGTTTGAGGTTGCGTTTCCTCGAAACCATCCTCAAAATCTTCATCGTTATAATCGTCCAATCCTAAATTGACCTTTTCTGTCGTCATGAATTCTGCCAATCCCTTCAAAAGGCTCCTGATGCGCGGTTGCGCGCTCCTCTCCGTGACGCTCGCCACGGCATCCTGCTCATGGCTGCAGAGCCTTGACAAGGATCAGACGCTCGATTGGAGCGCCGAGAAGCTCTACAGCGAAGCGCGCGTAGCCCTCGATGATAGCAACTGGACGCAGGCAAAGGACTACTATCAGAAGTTGGAAGCCCGCTATCCCTTTGGTCAGTACGCCCAGCAGGCGCAGATTGAACTGATTTATGCCACATGGAAGGATGGCGACGCACCGGGCGCCGTGCAGGCTGCCGACCGGTTCCTGCAGACTTACCCGAACCACGCCAACGCCGACTACGTGATGTATTTGAAGGCGCTTGCGACCTTGAACGAAACCGACAGCTGGTTCAATAAGCTCGCGGGCGAAGATCTTGCCGAACGCGATGCCAACGCTTCGCGCGAAGCTTTTGACATCTTCAAAGAACTCGTCATGCGTTATCCCGACAGCCGCTTCACGCCGGAAGCGCGCCGCCGCATGCACGGACTCGTGCTCGCTCAGGCCGAGCATGAACTCAAGACCGCCCGCTACTACTTCGTACGCAATGCCTATGTGGCGGCCATTGAACGCGCGCAGCGCGTCGTGCGCGAATTCCAAAACACACCGATGCGCGACGATGCGCTCGAGCTGATTGCACAAAGCTACGAAGCTTTGAAGCTTACCGAGCTGGCTGCGGACACCCGCCGCATCATCGAACTTAATAAAAACGGCACTATCGCTCAGCCCTCGCGTTAACTGCTCTGAACCCTATCCGCAGGCGCAGCAGATTGTTTTCTGACTGCGCCTTTTTATTGATCGCAGAAAGGCAAAAAACGCGCTTTCTTTGCATTCGGCTGACGGATCACGCCGTCCCCTGTCGTTTTCCGTTCGGGCGAGATCGGCCGCTGCCCGCAAAGGATCGAACGTCCTTCCTGCCTTTCGGCAGATATGGACGGCCGACCGTATTAATGGTCAGACGTCGTGCCGCGTGAAGCGGCATCTGTTTCCTCAGCAACTCGCCGGCCGCGCTCAAGGTTGACAGGAATAAGCGCCAAAACGGCCGCTGCAAAGAAGAGC
>ERZ1673703.2259-NODE-2259-length-12527-cov-9.362733_pt1 | contig 12527 bp, 25 predicted proteins | sample MGYA00580233_ERZ1673703 | MGnify/ENA primary metagenome ERZ1673703 (study PRJEB41218, sample SAMN15661748) | gut metagenome | host: Homo sapiens | place: Canada: London | collected 2015-08-20/2019-03-30 | study: EMG produced TPA metagenomics assembly of... | reverse complement strand
ATCCCACCAACTATTAAAAAACGTTTAGCGATTGAAATGGCTTCTTCATTAGGTTGGCATAAATATGTCGGCTTAGAAGGCGAAGTACTTGGTATCGATCGTTTCGGCGCAAGTGCACCAGGCGGATTAGTTGTTGAAAAATATGGCTTCACTAAAGAAAATGTTTTAAAACTTTTGAATAACCTATAAGTTTTGAATTAAGATAAAGATAAGAGCTATTCTACAATTGAAACACCCAAAATAGCGGTTAGCGTTTCAATGAGCTAGGAATAGCTCTTATTCTTATGTTTTAGTATCGATTCAACTTGAAAAGATGAAATTATTTTAGTAAAATGCTAAAGGATAAAGAAAGTGGGTGAGACAATGGCAACTTGGATAGCAATTTTATTAATCATTGCTGCACTTATCATCGGTTTAGTTGGTGGATTCTTCCTAGCAAGAAAATATATGATGGATTATCTTAAAAAGAATCCTCCTATCAACGAAGAGATGTTACGTATGATGATGATGCAAATGGGCCAAAAACCATCTCAAAAGAAAATCAATCAAATGATGACGATGATGAATAAAAACATGGACCAGCAAATGAAATAAGTTATAAACCGCATGAAATAAGCGATTGAACGACATTCATCAATGTTATTCAATCGCTTATTTTTAATGTGTGGTAACAGAATGGTAACAATTATAGTGTGCGCTCATGCGCATTCTGGTACACGTTGTTAAGCATTGTACCTATTTCTTTTTCGCTGTTCGGATAAAGGTGGCCATACACGTTCGCTGTAGTTTGTATATTAGAATGACCTAAATGTTTAGATACGATATAAAGCGATACACCATTGTTGATAAGCAGCGATGCATGTGAGTGTCTTAAATGGTGTACGCGTATTTGCGGTAAGTCGGTTTTTGCTGTGTATTCTTTTAATACTTTATTTACATTAGTAAGTGACATAGGCTTATCAGGTGTATGCAGCGCGAAAATAAAATCTTTTTGTTTTAGATAGCCGAATTTTTGTTTTTGTGTTTTTACCAATGCTTTAATACTTTCGATAGTATGATCTGGCAGACTGATAATTCGTTCAGATGATGAATTTTTGACGCTTGTCAGTTTGTAACCGTTCCAACCACTTTTGATTTCAATTTGATTGTTTTCAAAATCAATATCCTGATATTGCAGCGCGAGTAATTCACCTTTACGCAAACCTGACCAGAATAAGACATTGAAAAGCGTTTTATAGATTTGTTTGTCGATAACTGATAAAAAAGTCTGGAATTGTTCCAATGTCCAAAATCGCATGGCTTTAGTTTCTTCTTTTTGGGGGAGTTCAACAACCATAGCTACATTCTTTTTTAAATCATAGAAATTGACTGCATAATTGAGCATAGCTGATAAATTGCGTTTGATTGATTTCATATAAGCATTAGAATACTTTTGATATATAGATTGATAAAAAGTAACAAGATGATGAGGCTTGATGTCTTTAATTTTATAATCAGCGAAGTAGGGAACCAATATGTTATTGATCAATGCATTTTGATTATAAATCGTCTTTTCTTTCTTTCGACCGATTGAATAATCCATATAAATCTGTGCTAATTCATAAAATGTTAAATCAGTCGAATGATTACGCTGATAGCTTTCTATCAATTCTCTTTCAGCTATTTGCGCATCTTTTTTACGTTTGAACCCACGCCGTTTTCTTTGAATATATTTACCTTCATTATCTCTGAAATGCGCATGGAAGTACCATGTGCCGCGTTGATTATCTTTGTATACACTCATACTTCACACCAACTTTCTGAAGCAAACCAAGCGTTTAAATAACAAAGACGCCTATGTGCAGAAGTATAATCGACATTAAAATGATTTATTAATGCTTGTTGAGTGAACAGGCTATATTTCTCTATTTCACATTCAGGCATTTGCATTAGCAATGAAAATTTATAAATAGCTTGTTCTGTTATATCATTGTTTTTATCGATTACATATCTTTGATTTGTGTCATAGAAAAAGAAGTGACCTAATTGCAGTGTGAAGTCTTTCCATTCTTGTATCAAATCTGAATGTTTAATATAAATGATTGGATGTTCATTACAATAAGTAAAACGCGATACCTCATCGTTATAGATCAATAAAATATTGAAATGTTTTGAAATGTCCTGCATACCGAAGTCTACTTTATTCTCTTTAAGTTCCTTGATTAAATTATTAACTTTTTCCTCGATTAACATTACTACACCTCTCTAAAATAACAAACGTATGTTCTGTTAGTAGTGTAAAAAAATAACCAACTTATTTTTGTTGGTTATTTTTCAATGCGCGCTGGACTAAAAAGTCAGCTTGTTCTTGCAAAGTTTGATAAATACGTTGTTGTTCTGATAATGGCAAACTGTCAAATGCTGCTTTGTCACTAAATATGATAGGTTCGAAATCTTTTTTGATGTCACTAGATATTAAACTATTTACAGGATAGTTTAATGCTTTTGCTAACTTTTCAATATCTTTACCTCGTGGATTGGTATAGCCGCGTTCTAAATTAGATACTACCTGGCTACTGGCACCGATTTTTTCAGCGAGCTCAACTTGTGTCATCTTACGACTTTTTCTTGCTTTTCTTAAATTATATTTGAAGTTACTCAATTTAAACACCTCAATAGTTGTTCTTTGCTAACCTTTTGACCTTTTTGACAATTAACATGATATTTTTGAAATATAGTATTTAAACAAGTAGATAAATAACTCAGTTAACTTCACAAGCATAAGCATCGCCATCTCTGTCATGTTTAGAAGAATAAGCAGGGTGACCTTGCGGTACTCCGTCTGGATATACCTCTCTCAAAGCAGTACAGTTCGGGAATGAAACAACATTACTTGATGGAGATGATTCAGTAGTTGGAGTTTCAGCATTAGAATCCGTACTAGGTTCTTCTGGTGTGACTGTTTCAGTGCTTGATGAAGAATTTTCCTGTGAATTTTCATCATCTTCAAATGCTGATCCAATACTCCATATACCTATTTGTTCAGATTTAGCTTTGTCTTGGGAATCTTCTAATTCTGATAAGTATCTTGTGTTAGGTGGATAAACATAACCTACTTTAGCTAATCCTTCTCTTACTAAAATATTGTTTAACATTTCACCGTCAACATATATATACGCTAAATATCGACCGTATTTATCTTTCTTTTGGCCAACATCAAATTCTACTTCAATATTAGTTGCTCCATTTAGAAGCGCTTCTGTTCTATCTGATGCTTCTTGACCATATGGTTCTTTACCAATTCTAGGGTGTTTTGTCTCTGGTGTATCGATTAATAAGAATCTGAAACTTTCTGTTTTTCCATCGTAGTTGAATTTTGCAGTATCTCCATCTACTGTAGAAACAAGTTCAACTGGAATTCTGTCAGTCGTGCCTGGTTTTAAAGAACTTTCTTTCTTATCTTTTGATTTATCTTTGTCTTGTTCATCGTTTTTGTCTGACTTATCTTCTGACTTTTTATTGTCTGATTTGTTTTCTGATGTTTTCTTATGCTCTGTCTCATCTTTTTTATCTTGCGATTCTTGTTTGTTGGATTTTTGTTCTGTTTTGTTATTTTCAGTGTCTTTATCCGTGTCATCAAAAAAGGCAGTACAACCGCCGATTAATAACATGATTAGAAATAAGACGCCCATACAGCCCAGACACCCACAACCACTGTATTTATCTTCAGTTTTCTTCTGACTCATTTATTTGATCCTCTCTATTTAATTTTCAATATTTTTAGTAGTATTATATTTCATTAATTTGTACATAAATGCATGTATTTGTACTGCTTTAGCTTCAAGCTCGAGCAGGGGTAAAAAAGGGGAAGTGAGTAACCATGTAATTATTAATTGATGGGCTCTACTTCATCTAATATTTCATTTTGACGTCTTTCCATAGCTTTATACTCTTCATCACTCACATCATCTTCATACATTCTATCTGATAGCTCGAAATATTCATCTTGTAATTGTTGTTCTCTAGCTTCTTGAGCTTTTTTTGTTTCTTCTTCTTTCGCACGCTCTTGTTGATAATATTCTTCCATTTGATCAGTCGCCATCATATCGCCGTTAGGAATACCTGTATAACCTTCTTGCTTTGCAACTTCTGCATTAGCACGCATTTGTTCTTCATATGAAGGTTCTTGTTGAGGTAATTGTTGTTCGTTTTGATTATCCGTCTGTTGGTTAGCTTGTTGCTCATTTATTTGTGGTTGCTGTTGATTTTCAATTTTTTCTTTCTGTTGCGTATCTTTTTTAGAATTATTTTCTTTCTTTACCTCCTTATTATCAGACTTATCTTTTTTAGGCTCTTCCTTAGTTGTCTTGTGCTCTTTCTTTGATTCCTCTTTATTCTCGCTTTGTCCACATGCAGTTAATAATACGGCAGATGATAACAAGACGGTACTTAACATTTTGAACTTCATTTTTAATCCCCTTTGGTCTATATTTTTATATGAAAATCATTTACATTTTAGTGTCTTTAGTAATTTTAGATTCCATTACTCGTTTATGCATTGCGTCAGTTTCTTCAATCATCTTTTTGAATTCATCACTATTTAAATAATCGTACAACTCATCCAACTCTTCTTTTGAAAGTCTCTTTCCACCAGTATTTACATGAATATGGTCGAATTGATCATCAATGTTTGTCATTTTTCTTTTTCCACTCCTCCATCTCACTTTCAGTGATAGGTAAACCTTTGTTTAGTCGTTCACTTAATTCTTCTTCTGTATAAATAGGTATTTTAACCATTTTACTTTCTACAGCATTTACTTTGTATTCTTTCCATTCCATATTTGACCTCCTATAAAATTACTTTTCCTACTAATTCTACACTTTGGTTTTCATAAAAATGTAAGTCAGGATAATCTTTATTTAGTGAAACTAAGGTTAGTCGGTCATCTTCAACAAAAACTTTTTTTACATATGCTTCGCCGTCAATGATAAATACTCCGATTTGACCATTCTTAATTTCATGCGTTTTCTCAATAAATATGATTTCTTTATCATGAAACATGGGCTCCATAGAGTTACCGTTAACCTGTAATGCTATATCATGTGTTGGGATTTCGCCTTTAACTGCTACCTTGAATTGCGGCTCATCAAATATTTGTTCTCCAGTACCAGCAGAAACGACACCATTTACTGACGTTTCAGTTACTTTATTGTCTTTGTAATCATTAAAATCTACAATATTATCTTTTGTATTATTTTGTAGTTCAAGTTGATGATTAGCGTAATCAAGAACATTTTGTTGTCTAAGAGGGATAAGTTTGTTAGAAATATTGTTAATTTGAGTTATAATAGTTGGTTTTTGACGTTCACTATCAGGGACTCGATAAGTGTCGACATCATACCCCATCAACCATGCTTCGCCAACCTCTAATGTTTTTGCTAACAAATATAATTTATGTTGATCAGGTGACGATTTACCATTTACATACTGAGATAAATGGCTTTTTGACATTTTAATATTCAACTCTTTTTGAAAAGGCTTTGATTTCTCTAAAATATCAATTTGCCTTAAATTACGTTCTTTCATAATTTGCTTTAATCTTTCTGAAGTAGTTTTCACTTTCAATCCTCCTTTAATTTTATTATATAAGAAGAACTAAAAAGTTCAACATAAAAGTTCAATTTTTTTAACTTTTTGTGTTGACAATGTTCAATAGACAGTTTATGATTGATGTAGTTCAAATATTTGAACTTTGGAGGTGATAACTTGGAAGACAATAAAATTTTCGATTTCTCATTATTAAATGGGAGAATTGTAGAAAAATACACTACTCAATTCAATTTTGCTTTAGCAATGGGGATTTCAGAAAGAACTTTATCTTTAAAATTAAATAATAAGGTTGCATGGAAAACAACAGATATTATAAAAGCATGTAACTTATTAGAAATACCTATAGAAGATGTTCATAAATATTTTTTTAAAACAAAAGTTCAAAAATTTGAACTTAATAAATAGGAGTGAATTAAGTGTTTGAAATAGAGGAAATGAAAAAAACTTTTGATTATTCACTTGTTGATAATGAAACAGCGGATAAGCTTAAGAAATATGATAGACAACTCAACATGTTATACAACAACTACACAATAGAAGTCGGAGAAATTTTATTTAACGCAAACAAAGAATTTTCAAATCCAAAAGATGGAACATTTATAAAATGGGTTGAATATAAAGGGTTCAAAAGACAAAGTGCATATAACTACATGAATATATATAAAGCTTTCCAAAGTTTGGAAAGTATAGATGAACAAAAACACTTTCTTTCGCAATCAAAATCACTTCAGTATGAAATGTCTAAGCCATCAGCAAATAAAAAAGCTAATCAAGCAGTATTTAGTGGAGATATAAAAACTCATAAAGAATACAAAGAGTTAGAACGTCAACTCAAACAACGTGAACAACAAAACGCGCAACTTCAGTCACAAATGCAGCAGGCACAGCGTTCAGAACAAATTGCCCTACAAAAGCTAGAAAACGCACAGAATAAAGCACCAGAGGTTATTGAACGTGAGGTAGTAAAAGAGGTTGTACCAGATGATGTAAAGCGACAGATAGAACAATTCAAACAAAAGTTCGAGCGGGAAAGTAACAACGCTAACGAACTGCGTGATGAGCTTGAGAAGTACAGAAAAAGTTTTAGTGATCCAAACCAAGCATACGAAGAAAAAGAGCTGAATAGGTTGGAACGCGAATCAAGTATCAACGCACACAAGATAGCAATCAGTATACAAAACTTCATCAAAGAGAACTCAGTAGAAACATACCGACTAGATACAATCATCAAAGCTAATCCGAAATCAAAAGAGCGATTAGAGGAGAACGTAGCTTTACTGAAAGAGTTTACAAGTAATTTAGAAGCAATGTTAAACGGAAGGATTATCGTTAATTAGGAGGAAATGGAATGCTACAAAAAATCAGAATAGCTAAAGAGAAAAGAAAATTAAAGCTCAAATTACTAAAGAAAGCTAGTGATTACTTAGAAATAAACGACAACCCCGAACTGTTGAGAGCAGTTGCGGAGTTGCTGAAAAAGGTTAACTAAATTCTACTGTAAGAATTTATTCTGCTTCTACACTTAGAATTTGTGAACCGACAAACACATAAGGAACGTGAGGATTGAGAAAGAATGACTCAATTTGGTCTTTCGTAACAGTTTGTATACTTTCGTGTCCTGGATAGACAATTTTTTCTAAATTAGAAACATACTTTTTAGAACCATCTTTTAAAGTAACTATAACTTTCATGATTTTCACCTCCTTTCATAGGGAGATAACAACATTATACATGAAAGGAGGAAACAAAATGAGCAAACTCAAAGCAATTAAAATAGCACTCCTCTTATATATCGCTGCAACGATATTAGAGAAAGTGCCGAAAAGAAAAAGACATGGAATTAAATTATCCATAAATAAAAATGGTACCTCTATAGAATACTTTTGAAATGAAGAAGTAACTATAAATTACTCATCAACAATTAGTTCTTGAATCAGATCAACTAAAGCAACATGTTCAACATGACGAGTTACTAATTGTTTTAATACAAATGATTTTACTTGTTCATCAAGATTAGGCAATTCGTTTTCAATTAAATGATTATAGGATTGTTTAGTTTCGAAATCATTTTCATATTGGCTAATAGCTGAATCTAACTTAGATCTATAAATGTCAAAAAACTCATCTTTAGACATAGAAATCACCTCCTCAGGTGATTGTACCAAAGCAAACAATCGAGCGAACGAATTAAAGGAGGAAACAAAATGAGCAAACTCAAAGCAATTAAAATAGCACTCCTAATCGTTATCTTGGCGGAAGAGATTAGGAATGCTACTTATAAAAGAAAATTCGATAAAATTCACCGAAAATTGTTAGCACTAAAAACTGAGGTTACCGAAATTCAATGTAAGTGCCATCAATAATAATCATCTCCTAAACAGGAGTATAGCAGAAATAGATTCAAAAATTTGAAACTTCAAAATAAAAAGAAAGAAGGAATTTAAAATGGCAAAACGCAAAGAAGAATTAATCTTTTTACAAAACCATATTAAACAAACAAATGAGCAAGGCAGACAGTTAGAAGAAGTATTAAACAGAATGCTGGAAATGGAAGATCGTGTTGAAAATCGAGTATCTTACGTTGAAACAATGGTTGAAGAAATTAAGAAGGAAGTACCTATTACGTACGAGCAGCAAAAGGAACTTCAGTCAATTGTCCAGACTAAATCAAATGAATTCACAAAAGAGTATTACAAAAATGGAATTCCAGTAGATGAACGTTATCAAAGCGAATTATTCAAGAAAAAGAAAGGTCAGTTTATCCGAGCAATGTGGACGCGTTTAAAAGAATATTTCAATGTACCGCGTTATACAGCAATACAAAAAGTGGATTATGATCGCACAAAACAGTTCCTACTGATGATTGCCTTTAAAGATTTTAAATTAAATGAACTTGAGGACAAAGCGAGCTGGAATATCCCGGGATTAGTTGAGGAGGTTAAAGAATAATGGATAATCAATGTAAAAAAGTCATCTATTACTACTTTGACGAAGAAGGTTATAGACGACCAATAGCTGAGTCTAATTCGCTAATAGATAACTATGATGATTTAATCGAGAAATTCCCACGAGCTACTCAAAATTTATATGCATTAGCAGAAGGTATAGAATTCAAGCTTTTGTAAAAAAAGGAGGAAGCGTAATGCTAACTGTTTTAACAGAAGATAATGACATTTTATTTGTCGGTGAAGATAATTTCGAACAAAAGGTTTTAGAAGAAAACAAACAGTATTTGGAAGGTTATTTTGCAGCTTTAGTACATGAAGCACAAAGAAAAAATAATCAAAATATGAAATAGGAGGAGTTCAATATGCCGAAACTTTTCATTTTAGAAATGGAACGTAAAAGAGCAGGATTGTCGCAAAAAGAAATGGCAGAAAAACTTAACATGAGTAAAACAGCATACTGGTATAAAGAAAATGGCCAGTCAGATTTTAATTGTTCTCAAATGATAGCATTAGCAAAAATCTTAAACAAATCATTAGATAGTTTGTTTATGGAAGATTTGGAAAAGCAAAATGAAGTATTTATTTAACATCTTTTTAGTTGTAGTCGCATTGATCATGGCACAAATTGAATACTTTGCAGCAAAGTTATTTATTATCGATGAACGTACGTTGTTTTATGTATGGTTTGAATTAATTGTAATAAATTTAACGATTGCATATTTATTTAAGATTTGCGGTCGTTACTATTTCAATCATAACTAAGTAAATTTTTGGAGGTAATTATATGAGTTTAAACAACATGGTTGATAGAGATTTATACGCAGACTTTTTCGAGGAAGAAGAAGCAGAAACAGAATTTTGTGAGGATTGCGATAATCATCCCTTTGCATATATCGAAGAAGATGAAGCAGATGACAGACGCGCAGATATAAATATGGAGAAGGAGGACTAATAAAAAATGCGTCCGTATTCACGGACGCTAAATAATCAGGAGTATGATTGTCAAAAAAGTAAAAAAGGATTAAAAAAAGAATCATTTTCATTTAGCTCAAAAGCTATATGTATATTGTAAAGGAGGAAAAAGAGAATGTCTAGCAAAAAACTAACAGTTCAAGTGAGAAATAACATAAATACAAAAAATATGACAGAAGAAGAGTGGTTGGAGGTCCGAAGATACTCAATCGGAGGTAGTGATGCAGGGGCAATTTTAGGTTTCAACAAATACGAAAGTCCATTTAGTTTGTATCAGAAAAAATTATACCCAGAATTGTTTGAACAGGATCTATCAGACAATGAATTCATTTACTGGGGGAACACGCTTGAAGATATAGTTGCTAAAGAATTTGAGCGACGTACCGGTAAAAAAGTTCGTAGACACAATAGCATGATGTATCACAAAGATCCTGAATACAACTTTATGAGTGCGAACGTTGATCGTGTTGTTATCGGTGAAAAGGCTATTCTTGAGTGTAAAACAGCCAGCGAGTACAAACGCGAAGAATGGAAGGACGACAATGTTCCAGCTTCATACATGGCTCAGTGTTATCACTATTTAGCAGTAACAGGTTACGAACGTGCATATATTGCGGTGCTTATTGGAGGAAATCACTTTGTATGGACGACAATCGAACGTGACGAAGAAATCATCGAAAGCATTATGCAAACAGAAAAAGACTTTTGGGACAATCACATTCTGAAAGAAATACCACCGGAAGCAGATGGCAGCGTTGCAACAGCAGAAACTTTAAACAAGTTATGGCAGGAAACAACAGACAACGAAGTTTCATTTGATGATCAACAAGCCGCGCACTTTAAAGCATTACAAGCAGAAAACAAAATCATCAAAGAAGCAAAGGACCGCAAAATGTATCACGAGAATAAAATCAAAGAGATGTTAGGCGATAGTGAAGTCGGTGCTTCATCACAATACCGTGCAACTTGGAAGCCACAGACAAGCATTCGACTAGATACCAAGCGACTTAAAAAAGAACGTCCAGAATTGTTTGATGAGTATGCAAAAGAAAGCAAATCAAGACCATTGAAAGTAAAAGAGATTTAATCAGGAGGAATAATTATGGCAAAAGCAAATGACTTCAAACAAAGTTTAAAAAGTAATCAACAAACAGAATCAAATAATACGCCTGCAAAACAAAAACCGAAAGGGCCACGTAAGCAAGTAAGTGACTTGCTGGAACGCATGGCACCAGAGATTGAGAAAGCATTACCAAGCCATTTGGGCGTAGAACGTATGGCACGTGTAGCGATGACAGCAGCAAGCAGTAATCCTAAATTATTACAATGCGACCCTAAGTCATTTATTGCAGCAGTTATGCAAGCTGCACAGTTAGGTCTTGAACCAAACACTGCATTAGGTGAAGCCTACTTGATACCTTATGCCGGTAAGGTTCAGATGCAAATTTCGTATCTTGGGCTTATCAATTTAGCTACACGATCAGGCCAATATAAAGCCATATACGCACATGAGGTTTATGAAGAAGATGAGTTTTATTATCAATACGGTCTTAGAAAAGACATCGTGCATAAACCAGTAGATAACCCTCGGGGTAATCCTAAAGGTTATTATGCAGTATATCACCTGCTTAACGGTGGCTATGACTTTGTATATTGGACAACAGAACGTGTACAGAGACACGCACAAAAATACAGCTTTGCAGTACAAAAAGGGTTTGATAGTCCATGGACTGATGAATTTGATCAGATGGCAAAGAAAACGGTACTCAAAGATTTATTGAAATATGCACCTAAATCAATCGAAATGAATAACGCGGTTCGTTCAGACAACAAAGAAAGTGAATTAAGTGATGACGGTGTGATTATAGATGTTACAGATTATAGCGATAGAAATAGTACAGAACAAATTGACCAGAAAGATAATAGAAAAACTAACTGAATATGTTAGATATGTCTAATTTTAACGCAAAAGCATGTATAAGCGACGATAAAACAAAATAGGCGTATTTCATCATAGAAATGCTATCGTCGCAAAATACACGCTTAAAACGCAAAATACGAGGAGGAAATAAAATGAATCAATCTATTGTTTTAGCTAATACAGAAAGGCTTAGCACAATCGAGTTTCAAAACATCAAATTCCGTAAGTTTGTCAAACTGAAAAATCATTTTGTTTATTTAGAAATTAAACCTATGCGATCTGATGAAATCATCATAGCCAAATCAGTTTATACGTTAGACGACATAGATAATATGCTGCTTCAAAATGAATTAGAAGTAAGGTTAAGCGAATGGATAGACGATAATGTAACAGAATTAGAAAAAGTTTATAGCCTATTAGAAAATTTTAATTAAAAAAGGAGTTGCAAACATGCGATTACTCGAGGAAGAGGATGTTTTAAAAAAGAGTAAAAAAGACGTTAAAAAGTTGATTGAAGACATTGAGAAATTAATGTTTAATGACTTAATTTATACTAATGTATTTTACGGTACAACTATTCTTGATAAATGCCAATCACCAATAGAACAACTCTACATTCTGTACCTGAATTACTATGTCAATTCTGGAACTGATTTTAAGATCAATATATTACCTCAATTTGTAATTAATACAAGAGGAGGCAAATACAAAGTTGATTTTCATGTAAGAGTTTCACAATCGTTTGTTATTACAAATGATTCTGGTACTAAGTATTTCGAAAGAAGTACAAGCCTTTGTATAGAATGCGATGGACATGATTTCCACGAAAAGACAAAACAACAAGTCCAAAAAGACAAACAAAGAGAACGAGATATAATTTCAAACGGATATACAATTATAAGATTTACTGGTAGTGAAATTTTTAACTTACCCATTAAATGTGCGCGTGAAACAACAAGAATACTCGAAGAGATGATAGAAAGAAAAGGATTTAAAAAAATTGATGTCGACTAGTAACTCACTTCAGAAATTGAAGTAGGGTCACTTCAGAAATTGAAGTAGGGTCACTTCAGAAATTGAAGTAGGGTCACTTCAG
>ERZ1673703.2251-NODE-2251-length-12566-cov-19.834546_pt1 | contig 12566 bp, 10 predicted proteins | sample MGYA00580233_ERZ1673703 | MGnify/ENA primary metagenome ERZ1673703 (study PRJEB41218, sample SAMN15661748) | gut metagenome | host: Homo sapiens | place: Canada: London | collected 2015-08-20/2019-03-30 | study: EMG produced TPA metagenomics assembly of... | reverse complement strand
ACATTAAAGTATGGTACGAGGAAAGAATTTAAAACTATAGATATTGATGATTATGATTTTGCAAATGCATTTGAAGTTGATTTAAAGGATGGCTTGAATTTCTTCTTTACGAAAAATAAGGATAATGACCCTAGAACAATAATATTACCTTGCAGTGATACATTTATAGGGCTTGAAGTTGAAATGATATTTAAGGGAAATCCCGGTTTAATAAGGATTGAATGTACAAATAATTATGCGTTTATGTATAATGGGCAAGATGTACGCTACATTTCAATCGGACATTATCCAAGACGATTAAAATTAGTTGCAAGAAAATATAATTTCTCAACTAAGGGTATGTGTAGTTGGTGGATTGATAATGCAGCAGAGTTTAAAATCAGTAGTGATGGTACATTTGCAGGAACATTCAGGTCTATTTGAGTTTATGAATCAGCAACAAATACAATTAATAATAGCCTGCATACTGGTTGTCGTAGGTATAGGATTACTGATAGCAGGATTTTGTGTAGTACCTGTAGGTATCATACATAGTTCTATTCTGGTAGCATTTGGTGAGGTGCTTACTTTCGTTGGAGCTTTATTTGGAATAGATTATCATTATAAGAGTAAATAATATTAGCCTGTAGTCTTGATTGATTACAGGCTTTTATAGTAACTTTGTACCAATTTCAGATGCCTAATGTGTTAGGTCTGAAAGGACATATTAGTTAACGAAGAGCGTTTAAGATATTATCTCATATTGGAATCTGGACAATTTCGAAGGTTGAAGATAATAGGCAAGAACGCTCACGTCAATGTTATATACCTATCTTGTTAAGATAGTCTATATATCGTTTGGCGTGGGCTATTGTTTATTATTCAACCTTGGGCAGTCCAGAGCCTCAATATGATAATATTCAATAGTTTCCACGCCTTTTTCATTGTGTAATACTATCCAAAGGGAACAGGGTAGATAAACGATATATAACTACGAATCAGACATAAAGAAACAACTTTTGCTACTATCTTTTAAGTAGCCAACTCAATTTTTGAGCAGCTTATACTACAAATTAAATTATTAACGAAAAGATTATTTACAGAATATGAAAACATTTAGATTTTTTGCAACTTTATTGGTTATTGCTTTATGTGCAGGTTTTACTTCTTGTAGCGATGATGATGAAGAAGAAAATTCAGTCGAAATTTCTTTGGCTAATCTTCAAGGTACTTGGGATATGATTAAATGTTATGGTTGGGAGTATGATGACAATAATCAAAAGGAGAATTGGACAGAGGATGTCTCTGGAGAATATATCTTCTTTGAAGATACAGACGGCAATGGAGGATATAGTGACGGTAGCCATACTTATTATTTTGCAAGTTCTATTAATGGTAATAAGCTTATTTTGAGAGATTCTGGTTGGTTAGCGGGTAAGTCGATAACGATAACTAAACTGACTAAAACAGAGTTACATATTACTGCTACAGATGAGAATTCAGAAGAAAACTATGAGATGATAAAAAGGTAAATCATCCTATCGTGCATAGAAAGAACAGCATTTGAAGAAATTCATTTGCTGTTTTTTTTATTTTATAGGATAAACTATTGAAGTGTTTAAGTATATTTGCTGTTGTAATCATTTAAATAATAGAACTATGGGCATTGAAGAATTTAAAAAGACATTGGAAGTCATAGAAAATGAGTGGAATAATAAATCAAGAGCGTACACAGAACAAAAGTATTTCATATATATTAAAAATGATTTACGTAGTTCTTATGTTGAAAAAACACTGCGAACAAGATGTATGGATAATATAAGATATATTATTGTCATAGGTAGTTATGTTAGTCTTGAAGGGTATCGTAATGAATCGTTAAGAACTATTGGTTTTTTTGATAATCAGTATAAGCTATGTGAAATACATTTTGATGATTGGGATTTATACGATTTGGATTTTGATAAATTTACTGGTTCTTGGTATAGTAAATATAAACCCGTACCCAAAATTAAGAGAATAGGTAATCCACTTGATAAAAAGAGTTTTGACGAACTGGATTATAACATTGAAACATTTGATGAGATTTTAGCTGCTATTTGGAAATATATAAAAGAACAATAGTAGGTAATGAAGCCAGTAGATAAGTTCTCAATCCAGTATAGCGAGTTGCTAGAGTATATATATCCAGTGACACAAGAATATTTCCCTGATTTTGATTATGACGAAGAAACAGGACAGACATATATGTTGCCGTCACAAACGCCAGATACTTTTAAAGGGAGATACAACAGAGGGATATTGAAAGGTAAATTCTCGTTTGATTCATACATAAAGAATAAAGAACTACAAGAATTGCTTGCCGTATTGGGCTTAGACGCTGAAAAGTTCTGGTATCTATTGCTTTTCTGTTATGATTGCAGTTGGGGTAAATGTATGGAAGGTATAGAAATAAAAGAATCCCCTAAAGAACAGATAGAAAAATTTGTTAATGCTATCAGTGAGGATTATAAAAGAGATACTCCGTTTGGTGCAGTCTTTAAAAGCCCAATTTGTATTACCTTGAAAATAGGTAGGAAGAATATCGTGATAGATAATAAGACGGCTATTGCTAGTATAGCAAAGTTTTGTGCAGACGGATTGGAAACAGTAAATTCAGACCAAATGAATACTAGCCATGTCGATTTGAGCAATCCACATACTGAATCATTCTCCGTATTCGCTTATTATTTCTCACAAATGATTATCACTGCCTTGAATTATCAAGAACAGGTAAAAGAAAAGAGAAAGAAGGGAGCTAATATGTCTGACAAGGAAAAGACGCTGATTTCTCATCTACTATACTTTACAGGTATTGTGAACAACGAAAGTGTGTTGGTTGATTATGACTACTTGAAGTCTTTGTTGAAGCAATATAAAGATAAGGACATAAGGAGTTTGAACGCATTTTATTATTGATTGAGACTTATTTTATTATTCATTTCTGCTTTCTTATTCTCTAAATACTTCATTCTACAGCTTGTGAAGTAGGGGAATAAGAAAGCAGTGTTTTTTTATTCCCGTTAGCTTCTCAAGAAAAGGGCAATCTTTGTAGTATAAAATTAATTAAAGCTGGAGCGCACCAGTCTAAAAACTGCAAAGGTGTTATGACTACAAAAGAATGTAAGAATGAAATCTTTACTCTGGAATCAAGAGAATTGAACGAAGGAAAGAAAGTTGCTTTTATTGCTGGTGGTATTAATCGGGACATCAACAAGGCTAACTTGAATGACAAAATGAAGTCTATTGGAGAACATACACAGTATTTTCCGCTTGTTGTGGTTGATGGTGAAGATGTGGTAAAGGAGGGGTTAACTTTGAAAGACCCTGTATCTGGTTTTCCAATAGATTCTTCTAAAGCTAATGATTATTTGGTTATTATTGAAGGTCAGCACAGGTATAGGGCTATAATGGAGCTTCGAGAAAAAGATGCAAAGGCTAAGAAGAATTATGAAAATGCAATGAAGAAATGGCAAAAGAACGGAAGCAGAAAGGAAGATAAGCCAGAAGAATTTACGCCTAAAGCTCCTGCACAGATAAAGGCTATGTATCCATTGGTTAAAGATGAGGATATACGGATTATGATATCAGAAATGAACAATACGTCAGTAAAGTGGAATAAAGGAGATTTCGCAAAACAGGCTTGTGCAGCGTATCCTGATAATGAGGTTTTGAAGTTCATAGTTAAGTATATGGATATACAACACCAAAGAACAAAGAAAGGTGAAGCAGATGATATGTTACCGAATGGAGGATTTAAGCTGACGACGCTTAGTAAGTATCTGATTTATTCTGCTGACATAAAAGAATCGGTACTGGCGGAGACGTGTAAATATGGAGAAGGCACTCTTACGAAGTATGTAGGTAATGAGCCTGAAAAAATGGTTGAAAGAGCAGAGAAGATTATTAAAGCTGGATTAGATGCTGGATTTACCTATCGTTTTCTGGCAAAAGGTTTCTTCATTGATTGGATTGCAAATAAGAATAATTTAGGGATTCAATATACAGAACTCCTTGAAAGGTTAAAAGATGTAAATAGAGAGGTGCTAGATAGTATTATGAGAGAAGCACAGAAACATAATTTTATGGAACAGTTAAATAGAATAGGATAAACGGGAATCTTTAGTTATTGATGTCAGTTGCCAGCTAGCGTAATGTTAGCTGGCTTTTTTGTTGCTTTATTATCGGTTTATCTACCGTGCGTCTCAACAATAGGGGTATGGGGTGAAATTTTATCGGGAAAGTGCTTTAAACCACACGCTCCCCAACTTTCCACGGCTGGTAAGATTTCAAATATCCAAAAGGTCTGTAATCTTATTGTAATCGGTTAACTCTATTTATTCGGCAAAATCTGTGATAACGTCGGATATTTATATATCTTTGTTGTGTTCAAATAACGCTGAAAAGTACATAAATGAATAACACTTCTTCGTAAGTGACTGATAATGAAATATGGAAGGAAAATTAGTTTTTTTCCCGGTTATTCGGCAAGAAGTAAATAACATTTTGTATTTTTGGGCATCAATTAATAAAATTAGATATTATGATAACGACACAGGACAAAGAGTTGCTTGCCAAGAAAGGCATCACGGAAGAGCAAATTGCAGAACAATTAGCATGCTTCCAGACGGGATTTCCCTTTTTAAAACTGGATGCGGCAGCTTCCATCGAAAAGGGCATATTAGCTCCCGACGCAGAAGAACAGAAGGCTTATCTGGCCACCTGGGATGCATATACAAACACAGATAAGACTGTTGTGAAGTTCGTGCCTGCCTCCGGTGCTGCAAGTCGTATGTTTAAGAATCTATTCGAGTTTCTGTCCGCCGATTATGACCAGCCGACTACCAAGTTCGAGCAGGCCTTCTTTGACGGAATCAAGAATTTTGCTTTCTATGACGATCTGAATGTGGCCTGTCAGCGAATCTCCGGAAAAGACATTCCCGGACTGATGGAAGAAGGCAACTATAAAGCAGTGGTGTCCGCCCTGCTGGAGACTGCAGGACTGAACTATGGCGCACTACCGAAAGGTCTGCTCAAATTCCATAAATATCCCGAAGGCTCCCGCACTCCGATGGAGGAACATCTTGCCGAAGGCGCTCTGTATGCAGCCGGCAAGAGCGGCAAAGTGAACGTACACTTCACCGTGTCTACCGAACACCGCGAACTTTTCAAGAAGCTCGTGACGGAAAAAGTGGACGACTTCGCCAAACGTTACGGCGTAGACTATTACATCACCTTCTCCGAGCAGAAGCCAAGTACCGACACCATTGCTGCCGATATGGACAACCAACCGTTCCGCGACAACGGCAAACTGCTGTTCCGTCCCGGTGGTCATGGCGCGCTGATTGAGAACCTGAACGACTTGGACGCAGACATCATCTTCATCAAGAACATCGACAACGTAGTGCCCGACCGTTTGAAAGCCGACACCGTTACGTATAAGAAACTGATTGCCGGAGTGCTCGTGACCCTGCAAAAACAAGTATTCGAATACCTCACGCTGCTCGACAGCGGCAAGTATACGCACGACCAGATGATGGAAATGCTTCAATTCCTGCAAAAGAAACTCTTCTGCAAGAATCCGGAGACGAAAGACCTCGAAGATTCCGTACTCGCCATCTACCTGAAAAACAAGTTCAACCGCCCGATGCGCGTCTGCGGAATGGTGAAGAACGTAGGCGAACCCGGTGGCGGCCCGTTCCTTGCTTACAACAGCGACGGAACCATCTCCCTGCAAATCCTCGAAAGCTCACAGATCGACATGGACGATCCGGAAAAGAAAGAAATGTTCGAGAAAGGCACACACTTCAATCCGGTAGACCTCGTATGCGCCGTGCGCGATTATAAAGGACATAAGTTCGACCTGGTGAAGTATGTAGATAAAGCAACAGGCTTCATCTCCTACAAATCGAAGAACGGCAAAGACCTGAAAGCTCTCGAACTTCCCGGCTTGTGGAACGGAGCGATGAGCGACTGGAATACCGTCTTTGTAGAAGTGCCACTTTCCACTTTCAACCCGGTAAAAACAGTGAACGACTTGTTGCGTGAGCAACATCAGTAAAGAGTCTGAATTTAGAAACGCAGATTACCGCAAAGGAAATAGGCTAAATCTGCGATAATTTGCGTTAATCTGCGTTTCTCAAATAAAAAAGAGTGTTTAGAATGAATCAGATAGAGAAGATCATCGATATTGCTACTTGGAACAGAAGAGAACATTACGAACATTTCAGTGCTTTTGACGATCCGTTTTTCGGAGTGACCGTTCAGGTAGACTGTACGCGCGCATATCAGGAAGCCAAAACCAAAGGCATATCCTTTTCCCTGTTAGTCCTCCACCGGATAACGACTGCCGCTGCTGCGGTAGAAGAATTCCGTTATCGCATCGAAGGCGATAAGGTGGTGTGCTATGACAGCCTTCTGCCCGAAGCCACCGTAGGCCGTGACGACCATACCTTTTCTTTTGCCGCCTTTGAATACGATCCGGACGAACTCGTTTTTATCCGTCGGGCAAAGGCAGAAATGGAACGTTTGCAAGTCACTACGGGACTCAACAAAGGAGGCACTTTCCATCCCAATGCCATTCATTATTCGGCAGTGCCGTGGCTCTCATTCACCGACATGAAGCACCCCACCAATATGCGTTCGGGCGACAGTGTTCCCAAAATCTCCACCGGAAAGTACTTCCGTGATGGAGAAAGACTGATGATGCCCGTTTCCGTAACCTGCCATCATGGGTTGATGGACGGCTATCATGTGGCACAGTTTATTGAGAAGCTCCATTTGTAACTTCCGTTCTGAAAAGACAAACCAGACTATTATATGAGAGTAAAGATACCCAGATGGGAAATCGCCGTAATCTGTTCCGCTTTGCTTTTCCCCGGCACTTCGCTTAGTGCGCAGGAGGTAGGGCAGGAAGAGAAAGAGGTGAAGGAAATGCGGCAAGACGTAGAACAGCTCCAGCAGGACGTCCGCCAACTTCGTGAAGAAGTGCGGAGATTGCAGGAAGAAATTCATGGCTTCCGGCACAACAGCTTCCCGCAATGCGGAGCCGACACTGTAGCTCCCTACGTTCCCCACCATTTCATTCACCGGTTGGGGATAGAGGCGCGGCCGCAATACGTGTTCCCCACCAATCCTTTCCTGCAAGGCGAGAACGAACGGTGGAAACCCATCCAGAGTTCATTTGCCGCTCATCTGAAATACTCTTTCAAGTTTCGTCCCAACACCTGTGCCGACCGCATCTATGGCGGAGCTTATCAAGGTTTCGGCTTGGCTTTCACCACCTTTGGCGACAAAAAGCAACTGGGTGATCCGATGACGTTCTATGTCTTTCAAGGTGCACGCATTGCCCGTTTCAATCCCCGCCTTTCGCTCAATTACGAGTGGAATTTCGGTATTTCTGCCGGATGGAAACCTTATGACAACGATTACAACTCCTACAACGGAGCCGTAGGCTCACGGGTGAATGCCTACCTCAATGCGGGTATCTACCTTAACTGGTCGCTTTCCCGTTATTTCGACTTTATCATCGGCGGAGACTTCACGCATTTCTCCAACGGCAACACCAAGTTTCCCAATGCAGGTGTCAACACCACCGGAGCGAAAATCGGACTGGTGTACAACTTCAACCGGGAAGAAGCCGACCTCACTAAATCATTGGTTCATCCCTACGTTCCCCGTTTTCCGCGACACGTCAGTTATGACCTTGTGTTGTTCGGCTCGTGGCGTCGCAAAGGCGTCTATGTGGGCGAGAAACAGATTGCATCACCGGGCAGCTATCCCGTAGCGGGGTTCAACTTTGCTCCGATGTACAATCTCAACTATAAGCTGCGCTTTGGAGTTTCGCTGGATGGTGTCTATGACGGTAGTGCCAATGTGTACACCGAAGATGCGCTGGTGGAGTACGATGCAGGCAGTGGTTCCTCTCGTCGTAAATTTCTCGTGCCGGGCATTCAGAATCAGCTTGCGCTCGGACTTTCCGGACGGGCAGAATACGTGATGCCGTTTTTTACCATCGGTGTCGGCTTGGGAACGAATGTACTGGGGCGTGGCGATTTGCGCGGACTGTATCAGGTCTTTGCGTTGAAGATCAACGTCACCCGGAGTTCATTCCTTCACATCGGCTACAATCTTCAGGATTTCCAGACCCCTAATTATCTGATGCTCGGTCTTGGTTTCCGTTTTAATAATAAATATCCTAAAGTACGTCATTAACCCCCAATACGCCATTACCCCCAAATGGAAAATATCATTCGTAAAATCAGGCAAATCTATCCGGTTTCCGACGAAGCACTTCAAGCGCTTCAGGCGAATATGGAATTAAGGTATTATCCCAAAGATACCCGTATCGTTCAGGCAGGCGTCACAGACCGCCTGGTATATTTCATTGAAGAGGGCATCGCCCGTTCCGTATTCCACCACAACGGAGAGGACACCACTACGTGGTTCAGTCAGGAGGGCGACGTCACGTTCGGCATGGATTCGCTCTACTATCAGCAACCATCGGTAGAAAGCGTTGAAACGCTTTCCGATTGCAAAATCTACGTCATCCACATCGACAAGCTGAATGCCCTCTACGAAACATATATCGACATAGCCAACTGGGGAAGAATCCTGCATCAGAATGTGAATAAGGAGCTTAGCCACATGTTTGTGGAGCGCCTCCAACTTTCGCCCAAAGAACGCTACGAACAGTTCAACCGTCGCTATCCCGGATTAATAAACCGAGTGAAGCTGAAATATGTGGCTGCTTTTCTGGGCATTTCCATCTATACCCTTAGTCGGGTACGTGCTAAAAAATAGCGATTAGCAGGGCTTTTTTGCTTTAGAGCAAAGAAACTTCGTAGCGCAAACCGTATCTTTGCCTTCTGAAAATACTAACTTACTAATAGAAAAACAAATGTCGAACATTTCTGCTTCAGCTTTTTCAGACACCAAGGCGCATTATGATCTTCTTGACGGACTTCGCGGTGTGGCGGCTCTTATGGTGATATGGTATCACGTATTCGAGGGCTTCGCTTTTGCCAGTAATAGCGCTATTGAAACTCTGAATCACGGATATTTAGCCGTGGATTTCTTTTTTATCCTTTCGGGTTTTGTGATCGGTTATGCTTACGACGACCGTTGGGGTAAAAGTCTCACCATGAAAGATTTCTTTAAACGCCGATTGATACGTCTTCATCCGATGGTCATTATGGGTGCCGTTCTCGGTGCTATCACGTTCTGTATTCAGGGGAGTGTGCAATGGGACGGGACGCACATAGCTATCTCCATGATAATGTTGTCTCTGCTTTGTACGATCTTCTTCATTCCTGCCATGCCGGGTGTTGGGTACGAAGTTCGTGGCAACGGTGAGATGTTTCCGTTGAATGGTCCTTGCTGGTCATTGTTTTTTGAGTATATCGGCAATATCCTGTATGCGTTGTTCATTCGCCGCTTGTCCAACAAGGCACTGACGGTGTTTGTGGTGTTGCTGGGCGTAGCGTTGGCGGCGTTTGCTGTTTTTAATGTCTCCACTTATGGAAACATAGGAGTGGGCTGGACGCTGGATGGGGTTAACTTTTTGGGCGGTTCCTTGCGTATGCTTTTCCCTTTTTCGTTGGGTATGCTTATGTCGCGCAATTTCAAGCCTATGAAGGTGAAAGGTGCATTTTGGATATGTACTATTGCGCTGATTGCCCTGTTCTCTGTTCCTTATCTGGAAGGGTTGGAGCCGCTTTGCATGAATGGTGTTTATGAAGCGTTTTGCGTGATTGTGGCTTTCCCTATCATTCTGTGGATAGGAGCGTCGGGCACCACCACGGACAAGCAATCGACAAAGATATGTAAGTTTTTGGGAGATATATCTTATCCGGTTTATGTGATACATTATCCGTTGATGTATCTGTTCTATGCATGGCTGATTGAGAATCAACTCTACACGTTAGGTGAAACCTGGCACGTAGCTTTGTGTGTCTTTATTTTGAGTATTATTCTTGCTTATCTGTGTTTGAAGCTGTATGATGAACCAATACGTAAATATTTGGCTAAACGTTTCTTGAGTAAGAAATGACGTTTTCATTTCATGAAGTTAAAAAGAAAAACTCCAGCTAATGTAACTTTATCCGTCACCATAGCTGGAGTTCTTCTTATATAAAATAAGACTTTCTTTATCTGCAAATGAGCTTTCTTCTATGTTTTCATCTTAGAAATGATTAGATGTGATTAACAGAGCTGCTTGCTCATCTTATAATTGGTGAGACACATTTGATTAGCTTTCCGCTTTTGCTCTTCATCGACCTGAAAACCTTGTTTTTCAAAAAATGGTTTTGCCGTGATGCTAACTTCCGATGTTAATCTTTTCGCACCTCTTTCTCGTGCATATGCTTCGAGATGCTTATACAAAGATGTTGCGACACCTTGATGCTGAAAGTCCTTGTGAACGAACAGCGTGTGCATATATCCGTCATCGTTTACAGAGCCAAAGCCTACAATCACGCCTTCTTCATTTTCTGCAACCACATAATGTTGTTCTTCGAAAAGCTCATTCCAGTGTGACGTATCGTCTCCGCACGAAGCCCAATCTGCTACTTCTTCGGCTGTATAATCTTTTCGGTTCACAGTCAGAACTGTATGCTGATATAGCTCTTGCAGTGCTGGAATATCAGACAGGTTTACTTGGCGGATTTTATTCATCTTATCTCTGAATTTCTTGTATTAATGAACTTCTACTTTCTCTGCAATTCTCTTAGCCTTGTCGCGCAACGCATCCAAATCAGCATCGAGCGGAGCGTAGCAAAGCACCACACCCATACGACGGTTGACGCGTGTAAACGGTTTGCCGAATATACGTAGATAGGTATCTTCTTCTTTGGTCACTTCTTCCAGTCCACGATATTGAGGGCGCTCCTGGCTGGCAATCGGAGAGAGGATGACGGCACTTGCGCCTATTCGTTCTTGCTTGATGCCCGGAATAGGCAGACCGAGCACGGCACGCAGGTGCAATTCAAATTCATTCAGATTTTGTGTTCCTGCCAAAGTTACCATGCCGGTATCGTGCGGACGTGGAGAAAGTTCGGAGAAATAGACTCCGTTTTCATGGCTTAGGAAGAACTCAACTCCCCAAAGTCCTGCGCCTGTCAACGCGCGGGTTACTTTTTCTGCCATCTCTTCCGCTTCTTTCAAATGAGCAGGATCGATGTGTGCAGGCTGGAAACTTTCGCGATAGTCGCCACCTTTCTGCACGTGTCCGATAGGAGGGCAGAACAGGGTGGGGCCGTTCTTTTGAGTAACGGTGAGCAGGGTGATTTCGCTGTCGAATTTGATAAATTCTTCAATGATAAGCTCGCGGATATCGCCACGGCTTCCGCTGCATCCGTATTCCCAGGCGTGTTCAAGTTCGTCGGCACTCTTCACCAGCGACTGTCCTTTACCGGAGGATGACATCAACGGTTTAACGACACAAGGGAAACCGATTTTAGCGGCAGCTTCTTTCAGTTCGTCCAATGTTTTGGCGTAGAAGTATTTGGCTGTTTTCAGTCCGAGCTCTTTGGCGGCAAGGTCGCGGATAGCTTTACGATTCATCGTGAAGTTCACGGCACGGGCGCTGGGCACTACCTGTATGCCTTCTTTTTCGAAGTCATACAAACGTTCTGTGCGGATCGCTTCAATCTCCGGAACGATAATGTCCGGCTGGTGTTTCTTTACGACACGCTCCAGTTCTTCACCGTTCAGCATATCGAATACTTCAAATTCATCAGCCACTTGCATAGCAGGTGCTCCCGCGTATGAGTCGCAGGCAATGATGTGTTGACCTTTACGTTGAGCTGAAATTACAAATTCTTTTCCTAGTTCTCCGGAACCGAGTAACAGTATTTTCTTCATCATTTTGAGTGTTTTATATTAGTGGTGCAAAATTACAGCAAAAAAATGAGATAATAATTGTATGTGGCGTTATTATATTGCTCTTTTATGCAAATTGGGAACTTTATAAAGATGGATGTGAATCTTAATGCAAAAATGCGGAATATATAAGGAATAGAATAGATAGGAGAAAAACAGGAAATATGGCTTTAAACTTTCTTAAGGAAAACATGAAAATACGGACTTTTCTGTGTTCGAACACAAAACTAGTTGTTTTTGCCACTATTTCTTGTTTTTGCTAATCCATTGATTTTTAACAAAGAGATAGGAAACTCGATGGGTTAATTTAGTTTATTGATAGATTATTGCCCCCAAACTTGTTTTGCTATTGATTTGTAGCAGAAATTTGCCTGAATTGGTCAATCTGTAGTCATTGTAGGTCTAATAAGTGTTATCGAACGACAAATTATGAAAAAGGAAGCACAACGACACGGAATTGTTTCTACATTTGCGCAGTTGTTTCTTTAACTATTTCTAAGGACAGAAGTTTATGGGATATAGAAAATAGTTGAACAAAAACTGAACTCAACTGTTTATTATAATAATGAAATAGGTAAAACGCGAAAAATGTGCATTCCTTTCATATTATAAAGTCAAAAAGGAGAGAAAAGAATAATATAAATAAAAGAGATTGCTTATGTCACAGA